>Ga0310786_10010857_pt1 | contig 11411 bp, 7 predicted proteins | sample AusTroGonzalo_MG_FD_203881 | JGI IMG/M metagenome (GOLD analysis project Ga0310786, IMG submission 203881) | Bovine rumen microbial communities from tropical cattle in Woodstock, Queensland, Australia - Gonzalo_03 (v2) (version 2) | ecosystem: Host-associated > Mammals > Digestive system >... | reverse complement strand
GCCTCGCCATTTACCACATTTATGGAGGTGCGAATACATGGCACAGAAAGTAGTTGGCTACATTAAGCTTCAGATCGCAGCAGGAAAGGCTACTCCTGCACCACCTGTTGGTCCGGCACTCGGTCAGCACGGTGTTAATATCATGGCATTCACAAAGGAATTCAACGAGAGAACAAAGAACGATATCGGAATGATCATTCCTGTTGTTATCACTGTTTACGCAGATCGTTCATTCTCTTTCATCACTAAGACTCCACCCGCAGCAGTCCTCATCAAGAAGGCTTGCAACATCAACAGCGGTTCAGGAGTACCTAATAAGACTAAGGTCGCTAACATCACTAAGGAACAGGTTCAGAAGATTGCTGAGACAAAGATGCCTGACCTCAATGCAGGTTCACTCGAAGCAGCTATGAGCATGATCGCTGGTACAGCTCGTTCAATGGGCGTTGTAGTTGTTGACTAATCAATTTTTTGAATGATGAAGTGGGATATATTCCCGTTCAGAGTTCTATTGGTGGGAGGAAAATTCCGCTAATCGGGTATGCTATAAGCTCCCGGTATTACCACTTAAATAGGAGGAAATATAATGAAACACGGCAAGAAATATGTTGACAGCGCAAAGGCTGTTGATTATGCAAAGCAGTATGAGTCCGCAGAGGCTCTTGACTTAGTTTGCAAGAACGCAAAGGCTAAGTTTGATGAAACTATAGAGGCACACATCCGTCTTGGTGTTGACTCAAGACACGCTGACCAGCAGGTCAGAGGCGCAGTTGTTCTCCCTAACGGTACAGGTAAGACTGTTCGTGTATGCGTATTCTGCAAGGAGGACAAGTATGAGGCAGCTCAGGCTGCAGGCGCAGAGTTCGTTGGCGGTCAGGATCTCGTTGACAAGATCATGAAGGAAAACTGGATGGAGTTCGACGTTGTTGTTGCTTCACCTGACATGATGGGTCTCGTTGGTCGTCTCGGTAAGGTTCTCGGACCTCGTGGTCTTATGCCAAACCCAAAGGCTGGTACTGTAACTCCTGATGTTGCAAAGGCTGTTACAGAGGCTAAGGCTGGTAAGATCGAGTATCGTCTTGATAAGACAAACATCATTCACTGTCCTATCGGTAAGGCTTCATTCGGTGCTGCTAAGCTCGAAGAGAACTTCAACACACTTATGGAGGCTGTTGTTAAGGCAAAGCCTGCTGCTGCTAAGGGTACTTACCTCAAGAGCTGCACAGTTACTTCAACAATGGGTCCTGGTGTTCCTGTTGCTACAGCTAAGTACGGTGTTTGATAAATAAATAGCTAATATTAAAGGCTTCACAAATGTGAAGCCTTTTTGTTATTGTGGTTTGAATATCGCACCTGTACCGTCCTTGGCTATCTTTTTGATAGCTCCCTTCATTATCGCCTGCTGTTCGGGTCTGAGCTTTGAATACGCCTTGATAAGTGCGGGATAAAGGCGAAGCTTGTTTATCTCCTTCAGAGTATCCTTATCGGTGGAATTCAGCACCTCAAACAGCGAATCCGTAAATATCTGCCTCTCTGTATCACTGAATTCGTCAAGGAGTCCGGAAATAGCTTTGTTTATTACATCTCCCGACTTTTTCAGCTTATCTTTCAGCACAAAACGATTGCGGCGCAGTTCCCAGCTATAGGCGAAATGCTGACTTAGTCCGATAGCGGAATTTTTAACTATCTTGGGCTCACAGCTGCTGCCAAGAAGCATACCTACGATAGATACCTGCGGAATATAGCTCCTGATGAACGGGAGCATTTTTTTATAGGCATCCGAGTCGATGATCTCCTCCCTGAATCCCGGGCCGTCATATGAATAGATATCCTTTATGCGCTGACGGATATTCTCATCGCAGAACATAGAGCTGTATATCGCAAAATTACCGCCCTTTGAGTGACCGCCGAGACGTATAACTTCTGTATTCGTACCTGAAAAAGCCTTATTGACATAGCATACTGCCTGCTGCTGTCCTGAGGTCTGCTGCATAAAACTAAGATTAAAGTCCTCTTTCCAGCCTACAACGGTACCGTCAGTACCGCGAAAGGCTACAAAACCGCTTCCGTCCGGAAGTCTGTAGGTAAGCGCAGAGAATTGCAGATCCTCCTTATGCACGACCATACTCACATAACCGCATATCACTGTACCGCGGTAACGCCTTGACTCCGCAAGCTTTCTGAAAAGCATATTATCCTGCTCAAAGGTTATTATCCTTTGCTTCTTTTCGACTTTTTCAGGATCATATATCTTATAAGCCTCGGGAATTGTAATGCCATCCGCAAAGCTTTCGGACACTACGTCCTCCAAAGGTACATAGCAGAACTGCGATAAGACCAATCCGTCTATCTCATTGAACGGATCGGCTGAAAACGGAACATCTCCCCGCCAGTCGAGGTAATCAAGAATGTTCGCCAGAAAAGTCCCCCCTGTCTGATAATTTCGGCATATACTAAAAATACAACGCCAAACCAGATAATATTATTACGCTATGATATTTTTTCTTTCTTTATAAACCATTATATCACTTTTCTGTCATGTTTTCAATAGGCAGATATAAAAAAACCGAGCGGTATAAACCGCTCGGTTTTAATAGAAGCATAAGCTTCGTGATTACTAATTACTTAGTAGGATCAAGTGAAGAGATCTTGTTGAGGAGGAAGTTCTGAATACGAACTGCATCCTGAGTTGTGATACCCTTGCTTGATGTATCAACGTCAGCGTTAGCCTGGCCCTGTGCTGTGATAGCAGACTTGTCAGAACCGTTGAGGCCGTACTTGTTCGGGTTAGCAAGGCTCTGCATGATAAGAACGATATCGCCCATATCTACATCGCCGTCGCAGTTAGCGTCGCCCCAAACTGTTGCGCCAGGAGTTACAATTGGGTTAGTAACTGTTGTTGTAACAACAGGCTGTGTAACTGTAGTTGTTGTTGTAGGTGGCTGAGGTGTAACACCTGAATAATCATATGTCTCGTCCTTATCCTGGAGGAACTCAACGATCCAAGCAAGAGGAGCATTCCAGTTGATTGTAACCTCGTTGGTTGACCAAGCTTCGATAGAGTCAACGAAGCATCTCTGTGACGGGTTGTCCTTCTTACCAGGAACGAATCCGAGAGCACGTACATATGGATCCTGGAGACCAGCGTTAGGACCGCCTGAGAGAACTCCGTCAGGAGCCATAGGCAGAGTCTTATCGAGCTCGTGTGACCAGTATCTGTGGTGAGGATTCTTCTCCATGTATGTACCGTAGCCGGTTACATATGAGAATGAAAGTGGGTTACAGCCGAGGAGGTAGTTCATACCTGTAAGTACACCGTTCATGTACTTAGCGTCCTTACCTGAAAGGTCATAAGCATAAGACATAACCATGAGGTTGTTGATAACCATTGAGTTTGAACCCCACTCATAACCGTAGATAACGATATCTGGGTCGAGGTTGTTCTCGTCTGTGTATCCGTCACCGTCATACTTGTATGGGATACCGTAGCCCTGTGCCTCTTCTTCCTTGATGTAAGAATCAGCAGTCTCAAGGATAGACTTTGTAAGTGTTTCATACTGAGCTGTTGTAAGTACCTCTGGGTGGAGAGCAAGTGTAAGTGAACCAGCTGAAGCTGTGTTACCCCAGTTAAGAGCTGTGAATGAACCATCCTGGTTCTCACCGCCTGTGATTCTCTCAGGTACCTTGAAAGCATTCTTGTATTCAGAAAGCTTTGTGAGATATGTATCAGAAGCAGAATCGCCGAGGATCTTAGCAGATGTGAAGATCTCGCAAGCTGCCCAGTAGAAGTCGTCCTTAACTTCGTTATCACCGTAAGGACCACCGCCCTTAGCCTGAAGCATAGGAGCATAGAGAGACTTCTCGTTGTACTCTTCGTCATCAGCAGCAGGATAGTAGTTCTTCTCAGCAGCCTCATAAGCAGCGATAGCTTCCTTGAGGTAGAATGCAGACTTCTCTGCATCATATGGCTTTATAAGTCTTGCCATCTGAGCTGCACAAGCAGAATAGTTCAGTGTAGCAGCAAACGTTGGTGGCTTAACGATACGCTCTGTATTCCAGCCCTTTGAACCGTCCTCAAGCTTCTCACCTGAGTAGTCCCAAGGTCTTGTAGCAAGTCCTGTCCACTTGTGGTCGTGGAGCTTGTGGTAAACCATGCCCTCATACTTGCCCCATGTAGGCTCTGAACCGTCAACCTTCATAGCTGTCATGAATTCGAGCTCGTAGAGACACTCATCAATAACATCAGGGATCTTCTTTGTATCGCCGCTCTCAGGAATGTTGATTGTACCTGAACCGTCAGCGAACTTAGCAGCTGTCTTCTCGTTGAATGTAGCTCTCTCATACATGTTGAGGAGAGTCCAGATTGAGATACCGCCGTTAACAACGTACTTACCGTGGTCACCGGCATCGTACCAGCCCTTGTTAGCTGTGATTGTAGATGAAGCGTATGTAGATGTAGCTTCTGTGTTCTCGAGATACTCGTTCTTCCAGATCTTCTGAACATAAGCCTTATCTGTCTTATGACCGCCCTCATGAGCAAGAGTCTTTGTATCACCTGATGTGATGTACTCAGCCTTGATATCTATACCTGAACGGTTCTGATAGAAGTAGTTAAGAGCATTCTTAAGCATATCGTGTGACTTGTCTGAGTAGATGTCATCGCCGATATTGAATTCCATTGATCTCCAGCTCTTACCCTTGATGCGGAGATAGTATCTGCCAGGTGTAGTAGCCTTTGAGAAGTCGATCTTGCAAACTGTATCTGCAGAATCAGCATCCTTCATAGCTGAACCTGTCTCGCCTGTCTCTACAACAGTGCCTGACTTAGCGTCAACGAGTTCCCATGTATATGTGCCTGAAAGGTCGATAGTAGATGCACCGTAAAGGATATCACCCTTGTTATCGCCCAGTGTAGCAGTCTTAGCAAAGTTTGTGAAGTAACCAACCTGGTTTACAGAAATGAAGTTAACGAGCTCGCCGCCTTCCTTCATTGACTTGTCAAACTTAACTGAGTAGTCACGGTTTGTAGCACCGTATCCTTCGTCAGGATCAGCATTACAGCAGCCCTCACCATGTGCCTTGTCACCACAAGTTACACAGTCGATAACCATGTCATCGAACCAGATCTCATCATTTTTTTCAGCATTACCCTGGTACTTAGTACCCTTTGCATAGTGGAAGCACCACTCAGCAGCCTCGAGATCCTGTGTTGGCTTGAATGTACCCTCAAATGTCTGCCAGTCAGTTGTAAGCTTAACAGCTGCCTGTGGCCACTGACCGCCCATGTGAGGACCCATGTGCATATCGTTTGTACCACCGTCAAGTTCGAAGTACTCTTCGTTACCTGAGATGTCACCGATCTTTGAGCAAAGCTCCATGCCTGCTCTCTTAGCCTTTACCTTAAAGCTAACCTTGTACTCGTGACCAGCCTTGAATGCAAGGTTTCTGTGTCTGAACTGAAGATCCCACTTCTCGTGATCAGCACCCTCCGGTACCTTGATCATAACGTGGAATGTGCCATCACTTGTAAGCTCAAAGTTCTGCTTAGCAGGTGATGATTCACAAGTGTGCCAAGGCAGAGCCTTGTGATCGAATGTGCTCTCACCAACTACGAGACCAGCAGAAGCTGTCATAGGAGCTATTGTAGCAACTGCAGCAGGTGCAATTGTAGCCATAGCCATAACGCTGGCAAGAATCTTTTTAGTTTTCTTGTGCATTTGAATACCCTCCCTGAATATTTAAAGAATATAGTTTATAACGAAGTGTCAGTGCAAACACATCGCATATATACCGTAAATTCGAGCAATGAGCCTTAACGTCCTGTCGGACTCTGCACTTATCCGACTCATCAATCATATTATATTATATCGAAAAAAAAAAGTAAATAGTTTTCTTGAAATTCGTGCAATCAACTAATGGGAGTTTCAAAATTCTGTACAACATGAACAAAAAGGTAAAAAAAATAAGAGGGAAAGATTTCCCTCTTATTTCTTATTTGTGAATTAATTATTATTTTTTCTCAGGAAGCTCTGTAATGATGTGAAGCAGGTATTTCTGCAGTGTCTGAGCATCATTTGTTGTGAGTTTTGAGCCGTTGTCATAAACATCACCGTTAGCAATTCCCTGCTCTGTGATATGAGACTTATCTGTACCGCTTACGCCGTATTTATTCGGGTTTGCAAGGCTCTGCATTATGAGAACGATGTCTCCAAAATCAACTTCGCCGTCACAGTTAGCATCTCCCCACTTTGTAACAGCAGGTCCTTCAGATCCTTCTGTTGTTGTGGTGACAGCCTCTGTTGTGACTGTTGTTGTAGTTGTTGTTGAAGTAGTAGTTGTTGTTGTTGTAACAGGCTTAGTTGTTGTTGTTGTGACGTTGATCGGCTCGTTACTCCCGTTCTTTACGCATGGCTTTGCAACGAACTTTGTTCCGTCAGGCTCTTCGCCCCATGCAAGCTCACCGTCTACATACATAGGCATATGCTCGTTGAGTGAGTTTGCCTTCTTGAGGTCTGTAGCCTTGTCAAGACCGCCGAGGTATGACCAGTCGTTTGAAGTATCCCATGCGCCTGCTGTTGACTTGCCGTCTACTGCATCAGGGATAGAAATTCTGAACTGTACCTCATCTCTGTGCTCGCTCTGGCCTGTAGGCTGGATAGCTCTGCCGTCATCGAACTTGATGCTTGCGTAGTATGTGTTTCCTGTCGGATCTCCCTCATACTTGTGAGGACCTGTAACTGTAGCGTGTCCCTGTCCGCTCTCGTACTGCTGTGACTTGCCTTCTACCTTGATATCGTCTACAGAAAGACCGTTTTCGATAACTTCTGATACATCGAAGAAGTATCTGTACTCAACGTCCTTTGCAACTCTTGCAGGCCAAGCTGTATGGTTCATAGCCCATGCCTTGATCTCTGTATAGCTTGAAGCCGGTGTGCCGTTGATAACTGCTGCTACCTCCCATTCAGCCCACTTCGGCATTTCAGCAGGCGGGAATGAAGCGTCGATAGCTCCGCCGTAATCATCTACCATTGCGCAGAGACAAGCTGTGTAGCCTGCGTTATAGTCGATAGCTACCTCAGAATATTCATACTGAGCAACGCTGTTCTTGTAGCTTCCTGACTTGTCAGGACCGCCAACGAGAGCACCGTAGAGAGTATGTGCATACTCTGTCTGCCAGCCCTCATCTCCTCCTGACTTCTGACCGAGGTCGTTCCAGTGGTCATCGTGGATACCGGAAGCTGTTCTGTGATGGAATGCAGACGGCTGATTGTCGCCCATACCGAGAACATAGCTCATCTTTAAGCCGTTGTCGCCGAACACATAATCCATCTGAGACTTAGCCCAGTCGTTGTACTTCTTTGAAAGTGAAGCATCGTCCTTGAATAAGGTATCGCTGGCAAGCTTAGCAAGCCATGCTGTTGTTGTAGCGTGACGTGCACTGCCCCAGTTGAAGAGCCATGCAAGTCCGTCAGGTGTATAGTCTACCTTCTTTCCGCCGTAACCGTCTATCCAGTAATCAAGGTGATGTGAAACGTGCTCGATCCACTCCTTGTCACCTGTATTCATAGCATAGAGGAAAGCTGCTGCCTGAGAAGTATCGTCCCAGCAGAGTCCCCATGTGTACTTACGAGCTGTAGACTGATTCTCAAGCGGGAAGTTAGGAATATAGTCCTTCTCGATCTTGTCGAGGTAGCTCTGATCGCCTGTAGCGATGTAGAGCCAGTTAGCAGCGTACATACAGTCATCGAGCCATGAATCTGTATTGTACATTCCGCTCATGCCGCCGATGTCCTTGTTTGCTCTGATCTTGTCAGCACCCTCAAAAAGGTCCTTTGCGTGCTTGAGATACTGAGCAGCCTTATCTGGGTCAATGTCTTTGAATATAATATAACCTTCTGCCAGTGCAGCTGCTGAAAGACCTGCAACAGAAGCATTCTTTATTACATCATAAGGTCTCTTCCAGTCGCCGTTGTTGAGATGATGCTTGCGGAGATATACCTCTGCGCTGCACCAGATATTATGGTCAGTAGATCCGCCCTTGAAGTCGCCGATAGTACCGACCATCTCGCCGCCGCCCTTATCGCAGGCCATAACGTAGTCAAGTCCCCACTGGATATTGTTGCGGTAAACCTCTCCCATACCTGCCTTGTCAACAGCGTCCTTGTACTGGATATAACCCCATGCCATAATGGAAGCTGAATAAGCATTTGTAAGAGTGAACTTGAAATGGTCACCTGCGTCGAACCAGCCGCCCGGAACAACATCTGTCTCATTTCCGTCTTCGTCTACCATTGAGTCTGCACGCCATGCAACCTGATTCCACTCAGGGAGCTTGCCTGACTGCTGCACCTCATAGAAGAACATTGACTTCTGAAGAGCCTCTGCGTAGTTGTACTTGGAAGCATCTGCTGCTACTGCTGTGCCGCCCTCTGTGCTGTTGGGCATATAAGCAAGTACGCCTGCTGACATAGCCAGCGCAGAAACTGCTGCCGTTATTTTTTTGATTATCATATTTAATACCCCTCTCGTATTAATTATTTTCAGGCACGTTAATTCCGTACCTATACATTTTAAATATACAATATCCGCGCCGATTTGTCAAGTAAAAAATAACAATTTCACCAAAGGTATACATTATAATATATAAATAAAACGCGCAGCACAGATATCCACACTGTGCCGCGCTGTTTTCAATATAATATTTATGGGAGCCATGTTATATAAACATCTCTGAGCTGATCGTTATCGTCCTCGAACTTGAATTCGTATCCGCTTGAGCCGTAATACTTTGTAGAGTCTACCTTGTACTTTACTTCGTTGTACTTTGTCTCCTCTGTTGGCTCGGGACTGTTTTCAAGAAGCGCCTTCTTGGTGAGAGTGAGAGGGAATGCAAAGCTTACTACCTCTCCTGCCCTTTCAATATCCTCGGCGATGTCATTCCTGCGCCCCTCGTCAAAGGTGCTGAGAGGAGTATATATAGTGAACCACCTTGCATAGGAAAGTACACAATCCTTTTCCTTTATGTTTGAGTCTGTATAATTGCTGAACTGAAACTGTATAGTTGAATAATCCGATACCTTTACAGCATACCACGATGTGCTGTGGTTGCTGTTAACGTTGTTGTCGATGTTATTGAGATCATCTTCCTTGAACGGGATACCCGCATCAATAAGATCCTGATATGTATTTTTGCCGACTGTAAATACTTTGCCCTCATAAGCGAAGCTTCTGTTGTCAAGATCAGCGTACTTGCTGCCGAGTCCTTCGGCTGACTTGGACTCAGACTTTTTTTCGTCCTTCTTTTCAGCCTTTTCTGCCTCTGTAGTCTTTTCCTCAGTGGTCGTCTCTGCTTCGGTGGCCTTTTCCTCGGTAGTTGTTTCTGCCTCGGTCGTTTCCTCCTCGGTAGTAGTTTCAGCCTCTGTAGCAGCCTCCGTCTTATCCTTTTTATCTTTTTTCTTTGAGCCTTCTGCATCGCTGCAGGCTGTAAGTCCGAGCATAGCAACAAGAGCGATAGCCAGTAGCTTTTTCTTCATTCTCATATTCTCCTTTTAATTCACTCGACTAAGAGTGATTTTTCGCCATTATTATACCACTCGCAATATTTTAAGTCAACAAAACAATAATTCAAAAGTAAAAAATCATAACTTATATGCGTTTTCTACGAAACGCAAACGATTATATTGTGCACATTTAACAAAGCTTGTTGGATCGTCGGTAAGTCTCGGAAGGACTTCATATAAATATATGCAGGCGGCTGAACCGCGCATCAGTCCCGGCAGTATGTTATTTATACTTGCATTACTGTTTGCGGACGGCTGAACGCCGTTGCCTACAATACTATTCACTTGCGGCACGCCGCATACAAGTATTGACTTTTAAAATGCAAAAGTATATAATAATAATGTATACGCTCACGAAAGCTGCGCAAAATAGCTCTCGGAGGTGTATTCAATGTCAAACAAAAAACAGCAGGACAAGCCCCGTTCCGAAGAGCTTCTTGAAGAAGCGGAGCTTGTCCGTGAAAACGGACAGTCCGTTTCCCGAAACTCCAAGCACCTTATACACTGCCTTTCGGTGGTGGGGCAGATAGAGGGACACTATGTCCTTTCAGAACAGAACAAAACTACAAAATACGAGCATATTATCCCTGCTCTTGTAGCTGTCGAACAGGACAGGAGCGTTGAAGGACTGCTCATAATACTCAACACCGTCGGCGGAGATGTGGAAGCAGGGCTTGCTATCGCGGAGCTTATCTCGGGCATGAAAACTCCCACCGTTTCCCTTGTGGTCGGCGGCGGACATTCCATAGGAGTACCTCTTGCGGTAAGCGCAAAACGCTCCTTTATCGTACCCACAGCTTCCATGACTATCCACCCTGTCCGCATGAACGGCACTGTTCTTGGTGTGCCCCAAACTCTTTCCTATTTCGATAAGATGCAGGACAGGATAGTGAGATTTGTCACGAAAAACAGTAATATCACAGAAGAGAATTTCCGCACCCTGCTTATGAATACTCAGGAGCTGGTGCTGGACGTGGGAAGCGTCATAGATGGCGAAAAAGCCGTAGAACTCGGACTTATCGACAGTCTCGGAAGTCTCGGCAATGCTATGGACTGTCTGTACGATATGATAGAAAATACAGAAAAAAGATATGCGGACTGACCGCAGCTGTGCCGAAACGCGCTTTTTTGCGCAAAAAATATGATACAATGGCACAGCTACATATACTTACAGAACAAAACGGAGGCTAAAATGGCACAAACACAGACTAAAAAGAAGGCTTCGGGCAAGACTCAGAAAAAAACCGAGACTCCCAAAAGAGAGCCTGTTAAAAGTAATAATAAAAAGGCAAAACAAAAAGAAAGTTCCCGGCTTTGGGCGATAATCCTCTTTGCACTTGGAATACTCACAGTTCTTATGGTACTTGTAAAAGGCACCAAAGGCTGGCTCGCTATGCATAATGTCTTACTGGGACTTTTCGGAATAGCTGCGTATCTCATACCTGTTGTTCTCATATATTCGGCTATAAAGCTCAGCTCGGAGCAGACAGATAAGGATAAAAGCAGTGCAGGCAGAGCGATCTGGTGCATTGCGGTCATATTTCTTGTAAGTGCTGCATTTCAGATATTCGCAGTCGGAAATGTACCCGAAAAGCAGCGATTTTTAAACCAGTTGAAGTCCTTGTACAAAACAGGCATATCCAAGGAAAGCGGAGGCGTTGCAAGTATGCTTATCGCTGCTCCTCTGCTGAAGCTATTCGGCAAGCTTGGTGCAAGGCTCATATCACTGGTATTGTTCTTCGTATTCGGTATGCTCATTTCGGGACGCAACCTCATCGACTTCCTGAAGCTTCTGGCAACTCCTTTTGTATTCATCGGCAAATGTATAAACGGTATACAGAATATGTTCAT
>Ga0310786_10010854_pt1 | contig 11413 bp, 25 predicted proteins | sample AusTroGonzalo_MG_FD_203881 | JGI IMG/M metagenome (GOLD analysis project Ga0310786, IMG submission 203881) | Bovine rumen microbial communities from tropical cattle in Woodstock, Queensland, Australia - Gonzalo_03 (v2) (version 2) | ecosystem: Host-associated > Mammals > Digestive system >... | reverse complement strand
TCAAAGAAAAAGCCCTCGGTTTTAGCCGGGGGCCTTTTCTTTTGTCAGAACTTAAGGAGATTCTTGACATCGAATATTTCTATTCGTTCAGTATGCACTATTATTTTATCACAATTTGCCCGAAATTTGCCCGAAGAAAAAATAAAGACCGTTCAAAGCCTTGTGGTTGAGCGGTCTTTTGTGGTGGAGCATACGGGATTCGAACTCATTGTTGTTTGTTCACCAGTGGACAGATTGTCCGTATTTTATAGGGTTTTCAGTTCAATTCAGGTCGCTTGTCCGTCGGATGTGGACTTATTTTGCCCGAAATTTTGACCGAAAGTCAGGTCAATGACAGATGCGACTTTTCTGTCCTCATCCTGCAGAATATGTCCGTAAGTGCCAAACGAATCAAAACTCACGCTATGTCCGACGACATCTTTAATGCTCTGCTCCGGGAGTACGTTCTTCATCATGGAAATAAAAGTATGACGGAGACTATACACGGTGCCGGGAAGGTTTCTTTCTTCCTTCAGCTTTTGCCAGTGCTTTCTCATTCTGGTCTGTTTTCCCTGAGTTCCGTCAGCTGAGCAGAAGATCCACTCTGTTCGGAGGTTCATTTCCTCGTTTCTCTTTATAGTGTTTCTCAAGATCTCTTTTGCGAGGTCTCCGATAGGTATCATTCGACGAGCGTTTTTATTCTTACCGTCTGTGATATGTCCACGAGCATTGATTGCTCTCTTGATAGTTATAGAGCTGGAATTAAAGTCTACATCAGAAACCTTGAGACCGAGTAACTCTCCGGGCCTCATGCCCGTGATGACACCAAGCAAGAATAAAGGATGATAAAAGAGCTCCGATGGTTCAAAGAGTCTCCTGACATCATCTTTCTGCAGGATCTCCTTTTCTTTCCTTGAATGACCTTTAGGAATGTAAAGTTCACCTCGTGGAAGCTCACATTGATAATCTTCATATCCAAACTTGATGATTGCTCTAATAATTCCACGAAGATTTCGGAGGGTTTTGTCAGATAGTGCTTTATTACGGCCTGTGGCTTCGTTTATTACGCTCTGCCAGTCTCTTAATGTCATTTTACATATCTTTCTCTGGCCGCATACAGGAACGATGTAGAGCCGTATATAACACTCATATTGCTCATAAGATGCAGATGTCTCACCATATCGAGACTTAATGTGTCGGAGGTATTCGTCAGAAACTTGTCTGACGGTCTTTTCTCCAGAACCTTCACCAAAATACCAGTTCTCATATTTTCTGATGACATCCTTACGACCTTTTGCACCGGGAATCGAAGAAGAGAAGGAAAAACGCTTTCCTTCTCTCATTGCTCTTATTCTCCATCGCTGGCCATCCCATTTAGGACTATTCATTTTTCATCTCCTTGAGTTGACTTCAAGTATTCTGCATAACTTTTCAACTTTGCGATGCTTTCAGCTGTAAGTCCATCTGTTATAGATTCTTCTTTTATTTCACCTTCAACAAGTACATCCATAAGCTTTCCCGGAGTTGTATGAAGTGCAAAGGCCAGATCTGGAAGTCTTTCGATTGATATATTGTTTTTCCCTTTTTCAATGGCACTTATTGCTGCTCTTCCAGCAAATCCTGATTTTTTTGCAAGCTCATCTTGAGATAGACCTTCGGATTCTCGGAGAAGTTTTATGTAAGCTCCGAACCTTTTCAGCCTATTATCTTCCATTTGTTCACCTTCTTTCTTACTTCGAGATTATAGGGTGATTGTTACATTTTTGCAACATTACTTGACGAATGTCAATTCATACTTGACGGAGTAAAAACAGATTGATATATTGGAGTTGTCAAGTAAGACACGACATAAAGGAAGGAGGTTATCTGATGACCGATTACGCAAAACTTAAAGGTCTGATGGCTGAAAGAGGTCTTGAAGTGACCAAGCTTGCTAATATCTTAGGCATTTCCAGACAGGCTGCATCGGACAAAATCAATGGAAAAAGTCGAATCACTCTTATTGATGCTCAAGCCATCTCGAAAGCTCTGAATATGACGAGCGAGGAACGTGATCTGATTTTTTTTGGAAACTGTGTCAAGCAGGAGGCGACAAAATGAGCGGTTCAGTCTATCCCTCATTAAAAAGGCACTTTAAGAACATGACCGAGCTGGCTCACGCAGGATGTATGTCAAGGACTCGACTCTATGACTGTCTTCACGGCTATAAGGATTTCACCAGAGCGGAAAAGAAAGCCATATCAGCCAACATCGCAGCGAAGCTCTTAAGCCAACCGTCATTTGATTACTCGGAGCTTGAAGCAGCTGTAAGAGCTTGGGAAGGTCAGTTTGATGAAATCTACAGAACAAAGGAGAAACAAGATGTTTGAAGTTTATGTATCACTCAAAGGTAAAAAGCACTATTTAGTTTTTGACGGAAAGACCGTTTACACAGATTGCGTAAAAGCATCAACACGTTATTTCAGATGCGGTGAGAAGAATCTTGAAGTCGAGGAAGGCTGGGTTCTTAACGATGAGCTTTATCTCGACAATCCTCATGTGAAGGGTTCCAAGAGAGTCGCTGTTGTATCTCACTGGAGAAAGGCTTAAGGAGGACTGGTGGATGAAAGACGAGATCACAATAACAAAAAAGGAGCTGACACAGAAGCTCCTGATCGCTTCCTCAAGAGCTTCCTCGAAGATCCAGGAAAAAGCAAAGAATCCTCAAGCTCAGATGGTCGTAAATCTGCTTAATACAATCCTCATAGGTGAGATCCTGAAGATTTTGTTCGACGATAGTGACTCTTTAGAGATTGTCGAAGAAAACTAAAGGTCGGAGGTGCGGATATATGAAAAATCATAATTATATCGTGCCGGCTCTAATCGTTTCTTTCGTTGCAGCTTTCGTTATCGGAGAGCATATCGACACCAAGAATTACATTCAAAAGCAGAATGAATTGACGATACAGGAGATCTCTTCAGCCGTAAAACCTTATGAGATCCTTCTGACACCGGCACCTTCAGCAACACCGACACCAACAGTCACACCGACACCTTTACCGACACTCTCACCGACACCGACACCTATTTGTCTTATGTCCAATCAGGAATATTACAACGAGTGCGTTGCTCGTGGCCTTATCACTCCGGCTAATGATTACGATGACAGGATCACGAAGGAGAGAGGCGGTTATATGGGACCGTCAGGTCGAGAAACCTATTACAACCTTAATATGTCTCTCTGTGTCGCTTACATGAGGGATCTCGGATATGACGAGATTGAATATCCCTACTGGATAAGAGACGACGGAGCCAAGATGCTTGGTAATTACGTCATGTGTGCTGCTAATTGGAGCATCAGACCGAAGGGAACAATCCTCGAAACAAGTTTAGGAGATGCAATAGTCGTGGACACAGGTGACTTTGTTCTCGATTACCCAAACGGAGTCGACCTCGCTGTTGACTGGTAACAAAAGAAAGGATGAAAAGATATGAACGGATTACTGATTATCTATATGATCGGAGCTCTTGCAATCGGATTTCTCGCAGGAATCATTGTCGAACTCATTATTGATAGTGACACTATCACACAGCTCAGAAAGCAGAATGACAGACTCAGACTTGAGAAGGCATATCTGATGAAACACGGCCAGACGGAGACCATCGAGATCGTCGACAAGACTTTCGACCTCGATAACATTCCGACATTCGATCAGGACTGGTGAGGTGCGAGATGTTCATTAAGCTTCACGGAATTGTTGGGAATAACCGTCTCATTATCAATATTGATGAGATTGAAGCCATCCAAGAAATCAAAAACGGCTCAAAATACTATGCTTTTCATACCGAACACGGTGCAAAATCCGTGATTAGCATGAAGAAAAACACTATTCCGGTTAAAGAGTCAATTACCCAGATAGAGCATATGCTCAAAAACCCGAAATCATATGGAAATGAGGTGAAAACATAATGGAAACACCTCGAAATTGTGAAAACTGCAGACATTACAAAGCTCTTCCTCACGGAAGCTTTTTAGGAGATGGAATCTGCAGCGTGGTTATCAATAAACCCAAGTTTTCAAATAAGACCATGCACTGTAAGTATTGGAGCAAAAAGGAGGATAAATATGGCAAATAATAAGCACTTTTTTATGGGAAATGACCTTTATTATCTGAAGGATGTCCTTGATTACATCAAGAAGAAGAATCCGTCTCTCGACATTCCAGGATGCTGGTCAACAGGTGGAAGCCTTAACGAGAAGGTCAGATGTGAATATGGCATCCTTCCGATGTGGACAAACGGTGTCGAAGGCCGTGGCCATCGTGAGAAGTATTCCGGGAGCCAGATGTATAGTATCGCAGCTTATCTCATTCAGGATCTGAAGGAAGGTAACATCCAGCGCAGATCGTCAAGAAGTCTCACTCCCATTGAAGCTCTCGCAACAGGTGACAAGATTCCTGCTGAAGATTTCTGTGAAGCTTTCGGAGGTCAGGTTAATTACGAACCGGTTAAGCTTACACGCTATGAGATGTCAGACAGAGAAAAGCTTGAAAAAGAGCTTCAGAACTTATCTGATGCACTGACTGAACAGTTTAAAGCCTTCATGAGAAAGATTGTTGAAGCTTATATGGCTTCGACATGATCGGAGGCTCATATGAAGGATAAAGTTTTACACGCTGCTGTCACCAGTGCGGTGGAGCAGATCACACAAGCACTCCACGGATATACAGACAAGCAGATCTTCTGTCAGATCCTGATCGGTACCAGAGACGAGCACATGAAGGGAAATCCGGATGTGTATCACGTTAAGGTCCAATACTCTCACGCTTATGACCGTGATGACATTCCGATCATGACAGCAGATGCCAGAGTCACTTATTCAATCGAGAACGGAACTGAGCTCATCAGACACGTTGAGTGGATTAACAAGGAAGGAGGAGAAGATGGTCCATAGAGAAGAACACAGTGAGAACTACACAGTAATTGATAATTTTGTCTTGCAGAATATCAATCTGTCGTGGGAGGCTCGTGGCTTCTTGGCTTATCTTCTTTCCTTGCCAAACGATTGGAGCTTCACCGTGAGAGGTCTTGTTAAGCAGACAGGAACCTCAAAGAGCACGATCTTGAGACTTATGAATGAGCTGAAAGCAGCTGGCTATATCAAGCTCGAAAAACATAAGGACAAAGACGGAAGGTTCACATCAAGCTCCTGGCATATCTATGAAGGCACCTTCGAGAGCCACATACCACAAAAACGGAACACGGCAAAAACGGAACACGGCAAAAACGGAACACGGTCTGCACGGAATACGGTAAAACCAGAATCCGGTATTACGGAACACGGTGAAAACGGACCAATACAAAATACTAATAATAACAAAATACTAAATATACAAAATACTAAAGAAAACAAACAACTAAAAAAAGAAGAAGGTGTTCTTTCTGAACCTGAAAAGCTTTTTCTTGAATTTTGGTCTGTTTATCCCAAGAAAGTGGATAAAAAAGGTTCATTTCGAGCTTTTAAGAACATCCCGAAATTAAAAGAGACGTTCCCGGCAATCATGAAGGCCCTTGAAATCCAGAAACAGTCGCAGCAGTGGACAAAGGACAACGGACAATTCATTCCTAATCCTACGACCTACATCCATCAGGAACGCTGGCTGACCGTCACAGAATCAGATGAGCTGCAGACCAAGATCAATGAGACCGTGATGCAGAACATTGACGGATTCTTATTCTAACAGGAGGTAAAGATGTTATCAGTTCAATCATTCATCACAGGAATGGAGCTGCTTAAGAGAGCTTACATCGGATGGCAATTCGATACAAAAGACGAAATGCAGGTCCGTTTATGGTATTCAGCTTTCAAGAATACATCCGACAGCCAGTTCAACTCGATCATCAAGGAGTACATAGCTCACAATGAATATCCTCCGAAGTGCATCAAGAACCTGACTGATATCCTGGTCGACAAGGCTCTTGATCAGGCTAAGATCCCTCCGGAGAAAGCACTTCACTTCGTTAAGGACATAATCAGTGATTGTGGTGGCTGGGAATACGGTGGAAAGAAGGAGATATACAAGAAGCTCGAAGTATATCCGGCACTTTACAAGACCGTCAAAGAGTTTGAGGACACGATCAAGAATATGCACTCAAATGATTCTTACGCAGCAGACAGATTCAGGAAGGCTTACGAGCAGAACCTCCGAGACAGTGCGACAGCGAGAATCGACACGCTTTTAGGTCTGAAAGTGTCAGGCAATACACAGGCATTAGGAGCAGCTGCTCTTCCTTATGAGACTTAATCGGAGGTTATCTATGAAGAATGAGTTTTTCTTAAACTTCGAAGCAGGGATGCCAAAAGGCACGGCCCAGCAGAAAGGTGAAGCCATCCGTTATAAGCGAGTTCAGGGAAGGGTGCTTCCATATATCGATCATTACAGAAAGCCAGAAGTCCAGGCATCAAGGAATCTGTTAATTATCAAGATGAAAAGGTACAGACCGGAGCTTCCCTCCGAGAAGCCTATCAAGCTCACTGTCGGACTTTACTTTGACGTTCAGAATAAAAAGCTCTGGGGAAAGTACAAGACAACAAGACCTGACTGTGACAACTACGTCAAGGAGATCAAGGATGTAATGACTCTCCTGAAGTTCTGGAAGGATGACAATCAGGTCGTCGACCTTCGAGTAATTAAGTATTACTCAGAGAAAGCATCGATTCATATATGTATGGAGGAGATCGAAGATGGATAAAGACAAAGATAAGACCTATCAGCTCTCGATCCTGGTCGACAAGAAACATGGCACTTATTACTGTGTCGACTCCAATGGGAAGAGCTACATCAAGAATAACAATCAGTTTTCTGGTAAAGGAGAAAATAGAAAATGAAAGACAATAACAAGATCGTAATGTTACCGAGAGACCTTTTGCATCCTCATCCGGATAATCCGAGAAAGGATCTGGGAGATCTCACAGAGCTTAAGGAGTCCATCCGTGAACACGGAATCATGCAGAACCTTACTGTCGTTCCTGATGACGAAGACGGATATCAGATCCTGATCGGACACAGAAGGTTTGCTGCTTCGGAGGGTATTCTCGATGATCTTCCTTGTGTAGTTGCTAAAGGACTCTCAAACAGAGAACAGGTCGGAATCATGCTCTGTGAAAATATGCAGAGATCAGATCTGACATACATTGAACAGGCTCACGGCTTCCAGATGATGCTCGACCTCGGTGACACTATAGAGACCATATCAGAGAAGACAGGCTTCTCTAAGGCGACGATCAAGCACAGAATAGCAATCACAGAGCTGGACCAGGCAGCCATTAACGAAGCAAAGAAGTGGTTCCAGCCGACTATCGCAGACTTCATCTTGTTGGAGAAGGTCAAGGATCTCGACTTGAGAAACCAGATATTATCTGACTCGATGTGCTCTAAGGATATTCAAGACGGTGTTGATGATTATCTCGAAGAGACTGAGGTTCAGGAGGGCTTCGCATATTACAAGAAGTATTTTGACGAAGCCGGATGGATTGAAGAGACGAAGGACATCTGGTTCTACTATCGAGATGGTTATAAGGAAGTCGACAATGCTCTGAGTGGTCTTGATCTCTTACACGAGACACTACTTCCAGAAAAGTCGGTTAAGAAGCTCATTTCGGAGGTAAAAGGCGAGGTACATTACAGCCTCAATAATAACCGCATCAAGGTAGCCACATACAAAGAGCCTAAGTCAAAAAAGGGCGAAGAAGATAGGGAAAAAGCCAGAAAAGAGGCTGAAAAGCTTAAAAAGAAGAATAAGGCAGCGTTAAGAGAGATCAGAGCTGACATCTGCGATGCTTACATGGACTTCATTCAAAATTCAGAGGTTGAGCTGAAAGATCCCCGGAAAGAACTTGGCGATGTATATCTGCTCCTGGATCTCTGCAGAGAGTTCGGAATGGGTGTTACGCTCTATTTGCTCACAGAAGAAAAGGTAAGGTACCAGCTGCACGATAAGCTCTCTTTGAAAGGTTACAACAAAGAGGAGACCTTTAAAGACTTTGAAAGCTGGACTCCGTTATTTCAGCTTCTTGCGAACATCTGGTGGTCACTCGCAAGCTCATACAATTACTTCGAGGATTATGATTGCAGACCGAAGAAAGAGATCCTTGAAGCTCATAAGTCATTCTGCAACATCTTGAAAGACATCGACGGCTTCCGCATCAAGGAAGAGTGGAAACCGATATTAGACGGAACGTCAGAGCTTTACTTGAAGGAGGACTGAGAATGACACCTGACAAAGTTGTTGAAAGACTCGAAGTCCTGAGAGACTGTTACCAGATGTTCTTTGATAACGAGAGCGGAGGAGTCGGATTCGAGGCTAAGTACAGAGAGAATAAGGAAGCTTTTGATATTGCGGTCAAAGCAGTAAGGATCATTTCAAAGCTTCCACCGGATGCGGTCCTGATCGACAGGGATGATCTTCATAATGCGGTTATGTTTCACACTTACTCTGTCAATGTAACTGATGAAGTAAACAAGGCCATTGGAGAAGTCCTGAAGATGATCCGTGAAGCTGAAGTGATTTTCGGAGGTGATGCGGAATGAACAACGATTTAATTAAGCGTAATCTTGCTATTTCTTATGCAGCATCAGGACTTATTAGAAGAATTGATGGAGAGGAATGGATAAGAATATCAGAAGTCAAACAGAGTTTAAATGATGTTCCAAAAGAACCGCAGGATTGTTCCGATTGCAAACGATATGTTTCTCCATATTTCGAAGTTAAGTTTGACAAGGAACAAATGAAAGAACTTGTCGATAAGGCAAAAGAGGAAGTGTTAGCAAGTATCGACATACAGCAAGCCGAGTGGATTCCAGTGACCGAGAGATTACCTGAAGATATGCAAAAGGTTTTGATTTGGTTTGAATATTACAGATATGGTGATTTTAACTGTATGTATCAGACTTATGGCTTTGGGTATGTTTTAGATGGTAAGTGGAGTCCGTTTATCAACGGAAAAACAGGTTGGCAGGATTACAATATCATCGCTTGGATGCCGTTGCCAGAGCCATACGAGGTCGGAGGTGATGAGAATGGATAATCGAGAGGCGATTAAGATCATCCGAAACGAATTGAACGCTCAATTACATTATCAGCAAATTGTCAAAATCCGTGATTATAGCGATCCAAGAGAGTATAAACGAAGGCTTGCTCACTTACACGCAGTTAAAGCTCTTAATAATAAATTGCAGTGGATTCCTGTTGAGACCAGAGACATGACTGAAGAAGAAAAGAAAGAAATGTTTGAAACTTGGGAATATTGCACAGAATCTGATTGTTGGAAATATGATTGTCCACTTCCGGAAGATGGTCAAGAAATCTTGGTTTCAACAAAGTGGGGAGTTTCTCTTGATACCTTCTGTGTAGATGAAGGATGCTGGTTCGAGAACCATCCTGATCGTGGTGAAGTTCTCGCTTGGATGCCATTACCGGAGCCGTACAAGGTTGGAGGTGTGAAATGAGAATTAAAGCAAAGAACTGTAAAGAAGTTACCGAAAAGGCAATTGACTCAATAAATAATTCGATAGAGGTTGCAAAAACAAAAGACTTTACAACCGCACAAGTAAATGCTCTTAACACAGGAAACATTGTTCAAATATTGGGTGCGATTGCTAATTCGTTGGCTGAAATTGCCGATAGTATGAAAGGCGGTGCAGAAGATTGTTCATTGGAGATTGCTCGAAAGAGTATTGAACTTGGGAGAAGAGTTGGTCGGTTAGAAGGCAAACTCGAAAGACCAAAAGGTGAGTGGATTTTGTTGTCAGAAAAGCAACCCCAAAAATCAGGTTATTACATCACAAGCACTATATACAATCAAGTTTATTGTGATTATTGGTCGGTTAACCATTTTGAAAGAACTGAAACGGTGTTGGCTTGGCAACCATTACCGGAGTCGTACAAGGTCGGAGGTGAACAAAATGAAGATAGTTAATTACGAAAAGCTCAAGAAACACTTTGAGACTGTTGTCGACGTTAAGCTCTTCACGGTACCGAACATCCTCACGATAATTGAGACATTCACAGAGGATCTTCCTGATGCGGTCTCTCGTGATGATATCAGATCCGGTAAATTTCTCAGAACAGATCTGATCGCAAGGGAATCATCGAAGACAATGATGTCCATTTATCAGACAGGCTGGAACGATGCTCTTGATGCTGCAGCTGATGCAGGACCTTCGGTCTTTAGATTCTCGGAGGTGAGGAAGGATGACTGATGCTCAATATAATGCTAAGCAATGGCTCATGCGTATGTGGGAAAAGGAAGAGGAGCTGAAAGAATATAGGGAACGAGCTGAAGCGATGCTCGGAGCAAAGATTCCAGCTTATGATGCTGAAAAGATTCCCGGAGGAGCTGACACTAATCCAACCGAGACCAAGAATATCGAATATTCTTCTTTGATGTTTGATATCGAGAAGAAGGAAAATGAGCTTTATTCTGAAAACATTAAGACATATAGTGTCATTCAGCATCTTGATAATCCCAAGCTCCGTGGAATCCTTTATGCAAAATATGTAAACCGTAAGACATGGAAACAGATCTGCTGCAGCTTCCACTACGGAGAAAGCAGGATTAAGGAATTACACATAATAGCTCTTGACCAGATCTCGAAATATATTCCAAAGGAGCCGATATGATTTACTGTGTAAGATGTGTCAATATCAGTGAAGCACACAGGCTGGCTGGTGATTATGCCGAGAAGCTGAAGCCACATATCTCGGAGGTGCGTAGGTATCGAGCATATCCTTTAATCAAGCTTAACGATGGCTCTGAGCTTCACTTCGTTACTGATGGTTTCTATCCTAAATGGTGCATAGGAATGACTTACAAACTAATCTGGCGAGGAAGAATATCAGATGAAACTTATCGTTCTGGCCATCTTTTTAAAAGTTCGGACTAAATCGGACTAAATCGGATTTTATATTGTGGTATTGTGTTAATAAGGAATCGACACGAATAATGCGATACACTTTGTCTATTTATCCACCAGAATGAAACTCCCGACTTGCTCACCACACGTCGGGAGTTTTTCACAGGAGGCCATATGTCTTCACCTGACCTGAGTATAAGCCGATGGACACACCTTCGAGCATATATCCTTAAGCGAGATCGATATCTCGATCAGGTTGCATTGAGATATGGAAAGAGGATAGAAGCGAACATTGTTCATCACGTCTTCCCTCGTGAGCTGTTTCCACAGTTCACATACGAAGCCTGGAACCTGATCAGTGTTTCACATAAGACACACAACAGGCTTCACGTCAGAGACTCACACAAGCTCACAGCAGAAGGTTTTGAGCTTCTTGTCAGAGTTGCGAGACAGAACAACATCGAGCTTCCATCAGGTGCGAGGGAGCTCCTGACCTAATCCCCCCGGCTCCGTAATATTACAAACCACTCGGAGAGGCA
>Ga0310786_10010852_pt1 | contig 11414 bp, 11 predicted proteins | sample AusTroGonzalo_MG_FD_203881 | JGI IMG/M metagenome (GOLD analysis project Ga0310786, IMG submission 203881) | Bovine rumen microbial communities from tropical cattle in Woodstock, Queensland, Australia - Gonzalo_03 (v2) (version 2) | ecosystem: Host-associated > Mammals > Digestive system >... | reverse complement strand
CGACGACCAATGACAAAGCCGTCACCCTGCGCTATTACGCCACGCGTTACAAAAACCTCTTTGAGGCTCCAAAGGCTTTTACCTTTAAGAACGATGACCGTCTCGGCACGACTGCCGAACCCTTCATTCCGGCCTTTGTAGTAGTCAAGTAACGTGACTACATGCAAATCCGACCATTCCGGACTGGAAAAAAATAAAATGGAATCATCTATGCCGCCGCTCGCGGACGATGAGCAGGGCTTCTTCGCGGATGTCTGCGGGCAGCGCTATGTTACGCAACTGTAGGCTGCGGCACCAACCCGGCACATCGGACTCCCGTAAGGTGGAGAATACCGCGCGGATGGCCTCGCATTGCGCATCCGTATAGTCTTCCGGTTTCATGCCTGCCATGGCATCCAGTTCCTCATCATCATAGTACTCGATGCGGGCATTGGTCTGCAGCAGCGTCTCCCGCTCGCATACCAGATGCTCGCCGCAACAGCCGTCGGGACGTGGGTCCGCCGCCGGCTCCTGAGGTTTGGCTTTCTTGCGGCGCTCGTTGATCTCAATCAGCACAATGACCACCACCGCTAATACTATGAAGAGAATAAGAGGAAGCAAGGGAGATTTGTGATTTTAAATTTCAAATTCCGTCATCTTCGACTGCGTCTTCCTCGATGACCAGGTTGTCGATGATGAACTGCTGACGCTCGGCGGTGTTCTTGCCCATATAGTAGGCAAGCAGTTCGTTCACGGCGTCTTCCTTACGCAGCGTCACCTGGTCCAGACGGATGCCAGAACCTATAAAACCCTTGAATTCATCGGGAGAAATTTCACCCAGACCTTTGAATCGCGTTATCTCCGGCGTCTTGATTTGCGCCAGGGCTTTCTGGCGCTCCTCTTCCGAGTAGCAATAGATAATCTGGTTCTTGTCCTTGACGCGGAAAAGCGGCGTCTGCAAGATATAGACATGCCCTTTCTTGACCAGGTCCGGGAAGAACTGGAGGAAGAACGTGAGCATCAGCAGGCGGATGTGCATGCCGTCCACATCGGCATCGGTGGCGATGATGACTTTGTTATAGCGCAGCTCGTCCAGACCGTCCTCTATGTTGAGGGCCGACTGCAGGCAGTTGAACTCTTCGTTCTCATAGACAACGGACTTGCTCAGTCCGTAGCTGTTGAGCGGCTTACCGCGCAGGGAGAACACCGCCTGGGTGCGCACGTCGCGGCTCTTGGTGATGGAGCCGGAGGCGGACAGACCCTCGGTGATGAAGATGCAGCTCTCCAGACGCAGGTCGTCATCGGCATCCTTGGCGGACTTGACGGGCTTGGGGTCGTTGAGGTGGATCTGGCAGTCACGCAGTTTGGGGTTGTTCACCAGGTTCTTCTTCGCCCGCTCCCGCGCCGCCTTGGTCACACCGGCTATGGCCTTGCGCTCTTTCTCGCTGTCCTGTATCTTCTGCAGCATGACCTCCGTTATCTCGGGGTGTTTGTGCAGGTAGTTGTCCAGCTGCTGCTTGACGAAGTCATTGACGAACTTGTTCACGCTCACGCCGCCGGTGGGGCTCATGTCCTTCGAACCGAGTTTCACCTTGGTCTGGCTCTCGAAGACCGGTTCCTCCACATTGATGGCGATGGCGCCTACCACGCCGTTGCGGATATCCGCCAGTTCCTGGTTCTTGTTGAAAAACTCCTTGATGGTGCGTCCGATGGCTTCGCGATAAGCCGCCTGGTGCGTACCGCCCTGAATGGTATGCTGACCGTTGACGAACGAGTAGTACTCATCGCCGTTCTGGTCGGTATGCGTGAGGGCTATCTCAATATCTTCGCCCACGATATGGATGATGGGGTAGAGCGGATTGACCGTCATGTTCTCCGTCAGCAGGTCCAGCAGACCGTTTCGGGAGGTGTAGCGCTTGCCGTTATAGACCAGCGTGAGGCCGGTGTTGAGGTAGGCGTAGTTGCGCAGCAACTCCTCGATATAGTCATCGCGGAAACGGTAGTTCTCAAACAGGCCCTTGCTGCCGTCCGGCACGAACTCGATGATGGTGCCTCGTTTCTCGGGACCGTCGTAGTCCAGGATGCCGGTGTCGGAGGTCAGTTTGCCTTGCGCGAACTCCGCCTTGCGCGTCTTGCCCTCGCGGTAGGACTCCACCGAGAAATAGCTGGACAGCGCATTGACCGCTTTCGTACCCACACCGTTCAGACCGACGGATTTCTTGAAGGCCTTGCTGTCGTACTTACCGCCGGTGTTCAGCATGGAGACCACATCGACCAGTTTGCCCAACGGGATGCCGCGACCGTAGTCACGCACCCGTACGCGGCCGTCCTGCACCGTGACCTCAATCACTTTGCCTTCGCCCATGCGGTACTCGTCGATGGAGTTGTCGATACTCTCTTTGATGAGCACGTATATACCGTCATCGGAGTGGCTGCCGTCACCCAGTTTGCCGATATACATACCCGGACGCCGCCGGATATGCTCCATGTCATCGAGGTGAATAATGTTCTCGTCGCCGTAATCCACGGCGTTCAAATTTATCTCTTGTTCTTCTAACATAGTCCTTTTTCGTGTGCCAGTTTGAGCAGGTACGCTTTGGCGGGTTCGTATTCATTGGGGATGACTCCGTCCAGAATAGCATCCTTGATGGCGGCTTTGAGTTCGCCCACCACGGAGCAGGGTTCCAGATGCAGTATTTCCATGATCTCATCGCCTTTGACGGGTGGCTGGAAATTGCGGATGCGGTCCCGTTCCTCCAGCTCCACCATCTTCTGCCTAACCAGCTGATAGTTCCGATGGAATCGGGCTTTTTTCTCTTCGTTCCGGCTGGTGATGTCCGCATCGCAGAGCATCATCAGGTCCTCTATGTCGTCCCCTGCCTCAAACAGCAGGCGGCGCACGGCGCTGTCTGTCACGGTGTCTTCAATCAGGTTGATGGGGCGCATGTGCAGGTCCACCATCTTCTTGACGTACTCCATCTTGTCGTTGAGCGGCATCTTCATCTTGGCAAAGATACGCGGCACCATCTTGGCGCCCAGGTAGTTATGGTTGCGGAAGGTCCAGCCCGCCTGCGGGTCCCAGGCCTTGCTTTTGGGTTTGCCTATATCGTGGAGCAACGCCGCCCACCTTAGCCAAAGACCCGTTGGGTCTATTTGTGATTGATGATTTGTGATATCTGATTGCTGTAGCAAAGCTACATTATCCAGCACCTGCAAGGTGTGGTAGAACACATCCTTGTGTCCGCGGCCGTCTTTCACCTCCACGCCCTTGAGGGCTGCCAGTTCGGGGAAGATGAGTGGCAGAAGTCCGGTCTTATCGAGCAGCATCCATCCCTCCGAGGGGCGCCGGCTGAGCATGATCTTGTTCAGCTCCTCGGCGATGCGCTCCCGGGTGATGATCTCCATGCGGTGCGCATTGCGCACGATGGCGTCGAAGGTCTCGCCGTATAGGTTGAAGCCGAGCTGGGTGGCAAAACGGATGGCGCGCAGCATGCGCAGCGGATCGTCGGAGAAAGTGATGTCCGGATTGAGCGGCGTGCGGATGATGCAGCGCTCCAAATCCCCGATTCCATCGAAAGGATCCAACAACTCGCCGTATTGAAGTCTTTGTTCTTTTAGCGAAGCGGTCTTTGTTCTTTCAGCGCAGCGGTCTGTATTAAGACAGATCGCCATGGCATTGATGGTGAAGTCGCGTCTGTTCTGGTCCTCCTCCAGCGTGCCGTCCTCCACGATGGGATTGCGGCTGTCGCGCGTGTAACTCTCGCGCCGGGCGCCGACGAACTCCAGCTCCATCTCACCCCGTTTGACCTGCGCGGTGCCGTAGGTCTTGAATACAGACAGGTGTGCCCCTCTGCCCAGACGCTTCGCCACCGCCTCCGCCAACAGGATGCCCGAGCCGACCACCACCACGTCGATATCGGTTGAGGGGCGATGCAGAATCAGGTCCCGCACCCATCCGCCGATGACGTAGCACTCCAGGCCCAGTTTGTCCGCCTCCTCACCGATGAGATGAAGGACGGGGAGGTTTATTTTTTCGTCGGTAATACGCATGAGTTTACAAATCCGCTGCAAAATTACTACTTTTTTTTCAATTATGCAAATTTTCTCTTGCGTATATCAAAATTTTGTTGTACCTTTGCACCCCGGAACGTCCTCCCGACGGAACGGGAGGAGTGGAAAAGGAAATCGTCAAATCGTAAATTATTTTATGTTTATCATCGGCATCGCGGGCGGTACCGGCTCGGGTAAAACAACGGTAGTCAGAAAACTCATCGAGCGCCTTCCGAAGGGCGAAGTGGTAGTTATTCCTCAGGACTCGTACTACAAAGACAGCAGTAACGTGCCTGTAGAGGAGCGTCAGAACATCAATTTTGACCACCCGGACGCGTTCGACTGGCCGTTGCTCACCAAGCATATCGAGTTGCTCAAGCAGGGCCAACCCATCGAGCAGCCCATCTACTCCTATATCACCTGCACCCGTTCGGAGGAGACTATCCATATCGAGCCCAAGGAGGTGATTGTGGTGGAGGGCATCATGGCGCTGCGCGAGCCGAACATGCGTCAGCAGATGGACCTGAAGATTTTCGTGGACGCAGATGCCGATGACCGTCTGATCCGTGTGATGAAGCGCGACGTGATTGAGCGCGGACGCACGGCCGAAGCGGTGATTGAGCGTTACCAGCGTGTGCTCAAGCCGATGCACGAGCAGTTCATCGAGCCCTGCAAGCGCTTCGCGGATGTGATTGTGCCGCAGGGCGGACACAACAACGCAGCCATCAACATGCTCGCCAAGTTCGTCAAACAACAGTTGAGAGAGAATAAGGAATAAGGATCGGCAAGCGGTCTTTCTTCTTTTAGCGAAGCGGTCATGTTCTTCCCTCTTTTTTGGACATACTTGAAAATCGGCACCTTCACCTTGGGTGGAGGTTATGCCATGTTACCCCTCATCCAGCGTGAGGTGGTGGACCGTCAGGGCTGGATAGACGAGCAGGAGTTTCTGAATATGATTGCGCTGGCGCAGGCTGCGCCGGGACTCATCGCCGTCAACTCCGCTATTTTCATCGGCTGGCGCGTAGGCGGCTGGAAAGGGGTGTGCGGTGCGGTACTGGGTGCCGTGCTGCCTTCTTTTCTCATCATCCTCGCCATTGCCACCGTCTTCACCGAATGGAAGGAACTGCCGGCCGTCGAGGCGGCGTTCAAGGGTATCCGTCCGGCGGTGGTGGCGCTCATTGCCGCCCCGTTGGTCAAGCTGGCCAAGTCCGCCAAGATCAGTTGGTGGACCGCGCTGGTGCCGATAGCCGCCGCTCTGCTGATCTGGCTCGGGCATGTCAATCCCGTCTGGGTTATACTGGCAACGATCGTGCTGACGCTCATCGTGGAGAAATTACGAATTAAAAATTAAGAATTACGAATTAAGGATTTGCTTTATCTTCAGCTCTTCATATCGTTCTTCAAGATCGGTCTCTTCGGTTTCGGCGGAGGCCTGGCCATCCTGTCGCTCATCCAGATGGAGGTGGAGCAGCACGGCTGGATGACGCAGCAGGAGTTTGTCGATATCGTGGCGGTGAGTCAGGTCACTCCCGGTCCCATCGGCATCAACTGCGCCACGTACGTCGGTTACACCACCGCCGGTTTCTGGGGCAGCGTGCTCAGTACGTTCGCCATCGTGCTGCCGAGCCTGATTATCATGCTGAGTATATGCAAACTCTATTGGTGGCTGAGCCGCCGTTTCCAGGGCAATCGGTACTACGAGCAGACGCTGCGTATGCTGCGCTTCACCGTCATCGGACTCATCGCCTCGGCGGCGCTCATGCTCATCAAACCCACCAATTTCATAGATGCCGTCAGTTGGATTATCTTCGGCATCGTGGCGCTCTTCACCATCCTGCCGACCTTCCTGACAAAGAACCGGGCCGTAAATGTCCTGAGTAACCCGATTCTGCTCATTGTGGCAGCCGGCATAGCCGGATATTTCATCTACAGATAGCCGAACGGCATACTTTTTGTACGACAGAACGTAACTATAAATCACGGATTGTATGAAACGAATTCTCTGGGTAGATGACGAAATAGATTTGTTGGAGCCATATATCATTTATCTGACTTCCAAGGAGTATGAGGTGGCCACCGCCAGCAACGGCGAGGATGCATTGGACTCGATGGAGAGTTCGATGCCGGATATCGTGTTTCTGGACGAGAACATGCCGGGCATGACGGGACTGGAGACGCTGCAGGAAATCAAGCGTTTGTATCCCGAGGTGCCGGTGGTGATGATTACCAAGAGCGAGGAGGAGCATATCATGGAGCAGGCCATCGGCGAGAAAATAGCCGATTACCTCATCAAGCCCGTCAACCCGAGCCAGATATTGATGTGCCTGAAGAAGCATATCCACCAGCAGAAGATCGTGAGCGAACAGACGCAGCAGAACTACCGGCAGGAGTGGAGCGATATCGCCTATATGATTGACACCGCCACGACCGCCGAAGAGTGGATGGCTATCGAGCGCACGCTGAGCAAATGGGATGTGGAGTTGTCCGGTCTGGAACCCGGGCAGGGCCATTCGGGCATGCACAGTCTGATAGCCGACCAGCGCACCCAGGCCAATGCCGCTTTCGCCAAGTGGATAGCCAAGAACTACGAGAGCTGGTTTGCCAACGGTCAGAAGCAGGCATCCGGCCCGGTCATGTCGCCGGACGTGATGAAGCACGCGGTCTTCCCGCTGCTGGACAAGGGCGAGAAAGTGCTGCTGTGCGTGATAGACAATTTCCGCTATGACCAGTGGAAAACCATCCAACCGCTGCTCAGCGAGTTCTTCACCGTTCGCGAGGAGGAGCAGTACCTCAGCATCCTGCCCACGGCTACCCAGTATGCCCGCAACGCCATTTTCTCGGGGCTGACGCCCTTGCAGATACAGCAGATGTACCCGCAGTACTGGGTGGAGGAAGGTGACGAGGAGAGCAAGAACCAGTACGAGAAAGAGCTCGTGCAGACCTTGCTGGACCGCTACCGCAGACGCGAGACTTTCCATTATTGGAAAGTGAACGAGAGCGATTTCTGCGAGCGTGTCATCGCCCAGCTCAAAGGGGTGCAGCCGCCGCTGAATATCGTGGTGCTCAATTTCATCGATATGCTGTCCCACTCGCGTACGGAGAGCAAGATGATGCGCGAGCTGGCAAGCGACGAGGCCGCCTACCGCAGCCTGACGCTCAGCTGGTTCAAACACTCGCCCACCTATACCCTGCTGCGCCGTGCCGCCGAACTGGGTTTCACCCTCGTGCTCACCACCGACCATGGCACCACCCGTGTCAAGAACGCCGTGCAGATCATTGCGGACAAGAACACGAACACCAATATCCGCTATAAGGTGGGCAAGGCGCTCAATTTCAGTTCGAAGAACATCATGGCCATTGACCAGCCGAAGCGTGTCGGCCTGCCCTGCCCGAACGTGAGCAGCAGTTATGCTTTCTGCACAGGCAGCGATTTCTTCGCCTATCCCAACCAGTTCAATTACTATGCGCAGTACTACCGCGACACATTCCAGCACGGCGGTATATCGCTGGAGGAGATGATTATACCTCTGGTCACGCTGACGCCTAAGAAATGAGACGGTCACACACCATATTACTGCTTTTCCTGCTGGTCGTGCACAGCCCATGGCTGGCCGCGGATATCAAGGTCCTGACCTGGAACACGGGGCGCATGGACTATATGCACAAGGCGGAGACGAACGAGGTGCTGCAGTACCTCGTCTCCCAGGATGCGGATATCATCTGCCTGCAGGAGGTGGATGTGTACAAGGACAAGAAATACCTGACTTTGCCTGAGGTGAAGAAGACGCTGGCGAAGAAATACCCCTATTCGTATCTGGATTTCTCCGTTTACGACAAGCGGCACCAGTTCGGCACGATGGTGTGGTCCAAGTACCCGCTCATCAACAAGCAAAGTATCCACTACCGCACCAACGCCAATCTGTCCAACCGCTGCGATGTGGTGGTCGGCGACGACACCATACGCCTGTTCAACAACCACCTGGAGTCCTATAACTTCACCCCGGAGGACATGAAGGACGTGGACCGCATGGAAACCAAATGGCGCCGGGCTATCCCGCTGCGCATCGAGCAGGCCAAGGTGGTGCGCCGGGAAATCAAGCTCAGCCCCTATCCCGTCATCGTGGTCGGGGATTTCAATTCCGTCCCGGTCAGTTATGCCTACTGGATCATCAGTCTGGGTCTGCACGACGCCTGGTGGAGCACCCACCCGTGGGAGTGGGGCGCGACCTTCAACTACGGCAAGCTGGGTGTGCGCATCGACTATATCCTCTGCTCCGATCCCTTGCGGCCGGTGAAATGCACCATACCGCAAACAACCGGCTCAGATCATAAGCCGGTTGTCGCTACGCTTGTTTTGGGCCGTTAGCCGCTCACACTCTTTTCTGATAGTGATAATCCTTGAATTTCTCGTCCGTGCTGTCCAGGCGCGGATGTTTGTGGAATAGCCCTTTGAACCACTCCGACAGACGGTCGAAGCGGGGCTCCGCCCATTGGCGCTTGCGCCAGTACAGAATGAGCAGCCAGCCGAACAGCAGACCGCCCAGGTGGGCGAAGTGCGCCACGTTGTCCGCCGTGATGCCTACCGCCGAACCCAAGCCCATGAACAGCTCCAGCACCGCGTATATAATAACGAATATGCGCGCGCGTATAGGGATGGGGATGAACAGGATGTACATCGGTACGTCCGGATAGAGCCAGCCGAAGGCGAACAGGATGCCGAACACGGCACCGGAAGCACCGATGGTGTTGAGCATGTACGCATAGTAGGCGAGCGAGGTGACTTCATAATGCAGGCTCATGTTGGAGAGCATCAGCGCCCACACACCTTCCTGCACCAGCGCGGCACCCAGACCGCACACGAGGTAATAGATGGAGAACCGGCGCGCACCCCATTCCTGCTCAATCATCGGACCGAACATCAGCACCGCGAACATGTTGAAGAAAAGGTGGCTCAGGTTCGCATGCAGGAACATATAGGTGACAGGCTGCCATACATGAAACGACTGCGCGGCCACATAGTGCAAACCGCCTATTGCATTCAAATCTATTCCGTACCGACGCAGTACGACGGTCAGCAGATAAATCAGCACATTGGCTATCAACAGATAGCGCGTAACAATTGGTAAATTTCGCATAACGGGTGCAAAAGTACTAAAAATTTATGGAATGACATACAAAAAACGCGCCTTTTGTATAAAAAATCGCATTTTTTTTAGAAAAAATGTATTTTTTTGCTGAAAATATTTGCAGAATAATTTTTTTTTTGTAATTTTGCACACGTATTCCAAAATAGGAAGTGATAATTCACATTATTAATAACTCAAAACACACTAAATTATGAACAAAGTAGCACTTATTGAAGCAGTAGCAGCTAAGGCTCAGGTATCGAAAGCAGAGGCCGCTAAAGTCATCGACGCAGCTCTTGATGCAGCCGTTGAGGCAGTAAAAGCAGGTGAGGGTGTACAGCTCGTAGGTTACGCAACGATCTCTGTAGTAGAGAAAGCTGCCCGCCAGGCTAAGAACCCGCGTACCGGCGCTATCGTTAACGTTCCCGCTAAGAAGGCCGTTAAGATCAAAGCTGGTGCAAAGTTTGCTCTCTAATCAGGCAATGTAAGCACATAAACGAGTTGCCCGGATGTAGGGCAACTCGTTTTGCGTCTGTTCATTTTTTGGAAAGGTATTCAGTCACATGTTGAATATTATTTTAAGTGGTGCGCCGGGTAGCGGCAAAGGCACGCAATCTGCTTTCATTGCGCAGAAATACGGCATCAAGCACCTCTCCACCGGCGATGTGCTGCGGGCGGAAATAGCGACCGGCAGCGAGTTGGGTAAAAAAATCGACGCCCTCATCTCGAAAGGCAATCTTGTGCCCGATGATATGATGTACGGCGTGATTGAGAACTATATCGCTTCCCTGCCTGCGGACTGCAAAGGCACGATTTTCGACGGCTATCCCCGTACCGTGGCGCAAGCCGAATCCCTGACGGAGCTGCTGAAGAAATATAACATGGAGGCCATCATGATTGACCTTCTGGTGGATGAGCAGCTCCTCATCCAGCGTCTTATCGAGCGCGGGAAAGTGAGCGGCCGCAAGGATGACAACCTCAATACCATCCGCCACCGCATCGCTGTCTATCATCAGCAGACCGAACCCATCGCCCATTATTACCTGCACCAGGGTAATTATTTCGCCATCAACGGCAACCACACCATGGCGGATGTGTTCCTGCAGATCATGCGTCTCATTGATCTGGTGCATAATGACTAAACCGTAAATGATTTTATGGCCACCAATTTCATCGACTATGTGAAGATTTACTGCCGCTCCGGCAAGGGCGGTGCGGGGTGCATGCACCTCCATCGAGCCAAGTATCTGCCCAAAGGCGGACCGGACGGAGGCGACGGAGGAAAGGGCGGTTCGGTTATCCTGCACGGCAACCGGAACCTCTGGACCTTGCTGCATCTGAAGTATCAAAAGCATATCATGGCGACGGACGGTGGCAAAGGCGGTCAGAGTCGCTCTTTCGGCAAGGACGGTGAGGATAAGATCATCGAAGTGCCGTGCGGCACGGTCGTCTATGACGGCGAGACGGGTGAGTTCATCTGCGAGGTGAAGGAGCATGACGAACGCGTCGTGCTGCTCAAAGGCGGCCGGGGCGGTCTGGGCAACTGGCATTTCCGTACGGCAACCAATCAGGCGCCGCGCTATGCCCAACCCGGCGAACCGGCGCAGGAGCGCACCGTCATCATGCAGCTCAAGGTGCTGGCGGATGTGGGTCTGGTCGGATTCCCCAATGCCGGCAAATCGACGCTCCTCAGTGTGGTCTCTGCCGCCAAACCCGAGATAGCCGACTATCCTTTCACCACCCTCACGCCCCAACTGGGCATCGTCTCCTATCGGGACGGACGCTCCTTCTGTATGGCGGATATACCCGGTATCATCGAAGGTGCCGCCGAGGGAAAGGGACTGGGTCTGCGTTTCCTAAGGCATATAGAGCGCAACGCCGTGCTGCTCTTCATGGTGCCGGCCACGAGTCCCGATATCATTGCGGAGTATAATATCCTGCTCCATGAGTTGGAGAAATACAACCCCGAACTGCTGACCAAGGCGCGTATATTGGCCGTCAGCAAATGTGACCTGCCCCGCTTGGACGAGGAGGGCAACGAACTGCCGGCCGTCAACTGCCAGGAACTGGCAGCGCAACTGGATATCCCGGTTCTCCCGATTTCATCGGTTATAAGTGAGGGTATTGACGAACTGAAAGACGCCCTTTGGACTGAACTGAACAAGGAGCAGAACCAGGTCATCGAAATCAGCCATGCCCCGATAGACATCACGCGCATCGAATCGGAAGAACCGGATGCGTCCGATATGGCCGAGGATG
>Ga0310786_10010851_pt1 | contig 11415 bp, 12 predicted proteins | sample AusTroGonzalo_MG_FD_203881 | JGI IMG/M metagenome (GOLD analysis project Ga0310786, IMG submission 203881) | Bovine rumen microbial communities from tropical cattle in Woodstock, Queensland, Australia - Gonzalo_03 (v2) (version 2) | ecosystem: Host-associated > Mammals > Digestive system >... | reverse complement strand
TCCTTTAAGGCACTTGGCTGCAACGGCGTTGCGAGAATTGACTTCATGATCGACGAGGAGACCGGAAAGCTTTATTTCAACGAGATCAACACAATCCCCGGATCCCTTGCCTTCTATCTCTGGGAGCCCATCGGAGTGCCTTACAAGGAGCTCCTTGACCGCATGATCCAGCTGGCCTTTAAGAGACAGAGAACGGAAAGCGCCCTGACCTTTACCTTCGACACCAACATCTTAAATTCCGCAAGCTTTGGCGGAAGCAAGGGCGGCGCGAAGCTGTAATATAATTATCTCGGCAAAGGGGTTATGACGTTGAACGATCACGTATTCAAAATCCCACACGTGGAAGATCCGGTTCGGTATGAAGCGCGGGATTTTTGCGATTCAGATTTTGTAGAAATCATATCCAATGACAAGATGGAGGTATGCATGCAGTATCCCGTCTTGGGCATGAAGAACGCGGAGCCCCAGTGCTTGATGCGGAAGGAGGCTGCGGAGCGGCTTTTTACGGCAGCAAAAAAGCTCCCCAAAGGGTATCGCTTCCGAATCTGGGATGCCTGGAGACCCTTCGCGCTGCAACATGAACTTTATGAAGTGTATTCCAAAGAGATCATCCGTGATTTTCATTTGGAGACCGTTTCGGAGGAAGAGAGAAACGCCGTGATCCGCGGCTTTGTCTCGGACCCCATTCCCGATCGCGAGATCCCGCCGGTTCATACCACGGGCGGAGCCATCGACCTGACGATCCTTGACGCGGAGGGAAGGGAACTGGACATGGGGACGGGGTTTGACGCCTTCACGGAAAAGACCCGGACGGATTATTTCGAGAATGCGCGGGATGAGAACGTGGAGCGGGATGACGCCGCGACCGACGATGAGCTTGGCGAAGAGAGAGTCGTGCGGGAAAACAGGCGCCTTCTCTACGGACTCATGACGGAGGCAGGCTTTACGAATCTTCCCTCCGAATGGTGGCATTACGATTACGGAGATCGCTTCTGGGCTTACTACAACCAAAAACCTGCGATCTATGGAGGCGTTTTTACGAAGGAGGAAATCTGAGGTTATGGACAATCCTGCAAATGATAAGCGCGTGAACGTGCACGATTCCGAACGGCAAAAAAAGATCAACAAACAGAATAAAAAACTGGGATACATCCTCTTGTACGTATGCGTTTTGGTGCTGATCATCGTCGGCGAGATCTTCTTGTTCGTGAGCGATCCGAACGCTTCCGTGATGGATCTTTTGAAGGATACGGTTGGAAACCTCATGGGCGTTTTGGCGGCCTTTTTGGTATTTGACATCGCGCACGAATGGATGTCAAAGGAGAGCTATGCCTCCGAGATTTCCGAGCAGATTTTGGACACGCTGATGTATCATCCTGAGGCCATGGAGCTCTATGAGAACGAGCAGAAGAAGGTTTTTGTCAATGCCTTCATCGGTTCCATCGTGAACGACAAGGATGCAGCGGAGATGATCGAAAACCATCTGGAGACCTACCTGCTGACGCCAGATGACTTTAAGCAAAAAACAAACCTGACGGCGGGAGACTGCCGCATCAAAACGGCCTTTTCCTATCGCTTTGTTTTGGAGACGGAGCGCACGCAGGCCTTCCAGTCCCTGAGAACGGACGCGGAGCAAGACCCTTACTTCTACGTGCAGGAGGAACTCAATTATACCGTAAAGTACCTTGATCCCAAGGGAAATAACATGAACGGCGAGTTCGTTAAGATCGGCCTGATCTATGACAACGGAGGCTTGGATGCCTTCCTTCGCAGCAGCAAGAACGGGGAGGAGAGGGAGGTCTTTAAGAACTGCATTTTCCGTGAGATCCTTGACATTGATGCGGAGGATAAGGCGCTGTTTAAGGAATTACAGGATCAGGATCACAACGCGGAGCTGCGAGCGCTCGCCCACAGAATGTTTCGCCCTCACCTGACCATTGACCGCACCAAGGGTGAGCTTTATGACGTCACCGTGGGATCCTACAAGGGCCGTGACTACGGTCTGCTCTTTACCTTTAAGGTGGCGCATGATCAGACTGCGAATGAGCACGACGTGTCCCTGATCTTCCACATGCCAAAGCGCTGGGACAGCATCATCGAGGTGGCGCTGGTAGAGCCCACCAAGGATCCGCAGATCTCCATCAGCTACAACGAGGATGCCATGGACGTAGAGATGTACTCCTTCCTGAATAAGGGAGATGCATCCTCCTATGACAATACGCTGGAGGAGGAGAATGGCGTATACAGCATTGCACTCTCCAATGAATGGGTATATCCCATGAGCGGTACCGTTTTCTTCGTGAGAAAGGATGCCCGCGTCCGCGCGAAGGAGGAGGCCCTGCGGGAGGCACGGATTCAGGAAAAATTGGAATCCGACGACAAGACCAAAACCGACGAAAAGGTGCGAGAGAAAAAGCAAAATGCGCCGAGCAGTGACAAGACTCTGACGGGAAGTGCTGAGAAAGCGTGACTTAGCGTACGGTGCTTTGGCACGATTTCAGAGGGAATGGGGAAGTATTAGGCCGCATTCAAAAAGCGGCTCTAAACAAATATACAAATTAAAAGGAGGACGACATGGCAGACGTAAGACCGGAATCAATGGAAAGAATTACCACGCCTGAACAGGCAAACGCTTTTATCGCAGAGCAGGTGGAAGCAGTGAAAAAACAGGTAGGCGACAAGAAGGTGCTCTTAGCCCTTTCCGGAGGCGTTGACTCCTCCGTTGTTGCAGCCCTCCTCATCAAGGCCATTGGCAAGAACCTCGTTTGCGTACACGTAAATCATGGCTTGCTGCGCAAGGGCGAGCCCGAGCAGGTAATCGAGGTTTTCAAAAACCAGATGGACGCAAATCTCATCTACATCGATGCAACGGACCGCTTCCTGGACAAGCTGGCAGGCGTTGCTGAGCCTGAGAAGAAGCGCAAGATCATCGGCGAGGAATTCATCCGCGTATTCGAGGAAGAGGCCAGAAAGCTTGACGACGTAGACTTCCTGGCACAGGGAACCATTTATCCCGACATTCTTGAATCCGGTCCCGTTAAGGCACATCATAACGTAGGCGGACTTCCCGAGGACATTCATTTTGAAGGCCTTGTAGAGCCCATTAAGCTCCTTTTCAAGGATGAGGTTCGCGTGATCGGCCGTGCCCTTGGACTTCCCGTAGGCATGGTTGAGCGTCAGCCCTTCCCCGGCCCCGGACTAGGTGTTCGATGCACCGGCGCCATCACCAGAGACCGCCTCACCGCCCTTCGCGAGTCCGACGCGATCCTTCGCGAAGAGTTTGCAAATGCCGGCTTAGAGGGCAAGGTATGGCAGTACTTCACCATCGTTCCCGATTATAAATCCGTTGGCGTAAAGAATGGCCTCCGCAGCTTCGAGTGGCCCTGCATCATCCGCGCGGTCAACACCAAGGACGCCATGACTGCCACCATCGAGGAGATCCCCTACGCCCTCCTCGGCAAGATCGTAAACCGCATCACCAACGAAGTTCCCGGCATCAACCGCGTACTCTACGACCTCACGCCGAAGCCCACCGGAACCATTGAGTGGGAATAACCAATTAGCTCTAGCTTTTCCCAAATCTACCTTTCAATACTAGACTTATTCAGTACTAAACTATTCAGTACCATTTGGCTTAAATCATTGCTTTCCTGCGGGTCCAGGACAACCTGGCCCCGCAGTCTTAAGACATTCAAATCAACCTTTTCTTAGTGCCATTTCCCTTTTCGGAAGCATCAAAATTCCCTTATTGAAATGTAATTGTTGCTTTTTCTGCCGTAAAGAAAGAGTAGGTAACAAAAGCAAGCAAGATAGAAGAAATTGTCCCCACCCAGCCGCTATGGAGCCATTGCAGGGAACAAAGCAGAGCAAGATGAAAGGAATTGTCCCTGCCCAGCCGCGAGGGAGCCAGCGCAGGGAACAAATCGGAGCAAGATAGAAGGAATTGTCCCCACCCAGCCGCAATGGAGCCAGTGCGTGGAACAAAACAGAGCAAGATAGAAGGAATTGTCCCCACCTCGCCACCAGAAAGCAACAACAATCTACAACGAGCAACATAAAGGAGGAAAAATGAGAAAACATGAAAACACAATGAAGCAATCTAAATTATATGATGAGGCTCACAGAAGGATGCAAGAGCTAGAGAAAATAAAGCAAGTAAAAGAAGCCGCAGTCTTGAATGCTCCGCCAGGGAAAATACATATTACAAATTCTGGAAATCATTCCAAGTTTTATTTGAGAAGAGAAAAAACAGATACCACGGGAGAGTATATTTCAAAGTCAGACGCTTCAAAGCTTAAACCATACTTACAGAAATATTATGACGAAAAAATCCTAAAGATCATTAATCAAGAAATCTCTATTCTGGAAACACTTCTAAAGAAGTCCCATGACTTTATCAAACAAATTCAACAAACCTATTCAAACTTACCAAATGATGCAAAAAAATTCATAAATCCCCTCGACATGTCAGATGAAGATTTCATAGATTACTGGCAAAGCATTCCTTATGAGCGGAAGCCAATCCCGGATTACATTCCGTTTTATGAGACGAAAAACAAAGAAAGAGTCAGGTCAAAATCGGAAATCAACATAGCCAATGCCCTTGCAGAACATGGAATTCCATATAAATACGAGTGCCCTTTGATTTTGAAAAATGGGACTAAGATCCATCCTGATTTTAAGGTTCTAAATATTAGGGAAAGGCGGGAGGTTCATTGGGAACACAGAGGCATGATGGATGATAAGGATTATGCCAAAAGCGCTGTCCTAAGGTTGAAAAACCTTATGCAAAACGGGATTTTTCTAGGACGGGACCTTATCATCACCGAGGAAACGAGTGCAAATCCATTAGGGACGGATGAGATCGACGCCATCATCAAAAAGTACTTTTTGTGACGAAGAGAGAATGCCTCTCATACAATGTCTAATTGCATCATTTCAACTACATCATTTTAAAACAAAAATATTTGTCGGGGAAAAAATAGTGTGCTTTTATGTCTAAAAGTATTATCTGCATATTTCAAAAATGGATGGATTGACTATTCGGACGCTTTTCTAAAGTCAAATGAATAGGTTGTATTGTTTAAGTTTGTGTTATAATGTATTAGTTGGAGGACGTGAAAATGATCTATATAACGGGAGATTGCCATCAGAATTTTATGAGATTTGACGTCGATATCTTTCCGGAACAGAAGGAGATGACGAAAGAAGATTGTGTTATCATCTGTGGGGATTTTGGGGGCGTATGGGAAAAGGACGGAGAGAGCCGGAAAGAGAAGATGCTCATGGATGAGCTGGAGGGGAAACCTTTTACAACGCTGTTTGTGGATGGCAATCATGAAAACTTCGACAGATTATACGCCTATCCCGTGGAGGAATGGCATGGAGGAAAGGTACATAAGATTAGACCCTCCGTCATTCATTTAATGCGCGGACAGATCTTTGAAGTGGACGGCGTCAGCATCTTTGCCTTTGGAGGCGCTTCCAGCCATGACGTCAGCGGCGGCATTTTAGAGCCGGAGGATCCGGATTTTCATAAAAAGAGAGCTCAGTTGAACCAAGGGTATTTGCCATACAGGATCAATCACTACAGCTGGTGGAAGGAAGAACTTCCGTCGGAGGAAGAGATGCAGGAAGGACGCAGAAATCTTGCGGCGCATGACTTCAAGGTTGACTTTATCGTGACGCACTGTTGCGCATCCAGCACGCAGGCACTGATCTCGGGAGGATATATGAAACCTGACGTCCTGACGGATTATTTCGATGAGATTCGTTGGAAGGTGAAATATAAGAAATGGTTTTTTGGACATTATCATGACAATAAGAACGTGAATCTGGAGGAGAAGCTTTTGTATGAGCAGATCATAAGGATCAGGTAGTTTGAAAAAATACGTAAAGAGTACGTAACTTTTTGATACGGTGTTCCCGTCAAGAGAAAACCATGATCGAAAAGGAGAGATGAAATTGAAAAAGTACAATGATGGAATGACGACTTTGATCGGTGTTTTGGCGGCACTTCTTGCGATCCTTTTTCTGTATTTATTTGCGGACTATAAGATTTGGTCGCTGCAGGATCGCATGTATGACGAGTTTTTAGACATTGTGCGTCATGCAGACAGTGAAATCTGGAAACCGGGGTTTTCTCCGGAGATGAACGAGGAGGAGATGCTGGAGCTTTACCATCAGTTCCTAAAAGAGGTTTCCGAGAGGCTGGACGAAAAAGGGAACGTGCTTTATTACGGAAATCTAGTCTATACCAATGGGACATATATGTACAATCGAGGCATTGAGTACCCGGACAAGAGATATGATAAAAAACTGGAGGTGCCGGATGCGGATGATCTTGGAATGTCTGAAGTGGCTCGTGAAATTAATGAGCGAGCCGTCGGAGGTAAAGTGATCACCCTGGATTTTTTTGGCGAGGATCCATGGTTAGATCTATATGGTGTCGATGCGTTTTCTTCGTATTGTAACTTTGCGCATCGGTTTCATGATCATTATCAATACCAAGTGACGTTTGCATATTCTCCGATCAAAATTGTGCTGTCAGAAAATCTGCTATTCTTCATTACGTTTCCTTTTGTCGTGGCAGGACTGGAATGCGCGATTGCCTGGTTCTTTCGAAAAAGAAGAAAGCGCGATCGGTTTAAGGATCGCATGGCTTCTACGCTGACTACGGGGTTTGCACATGAATTAAAAACGCCCCTTGCCGTCATGAAGGTTTCCGTTGAAAACTGGGATTACATCGAGGAAGCGGATAAGCCGGAATACTTGGAAAAGATCACTGCGGAAATGGATCACTTGGAAACATTGGTGAAGAAGCTCACTGACGTCAATAGGGTTCCGTCAAGAGAAGGGAAACTAAAGAATGAGAAGGTAAATCTTTATTCCGTTGCGGAGGAGGTTCTTCGTCAGCAAAACCCCGTCCTGGAGGAGAGGAACCTGAAGGTATCCTTTCATGCGGATGAACCGGAGGACTGCATGGTGGCGGGGGATCCGGAAATGCTTCGGATCGCCATTGGCAATTTTATTTCAAATGCCATTAAGTATTCTGGAAGTAGCATAAGCGTCGAACTTAAGTCAGGTAAAAAGGTGCGCTTTCAAGTGAAAAATGACGGCGCGGCCTTAAGTAAGGAGGCGGCCGGCAAGGTTTGGGAGTTGTTTTATAAGACGGACGCGGCGAGGACGGACAGAATGGGAAGCAGCGGCGTCGGACTTGCCGTGACAAAAAGCATCTTAAAGGCGCACAAAGCAAAGTTTGGCTGCATCCCCGGAAATGGGGAAACCACCTTTTGGTTTGAGATGAAGAGTGCTGATTCGGATGAATTGGAAAATACAGATTCAGGAAGGGGGACGAGATAGGATGAGAAAAAAGTATAATGTAACGACAATCCTGATCCTGGCCGGTTTTTTCCTCAGTGCTTTCCTGATGGTGCGCGCTTTCACGTGCATAAAGGCAGGTGAATTAAGTCATTTCCTGATTAGTCACTATTATGGTGACGGGCGGGATACAAAGGAAGAATTGGATTATAGCAAATTGTATCTGGAGGAGAAATATCACGTCTTTAGTTTTGCAAGTGAGTACTTAAAGTACGCGGATTCTTTTAAGGAATTTCCAACAGCGGAGAAGATTTCAGAGTTAATGCCTAAAATCCAGAGAGAGATGTTTCTTACGTATCATGATGGAGAATACCTGTATTATGGAAGATACTACTTATTAAGTGACGAAGAGGAGGTTGCCGCTGATATCGGATTGACTTCTTGGAACAACGTGACTCGTGCAAATAAGGTTCGGGATTGCATCATTTTTACGTTGGTTTTGTTCGTAATGATTGGAATTTTCAAATACAGGAAAAAGCTGTGGAAGGACAAGGAATCCGAAGAGGGCATGGCTATTACGTTGACAAAGGGCCTCGCATGTGAAATGGCGGAACCTTTGCATGGCTTAAGAACTGCCGTGGAGGAATGGAAGAACGCAGATGAAACTGAAAAAAATACTCATTCCGGAAAAGTCATTGCGGAAGTGGACCGAATGGACGAGGTGATCAAAAATCTGTTAAAGCTCCGGGATTTTGAAGCTGGAAACATTGACCTGCACCTCGAGGAGGTGAATCTCTATCATCTGACGAATGCAGTGCTAAAGCGTCTTGATCCCTTCCTGGCAAAAAAGGTGTTGACGGCTCATATTGATTCGCAGGCACCCGAGGATTGCGTCGTGAAGGCGGATCCGCAGATCCTGAAGCTTGTGATCGGAAATCTGATCATGAGAACGGCAGAGTATTCTTCGCGAAAGGTTGAGATTATGTTAATCGCTGGAAAAACCGTGCAGTTTCAGGCATTGAGCGATGATTATCAGATTTCGAAAGAGGCAACCAGTTCGATCTGGAAGGACTATTCCCTGTACGATGACTGTATGACCGATAAGTTCGGAAGCAACGGAGTTGGCTTGGCGGCAGCCGGACGCATGCTGGATGCACATAAGGCAAAATATGGTTGCCTGCCTGCGGAGAGGGGTACCATGTTTTGGTTTGAGATGAAGAGGATCAGAAATCATGAGTGAGAAGTATAAGATTTTGATCGCGGAGGACGAAAAAACGCTGCGTGACGTCGTCAGGATTTACCTGCAGAAAAACGGGTTTGACGTGGATGCGGCCGTGGACGGAAACGAAGCGGTCAGATACATAGATAAGACAAGATATGACCTAATCATCCTTGACATTATGATGCCGGGGCGAACCGGAATGGAGGTCTGCGAATACGTAAGGAGTAAATGGGACGTTCCCATCATTTTCCTGACGGCGCTGAATACGGAAGAGGACATCGTCAGCGGTTATGGCGTTGGCGCAGACGAGTATGTCACGAAGCCTTTTTCCACTAGCATTTTGCTCGCCAAGATCAACGTACTGATCAAAAGATACCGTGGACTTCTGGTCAAGGACGGCATGATCAAGGTCGATGAGATCGCGATCGAACCGGCCAGAAGGCTGGTGCGCGTGAACGGAAAGAAGATCGACCTTGCACCGAAGGAGTACGCACTTCTGTTATATTTTATCGAAAACAAGGGTATCGTGCTGAGCCGCGACCAGATCCTTGACAGGGTTTGGGGAGAGGACAGCGAGGCCTTTGACAGGGCTGTCGACACCCACGTGAAAAAGCTACGCAAGGAGCTCGGGAAAGCCAGCTATCACGTCGAGACTGTGATCAAGGCGGGATACGTATGGAAATAAAGAATTAAATGAGGGTAGTTACAAGGGATGAAGCAAATGAAAGCGCATGAATACGGAAATCCACTGGCACGGACTGTGTTAATCCAACCCGTTGACGAACAGGATTTATCACTTATTGAAAACGAGGTGGAGGAAATAGCCAGACTATCAGTTGTAATGCGTCACGGTGAAAGAGATTAAAGTGTCAACGAGTGATGGCTTTTTTAGCCGGAGACGGTCCACCTAAAAAAAATAGGGGTTGTAACCTAAAAAATAAGGTGTTTTTATTTTCCTCCCGATGGTATAACTGAATTACAACAAAACAGAGAAAAAAAGGGCAAAGACGTCATAAGGAGACATCTTTGCTCTTTTGTTTTTCAAAAGGAGGAAAAGATTATGAAGAAGAGATTTTTGAAGAGGAAAGCGTTCAATGTTTTCTTATCAGTGTTGACGGCAGCATCCTTATTAGGTGGGTGTGGTTCGGCAAGCGGTTCGGGGGGAACTGGAAAGGCAGATTCCAAGGATTCGATCAAGATAGGGCTTCTTTTTTCCACGACGGGCTCTACTTCCATCTCGGACGCTGGCGATCGACGAGATCAATGCAGCGGGTGGAATCGCGGGACATCCAATTGAATACGTGCATGAGGACACGCAGTCCGATGCTGCGGTATCTGCCGAAAAGGCAAAGAAAATGATTTTGGAAAATGACTGTAAGTACTTATTTGGTGCGATGTCATCCTCCTACAGGCAGGCCGTGTTACCCGTAGTGGAGGAAAATGATGCATTCCTTTTTTACTCTACGATTTATGAAGGCCAGGAGCAGTCCCCGAACATTATCTATTCTGCTTCCGTTCCGAATCAGATCGTCCCGGTGGTTGGATCATACGTGGCGCAGGACCTGCAGAAGAAGAAAGTATTTGTAATCGGTACGGATTACGTTTACGCACATCTTTTGAATGAAGCTTTCATGAAATATCTCAAGGAAAACGGAGTTGAGATCGTGGGAGAAGAGTATACGGCATTTGGACATACGGATTATTCTTCGCTGATGATGAAAATTAAGACCTCCGGAGCTGACTGCATTATCAGTCAGGTGGTTGGCGATTCGGTTGTTGCCATGCACAAGGAATATAGCAATCAGGGCCTTAAGTCTTCGGAAGTTCCGATCATCAGCTGTGCGCTGGGCAGCAACTTTATTGCAGCCATGGGTGTTGAGAATGCGGCAGGCCATTATTACTTCTGCGGCGTCAATACGTTGAAGGATGACGTGATCAATGAATTCACGGACAAGATTAATGCAAAATATGGTGATACCTATTCTCCTGATTCCAGTACCTATGGTTATTACGCAGCGGTTTATCTCTGGGCAGGCGCCATGGAAAAGGCATATGCTGACAACGATTTCTCGGTGGATGGCTTAAGAAAGTATTTCTTTAACGCTTCCTACGGCGACATTGTCATGGATCCGGAAACCAACCATGCATACTCTTATGCGAAGATCCAGTTGGTTGGACCTGACGGAGAGCTGACAACCGTAAAGCAAAGCGAGGCGGCAGAAAAGCCGGATCCCTTCGCATACTGATGGAAAGTTCTCGTTTTTCGACCAAAGAATGCGCCCGTGAAGGAAATCTTACGTCTGTTTCCTTCACGGGAAATCATTTTCAGAAAAGTGTTAAAGAAGATGACGTAAAAAGCGAAAGTCAGTCAGCGCGTTTCATGACGAATTGGTGCCCTTCGCAGAAAGGCGGATTGTAAATATGTTGGAAACCATTATTTCTTTGTTTGTAAATGGCTTAAATTCCGTAGCACTGCTAATACTCACGTGCCTGGGCCTCGTCGTGATCATTGGCCTAATGGACGTCTTTAACATGGCCACGGGTGAATTCATCATGCTGGGTGCATACATAGCATATGTTTTCTCGACGGTTTTGGGATTATCCTTTTTTGTATCGCTGGTTATGTCCTTTGTCATTACTGCTGCGATCGGCGTGCTCTTCGAACGCACGCTGCTCAGTCCCCTTCGAAAAAAGAAGGGTGACGGATTATTGCTTACGTACGGTTTGTCCATCGTTCTGCAGCAGGTCATTACTTTGATCTATGGCCCTGAGATGAGGTATGTCAGCGTTCCTTTTAAGGGGAGCATTGAGATTGGTAACGTCATAGTGTCATATTATAACCTGTTTACCATCCTGGTGGCTCTGTTAACCTT
>Ga0310786_10010849_pt1 | contig 11417 bp, 19 predicted proteins | sample AusTroGonzalo_MG_FD_203881 | JGI IMG/M metagenome (GOLD analysis project Ga0310786, IMG submission 203881) | Bovine rumen microbial communities from tropical cattle in Woodstock, Queensland, Australia - Gonzalo_03 (v2) (version 2) | ecosystem: Host-associated > Mammals > Digestive system >... | reverse complement strand
CGGGCAGCAGATAGTCGTCACGAAGGACGAGAAGCTGGTAGAGAACACCATCGGCATCTATACCGTGGGCTTCACGTTCGACGCGGCCAGCTGGGGAGACTTCACCCAGAAGACTGCCGTATTTGTGCACGAGGACTACCCGGATACTCCACCCTATGAAGTACCTATTGACGACGGCGAGGCGCCTATCCCTGCCGCTGTCTTGAAATATGGAAACATAATGATAGGCGTGTACGGAAGCACGCAGACCCAGCAGTACCCGACCATCTGGGCACCGGCAAAGAGAGTATGGCCCGGAGCAGGCCCCGGCGTGGAGCCTCCGGAGGACCCGGTGTTCGGCATGGTCGTCCGTACCGCTCCCCAGGAACTGACGGAAGAGCAGCAGGAAATCGCCCGCACGAACATCGGTGCAGCCCCGAAAGTCGTCCCGGACAGCACTCCCGGCAATATTACTATTATTGGCAGTAATAACAACATCGTGGACGGTGGGCATAAATTCTCTGATGCGTTTCCTGTCGGTTCTGCATCGGGCAGTATCGTCACCATCGAGGACGGTGCTGACGGCATTCCGATTAAGTCCATGACGGTGCAGATTGAGCCTGTGCAAGCGGGTTCGGGCGACCCTTCGCCGTCCAATGTTCGTACGATAACAGGATGGACAAAAGCTACCATTAACCGCACGGCACTTAACTTGTTAAAACCGATGCTGACCGAAGCGAAAACCGTAAGGGGAGTAACCTTTACACCACATGAAGACGGTTCAATCACAGGATCGGGAACATCGACAAACAGCATTAACGGTTCATACATTAAGTTCGGTGTAGTCAACCTAAAAGGTGGTTATGATTACTGGGCAGGCATTTTCGTTCAGCCGACAGGCACTACTGGGGATTTTCCGAATCTTCAGCTTGCGAACGATGTTACTAATAGTGCGATTTACCGCATAAAAAACGGTGGATACAACTACTCTATAGACGCAGACCGAACCGTTAGGCTTAACCCGATGGGCAGTTCAAGCACGAATTTTGACAACACAGTTTTCTATCCGATGTTTTCCATTAAATCGCAAGGCACGGAGTTTGAACCGTACAAGGGAAATGTTTACGAAATCGAATTCCCCGATGAAGCAGGCACGGTGTACGGTGGCGAACTGACGGTGAACGAAGATGGAACTGGTACGCTGACGGTGGATAGGAAAGGTGTAACGCTGAACGGTTCGGAAGAGTGGACGATGTATGCATCGGGTAAATTTTTTGTGCCGTGTACATCGGGAGCAACGGATGCGGTTGATACACGCTCTTATTATATTTCGAATAAATATCTGTTTGCAGGAACAGGCGATAGTAAATCATCTGTTGTCACCGTTGACCAACGGTTTTATGGGCAGTTGTCACATGGTAGAATTTGGGTATATGACAGCAGTTTCACAACCCTTGATGCGTGGGAAACCGAACTTGCCACAACTCCGTTGACTTGTGTCTATCCGCTTGCCACACCTGTTGTGTATCAGCTTACCGCAGAACAGGTTCAGACATTGCTTTTCAGTACCTTGAAAGGCATGAATAATGTATGGGCAGACACAGGAGATATAAGCCTTGAATATAACGCCGATCCGACCCTGTTTGTTGAGCAGAAAACAACGGTAATTAAAAAGAGCATTGCCTTCTTGCAGGATGATTTCACAGCGGTTCAGCCTTATGTGGTCAATGATCTTGTCTATGTGGGTGACACCTTGTATATCGTAACATCGGCTATTGCACAGGGGGCAACAATGACACCGGATACGAATTGCTCCCAGACCACATTAAACGCAGTTATTAAGTCCTTGAGATGATGAAAGGAGATTAACAAATGAAATACGCTATTGTTAAAGTGGTTAACGGCAACTATTCCATAGATTCCGAATGGGAAAGCCTTAACTCCGCAAAGGTTCAGTTTCACACGGTGGCAAAGACCCTGTGGAACGCTCCCGATGTAGCCACGGCAATGGTTATGATCGCTGACGAGAATTTGGATGCCGTTGAAGGCTATAAAGAATTCATTCACCACGATCCTGCCCATGTTGCGGTTGAGCCGACAGAAGAATAAGCAAGTTTTTAATGGTCATATTCTCCCTTTTGTGGTATAATTTAAGTATCACAAAAAGGGGGATAAAACGATGGCAAGTGATTGGATTCCAGTATCAGAACGATTGCCCGATGAGAACGGTGAATATTTTGCGACATATATCAACCATGATCCCGAAGTATATTATGAACATATTAAAGGAGTGCCATTAACCGCACCTGTTGTGTATTATAACGGCACTTGGTTTTGGTGGTCATCCGTATGTCTTGATATACTCAAAGAGTATGGGGAAAATCATGTGGACGAAGTTGACGGTGCTATTGAGATCACCGCATGGATGCCGAATCCCGAACCGTACACAGCGGATAATCCGAAGTGGGAAGAACTGCCTTACAAGGGCGAGAACATCGAGCGAGGTAACGGCTTGCCGTAACGTGTTGCAACGCATCCAACGCATTGAGTGCGTTAAATGTAACAATTATATTTAAGTAGTGAGGTGCTGAAGATGGCGAATAAACGCATCAAGAAAAAACGTGCAAAGGCATATATCAAGCGAATTAATGCACTTATATCTGACATTGAAACTTTTATCGAAAATGTTAAAGCCATACGTTGCCATTATATTTAAAAAGTTGCGAGGCGTGGAATGGTTTATAAAGAATCTGTTACGATTACATTTTTACTGCCAAATGAATATGAGGAAGAGCAAACTTTTCGGCAAGAAAACGACCTTTCCGAATGGGAAGCAACCTATACCACAACCGCAACCACATATAGCAAGGAAATCACATTAGTAACAGAAAAAGTGTAACGATTATATTTAATAACCGCAACAAATTGAAACTATTAACCAGGGCTCCGGAAGGGGCCCTTTTTGCTGCACGGTAGAAGGGAGATTGCTTTGACACAATGGGAGGTTGTCGGCGTGATTGTGGTGCTGGTCGGTCTTTTTACGGCCGTATGCGTGCCGATAATCAAGTCGACCAAAGAATCCGTCAAGGCTATGACAGAATTAAATGTGACCATGAAGAACCTCGCCGAGAAGCTGACAAACCTGGAAAGCAATAATACAGAAGCTCATCGGAGGCTCTGGAAACACAACGAAGTCCAGGACAAGACGATACAGGACCACGAGATCCGCATCATCAGCCTGGAGCAGAAGAAAGGAGACTGACATGGACGAGAAGCCCTTAATTAGTGAAGACCTTCACATCACGCCCGGCACCATCGTCAGGACCATCGTCCTCGGTGTCGCCATCCTGAACAAAATATTAGCTTACTTCGGTAAGCCCATCATTAACCTGGACTCCGCGCTTTTGTCGGAGTTCATTTCGGATGCGTGGTTAATCATTTCCGCCGTCACCGCATGGTGGAAAAACAACAGCTTCACCCTTCCGGCACTGGCCGGCGACGTCATCATGCGGATGATGCGGAACGGCACACTCACGGAAGCGGACGACGAAGAGGAAGAAAGCGATGAGTGATTATCAATTTGAAAACTGGCGGCAGGACGATCCGCGCTGGGGCGGGCATCCGTACTGTGAGGAGGACGTGGCCAGAACCGGCTGCGGACCGACTACGGACGCAGACATCACCTGCGACACTCCGCCGATGGTGGCCGACTGGATGACGGCTCACGGATATGCCAGCCCGCACGCCGGCACATACTGGGGCGGGATTCCTGCATACCTCAAGGCGAGAGGCTTCGCAGCCGTCCAGCTGAACTTCCAGTCCCTCCTGGGTGTCACCGTCTCCCCGGTCTTCGAGACCTGGAAGGCGGGCATCCGCGACGGCCAGAGTGGTGCTGCATGCATGGGCGGCCCATCTATGTGGACAGGCGGCGGGCATTTCATCTGCATCCCGCGCTGGAGGATTAACCCGCTGACAGGCGAGGAAGAGTTCCTGGTGCACGACCCGGCACACAGGACGGACGGATGGCATCCGTGGAGAGACTTCGCCGGCTGGGTGAAGATTCTTTACCTGGGCGGGAAGAGATGGAAGCCCGAACCGAAGCCGGAACCCTTCGTCCGCATCGACTCCGGAGAGTGCACCGAGAACGGTGTGCAGCTGTTCCGGACACCCGGCGGCATGGTCGTCGGATCTGCGAACCAGGGCAACCGCTTCGACGTAGACGGACAGGAGCAGGATGGCTACACCCGGATAAACATTGCCACGGCCGGCATCTGCTGGATACTGACCAGGTATGTGCTCCTGGACGGCCAGAAGCCGAAGGAAACGGACTACAAGTTCGACTGGATTGCACCCGGACCCGGAAGCACAGGCCACCGCGTGGAGGTCTGGCAGAAGCTCATGCGCTCCATGCACCTCTATGACGGCAGTGTGAGCGGATATGCGGACATGGCCCTCGCAGAGGCCACCAAACGCTTTCAGGCGCTTCGCAACCTCCAGCAGGACGGATGGGCAGGGCCTATCACCTTCATGGCTGCCACCGGACTCGTGCGGGTCGGAGAGACGAATTCCTTCATAGTCCGCCGGGTGCAGAAAGGCTGCACAGGCGACTCCGTGCTGTTCCTGGAGCGCCTCCTGAAGGAGGACAAGTACTACAACGGTGTGCTGGACGGAAGCTGCGGCGACGGCCTCGATGCAGCCATCCGTCAGGCACAGTCAGACATGGGCCTGAAGGTCGACGGAGACTTCGGCCCGACCAGCTGGGAGAACTACTTACAGTTCTAATATCTTTTCTCCTGTGGGCATCCTTCGGGGTGCCCTTATTTTTTTTGAAATAATGTGTTGACAAACGAGAACACAAGACATATAATTCAACCATCAGAAGAGAAAACCATCAACCGAAAGGAGATATTAGAAATGGCAAAGGAAACAATTTTTACATGCTGCCAGGCGCAAGATGTTCACAACGCAATCGTCAGGTATCGGAAGGCGGCTGAGAAAGCTGAAGCCAGAGGAGACGCTGAAAAGGCTGCTAATTACAGAAACCGAGCAGAGGTTCAGAGCGCTCGTTTTGATGGTATGAACCTGGTACTTAACCAGTTAGGCTTCCATCTTACATGCGATTATGATGAAGTGAACGACACTGACATTGTGCGTATCGTAAAGCACTAATTGGAAGGAGGAACACATGAAGACAGAATACCTGCACATCCGGATCAACCCGATTCTGAAGGAGGCGGCGACTGTTGCCGCTTCCTCCGAAGGAAAGACACTCAGCGAGTGGGTCACAGACCTAATTAAGCTGGCCGTGGAGGCCGCAAAGAAGGAAGGGAAGTAAAAGCATGAACAAAAACACTGTAAAGTACCAGCGGGCCGTACAGGCCTATCTGAACGAGCTGCGCTTTACCGGGCACTCGGAGAACACCATCGCCAACTACAGCCGGCGTCTGAACTATTTTCTCAGCTTCTGGGAGACCACAGACCCGCAGGGAGACCCGGGAAAGGATGATGTCCGGGCGTGGCGTGACTCACTCCTGGACAACGGCGTCAAACCGGCAACCGCCAAACAGTACATGATAGAGCTGAGCGCCTTCTTCGAGTATGCCGTCGAGGATGAAGTCTACGAAGACAACCCGGTCACAAAGAGGCTCATGCCGAAGGTGAAGGAACAGGGCAAGCAGTACACCAAGATTTTGGACTGCGAAGGCATTGCTGCATTGTTCGAGAACACCGGCTCAGGACATTACTGGCCGAGGAACTACGCCATCATCACCCTGCTGCTGGACGGCAAGGTGAGGAACGCAGAGCTCCGTGACATCAAGCTGAAGGACATCGACTTCCAGTTCTCGGAACTGACCATCCAAAAGGGCAAAGGCAATAAGACCAGGGTGGTGAGCCTGTCAGACATATCGGTATCCGCAATCAAGCTGTATCTGGCATCGGGCATCCGGCCGGCAGAGTGCACCGCGGATGATTACCTCTTCGGCTCATGCTACGGCGGAAAGGGATGGCACAAGTGCAGCGGGGCATGGCTGTCCGCCCTGGTGGAAAGACACGTCAAGAAGGTGACAGGCCTTCCGGGTTTTCGGAGCCACAGCATGCGGCACAACGGCACCGTGTTCGACCTGAACAACGGCATCCCGATGGAAAGGCTGCAGGCGGAGCTGGGCCACTCATCGGTCACCACCACGGAACTGTATGCCGGTAAGCTCGGCTCGAAGAGGCACCAGGCCGGCTTCAAAATGGCGGTATCGTCCAGAGACTACTGGGCAGAGAAGAACAAGGCGCAGCTGGCGCAGGGAGCATAGAAAAAGGACCGTCGTTACCGGCCGACGGTCCCCTTTGAGGAGGAAAAAGTTGAATTACGAAAAACAAAAACACTGTACTGTCCTATCTGCTATTATCTTACCATATCCGTGTCATAAAGTCAAAAAAATGATATGAAAATTGATATGGAAAATTGAGAAAGCAAAGCACAGCCTTTGATACTGGATTAAATCAAGTCGGGTTCGATTCCCGCCAGGTCCATAATATGAGAAACCCTTGTTTTACAGGGGTTTCTCTTATTTTTGCCTATACAGCCTTATCTACTGCGTGCAGAAAATTGTTCCTTTCTGAAGAAAAATCTCCTAAAGTGATAAAAAATTTTCATTCAAAATTGATATGAAAATTGATATGCCGGTCCTGTCTATGCAGCGGGTCTGAAGAAGGCCTGCAGCCGTGTCCGGGCGTCCGTCTTGAGTGTGGATGCCAGATGCGTGTATATCTTCCGCATGACCGACGGATCTGACCACCCGCCCAGCCTCATGGTCTCTGCCTCCGGGATACCCAGAAAGTACGACAAACTGGCGAAGGAATGCCGGAGTCCGTGCATGCCCAAGTCAACAGGGAACCCGGACGCCTCGCAGATCTTATGGAGGTGCTTCGTCATTATCTCCGGAAGGTATACCTTCATGTCTCCGTACTCATAGCTGTCTATCAGTTCCAGCAGCCTGTCGATGAATACCGGCACATCCCGGCGCGATGCCGTGTTCTTGTTCGCTTCCTTGTACACCAGCTTCTTGCCGTCATACACCACAGCGCCTCTGACCTGGATAATCCATCCGTCAGGAGTCTGCCGGAAGGAATCCCTTGTAAGGGCCAGTATCTCCGACCGCCTCAGGCTGTGGAGTCCGCAGATGTAGGCAAGCTCGAAGCGTGACCCGCGTATAGCCGCGAGGAATGGCTCCAGCTGCTCCGGCTGAAGGAATGGGTGTTCTTCCTGTACTATCTGCGGAAGACTCACAGATGGCTTCCTGAGGCCGCAGGATTCAATCACCGAACCGATAAGCCCCCACGCGTTCGCCACGGTCTTCGCCGATACCTTCCCCGCCTCGTCATTGATAAGCCTTTGCCAGGTCCGTATATCGCCTATCGGCTTATTGATGACAGCCTGGAAGCGGTTCTTCCGGATTCCGCGGTAGCCTCTCAGCGTGGCCGGTGACAGCACGTTCTCCCGGTCCTCGATGTATCGGTCAATGGCTGCGCCCAGTGTGAGCCGCTCCGGAGGCAGTGCGATGCCGTTCCTGGCCTCGGCCTTCATGAGCGCGGCCTTGCCCTCGGCCTCTTTCTTCGTGCGCTCGGTGATGTAGAGCATCCTGCCGTTAATCTGCAGGCGGATGTGCCACTTCCCGGAAGGCAGCCTTTTTGCCTTCGGCACCTTCATGGCTTCGCCTCCAGCTTCGCGAGCCTGTCCTTGAACTTTTTCAGCTTCGGCTCACGGTCTGACCGCTCCGGCGGTACGATGTTTGTGAAGACGTCAATGGCCCGGAGTAGGATGCGCTCCTCGTCTTCCCGCCTCTTCATCTTCCTGTACAGAACACACAGCCGGTCATAAGGAAAGTTACCGTCGAAGCCCATCTCCACCACCTTCTCATAATATTCTATGGCGTCATCGGGCTGGTTCGTCTGTTCGCACGACCTTCCAAGCATAAGGAACCCGGCGCAAAGTGTCTCCTCACCTTTAGTCATTATGTCTCACCCCCTCCAGAAGGCCCACAGGCGCCCCGGACGGCGTTTCAAGGTCTCCGGCGACAATATGTTCGACCTCGTGCTTCAAAGCGTTTCTGAGGCGTTCTGTGGCCTGATTCTTATTAAGATAAATATTATAATTGCCGTCTCCGTCCAGGAGCGTAAAGCCCCGGACCGAAGGCGGCAGCTTGACCAGTCTGATAATGGTCATGTAGCTCACCTCTTCAGTCTGTCGATGAAGTCCTTCACGAACTCCAGGTCTTCCTTCTTTACTCCACGCACCGCGTCGAACACGGTATGATAATCTGGGTTATCATATAGGAACTGCGCCAGCTCCTCCGCATCCTGCCGAAGGTAGTGGTTTTTGCGCTCCTGCATGAGTTCGGATAATGTGCAGCCAAAGAACTCACAGATAGCAGCCCACTTATCCGGCCTCGGTGCTCTTTTACCCAGTGACCAGGATGACACCGTGCTCACGGATACCCCGCAGGCATCGGCAAGGTCACGCTGCATTTTACCGGAAGCGTTCAGCATGTACGTGATATTGTTCCCGATGGTTATGGCGTTGATCTCATCCATCTCTCTTCCTCCTGTAATCCTCTTATAACACAGAAAGAGAAAAAAGAAAACACTATATGTAAACTTTTTTTCAAAAACACTAAAATATTTGTTGCAATCGACAGAATGTGGAGTTATAATGGACACATAGTAGAAAGGCCGGCTGTTCTGCTGGCCAATATTTAGCCCATCAATTCCACAAATAGTCGAATAGGAGGACACATATTGATGAGTAAGAAACCTTTTTCTCATCTGCCTGGCGTCATCACTGCATATGAGTTCAACACTCGCAGAGTGGCGGAGGCGCTTCAGTGCTCGCTTCCGACGGCACGCTATTACATGCAGAATCCGGGCCGGATGAGGCTGGACGACTTGAGGGCGCTAAACAAGGCAGGAATACCTGCAGAAGAATTGAGAAGCTGCATCACATTTTAAAGGAGGAAAACCATGACACGCACGACAACACACACGAAGGACGTCCAGGCCGGCTACTTCCGGGCCTACATCGTCCAGCCCAGGAAGGAAAAGCACAGACCCAGCCGGAGGGTGCAGAGGATGCTCTCCAGGCGTAAGAACCTGGCATCTGTAGCCAGAGGCTTCTGGACCTTCCTCAAGGGCGTCTATGCCGCATCTATTCTCTATGCGCTGGCCGCAGCCGCTTCAATCGTAGAGGCCGGCCATCTCGACACCGTCAGCACCGTGAAGGCGGTCATCTTCGCCGTCTGGGTCGCGGTACCTGCCGCCATCAAGATTGGAGGTGCCCGCCATGCGTGAAGACAAAGCCATCACCATGATTCTCTCGAACATCACCTGGTACAGGGCGGACGAAGTTCTGCCGGACACGCTTCCGGAGGACACAGAGTGGACTATCGAATACAGCGACAGCCACACCTACCTTTGCGTCATGGAAAGCGGATGGGTCACGGATCTTTGCTGGTTCAACGGATGGAACAAGCGCCCAGGGAACAAGAACAATGACATAACGGAAATCACAGACGTCGTACTCTGGGCCGAATTGCCCAACGGCAGTGAACTGCTGAAGGAGGTGTCGCCAAATGATGACATGTGAAATGCCGACAGTTCCCGGAAGATACCAGTGCCTTGTCCGTGTAAAGGATAAGCGCCTGCTGGAGTTCAGAGACATCTGGCTCTTTCCAGGGGAAGGACACTGGCGCTTCTCCGGCGTGGACATCCTCACGGTCTATTATCCCGCCCTTGAGCTCTACAGGCCTATCGGGCACATCGACGACGACCAGGCGGTCGTGCTGCTCTCGGCCATCATGACACAGGCCGTCAAGGACGCGAAGTGCGGAGCAGGGTCAAACAGGAGCACGGCCATGTGGTTCCTTGAGGGAAGCGAGACCGGCAGGAAGCTGCTGAAAGACATGAGCGTGATACCACAGCAGATCAATCACTCCGTGGCACCAGTAAGAATGAGAAGGGGGAAAAAGCACTATGACCACCACAGGTAACGAACAGAGCATCTTCCAGGTGCTGTCCTCCGTTAATGTGAACGGACACACCGAGAAGAAAAACGGCCTCACATATCTTTCCTGGGCGTGGGCATGGGCAGAGATTAAGAAGGCATACCCGAACGCACTGTACACCATATACGAGAACGCGGACGGCTGGTGCTATCACACGGACGGACGGACCGCATGGGTGAAGACCGGCGTCACCATCGAGGGCATCGAGTACATCGAGTATCTGCCGGTCATGGACCACAGGAACAAGTCCATCCCGCTGGAGAGCATCACTTCCTTCGACGTGAACAAGGCCATCCAGCGAAGCCTCACGAAGGCCTGCGCCCGCCACGGCCTCGGCCTCTACATCTACGCAGGGGAAGACCTCCCGGACGGAGAAGCCCCGGAGAAGCCCGCACAGCCCGCCAGACGCACCGGAGCCGCAAAGGCGGCGAATAGTGCAGCCTCCGCGCCGGCATCGCCTGAGACGCTCCTGTGGCTCGATAAATGCCTTGCCACGAGGACGGAAGACACCACGCGTCAGGTGCTCCAGTGGGCGAAGGTCTCGAAGCTGACAGACCTCACCGAACAACAGGCCCTCACCGCTTGCAACCAGTTCGACCCCGACGGCAAACTGAAATAACCCTCGCCCCCCGAGGTTTATAGCCGGGCACGGTTAATCAGGAGCCGCGATAGAGCACACTACGACAAAAAAATAGAAAGGAGACCTCCGTTTAGAAATTGCATGTATATCTTTTGCTGGCATCCCCGGTGTGCCGGCGAATATGCAAGGAGGACTTAAGACATGACACTGTATGAACTCAGAGAAGAATATAAGGCCGTCCTGGCCATGATGGAAGACCCGGACGCCGACATGGAACTTATCCAGGATACACTGGAGGGCCTCGACTTCGACATCGAGGAAAAGGTGGAAGGCTACGGCACGATGCTGGAGCAGCTGGAGAGCGACATCGCCAGACTGGATGCCGAGGCGAAGCGGATGCAGAATCGCCGCATCGTCATCGAGAACCGGAAGGACCGGCTCCGTGAGAACCTCCTGAAGGCAATGCTCGAAACCGATAAGAAGAGCATCAAGACCGACCACTACACCGTCACAGTTAAGCAGACACCCTACCGGCTCGTGGTAGATGACCCCTTCGGCGTTCCGGAGGAATACTACGAACCGCAGCCGGCGAAGCTGGACAAGACCCGCCTGAAGGCTGCCTTACAGGAACAGCTGGAGCAGAACGGCTTCATTCAGCCCTTCGCCCATCTGGAACGCAGCCACACGATTCAGATTAAGTAAGGAGGACCGCATGGATCAATATCTTTTACGCCCGGATGCCAAGATGCGGCAGGAAGTCCTCGCCCAGGTGGCGGCACACGTCCCCTTCGGTAAGCAGAACGCCA
>Ga0310786_10010846_pt1 | contig 11419 bp, 12 predicted proteins | sample AusTroGonzalo_MG_FD_203881 | JGI IMG/M metagenome (GOLD analysis project Ga0310786, IMG submission 203881) | Bovine rumen microbial communities from tropical cattle in Woodstock, Queensland, Australia - Gonzalo_03 (v2) (version 2) | ecosystem: Host-associated > Mammals > Digestive system >... | reverse complement strand
ACAAGTCGGTTTTTCGGGGTCAAAGATAGGAAATAAAATGATTGGTCAAGTCAAATGTTTTTATGGAAGTGAAAAGTCTGGCTTTCACATCGGTTTTTTTTATATTTTTGCAACTCATTTTATAAAAGAGGAGTAAGGCCATGATTACATTGGTTGACAGAATCACTTTGGATGAAGTCGAAAAGGTTTTGTATTCGGGTGAAAAGGTTCAGGTTTCTCTCGAATGGATGAGCCGTGTGGAGGCGTGTTATCGTTTTTTGGAAAAATTTGCTGCCGAAAAGGTCATTTATGGCATCAATACGGGCTTTGGACCTATGGCACAATGGCGCGTTGACGATAAATATTTGACTGATTTACAATATAATATCATTCGTAGTCACTCAACGGGAGCGGGCGAGCCTTTGGACGACATTTATGTGAAGTCGGCCATGATAGCCCGTTTGGGTACGGTGCTGCAATGCCGCTCGGGCGTACATACCGATGTGGCCAATCTATTGGTGGCATTCATCAATAACGAGATTTATCCTTTCATCCCCATGCACGGCAGCGTGGGCGCCAGTGGCGATTTGGTGCAATTGGCTCATATCGCTTTGTGTTTGATAGGTGAAGGCGAAGTCCATTACAAGGGCGAATGGCGCAGTGCCGCCGAAGTGATGAAACAACTCGGCCTGACTCCGCTCAAAATGCACATCCGCGAAGGGCTTTCCATCACCAACGGCACCTCAGTGATGACCGGCATCAGCATTATCAACCAATTTCATGCGGAAACTTTGCTCGATTGGGCTACTTTGGCTGCCGTTTGGATGAACGAAATTGCTTCCTCTTTTGATGACTACATGTCGGAAGGCGAGAACAATTGCCGCCGTCACGAAGGACAACAGGTGATGGCCCGCCGTATGCGCGAACTCTCCGAAGGCTCGCAATGCCTGAAGAAACGCGCCCACGAACTCTACGACTACGGCCACTCCGACGTGAAGGTGTTTGAGCACAAGGTGCAGGCCTATTATTCGCTGCGCTGCACACCGCAAATCCTTGGCCCGATCTACGACACTCTGAAATATACCCGCCAAATCCTTGAGGATGAACTCAATTCGGCTTGCGACAACCCCATCGTCGACCCTGAAACGGAGTATGTCTATCATGGCGGCAACTTCCATGGCGACTATATCTCGCTTGAGGAAGACAAAGTGAAAATCGCCCTCGTGCGCCTCTGCATGACTGCTGAGCGGCAGTTGAACTACCTTTTCCACGACCGCATCAACGGCATCTTGCCGCCTTTCCTCAACCTTGGAACCCTTGGACTGAATTATGGAATGCAGGCCTGCCAGTTCACGGCCACCTCGACGACCGCCGAATGCCAGACTTTGGCCATGCCCAACTACGTGCACAGCATCCCGAACAACAACGACAATCAGGACATCGTCAGTATGGGCACCAACACCGCCCTGATTTGCAAGCAAGTGGTGGAAAATTGCTTCCAAGTGATGGCCATTCAATACATCGCTTTGGCGCAGGCCACTGACTGCCTGAAAATAGCCGACAAATTGAGTCCCTCTTCGCGGAAAGTCTATGGCAAAGTGCGTGAAATCATTCCGCTCTTTGTTGAGGACACGCCTTTCTACAAAGAGATTGCCGCCGTTGAGAACTATTTGAAAACCAATCCATTGAAACTGAAATAATGAAATACGCACTCATCACCGGCGCCTCACGCGGCTTGGGTAAAGCCATCGCCATACGTTTGGCCAAGGACGGTTTTGCCGTTGTTATCAACTACCAGTCGAACCGCGAGGCCGCCGAAGATACTTTGAAACAAGTCCAAGAAGCCGGAGGCACGGGAGAACTGTTGCCTTTCGACGTTTCCGACCCCAAAGCCATTGAAGCAGCCCTTGAATCGTGGCAAAATGCACACTCAGAGGAATATATCTCCGTATTGGTGAACAATGCGGGCATCCGTCAGGACAACTTGATGGTTTTCATGCAGGAAGAACAATGGAGCCGTGTGTTGGACACTACTTTAAACGGCTTTTTCTACATCACGCGCCGCCTGCTGAAGGACATGATGACCCACCGCAACGGGCGCATCATCAACATGGCTTCGCTGTCGGGGTTGAAAGGCCTGCCCGGACAGACCAACTACTCCGCCGCTAAGGCTGCACTCATCGGCGCGACCAAGGCTTTGGCTCAGGAAGTGGCCGCCCGCAAGGTGACCGTTAATGCCATCGCTCCGGGTTTCATCGCCTCCGACATGACCAAGGAACTCGACGAGGCCGAACTGAAGAAACTCATCCCGCTCGGGCGTTTCGGCAAGCCAGAAGAGGTGGCCGCGCTGACCAGTTTCCTCGCTTCCGATGAGTCCGCTTATATTACCGGACAAGTCATTTCAATCAATGGAGGGCTATACACATGAGAAGGGTTGTTATCACTGGCATAGGCATTTGGTCGTGCCTTGGGAAGAACAAGGAAGAAGTCGCCACTTCATTGCGCGAAGGCCGTTCGGGCATCGGCATTGACCCTAAGCGCACAGAATACGGCTATCGTTCCCCTTTGACAGGCATTGTTGAAAAGCCCCAACTGAAGGGTGTGCTCGACCGCAAACTCCGCATGTATTTGGCCGAAGAAGGCGAATATGCCTACATGGCCACTTTGGAGGCTTTCAAACAGGCAGGCATTGACGATACCTATCTGCTTGAAAACGAAGTAGGTGTGCTGTTCGGCAACGACTCATCCGCCAAAGCGGTCATCGATTCGCACGAAACCATTTTGGAAAAGAAAGACACCACCCTCGTCGGTTCGGCGGCCATCTTCCAGTCAATGAACTCGACGGTGACGATGAACCTCTCTACCATTTTTCACCTGAAAGGCATCAACATGACCATCAGTGCGGCCTGCGCTAGTGGCTCCCATTCCATCGGTTTGGGTGCGCTGCTTATCCGCAATGGCTTGCAAGATGTGGTACTTTGCGGCGGCGCACAGGAAACCAACTACCTCTCAATGGGCAGTTTCGACGGCATCAGTGCCTTCTCAACCCGCATGGACGAACCTACAAAGGCTTCCCGCCCCTTCGACCGCGACCGAGATGGTCTTGTGCCCAGCGGCGGTGCGGCAGCCTTGGTTTTGGAAGATTACGACCACGCTGTGGCCCGTGGCGCAACGATTTTGGCCGAGGTGTGCGGCTATGGTTTCTCCTCGAACGGCGAGAGCCACATCTCACAGCCCAGCGAGGAAGGCTGCTTCCGCGCCATGACCCGCGCCATGAACGAGGCTGGCGTTGAAGCCACCGAGATCGACTATGTGAACGCCCACGCCACTTCTACACCGCAAGGCGACATGTTTGAGGCTTTGGCCCTAAAGCGGCTTTTTGGCCCGACGCAAACGCCCATTTCCTCCACCAAATCCATGACGGGGCACGAGTGCTGGATGGCCGGCGCGAGCGAAATAGTTTACAGCATCCTCATGATGCAAGGCGGCTTCATCGCCCCAAACATCAACTTCGAGCATCCCGACGCGTATTCCGAAGGTTTGAATATCGTAAGCAAACCTACCGAAAAGGAACTCAACACAGTTCTTTCCAATTCCTTCGGTTTTGGTGGAACTAACAGTGCATTGATAATCAAGAAAATATAAAAAACATGCATCTTACACCTGCATTAAAAGAAGCCTACAGCAAAGAGCATTTGAGCGCCCGCGAGGCACAGGCCAAGGCGGAATGGATTGCTTGGGGACCGATTGTGTTCCAAGTGAGCCGCTTGATGAAGAAGTTCGGCATACTGGAGATGTTGCGCAACTGTGATAATGGCATGACAGAGAGCGAGATAGCGCAAAAGGCGGGTATCAGCAACTATGCCGCCAAGGTGATGCTGGAAGCGAGCCTGTGCATAGGCACGGTATTGATTGACCCCAACACAGACCGTTATACGTTGAGCAAAACGGGTTGGTGTTTCGTTGCCGACCCGGCCACAAATGTAAATACAGAGTTCAATCACGACGTGAACTATGAAGGTTGGTTCCGTCTTGAGGAGAGTCTGAAAGAAGGTCGCCCCGCCGGACTTGAGCATTTGGGGCCATGGCCCACGCTCTACGAAGGCCTGTCGCAATTTCCGCCACAAGTGCAGAAGAGTTGGTTTGGCTTTGATCATTTCTATAGTGACAGTTCGTTCCAGCAGGCATTAGAAATCGTGTTTGCCAACAAACCAAAGACCTTGCTCGATGTGGGCGGCAATACCGGACGCTGGGCCTTGCAGTGTGTGGAATACGACAAGGATGTGCAAGTGACCATTGTTGACCTGCCGCAGCAATTGGAAATGATGCGCCGCAACATTGCTGGCAAGCCGGGTGCCGACCGCATCGGAGGCTATAAAATGAATCTGTTGGATGCCTCGTTATCGTTCCCCACCGACAAGCATTACGACGTGATTTGGATGAGCCAATTCTTGGATTGTTTTGGCGAGGATGAAATCGTGAGCATCGTGAGCCGCGCCGCCAAAATCATGGATGACGATAGTCGCCTCTATATCATGGAAACGTTTTGGGATCGGCAGCGGTTCGAGACGGCAGCGTTCTGCCTCACCATGACGAGCCTGTATTTCACGGCAATGGCCAACGGCAACAGCAAAATGTACCACAGCGACGACATGACCCGTTTGGTGGAAAAGGCTGGTTTACAGTTGGAAACGATTCACGACAACCTCGGCCAAGGCCACAGCATCATGGTTTGCAAAAAATCATAATCCTAAATTTTGAATCTTAAATTTTGAATTACATCATATGAACAGACAAGAAATAGAAGCAAAAGTCAAGGAGTTTTTGATAGACGACCTTGAGATTGACGAAGAAAAAATCCAACCAGAAGCCCGATTGAAGGAAGACATCGGCATCGACAGCCTCGATTTCGTTGACATCGTGGTCATTGTCGAAAAGAAATTCGGCTTCAAAATCAAAACGGAAGAGATGGCTAAGGTAAAGACTTTCAGCCAGTTCTGCGACTACATCGAAACCAAGATTGCCTGACCGCCGAATGGCTGACACCCTGCAACATAACGATTGGTCGGGCAAGACCGACGGACAGCCTTGGATGCAACGCTCGCTGATAGCGATGTTTCGAGTGCTTCCCCTCTGGCTGCTTTACGGCCTGATGGCCTTGGTGGTGCCTTTCTACATGATTTTCAACAAGAAAGGCTATCGGGCCATGTATAGTTTTTTCCGTGAACGGATGGGTTATGGTGGTTGTAAGTCGTTCTGGTCGGTGTATGCCAACCACTTCCGTTTCGGGCAGGTCGTTTTGGATCGTTTTGGCGTTTATGCAGGCAAGAAATACCATTTTGTGTCGGAAGAGCAGCATGTGTTTGATGAAAAGGAAACCCACGAAAAAGGTTTTGTCATGCTGAGCAGCCATGTGGGAAACTACGAAATGGCAGGCTATTCGTTGAAGCCTAAATCGAAGAGATACAACGCTTTGGTGTTTGCCGGCGAAACCGAAACAGTGATGGAAAACCGCCAGCGGATTTTGTCGCAAAACAATGTCAGAATGGTACCGGTGAAGGACGACCTCTCGCATTTGTTTTTGTTGAACACAGCCTTGGACGACGGCGAAATCATAAGTATGCCCGCCGATCGCATTTTCGGTTCGCAGAAGTCGGTCGATTGTCAGTTTTTCGGCCAAATGGCGAAGTTTCCTTTGGGGGCTTTCGCAATGGTGACGCAAAAGGAGGTGGATGCGATAGCGGTGTTTGTGATGAAGAAAGGATTGCGGACTTATCATATCCATCTCCGTGAACTTCAGTATGATAGAAGTTTAAGCCGACGAGAGCAAATGAGCCAATTGGCACAAAGTTTCGCCACTGAACTCGAAAACATGGTGCGCCGTTATCCTACGCAATGGTTCAATTATTACGATTTTTGGAAGCGATGAAGGCGATGGAAAACATATCATTGAAGGAACTGATTCCGCAACGCCCGCCGTTCGTGATGATTGACAAACTGCTTTCGTTCGATAGGGCGGTTACGATGACCCAATTGGAAATCCGCGCCGACAATATTTTCTGCAAGGACGGCAGGCTGTCAGCCGAGGGCTTGATGGAGAACATCGCCCAAACCTGTGCCGCCCGCACGGGTTACATCAGCCTGACCAAGAACGAATCGGTGAGAATCGGTGTCATCGGGGCAGTGAGCAACTATGAGATTTTCCGCACGCCAAAGGTCGGAGAACTGATAATCACCACGATAGAAGTCATGGAAGAATTGTTCCAAATCACGATGGTGAAGGCTGAAATCAAGTGCGGTGACGAAATGATAGCGCGGGCCAACATGAAAATTGCATTGATGGACATTGATTCGCAAGACTGAACGCCATGGAAAAGAGAAAAACACTTTCGGTAACCAAGCCCTTCGACATCCGCTTCAGCGAGGTCGACTCGATGGGCGTGGTGTGGCACGGACATTACGCCATCTATTTCGAGGATGCCCGCGAAGCCTTTGGCGCGAAGTATGGCCTTGAATACCTGATGATGTACGGCAAGGGGTTCTTTGAACCTATTGTGGAACTCACTTTCAAATACAAACGCCCGCTGGTTTACGGCATGAAGCCTGAAATCACCATCATTTACCGTCCTTGCGAGGCGGCGAAAATCATGTTCGATTACGAAATCCGCGACACAGAAACGGGTGAGGTCATGGTCACGGGGCATTCCGTGCAGGTTTTTATGGATGCAAACACCCACCAACTCGTTTTGACAAGCCCAGACTTTTACGAGGAATGGAAGCAAAAATGGGAGGTAAACGTATGATTGTCAAGGTGTCGGACAATATCATCTCGCCCTTGGGCATGAGTACAGCCGAAAACTACGCGGCAGTAAAAGCAGGTCGCTCCGAACTGAAACGCCACGACGGACTTTGGAATCTGCCCGAGTTTTTCACGGCCTCTTTGATGGACAGAAACAAAGTGGAATTGGCTTTTGCTGAATTGTCTGACAATGAGCAATATACCTTCTTCGAGAAGATGATTATCCTCTCGGCAAAAAAGGCATTGGAACAAACCGACATCGACCCGACTTCCGACAAAGTGCTGTTCATCCTTTCCACCACCAAGGGCAACGTTTTCCTTTTGGACAGGCGCGAAACGGGTTTCCCCGAAGAGCGTGTGCGTTTGGGCATGGCAGCAAAGCAAATGACCGACTTTTTCCATAATCCCAACATCCCGATAGTGGTTTCAAACGCCTGCATATCAGGTGTGTGCGCACAAATTCAAGCCATGCGCGAATTGGAAAGTGGCCATTTCGACTATGTCGTTACGGTGGGTGCCGATGTGCAGTCGGCCTTCATCGTTTCGGGCTTCCAGTCGTTCAAAGCGCTGTCGGTGGAGCCGTGCAAGCCCTTCGACGCCAACCGCTGTGGCCTCAACCTCGGCGATGCCGCCGCGACCATCATTTATACTCGAAAGGAAACCATCGATGAAAACGACTGGGTGGCCTGTCGTGGTGCCATCCGCAACGATGCCAACCACATCAGCGGACCGTCGCGCACGGGCGAAGGCAGTTATCGCGCCTTGCGGGCCGTCCTCGGCGACATGAATCCCGACAAAATCGCCTTTATCAACGCGCACGGCACAGCGACGCCGTATAATGACGAAATGGAATCCGTCGCCATCGAAAGGGCTGGTCTTTCACATGTTCCCGTCAACGGACTGAAAGGCTATTATGGCCACACGATGGGTGCCGCCGGCGTCTTGGAGACCATCCTTTCCATGCAGGCCATTGACGACAATAACATATTGGCTACTAAAGGATTCGAGGCCATCGGGGTCACACATCTTTTGTTGCTTTCCAATCAGAACCAACCGACCGAAAAACGGGCTTTCATCAAACTGCTTTCAGGTTTCGGTGGCTGCAATGCGGCAATATTGATGGCGAAAGGAGGTGCGGCATGATGCGGCATGAGGTTTATATTACGCCCAACGAAGTAAAAGTTGATGGCAAGGCGTTGAACCACAAGGAGAATGGTGCGGCCTTGCTCACCGAACTCTATCGCGCCCACATTGGCGACTATCCAAAGTTTTTCAAGATGGACACCCTGTGCAAGTTGGGTTTCGTTGCCTCTGAGTTGCTTTTGCAGGCTGAGGGCGCACCGCGTTTCGAGCCGCGAGAGGACCGTGCCGTGGTGTTCTTCAACCGCAACGCCTCCTTGCAGGCCGACACCGCCTATCAAGCCACCATTCAAGACCCTGAGAACTTTTTCCCTAGTCCGGCGGCTTTTGTTTACACCTTGCCCAACATCGTGACAGGAGAAATCGCCATCCGCAACAAGTATTTTGGCGAAACTTCCTTCATCGTTTTGGAGGATTTTGATGAAAAAACCATGATGCGGGAATTGCAGAACGCCTTCCAAGACCCGATGACGAAAAGCATCCTCGGCGGCTGGCTCGACTGCACCGACGAAAACCACTTTGAAGCAAAACTATCTATAATTTAAATATTGAATACACAATCATGGACGACCTGATTTACACCCTAAAACAACAAATCATCGAGGCTTTGAACCTTGAGGACATGAAACCCGAAGACATCGACGAGAACGCTGCTTTGTTTGGCGAAGGCCTCGGCCTCGATTCCATCGACGCACTCGAACTCATCGTACTGATGGAGAAGAACTATGGCATCAAATTGAAAGACCCGAACCAAGGCAAGGAAATCTTCAAGTCGGTGTCGGTGATGGCCGATTACATCTCGAAGAACCGCACGAAATAAGCGATGAAGCCGATTCTGATAACGGGAACGGGAGTCGTTTCAGCGATAGGCTTGGGCAAGGCGGCCACCTTGGAGGCTTTGCTGAACGGTCGCTCGGGCGTGGGTCTGCTGCAATACCTCAAGACGGGGCACAAGGAGTTTCCTGTCGGCGAGGTGAAGTTGACCGATGCCGAGATGCGGGCGCGGCTGGGCATTGCCGATGATGCCATCACCACACGCACTGCGTTGATGGGGATGCTGGCTTTGGAGGAGGCTTTGCAGGATGCCGGCTTGACGACGGACATGTTGCCGAAAATAGGCTTCATTTCAGGCACCACTGTGGGCGGCATGGACATGAGCGAGCAGTTCTACCTCGATTATATCAACAGCGAGGCGCACAAGGAATACATTGCCGCGCACGACTGCGGCAGTTGCACGGAGATGACGGCTCGGCATTTTGGGAAGTTCGCCTTTGTGACCACCTTATCCACAGCCTGTTCCTCAGCGGCCAATGCCATCATTTTGGGAGCCAATATGATACGTTGCGGCGAGGCCGACATTGTTATTGTGGGCGGCAGCGAGTGCATCACCAAGTTCCACCTCAACGGCTTCAATTCGCTGATGATTCTCGACACTGAGCCTTGTCGTCCCTTCGATGCCACACGCAACGGCCTCAATCTGGGCGAAGGCGCGGCCTATCTCGTTTTGGAATCGGAAGAAAGCGCAAAAAAGCGCGGCGCGAAGGCGCAAGCCCTACTTTCGGGCTACGGCAACGCTTGTGACGCTTTCCACCAAACGGCTTCCTCACCCGAAGGCGAAGGTGCCTATTTGGCCATGAAGGAAGCCTTGGAACTGGCTGAAATCCAGCCTTCTGATATCGACTATATCAACGCACACGGGACGGGAACACCCAACAACGACACCAGCGAAAGTCAGGCCATGATCCGGCTTTTCGATGGGAAAGTTCCGCCCGTTTCATCAACGAAACCTTTCACGGGCCACACGACGAGTGCCTCGGGTTCCATTGAGGCGGTGTTTTGTGTTTTGGCTTTGCAGAATGGCTTCCTGCCCGTCAATTTGAATTGGTCGCAGCCCATGGAAAATGGTATTGTGCCCGTTTCGCAACCGTCAAAGAAAGCGCTAAAACACGTTTTATGCAACGCTTTCGGTTTCGGCGGGAATGACTCGTCGCTGTTGTTGTCAAAAGCAGAAACATCGCGACGTTTCGACGGGCTCAACGACCACGCTAAGGCCCCTGAGCCTGTCGAAGTGCCGACCCATACAACAGCCTCAACAACCTGGTATATCCTTTCGGCCAAGCAAATCTCCCTTCAACAGCCCTTGAGCGAGGACTGGATGCAAGAGCCGGTTATTTACGATGAACCTTTTGTCCGTTCCATCGACCCGAATTTCAAAAATTATATCTCACCCATCGAGGCGCGACGCATGGGCAAAATCTTGAAACGCGCTGTGGCTACTTCGAAGGAAGCCTTGAACGCTTCGGGTTTGGACACCGTTGATGCCATCATCACGGGGACGGGTTACGGCTGCATCGAGAATACCGAGTTCTTCCTTGACGCGCTTTCAACCGAGGGCGAACAACTGCTGAAACCGACTTATTTCATGCAGTCGACGCACAACACCATCAGTTCGCTGATGGCCATCCAGACGAAGAACCACGGCTACAATGTCACCTATGCCCACAAAGGCATTTCATTCGACAGTGCCTTGCAGGACGCATGGTTGCAGTTCAAACTTGGTAAAATCAATTCCGCTTTGGTAGGTGGCCACGACGAATTAACGGAAACTTTCTACCATATCCTGAAAAAAGGCGGCATGATGGGGAAGGACGACGAACGCTGTGGCGAGGCCGCCGTTTCAGTCGTGTTGGCTTCTGCCAGTCATTACAAGGAGGTACGGCGAAGCCATCCAGAAATGAAACCTTTGTGCAAACTGTCAGGCTTCGAAATGCTCCATCAACCCTCAATGAATGCCTTAAGGGATGTCGTTGCAAAGATGCTCCAATCCGCTGGAAAGAGCCTTGCCGATGTGGATTATATCCTCACGGGCATCAGCGGCGACCACGGCAATGATGCGGCATATCTGCAAGAAGCCAAGACCCTCTTCGGCGACAAGCCTTTGTTGAAATACAAGCACCTGTTTGGCGAGAGTTTCACGGCCTCGGGCCTTGGGCTGTATGTGGCGGCGCAATGCCTGAAAGCGGGTCGGGTGCCGTTTTCGCTGTTCGTGGATTCAAAGGAAGTCAGCGACAGACAACCTAAGTGCATTTTGCTTTACAACCGTTCCGACGGGAAAAACTGTTCATTAACATTATTGGAGGACTAATTCATGTGGAGATTATTGGGTTTGGTATCATTGCAGACGCTTTTCCTCTCAGGAGGTCAGGTGCTGCTCAAATTGGCGATGGGAAAAATGGGCAAGTTCGAATGGACTTGGGCCTATTTCAAGACCGTGCTCAACAACTTTTGGTTTTTGGCCTGTGGCATCAGTTTTGGTGCTGCCACGGTGCTTTGGCTCTATATCCTCAAGAAATTTCCATTCAGTCAAGCCTATCCTTTGACCAGCCTTTCGTTCGTGTTCGGCATGATTGCCGCGTGGCTCGTCTTTGGCGAGAGCATCCCTTTCTCGCGCTGGATTGGCTTGATTCTTGTGGTGTTGGGTTGTTTCCTAATCGTGAAATG
>Ga0310786_10010845_pt1 | contig 11419 bp, 10 predicted proteins | sample AusTroGonzalo_MG_FD_203881 | JGI IMG/M metagenome (GOLD analysis project Ga0310786, IMG submission 203881) | Bovine rumen microbial communities from tropical cattle in Woodstock, Queensland, Australia - Gonzalo_03 (v2) (version 2) | ecosystem: Host-associated > Mammals > Digestive system >... | reverse complement strand
CTCAAACCCATCGACACAGACCTGCTCAAAGAGGTTTGTGAGAAGTTTGACCGCATCATCACTGTAGAGGATGGCATCCTGAATGGTGGATTTGGAAGTGAAGTGCTGGAATATATTAACGACCACGGCTACACCACCAAAGTACACAGAATGGGTATACCTGATAAGTTTATTGAACATGGTTCAGTGAAGGAACTCAGAAAACTCATTCATATAGACGCAGAAGCAATCTCTAAAGCAATAGAGCAATGAAGATAGTGATCGCAGGAGCAGGTGCTGTAGGTACCCACCTGGCACAGATGCTCTCAAAAGAAAACCTTGACATCGTTTTGATAGACGAACAAGAAGAACGGCTTGCCAAGCTCAATAATGATCTTGACATCATGACCCTCGTCTGCCCACCTACCTCTATCAAGGGAATGAAACAGGCAGGTATCGAGAATGCCAACTTGTATATTGCTGTCACTCCGAATGAAAGCGAAAACCTGTTGTGCTGTATGCTGGCCAAACAATTAGGTGCCCAACGAACAGTTGCTCGTATTGATAACTATGAATACTTGTCGGAAGAAAACAAGAAACTGTTTGAGAATGCAGGTATCAGCTCGCTCATCTATCCTGAATATCTGGCAGGAAAGGAGCTTGCAGCCTCGATTGGCTATAGTTGGGTTCGTCAGTTATGGGAATTTGATGGCGATTTAGTGCTACTCAGTGTGAAGATGCATGCTATCAATCCCCTCGACAAACAGCAGAAAACCAATGCCAAGAACCTGCTGATAGGCAAAACACTAAAAGAAATCGGCATGGATGGACATCGGTTCCATGTTGTGGCTATCAAACGAAGGAATGATACCATCATCCCAAGTGGTGATGAGAGAATCCTATCACGTGACCTTGTGTTCTTTATGACAACCCGAGACCAAATCAACAACATACGACACCTGACAGGCAAAGACAACTATCCACAGGTGAAACATGTGATGATTATCGGAGGAGGCAAACTGGCAGTAAGGACAGATGGAGAAATACCGGATAACTACTCCGTCAAGATTATTGAGAAAGATATTGCTCGATGTGAGGAGTTAGGACGTATCACCAAACATCGTACCATGATTCTCAATGGTAATGGATATGATCTCGACTTACTTCAAGACGAAGGATATAACCATATTGAAGCCTTTGCGGCTCTCACCAATAATGATGAGAAAAACATCCTGGCATGTATGGCTGCTCGCAGAAACGGCATTTGCAACACATACGCTCAAGTAGAGAATCTTGCTTTCATTGATATGGTTGAGGCACTTGATGTGGGAACTGTCATCAACAAGAAGATGGTAGCAGCCAGCCATATCTACCAGATGTTGCTGAAATCAGATGTCAACAATGTGAAGATGCTGACTGTTGCTGATGCCGATGTAGCAGAATTCATTGTCAAGGAAGGTTCGAAAGCCACGAAGAAACCGATTATGAATATGGGTATTCCTAATGATGTGAATATCGGTGGTATGATTCGTAATGGCAGAGGTGAACTAGTATCAGGTAAGACACAGTTACAGGCAGGCGATAGAGTTGTGGTGTTCTGTGGCAGTCAGACCCTGAAGAAAATTGAGAAATTCTTTTCATAAAGAGTTAAATAATTGAAATCATCCATGATAAACTGGCGGCAAATATTCAAGGTACTTGGCATGCTTCTCTTTATCGAAGCAGGTCTGTTGCTGATTACAATGGGCGTTGCCTTGATTTACAAGGAAAATGTCATGCCATACGTATGGACCTTGGTGATAACGCTGGTACTGGGTATTGCAGGAAGAGGTTTCGGATGGAATGCAGGCAAAAACATGGGAAGACGGGATGGATATTTGATTGTCTCCTTGGTTTGGCTTGTGTTCTCCCTCATCGGAATGATACCTTTCATCTTGACCCATAGTGTACCTGATGTTGCCAGTGCTTTCTTTGAGACCATGTCGGGTTTCACCTCCACAGGAGCTACCATTCTCGACAATATTGACGTACTTCCTAAAGGTATTCTGTTCTGGCGTAGCGTAACCCAGTGGATAGGTGGTATCGGCATCATCTTCTTCACGCTTGCCATTTTGCCAGCATTTGGCGTAGGAGAAGTGAAGCTGTTTGCTGCAGAAACTACAGGACCTCTTCACGAGAAGATTCATCCACGTATCAGTGTGGCTGTGAAATGGATTGGCTCCGTCTACCTGCTGCTGACCATCTTATGTATCGCTTCATTATTTATCTGCGGCATGAATTTCTTTGATGCTGTCAACATCGCAATGACAACAACAGGAACAGGTGGATTCTCGCCCCATTCTGCTTTCTTCCATGATCAGTGGAACTCCAGATCCATAGAATATGTGACCACTATTTTTATGTTTCTCTCTGGAGTTAACTATACCTTATTATATTATACAATACTGAAAGGCAGGATACGTAAGTTCTTCCAGAATCCAGAGTTGAAGATGTACATGGCCATTGTAGGCATTACCACAGCAGTATGTACTATATCACTCATGATTCATAATAATCAGGGTGACCTTGAACTCTCATTCCGTCAGGCTATCTTTACAACCGTATCAATACAAACCACCACTGGTTTTGCTTCTTGCGATTACACACTCTGGCCACAAGTGTTGATGCCGGTATTGATGTTCCTGATGTTTGCTGGCGCATGCTCAGGTTCTACATCAGGAGGATTCAAATGTATCAGATGGGCCATCCTTTGGGAAGGACTTCATAATGAGTTCAAACGGATTCTGCATCCAAGAGTTGTTGCACCAATAAAACTCGGAGGTGAAGTGATTCCAACCTCTATCCAGAAAACCCTGCTGGCATTTGTCACTTTGTTTGTAGGCTCATTATTCCTTGGTGCTTTCGTCCTAGTGTTGTGTGGGGTTGATGAACACTATATGTCAATCTACGATTTCACACTTGTCTTACGTCAAGATTTCACAGAAGCATTCAGTTTGTCACTCTCCTCATTAAGCAACGTAGGACCAGCATTAGGATATTATGGACCTGCACATTCATGGGCCGTTATCAGCCCTATGGCAAAAGTGGTCTGCTCATTCTTGATGCTCATAGGCCGTCTTGAGATATTCCCTATCCTTATTTTATTCACGAAAGGCTTTTGGAGGAAAGAATAATGATTGCAAAAGTACATTCTGCCACACTCAAAGGACTTGAAGCACTTCCTGTAACGATTGAGGTCAATACTACATCCAGTGCACAGCCACGCTTTATCATTGTGGGTATACCCGATGTGGCTGTTCGTGAAAGCCAGGAACGTGTCTTGTCGGCATTGGAAACCAATGGCTACAAGATTGGCATGAAGCAAGTCGTGGTCAATATGGCTCCTGCTGATGTGAAAAAGGAAGGGTCTGGTTTCGATTTGCCAATAGCCATAGGAATCTTATTGTCACAGGAAACCATTCAGGTTGATAATATCGAAAGATATATGTTTGTGGGAGAGCTGAGCCTTGACGGAAGCATTCAACCCATTAAAGGCATGCTACCTATTGCTATCAAAGCCCGTGAGATGGGGTACGAAGGATTGTTTGTGCCAGAAGATAATGTTCGGGAAGCCGCTGTTGTCAATAAGTTGAAAGTATATGGCATCAAGCATATCCAAGATGTCATCGGGTTCTTATCAGGCACCACCCTGCTGGAACCTACCATCATCCACACACGTGAAGAGTTTTATGCCAATCAATCGTCCTTTGACTTTGATTTCGATGAAGTGAAAGGTCAGGAAAATGTGAAACGTGCTTTTGAAGTAGCTGCTGCCGGTGGACATAATATCATACTTGTGGGCAGTCCTGGTTGTGGGAAATCCATGATGGCCAAACGTCTGCCCTCTATCTTGCCTCCTTTATCATTGGCAGAAAGCCTGGAAACCACCCAGATACATAGTGTTGCAGGCAAACTTAAAAAACAGACATCTCTCATCACCCAGCGCCCATTCCGCTCACCTCATCACACCATATCTGATGTAGCACTTGTAGGAGGAGGCACAAACTTTATGCCTGGTGAAATCTGTCTGGCTCATAACGGGGTACTTTTTCTAGATGAATTTACAGAATTCTCCAAATCGGTATTAGAAACACTACGTCAGCCACTTGAAGACAGGGTTATCTCCATTTCCAGAGCGAAGTACAACATCACAATGCCTTGTTCGTTTATGCTGGTGGCATCGATGAACCCATGCCCCTGCGGCTATCATAATCATCCTACACATCCTTGTGTGTGTACACCTGCCCAGATTCAGAAATACATGAACAAGATAAGCGGTCCGTTAATGGATCGTATAGACATTCAGGTTGAGGTGCAGAGTGTACCCTTTGAAGATATAGCCAAAGCACCCAAGGGAGAGTCATCAGCAGTCATCAGAGAGCGGGTCATCAAGGCTCGGAAGATTCAGGAAGAAAGATATAAGCATGAGAAGGGCATCCACTGTAATGCCCAGATGACAAATGCCTTGCTACAGAAATATGCTCAGTTAGATGAACAAAGCACAGACCGCCTGCGTGATGCCATGAAGCGATTAAACCTCTCTGCCCGTGCCTACAACCGTATCCTTAAAGTTGCTCGTACCATTGCTGACCTTGAAGGGTCAGAACAAATCCTTTCCAGCCACATAGGTGAAGCCATTGGCTACAGGAACTTAGACCGTGATAGTTGGATAGAATAATAAACCGTTCGACATGATGATGAATTCTTTTAGTAATAGTCTCAGGCATCCAGATAAGCTTTTCTCTGGATTCCGATTGCTGCTAATAGGAATCGGATTCATGTTTTGTGTCAGCACTTCTGCCCAGTTCCTCATCAATGGTATACAGCCCAAGTACGACAAGCGAACCCATTCATTTCTTGTTGCCATTCCACAAAGCTATTGGGGACTGGACTATCATGCTACCATATCCCTGACAACCAATTCATCATGGCAGAATGCATGGATTGACGGACAACCTTTGCCGCAAGCTGTTACTTTTAAGAACATCAACCCAGACAACGTCTATACCATCCGTGCATTCACAGATGGAGAATACACTGACTATACATTGGCATTTACCTATCTGCCTATCCTACAACTAACAGGCAACTTTAACAATGATTATTCATTGGGAGGAGTCAGTTTGCAGATGCCTGGAGAATCCCAGCGAACCATGAAAGCCAATATAAAATGGAGAGGTGGAACATCTAATGCAGAAGACAGACACAAGAAGAACTACAAAATACAATTCATAGATGATAAGGGTGTAACAAAAGACTATTCATTCTTTTCTCTCCGAAGTGATGACGATTGGATTCTTGATGCAGGTCAAGTAGATATGTTCAGATTACGCAATCTGATAGCGTCTAAACTCTGGAATGACTTTGCTACCAAACCATATTATGCATCAGCCACATCAGGTGTACACACTGCTTCAAGAGGAGAAGTCGTAGAAGTATTTCTGAATGACGAATATCAAGGCATCTATAATTTCTGCGAACCTATCGACAGAAAACAATTGAAACTGAAAAAATATGATGAAAACACCTCCCAGATACATGGTGGACTTTGGAAAGCAACTGGATGGGGGTATTCTTTATTCTGGGATATTCCTGAAACCATGTACGACAACACACAACCTACATGGGATGTGTTTGAACTGAAATATCCTAAGTTAGAGGATGTTTGCCCGTCTGACTACAGTTCCTTATACGATGCCATCTGCTTTGTAAGTGATTCAAACAACGTGCATTTTGCCGAAGAGATTGATAAGTATATTGATATTCCAGTATATATCGATTATTACCTGTTTGTCAACTTGCTCAATGCTTATGACCTTTGTGGGAAAAACCTCTACTGGGCTGTGTACGACAAACAGCAATCCAAGAAAATCACACTTGCTTTATGGGATATGGACAGTACAGTAGGTCAGAATTTTACAAACGACTCTATACCTGATTATGTTGCTTATGATTATGCCATTCTTAACACTACCAATATTGGTTTAAGACTATTAGAAACTGATGCAGATGGTTATAAACAAAAAGTGATGAACCGCTATTTTGAACTGCGAAATACCTATTTTTCCTTAAACTATCTGACAAATACATACCGTTATTATTATGATTTGATGAAGGATAGTGGAGCTGCTGCACGTGAGGAACAGCGTTGGAGTGGGGATAGTGACATTGCATTTCTTACTTTGAACTTTGATAAAGAATATACATATATCATTGACTGGATTGAACATAGGTTGCAATACTTGGATCAGTATTTCTCAAACGACCTACCCCAATCTGGTATTCATACTGCTATCAATGATGCTGTTACCAATCGCAGATATACCATTTCAGGCATGCAGGTGAATCCATCATACAAAGGAATCGTAATTATTAAAGGTAAAAAGTATTTAGTCAAATGAAATCTATATTATTGACCATAGTCCTATGCTTCTTGACTCTGATCTGCCAGGCTCAAAACAAATGGATGTACGACTTTATTGTACCTGACAATGGAAATTTCGTACAAGCCATTCAGGCAGCTAACAACAGACCAGATAAGCAGCGCAGGTATCGCATTTTCATTCGTGCCAACTATCATAGAATCAAAGGTGAAGGCAATATCATCTCAACTGTTGAGAATGGAGTCAGGGTTGAGTTTCCAAGTCCTATGACAACCCTCACCGCTCCCAATACTTCCATTATTGGCGACAGTTGGCAAACCACACAGATAGAGAACTGCCCACAACACGAAGGCATCAGTATCACAAGCACCCTGTTCTGTAAGGGAGCAGACAATACTTACATTCAAGATATAGAATTCTGGTCGAATTATAAGAACGATCCCAATGCCTTTGCCAATCGTGCTGTGGCACTTAATGAGAAGAACTGCCAGGGTAACATACTGAAGAATGTAAGCCTGCTCAGCACACAAGATACCTATTATACGAATGATGGAGGCACAACCTACTTGGAAGATTGCCGCATCAGTGGTACTGTAGACTTTATCTGTGGAGGTGGTACTGTCTATTTCAATCATTGTGACATCCGCCTGCTAGCTCGTGGAAAGACAGGTAGCCGTGATGTAATTACTGCTCCAGCTACTGCTGCTGGCAGCCAATATGGCTATGTCTTTGCAGATTGCTACATTGATGGAGATGTTGACCAGAATGGAAAATACCACTTAGGGCGTCCTTGGAAGAATGCCCCACGCTGTGTGTTCCTCAATTGTTCGATGAATGTCACTCCTTCAGCTGAAGGATGGTGTGAAATGCATGGTACAGTTCCTGCCCTGTTTGCTGAATACAATAGTACAGACGGCTATTTCAGCTTGCTCGATCTGAGTAAACGAAAGACTGTTTTCAATGACACCAACAATCAGCCAGTTCAAGTAAGCTATAAGCCAGAGCTTACTGACGAGGAAGCAGAAGCCTATACCGTAAATAAGGTGTTCCCTGGGTGGTATCCCGAAGACAAAGCCTCCCAAGTACGCCCTCCTGTGCTCAAAGCCAAAGGTAAGGTCATTACTTGGGAAGATATTCCGGAAGCTGGATGCTATGCTATATGTAGAGACCGTAAAATCATTGCTTTTACCACTCAGCCAACCTATAATGTAGGACAAACATACGAAGGAGCATGTTATAGTGTACGTTGTGCCAATTGGTATGGAGGCTTAGGTCCTCGCAGTGATGAAGTGGTCTATCCTTTCCGCTGATTTAGAAAGGCAGATCGTCAGTTGAATCTTCTGCATCAAAAGTACCCAGAGGCTCCATTGGAGCAGCAGTTGGCAGAGGTGCTTCAGGAGCAGGACCGGCAGCCTGCTGATCAGCAGTAACTCTATCAACTTTCCATGCACGGATATCATTATACCAACGTCCCTGATACTCACGGGCATTGATATCAAAGGAAACTGTTATCTCTTCGCCAACCTGAATATTAAACTGACTGATTTTGTCTTCTCCAAACACATTGAAACACATACGACGAGGATATTGTTCGTTGGTTTCAATTACATAATCCTGCATTTTCCAAGGATTTCCTGATGTCTTTGATATGCCGCCTCTTGCTTCGAGCACAGCAATTACTTTTCCTGTTAATTCCATATTTATTACTTAAAAATCATGCGAATTTACGAAAATTTTATGCAACTACAATAAATTTCGTCATAATTCTTTCAATAATTCAAAACTATTAGTTAATTTTGTAGTCCAAAGCGCCAGTTAGGTGAAAAAATGTGCTTAAAAGAAGATAATTAATCAAATATCATCATATATGAATTTCAAAGTTTCAAGTACTACAATCTGTAACCGTTTACAGACCTTAAACAAAGTAATCAATTCAAAGAATTCGCTGACTATTCTCGACAGCATCCTCTTTGAACTTCAAGATAACATCTTGAAGATGACAGCATCTGATGGTGACATCACACTGGTTTCTACTCTCGAAGTAAATGCTGCTGAAGGAAGTGGCAAGTTTGCATTGAACGCAACTCAGATTATCAATGGATTGAAAGAGATTGCCGATCAGCCTGTGAAAATTACCATTAATGATGCCGATTTCAAGGTGATCATCAAGTACCAGAACGGTAAATGTGAGTTTACTGGCCAGAGTGGTGAGGACTTCCCTCAGATGAAGGGTGTCAGCGCTGATGCTCAAGTGGTGACTGTTGACAACAACTCATTGTTCAATGGCATCAATAAGGCTTTGTTTGCTACTGCTGACGATGAACTGCGTCCTGTGATGAATGGTATCTACTTTGATATCATGCCCGATAGCATTACATTTGTTGCAAGTGATGGACATAAGCTGGTACGCAATCGTAACTTCTCTACCAAGAGTGAGCAGAGCACATCATTCATTCTTCCTAAGAAGCCAGCAAAGACCCTGAAGGACATTCTGGTAAAGGATGAAAGTGAAGCTATCATTAAGTTAGACACTAACTTTGCAGAAATCAGCATCGAAAACTATGTTTTGAGCTGCCGTCTCATTGAAGGTCGTTATCCTAACTACAATTCAGTTATTCCAAAGGACAACCCATTCAAAGTAAGAATTGACCGTCAGTCACTCATTGGTGCCCTGCGCCGTGTGTTGGTATTTGCTAACCAGAGCACAAACCTCATCAAGGTACGTCTGTCTAATAACACACTGATGGTTTCATCTTCAGACAATGAGTTTGCTACCAATGCTGAGGAAAGCATCACTTGTGAATACGAAGGCAATCCAATGAACATTGGTTTCAAAGGTCCTTTCCTCGTTGATATTCTCAATAGCATCACTTCACAGGAAGTTATCTTCGAACTGGCAGATCCAAGCCGTGCTGGTGTCATTGTTCCTGCTCAGCAAGAAGAGAACGAAGACCTGCTGATGTTGCTCATGCCAATGATGTTGAATGACTAAGCAATGAAACTGAACCTAAATAAACCCATCGTATTCTTCGATTTGGAGACTACAGGAATTGATGTAGCAAAGGACCATATTGTGGAACTTTGCTACATTAAGATTTATCCTTGTGGCAATGAGAAGTCTGAGTCAATGCGCATTCGTCCTGTTGATGCATTTGGCAATACTGTCCATATTCCTGAGCAGGCTTCAGCCGTTCATGGCATCTATGACGATGATGTGAAGGATTGCCCTACATTTAAGGATATAGCCAATGATCTACTGAATATTCTGCAAGATAGCGACTTGGCAGGTTATAACTCCAATCACTTCGACATACCTCTGTTGGTCGAAGAATTCTTGCGAATAGGTATCAATTTAGACTTGTCGAACAGCAAGTTTGTCGATGTGTGTGTCATCTTTAAGAAGATGGAACAGCGCACTCTCTCAGCTGCCTATAAGTTCTATTGCAAGAAAGACCTTGAGAATGCACACTCTGCTTTGGCAGATACCCGTGCAACAGTCGATGTACTTGAAGCCCAACTCGATGTCTACCCAGAACTTGTCAATGACATACAGAGTCTTTCTGATTTCTCATCCAACCCCAATCAACTTGATTTTGCAGGAAAGGTCATCAAAAACGACAAAGGCCAGGCAATATTCAACTTCGGTAAGTACAGAGGTCAGGTTGTGAAAGAAGTATTCGACAAAGACCCAGGCTATTACACTTGGATAATGCAAGGCGACTTCACCCTCAATACCAAACAAGTAATCAAGAAGATTAAACTCACCTAATATTATTATACTATGCTAAAAGGAAAACATATCGTATTGGGTATCACAGGCAGCATAGCAGCTTATAAAGCCTGTCTGATTATTCGTGGATTGATTAAGCAAGGTGCAGAGGTGCAGGTAGTTATTACTCCAGCAGGAAAAGAGTTTATCACTCCCATCACCCTTTCTGCTCTCACCAGCAAACCAGTCATCAGTGAGTTTTTTGCTCAGCGCGATGGTACTTGGCATTCACATGTCAACCTTGGTCTCTGGGCTGATGCCATGTTGATTGCTCCAGCTACAGCCAGCACCATAGGTAAGATGGCAAATGGCATAGCCGACAATATGCTCATCACCACCTATCTGTCCATGAAGGCACCTGTGTTCATTGCTCCTGCAATGGATCTCGATATGTATGCCCATCCATCCACCCAGCGCAATTTGGAAACCTTGAAGTCGTATGGCAATCACATCATTGAACCAGGTACAGGTTTCCTTGCCAGCCATCTTGAAGGAAAAGGAAGAATGGAAGAACCCGAAAACATTATCAACATCTTAGATGACTACTTCAAATAATAATTATTATTTCCCCCTTGAGGGGGAACCGAAGGGGGCTCATATCTTGATTACAGCTGGACCAACTTACGAAAAAATAGATCCAGTCCGTTTCATTGGCAACTATTCCTCTGGCAAGATGGGAATAGCGCTTGCTGAGGAGTGTTTGAATAGAGGAATGCAAGTTGAATTAGTTCTTGGACCAGTCACTATTCAGTCACCAATCTTTACACACCCACGACTACATCTCACCAATGTAGAATCAGCCCAACAGATGTACGAAGCCTGTATGGACATCTATCCACGAATGAATGCAGCTATTCTCTGTGCAGCAGTAGCTGACTTCACACCAGAGACAGTAGCACCCAATAAAATTAAACGTAAAGGTGATGAACTCATCATACGTCTCAAACCTACAAAAGACATTGCAGCAGCATTAGGAAAGATAAAGACTGATTATCAGCTCTTAGTAGGTTTTGCACTCGAAACCAATGATGAGGAAACAAATGCCCAAGATAAGATGAAGCGTAAAAACTTCGATTTTATAGTGCTTAATTCATTGAATGATAAAGGTGCTGGATTCCGTCATGATACCAATAAAATCACCATTATCAGCCAGACAAGCAAAACAGAATATCCTCTGAAAGAGAAGAAAGCCTGTGCAGTAGATATCATCGATGAACTGGAAAAGTTGTTAAAAAAGTGTTGAAAACCT
>Ga0310786_10010844_pt1 | contig 11420 bp, 8 predicted proteins | sample AusTroGonzalo_MG_FD_203881 | JGI IMG/M metagenome (GOLD analysis project Ga0310786, IMG submission 203881) | Bovine rumen microbial communities from tropical cattle in Woodstock, Queensland, Australia - Gonzalo_03 (v2) (version 2) | ecosystem: Host-associated > Mammals > Digestive system >... | reverse complement strand
TGGAACAGTGCCAAAATACAAGCCCTTCTCCGGGACGAACGCGCAGCCTATGAAGCCCGGCTCCAGTCTGTCAAAGACGACGCAGTAACGGCCCACTTACAACAGGCGGCCACGGATGCCAGCAGCGGAGGCGTTGCCGTCGGCAGTCAAATTGACTTCACCCTCCCTGAAAATCTCCAGCGCGAATTGAACAGGCTTGCCAACGATCCAAAAACCGACATCAAAACGAAGCTCGATTGTATCAAGGCTTTAGCCGCTTTCAAATCTGATGAGCAGGAGAAGGAGAGTTCCCAGATTCAGCGTTTCTATACTCCGTTGAGCTGCAAGTCCTGCAAGCTCTATGCGTTCGCAAAGGCTTGCGAAGAATCCGGCATTTACGACAGATGCCCCGAGCTGGACGAAATCCGGCTCAATGTCGCAAACGAAAAGTAACAAATTACAAATCAAATAGTTATGCAGACACAATTAAACAACTACACGAGCTTTGTTGAGGAAGGCGGGCGGCGCTTCCTTTTCAACGACCAGCTTTTCCGCAACCGTGTTGCCGCCCTCGATTCCTTCGACAACGCCTTTGCACAGGTGAAAGAATGGCTCGAACAGAAGACGGACTTTCCCGGCGAAGCGGAGTTCATAATCGGGGCCGTCTTTGAAGGCCCGGCGTTTCTCCGTCGCAAACTGATTGAGGACACGGAGAAGGCCGACGCACGGCTAAAGATTCCCCGGCATATTGCGAAAGTCCACCTCAAAGCGGCGGAGACGGCCGCCGACGAAATCGACACCGCCGACCTCGACACGATCCGCGCACAGTTCCGAATGATGCAGGAGGCGAACGGCTTGACCATCACCCCTGAAAACCTCTACCAGACGAAAGGCGGGGTAAAGGTGGAGCGCAAAACCGTTGAGGCCGCAATCCGTCGCGCCTGTATGCTGCCAGTCACGGACGAGCAAGAGCAGTTCGCCGCCCTGATGAAAGAAACTATCTTGAAACTCCGGCCCTTTATGGATCTGGGGTTCCCTGTCAGAGAAGTATTTGACGGCAACATCGGCAACTATCTTGATCCTGACGGCTACAACACGTTTGAGGACGACTTGAACCTCGTTCGCTTCATTTGTACCAATATGAAGCCGAGCCGGGCTTTTGTCAGGATGAAGAACCGCGACACCTTTATTTTGCTGGGGGGCCGGGACACGGCCAAAGAGAGGCGCGCCCGGGGCCTCAACGAAGACGAACAATAAAAACTGTTTGCTATGGCTGGAGAAATTGACAAACTCGACTTCAAAGTCGTTCTCGATGATAAAGAGTTCAACGAGAGAATACAAAAAGACATACAGGCGGCCCAGAAACTCAATACCAGCGTTTCGGACCTGTTGACCATCAAAAGGAAGATGTCACAGGCGGACGCGGCCCGGGACAAAGCCGCCGCCGCTGCATTGAAGGAGGCCACGGCGGAAGAACGCCTCGCCCTCGCCAAGCAGAAGACGGCCACGGAGACGGCCAGAACTGCCAAAGAGACGCAGCGCGCCGCCCTCGCTCAACAGAAAGTAGCGACGGAGGCGGCACGCACGGAAAAGGCCCAAATTCAGGCCGCAAACGCAGCCAAGAGAGGGGAACAAGCCTTGCAGGGTCAAAGCCGCTTATTCCGCGAAATAGCGGGTATTGCGGCGGGTTATTTGTCCCTACGCGGCGCGGGGAACTTCTTGTCTTCGCTGGTGGATGTTACCGGGGAATTTGAGACGCAGCGCGCGGCCCTGTCTGCAATGCTGAAAGATGCCCCGGCAGCGGAGGACCTGATCGACAAGATACGGGCGCTTGCCCTCGTTTCCCCGTTCACGTTCTCCGAACTGGTGAAAGACGTGAAGCAGCTTTCCGCGTATGGAATCCCCGTCGGCCAGTTGTACGACGATACAAAGATGTTGGCCGATGTCGCGGCGGGTCTGGGCGTGGATATTCAGCGTATTATTTTGGCTTACGGCCAGATTAGGAGCGCCACCGTTCTACGCGGCCAAGAGTTGCGACAACTGACGGAGGCCGGGGTCCCGATTATGGACGAACTGGCAAAGAAACTGTCAGAGGTTGAGGGCCGTTTCGTTGCCGTCGGCGAAGTCTTCGACCGCGTTTCCAAACGGCAAGTATCGTTTGAAATGGTGCGGGAGGTCCTGCAGGATCTTACCAGCGAAGGCGGGAAGTTCTACAATATGCAGGAAGTTTTAGCCGCCACCCTCGAAGGCAAAATTTCCAACCTGAAAGATGCCTATCAGGATATGTTGCGAACAATCGGCGAAAACCAGAGCGACAAGCTCAAAGGGGCCGTTGATTTCGCCCGTAAGCTGGTGGAGAATTACCAAGCCATCGGAAAGGCCCTTGTTGGTCTGGTCACGGCTTACGGCTCGTATAAAGCCGCCCTTATAGCGGTTGCGGCTTGGCAGAAGCTCGGGGCGCTCGCTGAAAATATCCGGCTGATCGCGATGATGCGTAAAGAGCTGGGCTTGCTCACGGCCACGCAACAGGCTTTCAACATTGCCAGCGCTGCAAACGTGTATATTGCCATAGGTGCGGCGGTTCTGGGAGTGGTTGCGGCCCTCACCTCCTTCAACTCGAAGCAGAAAGAGGCGCTACAGGCGGCGGGTGATGCGGCCCGGGCCTACAACGACGAAAGCAAGGAACTTGCCCGGCTGATTCAGGCGGCGAAGGATGAGAACGCCACCAAGCGCGACAGGGCGAAGGCGATAGAGACGATAAATTCCACTTACGGCCAGTATCTCGACAACGTAGTAAAAGAGACAGACAGCGTTGAGGATCTGGCGCGGGCCTACGACAAAGCGACGGCCGCAATGCGGGCAAAGTATCTGGAGGAACAACACCAGACAATGACCGGGGAGCAGCAAACCAGCCTCAACACCGCGACGGCGCAGATGTGGGGCCGGATTGAGAAGATCGTCGGCGGCGCTGGGCTTTCGGATCAGGCCCGGGGCGCGGTTATAGGCCAACTGCAGGACCAGTTAAACCGTTTCGGCGGCGCTTGGAACGCGCTCGACATCTACAACGCCGTTGTAGGTGCTATCGCGAAGCAGGGCGGCAAGAAGCCCGGCGGCCACGCGCTCGGGAACCTCTACGGCGATATTTGGGATTTCAAGGAGGCACAAGCCGACCTCAACCGGGCCGAGGCTTCATATAGTGCGTTTGCCGTCGGTTTCACGAAGGCCACGGCCACGGCTGCCAATGCTGCCAGCACCAACGCCGACCAGATCCTCGTGAAAGCCGATGCCATCGCCGAGGGGATCCGCAACCTTACTGCCAGTATTTCCGATTTGGAGCGCAAGGCGAAGGCCGACGGCCTGACGGAAACGGAGGTCAAGACGTTGCAGCAGCTCCGACAGGATTTGCAGGAGCAGCAGCAGACCTATAAAGACTTGACCGGGAGCAAATACGGCGGACGCAGCGCCGGGACCAGCGCCACGAAGTACGAGCAGCAGACCGACGATTTCTACAACCGTTTGCGCCGTGCCGTTGTCGGCTATGAGCAGGAAATCGCCGCCGCCCAAATTGAGGCGATGGAGGACGGCCAAGCAAAGACCCTCGCCCGGGTGGAACTGGAACACCAGAAGCGGGAACAGGCCCTCGTTGAAGCCTACCAAAAGGAGCTGCAGACCATCGAACGGGAGGAAACCGCCGCCGGACGCAAGTTCGACCCCGCCACCAACGAACGGGCAAAAGCCTTGCTCAATTCCTACGAGAAAGCCTTTCTCGCCGAGGCTATGGTCACGGCCAACGCCTACGCCGCTATTGATAAGGCGGCAGCAGACGAAGCCGAGAAAAACCGCCTCGACTTTCTGGAGAAGTTCGGCTCGATGGAGGAAAAGCGCCTCGCAATCGTGGAGAAGTACGAGAAGCAGATCCAGAAGGCGCGGGCCGCTGGTGACGAATACCTCACAAAGTCACTGGAGAAGACGAAGGAACGAGAACTCTACGAGCTGCAGAAGGAATATTCCGGCCTGTATGCCCTTATCTTCGCCGATGCCGACAAGCTGACCCGGGCGCAACTGGCGCGGGCCATCGACGCGACACAGGACGAAATCAAAAAGGCCGTGGATTCCGGCGATATTCAGCGTTTAACGGAGTTGTACGCCCGTTTGTGGAAGCAAATAGAGGTACAGACCAGCCGCGACAACTGGGGCTTTGCTGGGCTTGCAAAGGGGTTCCAGATGATGCAGGAAGGCCGGGCCGAGTTCGACACCGCGACGGACGCGACGGGCAAAGACGCAGCCATCGCCAAGCAGAGCGCCGGGGCCGACCTGATCAAGAAGTCAGCCTCCGAAATCAGCGACGCAGTTTCAGAACTGGGCGCGGCCCTGTCAAAGTTTGAAGGCACGCTCGGAGAAATCGGCGGCCTGTTGTCCGGCCTCGCCTCCAATACTGATAATATCGTTACGGCGTTCACGTCGCAGGACAAAGGGTCAATCATTGCCGCCGGGATCTCGTCAACTGTTGCCCTCGTTTCGATGGTTGCAAATCAGATCGACGAGAACCGAAAGGCGCAGGAGGCGTGGAACCTCACCGTAAAGCAGTGCGCCCACGAATACGCAATGTTACAACTGGAGGCGAAGGCGTACCAAGAAGCAAACATTTTCGGCGTAGAAAACCCGTATAGCAAGGCTATTGCCGGAATGTCGCAGTACACGGCGGCCCTCGATATGATCCGCGAAGCGGAGGCGGCCTTGATGGGGGGACAGGTCCAGACCGGGACAAAGAAGGAGATCTCGGGAAAGAGCATCGGCGCAGGAATCGCAGCCGGGGCCGGAATCGGTGCAGCCATCGGAACGGCCGTCGGAGGCTGGGCCGCTGGTCTGGGTACAATCATAGGAACCGCGATCGGGGCCGTTGTTGGTGGAATCGTGGGCCTCGTCGGAGGTATGAAAGAAGTTCCCGTTTACGAGAACCTGTTGACGAAGTACGGCTCAATAATCGACAAGAACAACAAAGAAAACCCGTTCGCCCTCAACCCTCAAATATTGGCCGATTACGCCAAGTTAGACGATGCCACAAAGCAACTCGTTGACAACTGGAAGGATATAGAGGAGGCCGCAAACAATGCCCTTTCCGAACTTCGCGACAACTTCAAAGAGCTTTGCGGGGACATCGGCGACCAGTTGCGAAATACGCTTGTTGAGGCGTTCAGAAACCGCGATATTTACGCCGCCGTCGATGAGTTCCACGACTATATGGGCGGAGTTATTGAAGACATCCTCGAACAACTTGTCTTCGCGGCCACGATGCAACCTTTGTTCGACCAGCTCCAGAAAAATATGGAGGATTCCTTCTTACCGGGCGGCGATCAGGATATTACCGACGATCTGGCCAAGTTCGCAAACGCCTTGCCCGGCAATCTGGAGGCGTTCGCCGCCGCGATGGAACAGGCCCGGGCCGGGATGGAACAATACGGCTTCAACTTGTGGCGGGCCGCTGATTCCACAACCGACGGCCTTTCCGCCGGGATCAAGTCGATAACCGAGGACACCGCCAACCTTATAGCCTCGTATGTCAACGCCTTGCGCGCCGATGTCAGCTATATTCGTATGATGCAGGGGCCGGGCTGGGAGAACGTGAAACAAATTCGCGCCCTGATGCCGTCCCCGACCGTCTGGGAGCTGATCGCCAAGATAGAGGCGCACACGGCCAACACCGAGCGCAACACCCTTGCCCTCGTTCAGCGTGCAGACAACGTGCTTTCCACCCTCAAAGAAGTGATCACCACGGAAGACGGCGCGCCCTCGTTCCGTGCCTCCACGCAATAACCAACACTTTAATACTTTACGTTATGACTGTTAAAACACAACTTCAACAGGAACGCGCCCGCCTCTTGCGAGAGCTTGACGCAATCGAAAAGCAACTCACGACCACCCCGGAAGAAGAACTCAACCGGGAGACCGACACCGACGCAGACGATGCCGCCTTTGCCGCACAACTGAAAAAGGAAGGCAGGCTCGGACCAGTCAGCCAGAACGCCGAGTAACGGCCACCACCACCCACGACAAAGCCCCGCGAACTGTTGAAGGTCCCCGGGGCTTCTTTACGTTGTGATGTATTCCGTTTTCCACGTCAGAAATACGAATAATAATCCCTGCAAAGATTCTGCCAACCTCAACGCAAAAGCCCCTGAAATCGCCTGAAAATGGCCTTTCCCGGGATGCTGCAGAAGAAGACGGGAAAAGCAACGGAGGAAACGAAACCGAGCAACCAAAACAAAAAACGTGAATTTTACGCCCGTGTTGATGTCAGGTTCAAAATTTTTGCTACCTTTGCAATGGAAGTCACGGCAACGCGCCCAGAAATGCCATCGCCGACAGGCTCCAACAATGCAACTCAAAGACCCCGGTTTCGACGTTAAGAAATCGGGGCTTTTTGTAAGGTTTGGAGCAAAAACGGAGCAAAAAACCCTCTACAACGCATTGTAGGGGGTTTATTGGAGGTGCGTAGCGGAATAAAACTTCTATATTTTGGCTTACTTTCGTTAACTTCAACCCGCACTTATAACGTTAATAATTAGGCATTTGAAGTAAACCGAGGAAAACAAAGGTTAAAAAAGTTCGGAGCAAATTTGGAGCAAATCAAAAAAAAGGCTATCTTTGTACTGCATTGTTGACCCTGAATTTTGTTGCTCTATGACTATCCGCTTTCTGTTGAGGTCCGATAAAAAGGACAAACCCGTACCAGTTTGGGCCAGAGTACGCACGCCGGGCGCTGATGTCTGGTTTGCGCTTGATGCCTATATATTGCCGTCGCGCTGGGACAAGCGCAAGGGGATGCCGAGGCCGTACAATATGGAGACGGACCCGGACCTACACCGGGCCAGCGTTGAGCTTACGGCCTACTTAAACGAGTTGCGCGATAGTCTGATAGTTTACGTTGACCAATGCGCCGAGAAGGGCCAGCAGCTTACGCGGGAACTACTGGAGAAGTTCGCGGCCAAGAAGCGGGCAAAGACCGAGGTTCCCCGGGCGATTCTGCCTTATTTGGACTGGCTGATCGAGAGGATGCGGGACGGCAGTTTCAAACACAACTCGCAAAACTACGACTATGACACCATAAAAACGTGGGTTGTCTTTCGGAACGTGTACGAACGCTTTGAGCAGGACTTCGAGCAGAAGACGGGCCGGGTGCTGGTGTGGTCCAGCATTGATAAAGCCGTCCTCGATGCCTTCTTGTCGTTTCTGGAGGATTACGGCTATTTGACAAAGACCGTCAACAAGTACGTTATTTGCCTGAAATCCTTGATAAAGTACGCGAGTATATACCACCACCTTCACAACAATTTGGAGTGCCTGAATTACATTGCCAAGCGCCGGGAGGTGGCAGGATGCGCCACGACGAAAACGTACCTCAACGATGCCGAAATACAGGCCCTGTATAGTATGGAACTGGAGCCGGGGAGCCTTCGCGACAAAGTGCGTGACATCTTCCTTATTGGGTGCTATACCTGTCAGCGCGTTTCGGATTATTCCACCCTGAAACGGTCCAATTTCGGCACGACTGCCAGCGGTACAAAGGTTATCAGGCTGGTACAGGAGAAGACCGACAATTTGACAGTTATTCCCGTGCTAAACGACAACCTGCAGCGGATTCTGGAAAAGTACGACTACAACTTGCCGGATCTGGGTTCAAATGCTGATGTCTTGATCAATCGCTATATAAAGAATCTGTTAAAGGAACTTTCGGCGAAAATTCCGTCGCTTCAAACTCCGTTCAAGACTGTTTTGACTATCCGGGAGAAGAACGCGGAGAAGGCCGAACAAGTGTCTTTCTGCAGGGATGAAGAAGGCAACGTTTTGCGGCCAAAGTACGAAATCATTTCAACGCATAGCGCGCGAAGATCAGGAATAACGAATTTATACAAAAGCAATTTGTTCTCCGTTCGCCAGCTTATGAGTATAAGCGGCCACAAGAGCGAAACGACCTTTTACCAGTATGTCAGCGAATCAAGTGACGAACTGGCCGACGAAATCGCCGCGATAATGGAGAAGCACAAGAAGCAGGGCGGAACCAGTAACGAAGATTTGTTTTAATTTAATATTCAGCAAGTTATGGAAAATTATGCAAGAATGACCCGCAAAGAAGCGGAAAAGCAGCTCAACAAGTTCAAAGAGACGATCGACGAAGCGAGAAACGCAGTCACTTACGCAGGGGCCAGAAACGACGGCTCAACCTATCGCGACGATTATTTCCTCGCAGTTCTGGAAGGCTTGCGCGAACTCAAAGAATACATTGCAGCCCTCAACGATGAAATAGAATCGCTTGAAGCTGAAAACGATAGCCTAAAGGCCGAGGTTGCGGCAAAGAATTAAACCACTTTGCAAAAGACCTCGCGAAATTAACGAACGGCAAGCCCTCCAAAGCCCCAACAGGGGGGATGGGGGGGAAGCCTATACACGCAGACCAGACGCACCCCTTTCCGAGATATTTTTTTTTGTTTTTTTGATATTGACAGTATGCGAGAACAAGTAAAAAAGGGAGAAGTCCCCGTTTGTCCCCTTGCGGCTACGCACGGGATATTGAGCCGTTTTGAACAGATCGAGAAGATAACAGGCGATTTCAAGGAGACCTTGATGATGCCAGCCGCCGCCGTTCAATACTTGCGCGATAGCGTCTATTTCCTGCAGCCTGACGGCCCGGTAACGGTTCCGAGCGAGTACCGTTGCAATCTGGTTGAGGTCCCGGAGGATTACGCGGGCGAACGTGCCAATTACGGGGCCTTACGGCTCGAATTAGCCTTCTTTGCGGCGGTGCTGCACAACTTCCCCACAGAGCAGCAGAAAGGGGCAAGAATCGCCCTTTTTGAGACGCTGGGAATACTTCTTTATACTGGGTTCTCCGAAGAGATTGAGCGCCGTTTGTCATTGGCTATTGACTACGACGCGGAGGCGGACGGCACGGGCTACGATTACAACGGGGAGGCCGACGAGAAGCCAGTCACATACTTCACCGAGGCGGAGGTAAAGCAGCTATCAGCCGCCGTTGCTGCAGCCGTGGCGCGGGTCCGTGACATTGTGCTTTGTCAGTTGAAGTTGTCCCGGGCGCTGGGTATCGCCGACGATTTCAAGCCGTGGATCAGCGGAGCAGAAGACGCTGACATCGAGGCCCTATTTCTGGGCGAAGGTCTGTTGCCGAAACGGGTTCTTTCGTGGACTGGAAAGATAGCGCCCGCCGTGACCTTTTGCCGGGAGGTGATGCGGAACAATTACGCAGACTTCAACCAATGCTTTGTATTACGGGACCGTCCCCTTTTGGGATTGCGGCCACAGGACCGGGCGCACTCGACAACGGCCAAACTGTCAAATACCATAGAGCGCTGGAGGCAATTTTATACCTCGATTCGGTAAAAAATTCCACTTTCGTAACTTATTGATATACCGCTATTTATTGGCGGTATTTTTTGTTTTCGTTAATTTGCGGGGGTTGTTCGGGGCTTTCTCGGTTTTTTCCTATTTCCGTTGCGTTCAACACGTTCTACCTTTGCCAGCAGTTGAGGGCGATTGCCTCCGACCAACGACAAAGATTCCGACAGTATGGATGACAACGGAAAAATTATTTATCAGGTGACGGCCGAGGATCTGGAGGAACTGGCCCGGCGAATCGCTCGCAAGGTTCTTGCCGAGCAGCGCAAGGAGCAGGAGGCAGAGCCAGACCCCGAGCAGCCGCCGCGATTCTACACCCGGCAGCAGTGCGCCGATATGCTCAAATGCAGCTTGCCGACAATTCACAAACTGGCCAACGAGGGCGAAATCAAGGTTACAAAGCTGGGACGCGCTACCAGAATATTTGCCGACGACTTCGACGAGCGTTTCAAGTCCGGGCGGCTGAAAAAGTACGCGCGACGATAGGAGGGCCGGGGCTATGTACGTTCACGACTTCAATTTAGATTCGCTTATAGAGGCTTGGATCGCAGCCGCCGACATCGTGGAGGTTGTGGTCCAGTTCGACCGATTAGGCGGCAAAGACAAAGATTTCGAGGATCCGCAGACATATTGCGGATATTTCCACGACCCCGGGACGGCAGCCGCTGCGGTGCTGGGGCTGAATAACGAGGGGCGTTTCTCCGTCTCGCTGGGGGCTGATTTCAGCGACGACGACAGGGAGGCGATGAGCTTTCGCGGGTTCGGCGGCTTCAATAGCGGGGACCCGCTTTCAAAGTCCCTCAAAACGGTTTTCACGGGTACGGCAAGCAATGACACCTCCACGCCGGGAAATGCGCCAGAATCGCCCGAAAACGGCCAAGAATCGGAGGTCTGGAAGCAATACGTTTTCGACTTCACCAAACAGGCGGAGGCCCCGGTCCCGCTGATTTCTCGCGACGGTGTGCCAGTCTCGACCCGGCGCTCAATTACTATGATTGTGGGCGATGTCAAGGGCGGCAAGAGTTGCAACGCGGCGCTTATGATCGCGGCGGCGGTTTCTGGTGCTGACTGTTTCGGCTACGTTGCCCCGGCTCCGTTGCGGGTGCTGGTGCTGGATTCCGAAATGAACGAGGACGAGGCCGCCAGCAGGCTACGCGGTGCGTTCAAGGTTGCCGGACTGCCAGCCGACAGGATGCCGCATAATTTGACAGTGTTGAGGGTGCGGGGCTGTGACTATATCCAGCGCCGGGCCGTCCTGAAATCTGCAGCGTATAGCATCAAGCCCGATGTTATTTTCATTGACGGGGCGGCGGACTTCGTGCCGGATCCCAACGATAGCGGAATGTCGAAGGCTTTGACCGACGATTTTTGCAGTATCTCCGACAACTGCGATTGCTCTATTATTGCGGTTGTTCACAGTTCAAAGGACGACAGGGGCAAGTTGAAGGCGGGCGGACATCTTGGCGGCTATCTGGGCCGGAAAGATTCTTGCGCTATGCTGGTTTACAGGTCCGGGCCAGTCATTACGGTTCAGTTCACCCACGGCAGGAGCAGCGGTTTTAATCCGTTCTCGTTCTCCATCCTGCAGGACGGAAGTTTTCAACTGGTGACTGTTGAAAAGTCAGCACACAAGGAGAAGGCCGGACCGTCTGCAGTCCTGACAAAGATTCTCGAAGTTCTCCAGCCCGGAAAGGAGTTCAAGACATCGGATATTGTTTCGGCGCTGGAGGATTTCGGGTTCAGCAGGACGAACGTTCAGAACAACATCAAAACGGCAGTCGAGACGGGCCAGATTCAGCAGATCCGGCGCGGGGTGTATGCTGCCAATTCTCAACCCGAAAGCGCCTGAATTGTTTGTCATTTTGTTTGTCATTTATATAGATAAAATGACAATCTGACAAATATATAAATGTCACTATATGTTTATATATAAGCGTGACAATGACAACTGACAAAACAAACTGACAATATGAGCAGCAGAAAACCTACACTCCGAGAGGTTGCCGCGATTCGGTACGCAGTTGCCTACG
>Ga0310786_10010843_pt1 | contig 11421 bp, 10 predicted proteins | sample AusTroGonzalo_MG_FD_203881 | JGI IMG/M metagenome (GOLD analysis project Ga0310786, IMG submission 203881) | Bovine rumen microbial communities from tropical cattle in Woodstock, Queensland, Australia - Gonzalo_03 (v2) (version 2) | ecosystem: Host-associated > Mammals > Digestive system >... | reverse complement strand
GAAATGGGTACAGATACAGTGATCGAAGTCGGCATGGACCCGACGGTAAAGATAACTATTGCGGATCTTCAAAAGAAGATTATGGAGATTAACAAGCAGCTCGGTACCATAAGACCCGTTCTTGCGGGTGCCAAGCAGAAGCTGTCGCAGGGCATCAAGATGACCACACCCCAGCTTATGCAGATTCAGCAGCTTGCCAAGGCCAATAACGCACTTACGGCAGAGTTGAATAAGGCGACCGAAGAGCTCAATCAGTTCCAGGGCGTAATGGACGTTACAAGTCCCGAGTCCAAGGGAACCGTAATCGTAACAGGTAACGTATATCCCGGCACCAAGATTTGCATAGACGATGTTTCAATGGTGGTCAAGCAAGCCATGAAATATTGTCGCTTTATTAAAGAGGCCGGAGATGTTAAAATGGTAGCGATATATTAACGAGCAGTTCAAATGGGGGAATTTGAATGGGATTAGGACCGTTAGAATTGTCGGGTGCAATCCAACGATCACAGGATTTTGCAGCCATAAGGCACAATGAAGAACACAAAGGTCAGACCGACCAGGCCAATTTTGTCAACCGCCTGCAAAAGGAGGTTAGTGACAATGCCAACACCGTTAAGAGCACCAGCGAGGTTCTTAACGAGCAAAAGAAATTCGACGCCAAGGAAAAAGGCTCCAACGAATACACCGGCGACGGCGGTAAGCACCGCGATAAGGAAGAGGACGCTCACGGTCACAAGAATGACAAGGACAGCGTTCATCTTAAGATGTCGGAATCAAGTTTTGATATAAGGATTTAAGTTTCATGAGCGTAACAGAAATAGTGTTGTTGGTAATAGGAGGCTTATTTTTCGGAGTAAGCTTCTTTTTACCTGACGGGAAGAAAAAAGAAGAAGAGCACGTCACCAAGGAAGAGATTAAGAAGTTAATCGACGAGGAAATGGCCAACGCCAAGACCCGCATCGACGATATGGTGGATGAGACCGTTAACTACTCAATCGAGAAGACCGAGCGCGCGCTTGAGAAGATTTCCAATGAGAAGATTATGGCGGTGGATGAGTATTCGGAAACCGTTCTTAAGAAGATTAACGACAATCACAACGAAGCCGTATTCTTATACGACATGCTTAACGACAAGGACGAGAAGCTTAAGAATGCGGGCGAGGAATTAGAGACTACCCGCACTCAGATAGAGACTGAGAAGAAAGAACTCGAAGAGCAGAAGCGCATAGAAGAAGAGGCCAAGAAAAAGGCCGACGAAGTGCTCAAGGAAGCGCTCAAGGTCGAAGAAGAAAAGAAACCGGAGTTTGTACCTTTCGTACCCGAACGTCTTGAGATTGTCGACGGTGTAGCGGTTCCTGTTAAGAAAGACGAGGAAGCGCCCGCTACCAAGCCTGCTGCTTCCAAGAGCCGTAAGAAATCCACCAAGGAAGCTTCCGTACCCGTTCATTTTGATTCTGACAATGACGGACGCAAGAACTCCAACGAAATGATCAGAAAGCTTCATGCCGAAGGCATGTCCAATATGCAGATAGCAAGAGAATTGGGCCTCGGAGTAGGCGAAGTCAAGCTTGTAATAGATTTATTTGCATCATCCAAAGAAGGTAATTCATGAAACTTAAGTCATATTTAAGAGGAATCGGAGCCGGAATGATAGTTACGGCTTTGATAATGGGTGTAGCTGCTCCGAAAGGCAACGCCAAGGCGCAGGAACCCGTCAATAACGAAACATTGTTGGAATCGGTTAAAGACGTGTCAGAGGACGAGAGTAACGTAGTGTCAGTCTCTGATGTAGGCAAGGAGGTGGCATCTGTCGAGACACCGTCATCCGTATCGAGTGAAACATCGGTTAGTTCTGAAACATCCACGGAAGAAGGCAAGACAGAATTTGTTGATGTGTCTGCTTCTGTCGAGGAGCCGGAACCTGAGTCCGAGCTCGAACCTGAAGGACCTCCCGCCATCAACCCTATGCCCGATGACGAGACCGGCTATGTGAACAGCGGGGAGACCGTACTTATCAAGGTAATCAAAGGCGACAGTTCCGTAAGCGTAAGCCGCAGGATTTTCGAAGCGGGACTTGTGGAATCCGCAGTCGAATTTGACAATTACTTATGCGACAATCACTACGATAAGTCCATCAGCGTAGGCGAGTATGAGATAGAGCAGGGCGCGGATTTTGAAACCATAGCCGAGACTATTACGAGAAGAAGATAATATTGATTATTCAAGGTGCAGGCCGGTGTCTGCACCTTTTTCTTGCGTGCAATTCTTTAACGCAACGTTATGATTCTTTGACTAAAATATCTTATATAAATTCAAATTAGGCATTTCCTATAAAGGATTAAGACATTGGCTGAAAAAGATTCTAAAAATCCCCAAATCTATGATGAATACGGGTACCCTTCCGAGAATTACAGCTCCTGCAATGAAGAAGCTGACACCGGGCATGAGTATGCCCCGCCCAAGGAAGCGGACTACGTAAATAAAAAGAGCAAAGCCGGCAAGAAATTTATTAAGCGGCATGGCGTAATGATTATGCAGACCGCCGCAGTCTGCCTCGCAGTTGTGGTAGTGAAAGATGCTTTCGGCTATGATGTGCTGGCGCATGATCTGTTCAACGACCATGAATACGAGCATTCTGCAATGTTGGCCTATGACGAGGATTTTGTTGAGCCTGAACCCGAACCTGAGCCGGAGCCCACTAAAGAACCGAAGGAAGAGGTTAAAGTCGAAAAAGAAAGGAAAGATAAGCCTGACAAATCCTTCCCCACACTACCGAATCTTGAACCAAACGGATATGTTCCGGACTGGGGAGTTTTGGACGAGGAGTACGTAAGACTAGAGCATCCCGACGGTACTATCGACTACATTTACTGTACCGATGGAGTCTGGAACCTTGAAAGAGAATGGTGGATAGACGAGGAGGGTGTTCATTTCGATAACGGAATAGTAATAACAGATTACTATTACGCACCGAATTCCGATTATGAGACCGAACACGCAAAATTTGATGGAAAAGTAAACGGACCATGGTCAGCTTGGTACAATGGCTACGATTATCTGTGGGTCAACAGAGTGGGAACTGAGTATGATGATCTCATAGAGCCGCTTCGAAAGCGTATGCCCATCGGTCCCGTAGGCGGTGCTTCCTATGATGAGGCAACCAATACACTTACTCTTGAAAACTTTAATATGCCCGATGCATTTATCAATGTTAACCTCATGGGTAACGGCTTCAAGATTAAACTGGTAGGACAAAATTACGCCAAAGGGCTTCTTGCATGGGGCTTCTACTACGGTGGCAGCGTAACATTTATCGGTGACGGAACATTGAATCTTTACAATTCCGGAGGCTACGGAATCGATTTAAGAGCAGAGGACAGCCAAAGCTGTATCATGATAGAACCCACAGTAACCCTTGACGTTGAAGGCGGCTACGGAGCAATCATTATAGAAAATTCGCGAGCGGATAAGGGCATTTATTACTTGGAACCCATGATCATGTATGACGCCACGGATATTGACGATACGGAAATAGTAAGGTCATTCGGACCGTTCGGCGGATTAAGCGGCGGCGACCACGAGTTTTATTCGGTTAAAGACGAGGATAATCACATAGTAAAACATCTTATATTTACTTCCAAGGAGGTTGAATAAATGAGCGACGAAATCATCAAAAAGGAAAAAAAGCCTGTTAAGGCAAGTAAAGTTGTGGGACTGATTGTTGTCTTCTTTATATTCTTGGCAATCACCAACCCGGCGATTATACCTTTTCTTTCGCCGGAGACCAAAGAAAGCCTTCAGGGCACCTGGAGCAGAATATTCGGCGACGTAAGCAAGGTATCCCAGACCTTTAAGTTTAATTTCGCAACGCTCTTCCAGATTATTGCGATTATTCTTTTGATGGTTACGATATCTTATATCGTTATATTTGTGGCAGATAAGCTTAAACCAAAGAGCGCAAAAGCAAAGAGCTTTTTGACACTTATTAAGAGTGCCATCAGCTACATCGCTTTCATTTTCGGCTTCTTCTGGTGCCTTTCCGCCATCGGCGTAAATGTAAGCACAATATTTGCAAGCGTCGGAATCTTAACATTGGTTGTAGGCTTCGGTGCTCAGAGCCTTGTGGAAGATTTAATCACCGGTATCTTCCTGGTATTCGAGGACCAGTTTAATGTAGGCGACATCATCGAAGTGGGCGGCTACAGAGGAACTGTCGAAAGCATAGGCATTCGTACAACAGCCATCAAGGATGTGGGCGGTAATATAAAGCTTATCAACAACTCAGATCTTCGAAACATTTTAAACCGTTCGGCCATCGACAGTGTTGCCGTAACGGAGGTCAGCGTATCTTACAGTACGGATTTGGAGAAGGTTGAGAAAGTGTTCGAGACTTTGCTGCCGGCAATTCGTGAAAAATATTCGGACGTTTTCTTAGAAGATCCGAAATATCTCGGTGTACAAGAACTCGGCGAGAGCGGAGTCCTGCTTAAGGTTATCGGTAAGGTAAACGAGAAAGACATTTTCTCGGCCGCACGTCTGTTAAACCGTGAAATAAAGATAGGCTTCGACCAAAACGGCATCGAGATTCCTTTCAACCAGATTGTGGTTCACCAGGGCAAATAGCGTTATTAGATTAGGCCGGCGCATATGCGCCGGCCCTTGTTTTGTTATTATATCAATAATCGCTGAAAGTTACTTTGAATAATTTTTTGTATGTTCCTGCTTTGAAAAATTGGAAAGGCAGAAGTGAATCGTAACTACAGAAATTGTCAATTTCATATTTGTGCTCTTCGTAAGCTGCTTTGGTAATAATGTAGTATTCTCTTACATAAGTGCTGAGCGGTCGTCCAAAATCATACAGTTCTGCAAGCTGGCGGTCTTTGCACTGAAGATAAACGTTAAAGTAACTTGAGGAGTTATTGGTTCCGCTGGCAGCAACGTTAATTCTCTTAATGGCATTTTCGCCGGTTCCGGAATCTGTATATGTTTCCAAAATAACCCAATCGGTATTTATATTGTTAAAATAAATAGTACAGCTCGGAATTGAAGCTCTGATTGTATAGCTGCTTTTTATTCCATCAATATCTTTGATAAAGGAATTGGTACCTAAGGAAAGCATAGAAATGTCATAGCTTATCTTTTCGTCTTTAGGTTTCTCAGGTTCGGTCTGACCGCCACCGCCTGTTCCGCCGCCTGTTCCGCTACCGCCGCCTGTTCCGCCACCGGAAGAGGGGTTGTAATCATAATCCATTTTTACGTCTATTACTAATTCTTTTCCTGTATTAATGCTTCTTATGTGAAGCTTTAAATCTTTACGACTGCGGCCTAAAAAGCCGGATGAGAAAGTGGGGTTGGCGGTAAAAATCACATTTCTGCCGTTAACCACTTCGGTTGAATTCAGATTCAGGTTATAGGTTGTTTTATCGCCTGTCTTGGTGGAATAGCTGCCGAGGGCATGCTTGCTTCTCCAGGTAAACCATACTTCAATATCATCATTCGTTCTGAAATTGACTTTGAGGGCTTTGTTTTGATAGCCTCCGTCAGAAGAAGAAATTCGTCCTTCGGTAATCTTGGCATTGTCAAGAATGATAGGAGTACGGGCCTGAGAAATGTAATATCTGTGGCTGTTTCCACCACTTACGTTTGTGCCGTCTACGGTTACATCCACAACATAGCTACGACTTTTTAATGTATAGTTGTAACCCATATATAAGCTGTACTGGTATACGTAGCCATTATTAATACTTGTTTTGCTGGGAGATACCGTCTTGCCGTCGACCTTCATGGTTAAATTTCGGTTAGACATAAATTTGAAGTTAAAAGAAGACGTATTCCAGGAAACCGCTTCATAACCGTCGTCCAGTGCGGCTACTTCATTGGTAAAATAAGGTCCGACTGCAGGAGGAGCACTTCCGGCACCGGCCTGATTGATTTCGAAAGAGAAGATGGGGGAGTACAGTTTGGTATCATAGATTGTAATCCATCCCATTCGGCTTGAACTGCTTGTGTTTTCGTCAAGAGTAAAGTTCAAATCGGAATCGCCGTAAGAACCGGTCGTGTTTTTGAGGTGGATAAAACTATAATTACATTCTGCACGCCAGTTGTTTTCTGTAGACAAACGAATCGTGCAGTTTTGAGAACGTGAAGAATAAGCTTCAACAATTCCCGAGATAACTCTGTTTTCTGCATTTGAAACCATGGGATGCAGAAGAGTTGTCGTCATTATGCAAATGCATAACGCCGCTAATACATTAAATAGCCTTTTCAAATGAGTAATACCTCCTTGTGATATGGTATAATATCGCATTACATTTATATGGTATCACGATAATGGATTCCTGACTATTGCAAAACGTGCGAGCAATATTGTATTTGGCATCAATTTAAAGACAGAGTTATACTTTTGGAATTTCTGTGAGCTAGAATATCTATAAAATATAGAGATATGACAAAATGACTAAAATAGATAGCTTAAAATGCCACAACTGGATAATTGTATACAATAATCCAAAATTTCGTTGACATCACCACTTTACTCGGCTAAAATGAATAGCGTTAGGAGTTTAGGGAGGTAATTAGAAATGTCATTAACGTTATCAGAAAAAGCCAAGGCGGTTAAGCCTTCATCAACACTTGCAATCACTGCAAAGGCCAAGGAGCTTAAGAAAAGCGGTGTGGACGTAGTAGGATTCGGAGCAGGCGAGCCTGACTTTAACACCCCCAAGAATATTTGTAATGCAGCTATAAAGGCTATCGAGACAGGATTTACGAAGTATACGCCCGCGTCCGGTACCAATGAATTAAAGGCTGCCATCAGTAAGAAGTTCAGAGATTTCAACGGACTTGATTATGCGCCCAATCAGATTGTAATTTCAAACGGCGGTAAACATGCCCTTACCAATATATTTGATGCTATTTTAAATCCCGGTGATGAGGTAATCATCCCCGCACCTTACTGGTTAAGCTATCCCGAGATGGTTAAGCTTTCCGACGGTGTTCCTGTATTTGTATACGGGGCCAAAGAAAACGGATATAAGATTACAGCCGAGCAGCTTGACAAGGCCATTACGGATAAGACTAAGGCATTTGTACTTAATTCTCCCAGCAACCCTACCGGTATGGTGTACTCTAAGAAAGAGCTTCAGGCTCTTGCCGAAGTAATCGTTAAGAGAGACATCTATGTAGTTGCCGATGAAATGTACGAGTACCTTACTTACGATAAGGCTAAGCACGTAAGCATCGCTTCACTCGGTGAAGATATTTATAAACACACCATTACCTGTTCCGGTCTTTCCAAGTCTTATGCGATGACCGGTTGGAGAATCGGTTATACAGGTTCTTCTGTTGAGATTGCGAAGCTCATGTCAGCTATGCAGTCACATGCTACCAGTAACCCCAACTCAATCGCTCAGTTTGCTTCCGTAGAGGCTCTCACAGGTCCTCAGGACGACATGCAGAAGATGAAGGACGAGTTTGATAAGAGAAGAGTGCATATGTATGAGCGCGTTAAGGCAATGCCTTATGTAGACGTAATGAAGCCCGAAGGCGCATTCTACCTCTTTATCGATATGTCTGAAGCACTTAAGAAGAGCTACAAGGGGGAGAATCTTGAAACTAGCGCCAAGCTTGCCGAGCATCTCCTTAATGACTATGCCGTAGCCGTTATTCCTTGTGCAGATTTCGGTTTCCCGACACACATCCGTCTTTCTTATGCAATCAGCATGGAACAGATTGATAAGGGTCTTGATCGAATCGAAACATTCCTTAAGGAACTGAAGTAAGTTTGCATAAAAATATTACGGAAACCAATGTTATGTTAACCACATGGCATTGGTTTTTTATTTTTTTTTAAAAAATTTTTTTGGCATATCTAGTGTGAAGGTTCACATAATAAAATAGATTTTGTGCTTTCTATTCTTTTGGGGGCAAAATCAATCAAAATCTAACAAAATTGGTATTTGATTTATTAATTGTCACCCTATATAATAAGACTTACACACCGAAAAATGGTTTACAGAACATAACGTTTAACTGAGGAAGAGGAAGCATGCAGTCACAAATTGATGCCTTTATTACTTATTTACATAACGTTAAGAAAATGTCAGAGAATACCGAGCTTTCCTACAAGCGCGACTTAAGTAAGGTCTGCAAATATATGGAAGATCAGGGTATTCATGACCCTGCGGATATTACCGCCACTAATCTTAATTCTTATGTTCTTTTCCTTGAGAAGAACAAGTTCAGTGCTGCCACCATTTCTCGTAATATCGCGTGCATTAAGACCTTCTATCATTACCTTTACAAGGAAGGCAAGGTAAGAGAAGACGCGTCCGAGAGTTTAAAGGCCCCGAAGGTAGAGAAGAAGATTCCTGAGATTCTCACCACTTCAGAAGTGGTAAGACTTCTTGAACAGCCTCAGGGCAACGGCCCCAAGGATATAAGAGATAAGGCGATGCTGGAGCTTTTGTATGCTACCGGTATTCGTGTAAGCGAGCTTATTTCTCTTAAGCTTGATGATGTGAACATGCAGATGAGCTTCATTATCTGTCACGACAGGACCAAGGAACGTGTCATTCCTTTCGGACATGAGGCCAAGGCCGCTGTTCAGAATTATCTCGATCATGCAAGAGAAAGCATGCTTGATGACAAGAATGAGCAGACTCTCTTTGTTAACTGTTCAGGGCAGCCTATGTCGAGACAGGGCTTCTGGAAGCTTATCAAATATTATGCTAAGCAGGCGGGCATTGAGGCAGACATCACGCCTCATACGTTAAGACATTCTTTTGCGGCTCACCTTGTGGAGAATGGAGCGGATTTAAGAAGCGTTCAGGAGATGCTCGGACACTCAGATATCTCTACCACGCAGGTATATGCCAATATGAATCATTCGAGAATCAGAGATGTGTACAGCAAGGCACATCCGAGAGGATAGCGTATAATAAAATGGATTTCACGGTCGGGTTACTTATTGAAGTGGCCCGACTGTTTTGTTATCATGATTAATATGAAAAAGACAATTTATGCGGACAATGCGGCTACCACCAAGCTTTGTGACGAAGCTTACGAGGCGATGCAGCCATACTTTAAGGAAATATATGCCAATCCCTCGCAGAGCTATGCGGCGGGTTCTCTTGCCAAGAGAGGGCTCAATGATGCAAGGCGTGCGATTGCCGAGTCCTTGTCTGCTTTTGACAAAGAAATAGTGTTTACTTCAGGAGGCTCCGAAGCCGATAATCTTGCGTTGATAGGAGTAATGGATGCGTGCCGTGATAAGGGCAGACATCTGATTACGACCGATATAGAGCATAAGGCGGTGCTGGAGACCGCTAAGTACCTTGAGCGGAACGGTGCGCGTGTTACATATGTGCATGTCGACACCGACGGCAGGGTTAATCCGGAGGATATTGAGCGAGCGATATGCGGTGATACGGTCTTGATTTCGGTGATGACTGCCAATAACGAAACCGGCACACTCCAGCCGATTGAGGAAATCGGTAAGATTGCCAAGGCTCACGGAGTGCTGTTTCATACGGATGCGGTGCAGGCTTACGGGAAGATTGAGCTTAGCCCCGAGAAGATGAATATTGATTTGCTTAGCGCCTCGGCTCACAAGTTTAACGGGCCGAGAGGTGCGGGATTCCTGTATGTTAAAAGGGGTACGCCGATAAGCTCGTTTATACATGGCGGAAGCCAGGAGTACGGACTGCGTGCCGGCACGGAGAACGTGCCGGGGATTGTGGGAATGGCGGCCGCTGCGGCGGTATCGTTAGAGAAGATGGCTGAACGTGCCGAGTACGAAGCCATGCTTACAAAGCGCCTTCATGACGGCGTTTTGAAACGCCTTGAGGGCGTAAGCATTAACGGCAGCATGGATTACAAACTTCCGGGTGTTATTAATTTTTCTTTTGCCGGGGTGGAAGGAGAATCGCTTTTGATATCCCTTGATATGAAGGGCATATGCGTCTCTACGGGCTCTGCGTGCGTTATGAGCACTGATACACCTTCACACGTCATTACGGCGATTACAGGGGACGAGGAGCGCGCAAGACAGTCTATAAGATTCTCGCTCGGTCACGAGAATACTGTCGAGGAAGTAGATTACATTATCGACGCGCTTGGTGAGAGCGTTGAATATTTAAGAAGATTAAGAGAGTAATAATGGATAGGAAAAAAGTTGTTGTCGGGCTTTCGGGAGGCGTAGATTCTTCCGTTGCTGCCCTTCTTTTGCAAAAGAACGGATACGAAGTCATAGGCGTCACCATGAAGCAGTTTAAGGAAGAAACTTTTTCGGGTGATGCGGCCGAAGTGGCGCGTGTGCTTGGGATTAAGCATATTATTGAGGATGTGTCCGATAAGTTTAAGGCTACGGTGATGGAGTATTTCGCAAGCGAGTACGAAAAGGGCAGAACGCCCAATCCCTGTACGCTTTGCAATCCCGCGATTAAGTGGGACATGCTGACCGCGGTTGCCGACAGAGAAGGCGCGTATTACGTTGCGACGGGGCACTATGCCAATATCGATATGGTTAACGGGCGCTATTCGGTCAAGAACGCGACGACGGCCACCAAGGACCAGACGTATGCGCTTTGTAATCTTACGCAGGAGCAACTGTCGCGGACTTTGATGCCTCTCGGACAGTATGAAAAGAGCCAGGTACGCAAGATGGCTGAGGATGCCGGCATTCCTGTGGCTCACAAAGCCGACAGCCAGGATATCTGTTTTATTCCCGACGGCGATTATGCGGGATTCCTGAAGCGTTTTACAGGCAAGGATTTTAAGAACGGTTCTTTTGTGGACAAGAACGGTACTGTTATCGGAGAGCATAATGGAATTGTCAATTACACCATCGGTCAGCGCAAGGGACTTAACCTTGCTATGGGGCATCCCGTGTTTGTGACGGGAATCGATGCGGCCCGTAATGCGGTGGTTATCGGGGAAAACGAAGATTTGTTTACGACTTCTTTTGCCGTGAAAGATGTGAACTTTATGGCGGGAGACGAGAGCATGCTTCCATGGACTCTTATGTGCAAGATAAGATATGCGCATAAGGGCGAGGAGTGCGTTCTTTCTAAGGGTGCAGACGGCGAATTCAGGGCAGAGTTTAAGAATCCGGTACGCGCAATTACACCGGGTCAAACAGCGGTTTTCTACGACGGAGAGTATGTTTTTGCAGGTAGCGTAATCGTTTGATTCGGTAAATTTTAGTAAATTTTCTTGGTTTTTTGGGTAGGAAAAAGCAATACATGGTTAGTAATGGAAACTTCCTCTTAGGTAAAATCTAGTAAAAGGATTTACAAGAGGAGGTTTCTTTTTATGTTGGATACACTTAAGCAGGCGGTTAATCCGTATCTTCCTTCGTGGGAATATGTGCCCGACGGCGAGCCTTATGTGTTCGGCGACAGGGTTTATGTGTACGGTTCG
>Ga0310786_10010841_pt1 | contig 11422 bp, 6 predicted proteins | sample AusTroGonzalo_MG_FD_203881 | JGI IMG/M metagenome (GOLD analysis project Ga0310786, IMG submission 203881) | Bovine rumen microbial communities from tropical cattle in Woodstock, Queensland, Australia - Gonzalo_03 (v2) (version 2) | ecosystem: Host-associated > Mammals > Digestive system >... | reverse complement strand
CGCAACGCCTCCCTACGTGAATGCTCGAACACGAAATCCCTGAATTCGACATCATGAATCGACGCCCCGCCGACGAAGAGGCTTGGCGTAAGCGACACTTCTACCGGCGCATTGTCGCCCTGGAACACGTAGAGCGTGCGCGACTTGCGGTCTATCGCCCAGTCGCCCTTCGCCTTGATCTCGGAAAATGCGTTGAATACGTTGTAGGGTCTGTTCGGCAGGAATCCGTAGGGGTTCTGGTTCGTGGCTACGCACATCACCTTCTCGACGGGATCGATCTTCAGCACCGGTGCGGTTGTGGCACACCACTCGAAACGCCACATGCCGAACGCCCAAAGGTCGGGCTCCTGCGCCCACTTGTCGAGCTGGGGCACGTCCAGAAGATGGAAATCCCCTCCAAAGCTCGCGTACCAGTTCTCGCCCCATTGGTTTATGCTGTCCACGATAGGCGTAACCGGCTGGCCGGTGCGGGCATATTCCTTCTTCGGCCACGTAGCCACCTTGCATCGTTCTCCGCCTACATGCACCTGTATGGGGGTTTCGTTGAGGTCGGTTTGGCGCCAGCCGTTGCGCCAGCCGGGGATCGAATTGGTGCCGCTGATGCAATAGGCTCTCACGTTCGCACGCGACGCTTCCGGAATAAGAGAAGCCGGCAGACGGCTCCAGTCGATCTTCTCCTGTTTCGCTTCGACCGAACCGGAGATGATGGCCTTGCCGCGGTTGGCCGCGCGCCAAACGACGGGAATTCCGTTTGTGCCGCAATCAATCTCCGCAAACGTGATAGGCTTCTCAAGCCGGTAAAGACCATCCGCCAGCACCACCTCCACGCCACCAAGGCGCGTTTGCACCGCATCCTTGCGCATCAACGCGCGCACCTTCTGCTGGGCCTTCGGGATCGCGTCAGGCTCTGGTTCCACATTGATCACGGTTGCCGCTGTCACCGCACCGAACAGACCGACCACAAATAAGATGCAAATTGCTGTAGGCTTTATGTCCATGCGCGTATTATATCACGCTCAATTCGCCATCGTCAATCAGTCCGACGTTGAACTTCTCGCCACCCCGAAATGGAGTGGCAACATGTCCGATGTCTCTTGAAAGCCTAAACCGTTGGCCATTCAGTAGGCTCGACGAAAATTTCGTCGCGAAATTTTCGTCGCGGCGGACGAATTTATGGTATAATGTCGCCCATGAAGCTCGACAACCCTTTTCTGATACGCGGCTATGCGGGGCCGGAGTACTTCTGTGACCGCGCCGCAGAGACGCGGCAGCTCGTCTCCGCAATCTCCAACGGCAGGGACGTGACGCTTTTTGCGCCACGACGCTACGGCAAGACCGGTCTCGTCCACAACGCCTTCCGCATCCTCGAAAAGACCCATGCGACGGTCTATCTCGACATATTCGCGATCGAAGACCTGACGTCGTTCGTGCAGACGTTCGCCGCCGCAGTCCTCGACAGGCTCGATTCCCCGGCCGAACGTGTCGAAAGAAAACTTCTCTCGTTCTTCACGAGCTGCCGCCCGACGTTGACTCCGAAGGCCGACGGTTCCTTCGCATTTTCCCTCGACATCGCGCCGTCGCAGGCCAAGGCAACGCTGAAGGACACCTTCAACTACATCGCATCTCGCAAACGCAAGATCACGATCGCGATCGACGAGTTTCAGCAGGTTCGCGAGTTTCCGGAAAAGGGAACGGAAGCGCTTCTGAGAAGCTACATCCAGTTCGTGCCGAATGCGCACTTCATCTTCGCCGGATCCAGAAAGCACATGATGGACGCAATGTTCGTCTCGCCCAAAGGACCGTTCTATCAAAGCACGCAACTCATGGCCCTCACTCCGATCGATGCCGAAAAATACAGGGAATTCGCCGCCGGGTTCTTCAAGGGCGACAGACGTACATTCTCGGGCGAGGCGTTCCGCCATCTCTACGACCGCTTCGCCGGAATAACGTGGTACATCCAAAGCATCCTCAACCGGATCTGGACGCATGGCAGAGGTCTTGATTCGGCTCGGCAGGTCGATGACACGGTCGACGAACTCGTTGCGGAGGCGGAATCGTTCTACTTCGACCTTCTGCGAAGCCAGACTCCCGCCGAACAATCCATCTTGAAGGCGGTTGGCAGAGAGGGCGTTGTGGAGTCCATATCCGGCGGAGATTTCATCACACGCAACGCGCTCCCGGCCGCTTCCACGGTCCGTTCCGCCGCAGCCAAGCTGACGGAACGCGACTTGCTCTACAGGACAGACGCGGGATACGTCGTCTACGACAGATTCTTCGGTCTTTGGCTTAAGCGTCTGTAAAGCAACACTATCTATAACATGCCATCAATTCTTAAGCGCGAAAAGGTACCGCAATTGACGGATTGGTGAGGCATCTGGTGTCGGACGTGCGAATTCCGCATTTTTTCATCTCGTGGGGGTGTAATACCAAATTATCCACCTGCATTGCAATAGTCCATTCGGCAATTCGGACGAATTTCATTCGGCAATTCGGACGGGAATCACTATGCCATTTGGACGATCCGCACACGATAGTCAGCCGCCGTTCCACGTCTCACCGAACATGGGCTAGACGCCACTTGGAGTCAGTGTCACCACAGAAGCCTCGGCAAGCATCACCGCGGCATCCTGCTGCTTGACGCGTTCTAGCGACCAGCCGATGATATTGGCATGGTGCCTGCTGATCCTAGACGGTTGAGGCGACAACCACAACTTCGCCGTACCGACATCCACATCGCTCACATCCGCCACCCCATGAAGTTTACGTCTCGCCCCAGATGCATCCGGCCTGCAGGCCGCCGCCATTTTCATACCAACCGACCACGGCAAGTCTGAAATAGGGTCATCATGCAATATGACCGACACCTCTAGGGGGTTCCCACGAGGCAGAAATACATCGCGTCGAACCCCTTGCGCACCGTTGAACTTTCGACACAGCAATTTGCCGGAAAGAATGAACCTTGCCGCCCTTGTCACTTGAACATCCCCTTTACGTATCCGAGCGCTTCGGAACGAACATTGGTCGTGGCCAACGTTTTATTGCGGCCATTCTTCACCAGACACAGGAAGCATCCATCTTCGGCAAATGTGATCGAACAATATTTCGAAGGGGCCGTGCGCCATTCAAAATACACTTCTCCCTCTGTATCTACACAGACGTCTCCGGCAAGGGCATCTTCTGGAACTAGTCCGGCGAATCGAGAAGCTGCGGCAATGGATTTCCTGCTGACGGCCTTCGCTCCATACCCGTCCCAATCTTCGCCATATTCCTGCGGCAACAAACGAAGTTTCGCCCGAAGCGCGTTTTCGGACACCTTTTGACCTCGTCCGTTGGATTTCTCCTCTTCTTCAACAGGAATCATCACAATCTGGAAAGAATGCCCACCAAAACCACGCGGCACCAGAAAAGATATCCGGTTTGCCTTGGGTTTTGCCATTTCAAACCAAATATCCGAAGCGCGGCTTGCGCCTGAAATCACATTCATCCAATCGGTTTTCTCCATCACCATCGGCATATCGGCAACATTCCTTTCAACGGGTTGTGTTATATGCGAACATTATACCAAAACCCTCCACACCGCGCAATCACGCATTAGGGCCCAATCATCCTCCTAGTCCATTCGGCAATTCGGAGGGGGAATCACTACGCCATTTGGACGATCTGCGCACGACAGTCAGCCGCCGTTCCACGTCTCACCGATATCCCAGCACGAATATCTCGCCGATTTTCATAGGTACGGAAAACACGCCATCATCTTTGCGCGTGAAACTCGGCCCGGCAAGAACTTTGACAGGTTCGCGCCCCTTCGGCAGGCGAAACCGCTTTTCGCCTGACGACTGCGCCACCATGTAGAAGATCCCCGATCCGCAGCCGCTCAACTCGTCGCTCTCCACCAGCGGCTTAAAACCAGCCTCCCGCGCAAGATTGCGGCAGAACTGCGGCGTAATCGCACCGGGCAGCGCGATGTACACCTCCGTACAGTCCGTTGAGCGCCGAACGCTGACGCCGGGCACATCTGTTCCATCAAAGTACAGCAAGGGTTTCCAGTCCGTCCCGGAGGCGACGGCGAGATTGGGGGCAGACTGCTCCGTATAGGTTGCCGAAAAAGTACCCTTTACGTCTTTCGTCAGGGAGTCGTTCGCCTTGTTGACGCCGACTATGTTTTTGCCTTCAACTTGTGGCGCATCCTTCAGACCGAGTGTCCTGTCAATCTCCGCGCCATCCGCCGCAAACAGTCCGGGGCGCCAGAAATAGACGACCACGCGCCCATCCCTGCAATAGCGCGAACGGAACTTCGCGAAGTCCACCGCCGTCATCGACGTAGTTTCCGAAAGAAGCACCACCTTGGGGAGTTTCGCCGTTACGTCCCCCAGCACGTCATCCAGCAAATAGGCGTTCCACGGAACGCCGCCGCGCTGGAGTGCCTTGGGGAGAAATTCAAGCAATGGATAGGCAAGGCCACGGCCGCGTTGTGAACTGTAGAAATCGCAGTATCTTTCGCCGCCGACAAGGGCGATTCGCTCGGCCGCCGGTGGCATCACCCGTGCAGCGGCGGCCATGGCGTTTGCCGCCCGCCAAGCCGACTGGTCCGATGGGGAGTTAAACCATCCGCCATCCATGTCGTATGCATGATAGACGCCGCCATGCACGATTGCGTTGGCCGCATAGTGCATCGCCTTGCGATGGAAAGTCTCCCTGCTATGAACTTCCTGCCAGAACGGTTCCTTCCACCGTCCCCAGAACTGGTTGGAGTCAACGCTGCGAAGGTCAAGTTCGCTTACGAAAAGTTTACCATGGCGCACCATTGAACCATCGAACGCCGCAAAGCGAATCGGATCGCAGAATTCGCGGATGTATCCTGGCACGATCGCAAAGAAGTCCATATCAGGCGAATCCATGAGCATCCCCGACGCACTCTGTGCGTAAAGCGGATACGCAGAAAGCCCTCCATGCGGCGAATATCCACCAAAGAGAACACGTCGATCCGTGGCGGCCTTGACCGCCGCCGCCACCTTGAGGCGTGACTCCGCAGCGACCTTAGCCATGAATTCGCGATAGTCGCTCTGTGGCGTGGCACCATGCACTCTGAAAAACGCGCGATCCTCGGAAGTGAGTTCCGCCGTCGAAGGAATCTTCGCTTCGGCGAACGACGGGGCGAAATCCATCCCATATGCGGAATTCATCTTTTCTGCCGTGCCGTACTTCATCGACAGGTATTCCCTGAAACGCCGCCGCGCCACATCCGAATAATCGCCCATCTGCCAAGGCTTAACGCCGTTGTCAAAGAGGTCAAGCCACTGCTCATCCGTACCGCCGCCAAGGAAGAATCCGACGACAGCCTTTCCTTCTGGCGATGCCTCCAGACCCTCCATCAGCCGTCCCAGAGCATCGGCCATCGCCTCAGCGAATATTTCCGACGCATACGATGGCGTGGAACTCTGTTGCGATTCCAACGGCGGTTCCGGCATGGAACCGAACGCACGGATTCGATGCTGTTTCCAGTAGCCGTAGTCCCCATTCTCGTTGCGGTACAGTTCCGCCGGATGCGCCTCGCCCCAGCCTCGCGGCGGCTGGACAACCACCTCCAAGACGAGATTGACCGTGGGATTCCAGCGCAGATACTTGCGCAGTTCGCCTCGGACGCGGGCCACGTCCACGCTGCCATCCTTCCGCCACACCACGTCCGCGTCCGAAACGTCACGTCCGCCAATACGAAGAGGGGCGATGAACACGTTAAACTCGTTGTTGGTGAATGCGGCGGCAATCTTGCCGCGCATCGGATAGTTCCAATGTGTCGATTTATAGATGCGCGGAATGAACGGCCGCCCATTCAATGTCATCGCCGTGCGGTCTCCGTCTATGGAAATCGCAACCCGCGCCTTCGGACGCGCCGCAAGGGCGGCGTCAAGCTCCTCGTCCGAAAGTTCGCGCCCCTGCCATTCGAGCGGAGGCCGCCTCTTCTTCGCGATGGGCTTTAGCTCTCCCTTCTCAATTGTCACCTCCAAGTCGCGCCGTTCGGCGGCATCACCCTTCGTCGAAACGCCGGCCGACATGAACACAGTGTTCGAAGGAAGAGTGGTGAAGGACACTTCCGAATTTGACGGCGGCGTCCGTCCACCACCAATGAGATAGTTGAGTTGCCACCTCTCCACAGCGGCGTCCTCCGGCAGAAAGCCCCGCCGCCCCGCGCTACCGGCCCGTCTCTCGTATAACACACGCCCCCAAGTGTCGCGCGCCACAACATGTGGGCACTGCGAGGCCGTCGGCGGCACGTCGACATTGCGCCAGCGGCACTCGACCCGCACGAAGTCACCCGGCTTGAGATTACGTATTGTCGCCTTGTCGGCGGAGAATGAGTTGTTCGCAAATGCCGTGATCGAAAGGACGAGGAGCACGCCCCGCATCGCTAGTCCTCCACCTGGAACGCCACGCGAACACCAAGGAAGGATGCCGAGTTGCCGTTCCATATTTGCATGTTGTTGGAGGAACGTGCCGCAGACCTAGTCAACCACGACTGCGATCTCGCGCCACCACCGCGGAAAGTGCAGTTACCGTTTGGCACGATGATGAATCCCGGAGGATCGACCAGTTCCGCAAGCCCCTCGGGATTCACGTCCTTGACATACCCGCCCAGACAGAATTCGTTCACGTTGCCGTGCATGTCATAAAGTCCCCATGCATTCGGGGCTTTAAGCCCGACGATATGCGTCGTGTTGCCGCTTAGCCCAGATTCAGTGTCGCCAAACCACGCAACGCTGGAAAGATTCGCGCTGGAATATCTGCTTATACTTTCAAGATTTTTTCCATTGTTAAACGCTGTCGTCGTCTTTGCACGGCATGCATATTCCCATTGTGCCGATGTCGGGAGGTCGAAATCGTAGGCGTTCGAGAACTTGGCCCTCAATTTGGCCATGACCGAACCGGAATACACCTCGTGCATATAAGTGTTCGTCGGCCAGTTTATCTTCTCTCCAGACGGTCCAACCGAAGATGTGCTGCCTCGCAGCGTGTTGTGGGAAATCTTCTCTACAGGATGATAGTCGGCATCGTCGCCGGTGTAGTTACTTGGCGATTCATTGGTAATGCGCCTATACTGCGCCTGGGTCAGTTCAAACACAGCCATATAGTAGTCGTTGGTGAAACGGACTTGTACCTGCGTTTCAGTTCCGGCATCCACCGAATGATACTCCCGGCCCACCTCGTCTGACGGAGAACCCATCATGAACGAGTCGTGCTTTGCAGGGATCTTACGCATCACGAGGTGCGTATCCTTGTATATTGGATTGTTGGTGACGCCTGTCCAGATGAGAACATCGGTAGCAGGCGAACTGAAGCCATCGCCGAGGGATGCGAAGTTCGTCACGATGGAACCATAGTCGCCATTCAACAGCTGGGCGCGGGTCACGTCCTTATGCTCTCCGTTTGTAAGATCGAATATCTTGTACAGCACCTCTTCGATGTTCGCCGCCGATTCACTCAACTCCAGCTCCACACGGAAGTCGGCAATGGCGACCTTCTCGTTGCCAAACGCCTTGACGGGGTCGAGCACGATGGTACCGACGCCAGATTCCGAGATGCCGTAACGGTTGCCGGTCAGTGCCTCGGCGATACGGGAGTTGTCAAGCGGAGTCGTGCCGTTGTACGCCCGTACGGCGATATCAACGGGATTCGTCACTTGCGAGAGCTTGTATTCAATCTTCACGTCCGTTGACCACGGCCACTGCTGGCGCACGATCACCTGATCGATTACCGCCGCTTGCGCGGCGGAATTGAAAATGGAGAATGAAAAATGGAGAATTGCGATCGCAAGAGCCTTGATTGTCGTTGTCTTTGTCATTGTCGTAATCCTTTCGTTGCTCTAGGTTTCTGGTTTCTAGGTGTCTAGGTGTCTAGGTTCCTAGTGGCCTTCATTTGAAATTTACCACGAAATAGCCGTTGCCTCGACCGAGAAGGTTTGCGAGGTAGCTGACGCCGTTGGTCGTGAACGAGAGCGCCACCGCGTCCCTGCGGTTGATGCCGCCCAAGGCGTACCAGCCCTGTGCGCCATCAAGTTCGGTCTCGTTCACGCGTATCTCGCCATTGACCGTAACGGAGAATTCCGTCGTGCCGTAGGGAATGGGCAAGACAGCCCTTTTGCGCATCGTGTTCCACACAGTACCGTTGGCCGGCGCGAGGCAGCGCGTCGAACCCGCACCCTGCGGCGCAAGCCCCTGTATGAGACCCAGCTTGGCCGTGCGCACGACGCCGTTGTCGAACGTGAGCGTGAGGTTATAGACATTCTCCAACTCCGGCGCGTCTGGAGCGGGCAACTGCAGGTCGAACGACGTGCCCGTGACGTTCATGTAGGTATGGGCATAGCCGTCCCCTTCCACCGCAAGCGTCGCGCGGCTGGCGCCTGCGGGATAGTCTATCGGCAGCGTCATCGTGCTGTTCGTCGCCGTGTTCCAGAAAGAGCTGGTCTCCGGCTTCAGGAATATGAACGTCGATTCGCTCATCAGTTTCTGGGCGGGGGCCGTCACCGTGAGGACGGCCGCCCCCACCAGCGACGCCACTTTTCGCGCCATTATCATGTTACCTCCTTGGTTTGTGTCAAAGATGTCGTTGGCAGGAGGGACGCTCTCCTGTGCATCCGCTGCGGCGGCTGAGGACAGCCGCCCTCCCAGACCATCCTCGGCGGCCGTGGACTGCCGCCCGCCCAGATGCGTCGCGCCAACCCAGGCGGCAAAACCTGTGGCCGATGCTAGAGCCGCCACCGAGGCGGCAACCTTCGCCCATCGCGGCAGACGAAGACGCCTTGGCGCATCGCCCTGCCGTATGCTGGCGCAGATACGGGCTGCCACATCGCCCGGAAGGCGGCAGCGCGCCGCAGGGTCGCGCAAAGCCGAGCGGATCAGGCCATCGAAAGCCTCGTCCGTTCCATGCTCAACTTGTCTTGCTTCTACCACTTGCCGATTCTTCCTTCATTGTGTTTGATGCGTTTTGCCTGAAAAAGGTTTGCGCCAACCGGTCGGCCAGAATCTTTCTTGCCTTGTACATGCGGAACTTGACCGTGCCGATGGGCGATTCCGTAAGCCGTGCGATTTCCGAAACGTCCATGTCTTCGAAATAATGCAGCACCACGACCGTACGCAAGGGTTCGTCCAGCTCCGCCACCGCCGCGCGCACGGCATCGGCATCGCTTTTCAGCGCAAGAAGTTCGGCTGGATTGGGCGAAACATCTTCGCGCTCAGGGATCTCGCCGTCGAAGACGAGCGCATGGGCGCCCTTCCGCCTCAAATCCATGCGGCGGAAGTTGAGCATCACCGCATACAGCCACGAAAAGAAGGCGCTACGCCCGTCATACATGGAAATCCGCTCCACCACGCGCGCAAAAGTACGGAAGACTATATCCTCCGCGTCTGCTGCGTTCTGTGTAATCTGGAAGGCGGCAGTGAAAAGCCGGTCGCCATATTCGGTGACCAGCCGTCTAGCGCCCATCTGCGGATCGGCAGTTATCTCCTCCCAAATTTCCATACTGTTTTGTAGTATGATGCGGACAGACTGTAAAAGGTTTGCTGTCGCCTAAAATCAGCCGTCGTATTCACCGCCCTCCCATTTGTATTTGTGGCAATGGTGGCATTTGTGAACAATGAAATTCTACATGATCTGCATGTTCTACATGGTTAAAAACCGATGCGCTAGCGGATTCTGAACACCTTCACCCCGTAGCATGGCCACGGGCACGGGATAGTGACGATCTCCGCGTCGAAAGTAAACGACACCGGCTTCCAGGTGCCGTTGGGAGACATCTCCTCCACAGACGCAGGCTTTTCGGCGCGGCGGACGAGAACAGCTTCTTCTGGATCGTAGTTCAGGTTCGCAAGCAGAAGAAGGTCGGCACCGTCCTTTGTGTGGCGGCTGAGCGCCAGCACGTTCTGCGCATTGACGCAGACATTCTCCATCACCTTGCCATTGAGCGCATCCAACAGCCCGTACACGTATCCCTGGCGCGCCTCGGAATAAAGGTAGCTCGACTTGAGTCCCAGATGGAACGACGTTACTACGACAGCTCCTCCCAGACTGTTCGTAAAGAGCGTTCCGCTGGCTGCGACGCGCTCGAACGTTGCCGCCATGCTGCTTTCGCGCCAGATGGCGGAGCTGAGCGTCTTCGCCCCCGGAAGCGCCTCGAACAGCGGAGGTTTGGAGCTTGGCGGCAACGAGAGGAAATCCCCGTTCATCTCGCTGTAGTCGCCGGTGAACAGTACTTCGCCGTCCTTCCGCAGCGCCACGCCGATCTGCGGACCAAATCCGCGGGCAATGAGTTCGTGGGCGGCAAGGCCATCCACAAGCACCTTTCTGGACAGCATCGCGCGGATGTCCGCATCCGTGCTGTTTCTCACGCTCTCGACACCGCCAAGCGCATAGATGCCGTCAACCGTGAAGTCTTCCGTCGCGCGGTATGGAACCCCGTACCAGCTGAATATCTTCTGCGACCAGCCGTCCGAATCGAAGGTGTCGCGCGAACCGTTCACCGCGACTGAATGGCGAGGGTAGTCCCTGTGGCATGGGATCAGAACACCCGTGAGCGCCGTTCCGCGCACCGCCGCCGAAAGCGCAGGATAGAAGCCGCGGTGGCGCTCCAATATTTCGGTATAGTGGCGGCTCACGGGATACTTGCCCTTGTGCGCATTCACAAGCCAGAGCTTGGCGCCCTTGAGGCCGACGAACGTGCTCGCGGACAGCTTGGCGTGGAACGCGACCGCGGATTTCGACCACAAGTTGTGCGGCCAGGTGTCCGCCTCGTCCAGCAGAAGAAGTCCAGAGCCGCGCAGGCGCTCCGCGCTGGCCATGGTGCGCAGCACGAGCGAGCCCATCATCTCCTTCGGCGCGGACTCGTAGTACTGCCCATTCGCAAGACGCGCCCACGCCGTGTGGTTCGAACCCGCCATCGCGCGCGCATAGTCGGGAATGTATCGGCGCGCCCATGCCCAGCCCGGTTCGCATACGCCGGACGGAATCGTCGGATCCACGGAATCGATCCCCTCGCGGAGAAGCTGGCATATTCCCTTCACCGTGTCGCGCTGAAGTTCGGCGAACGCCATGTGGGCGGCGCTCTTCCTGTCGGCCTTCGCGATGAGAGCGCGCAGACCTGCCGGCGTCAGATTACCGCCCGTCCGGCGATTGTATTCGGCGACATGGAGCGGACACGTGCATTCCGCCAGCGGAGAGAACGCACGCACGTCGTCGTCGCTGAGGATGAGCGCCGGACGGCATTCCGCGAGTTTCCGGGCCGTTTCGCGGATGTAGGCCTGGTAGTGCGGATCCAGCGGACAGTAGCGCGTGACAGTCCCCTTGATATTTATCGCCCGCTGCCACGGTTCCGTGTCCTTCTCCGCCAGATCGCTCGTCCAGTGCCCGACGATCGCCTGCAGCAGGATGGCCG
>Ga0310786_10010840_pt1 | contig 11422 bp, 8 predicted proteins | sample AusTroGonzalo_MG_FD_203881 | JGI IMG/M metagenome (GOLD analysis project Ga0310786, IMG submission 203881) | Bovine rumen microbial communities from tropical cattle in Woodstock, Queensland, Australia - Gonzalo_03 (v2) (version 2) | ecosystem: Host-associated > Mammals > Digestive system >... | reverse complement strand
CCTCGCCTCTCTTCGAGAGCTCCAGCAGGAACGCGCGCGCGCGCGACTCGCCGAGTTCCGTCCATGGGAACGGCGGCTCCGCCGCCTCGCCCCAGGCCGAGGATGCGAGCTGGGCGAGGTCCAGCATGTATCCTGCGCGGGTGTTTGCGGAGGCGTTGCGCTCCGCAAGCAGGTATTCGGAAAACCGCTTCGCCAGCGGGTCGCCGTTCAGAAACCTATTCGATCTCGGAGGCACCCCTCCTGCCCCCCTTCATCTCGATCCCCAGCGCGTCCTTCTTCGCCTCGTAGTCCGGGATCTGGTCGCGGTACGCCTTCACCACCCGCTTAAGCGCGACGATCTGGCGGTCGGAAAGCGTGTGGCGGCGCGCGTACTGGGCGGTGAGCGAATCGAAGAACGACTTGTCGTCGTAGACCCGCTTGCCGAAGCGGGTCGGCGAGCGGAACTCCTTGACCGACTTGAGCATCTCGAGCATCTCGCCGGCGGCGGCATCGCTCGCCTTGGGCTCGACCGGGTCGGCGAACTCCGCCAGTTTGGTGCGCACCTCTTCCTCGTCGGGATGACCGTCGATCTTCTCGAGGATCGCGCGCGCGACGATGGAGAGCTGCTTGCGGGTGAGGCTCCTGCCGTGCTCCGCCTGCTCGCGCACCGAGGAAAGGAAGCGGTTGCCCTTCATTTCCGGCATGGTGTCCAGCTTGGAGAAGCAGTACTTCACCATCTCCTGGTCGGCGAAGGCCGTCACCGTCTTCTGCGGGGCAAGCGACACGGCGGCGAGGCGGGCGTCGCAGTCCGGAATCTGGTCGTGGTACCATGAGGCCACGCGCACGAGCGACTGGAGCTGGCGCAGCGTGAGCGGCTTCGTGCCCTCTTCCGCCTGCGCCTTCACGCTCTCGACGAAGGCGCGGTCGTCGTAGATCCGCTTGCCCACCTTCTTCGCCGGCTTCCAGTCCTTCACCTGCGACAGCATCGCGAAGACCACGTCGAACTTGGTGCGGTCCGGCGGCGGCTCGGAGGCGTCGCTGATCTCCTTCAGGAGCCGCGCGTAGAAGTCGCTGAGCATGTCGTCCATCGCGACGCCCTTCTCCTCCACCTGGTCGAGCTCGGCCTCCATCTTGGCGGTGTAGCCGACGGAGAAGAGGTCGTCCATCTTCTTCACCAGCCAGTCGCACACCAGGAAGCCGCGCTCCAGCGGCACCAGCTTGCGCTTCTCGTTCTTGGCGTACTCGCGCACCTTCAGCGTCTCGATCGTCGCCGCGTAGGTGGAAGGCCGCCCCACGCCATTCTCCTCCAGCGCCTTGATGAGGCTCGCCTCGGAGTAGTGGGCCGGGCCTTTGGTCTGCTTCTCCTCCGAGAGCCAGCGCACCGCCTGCAGCGACTCGCCGGGCTGCACCTGCGGCAGGTAGGCTACCTCGTCGGTGTCCTCGTCGTCCTCGCCGTCCTGCGTCTTCTTCTTGAGCGAGAGCTTCATCACCTTGAGGAAGCCCTCGAACTCCACCACCGTCGCCGACGCGGTGAAGAGATAGTCGTGGGCAAGGGCAGGCTTCACCGCCTTCAGCGAAATCGAGCGCACCGAAGTCCGGGCGTCGGCCATCTGGGAGGCGACGAACCGCCGCCAGACGAGGTCGTAGAGCTTGAGCTCCTGCGCCTCGAGCGAGGACTGGCCGGGCGTGAGCCCGACCTGCGTGGGCCGGATCGCCTCGTGCGCCTCCTGCGCGGCGACGCTGTTCTTCGCCTTCGCCGCGTAGAAGTTGGGCTTCTCGGGGTAGAACTCGGGACCGAACTCGGCGACGACGAACTCCTTCGCCGCGGCGCGCGCCTGCTCGGAGACGTTGACCGAATCGGTGCGCATGTAGGTGATGAGGCCGCGCTCGTACAGCGCCTGCGCGAGCTTCATCGTAGTGCCGGGCGAATAGCCGAGCACGCTCGAAGCCGCCTGCTGCAGGGTGGAGGTGGTGAACGGCGGCAGCGCGTGGCGCGCGCGCGGCTGGCTCTTTGCCTCGGCCACCTCGAGCTGCGCCCCGGCGAGATCGAGGAGAATGCCGTTGGCGGCGTCGCGCTCGCGCACGTCCGGCTTCTCGCCGTCCAGCCGCGAAAGCCGCGCGGCGAAGGTATTCTCGTCGCCGTCCTTCTTCGCCTCCACGCCCATCAAGAAGTACGTCTCCGGCTTGAACGCGTCGATCTCGCGCTGGCGCTCCACGAGCAGCCTCAACGCCACCGACTGCACGCGCCCCGCCGAGAGCGTGCGGTTGTTGGGGCAGTTGATGTTCTTCCACAGCAGCGGCGAGATCCGGTAGCCGACGAGCCGGTCGAGGATGCGCCGCGCCTGCTGGGCGTCGACGAGCGGCATATCGATGTCCCGCGGTGAACTTACCGCCTTCGTCACCGCGCTCTTGGTGATCTCGTTGTAGGTGACGCGGCGGAACGGCTTGTCGCCGGCGACGGGCGAAAGCACCTCCTTCAGGTGCCAGGCGATCGCCTCCCCCTCGCGGTCGGGATCGCTCGCGAGGTAGATCGAATCGGCCTTCTTCGCCGCCGCCTTCAGCTCGGCGACGACCTTGGCCTTGCCCTCCGGAACCTCGTACCGGGGAACAAAGCTCCAGCGGCCGGGTCCCTTCTCCTCGATCCTGATCGCACCGTTCTCCTTCGGCAGGTCGCGGATATGCCCGACCGAACTCTTGACGACGAACGACTCGCCAAGGTACTTGCCTATCGTCTTCGCCTTCGCCGGCGATTCCACTATCAGCAGCTTCTTCGACATGTTCCCTCTGTTTTTCCCTCTGCGGCCTGTACCGCATTTCGTTTTACTGGTGGGGAATGATACACCCATCGCGCGTTTTTGTCAAGAGCGCCAGTTCGTCCGCGGCAAGGTCGCGCCATTCGCCGGGCCTGAGCTCCGGCGGCAGCCCGAGGCCGCCGATCGCCACCCGCTTGAGCGACAGGACGACGAGATGCGCCAGCGAGCACATCTTGCGGATCTGGCGCTTCCTGCCTTCGCCGAGGACGAACTTCAAGACCGCGGTGTTGTCCCGCCGAATCTCGACAACCTCGACCGGCACCGGGCGGATAACGTAGCCGTCGTCCATCTTCAGCGGCGAGCGCAGCGTAGCGAGCTTCTCCTCGCTCCAGCGGCCAGCCACCTTCACGATGTACGTCTTTTCGTGGCCGAATCGCGGGTGGGTGAGGCGGTTGACGAGCGCGCCGTCGTTGGACATGACGAGCATGCCCTCGGAGTCGCGGTCGAGCCGCCCCGCCGGCACCAGCCGCTCCGGGACGCGCACGAGGTCCGCCACCGTCCGCTCGCCGTTCGGGTCACTCATCGTCGACACCACCCCCACCGGTTTGTAGAGGACGACGGTGCGATGGCGCTCCCGCCCGCCGACGCGGCGTCCGTGGACACGCACCACCGCACCCTCCGCCGGGCGCATCCCCGGCTCGCGCACGACCACGCCGTCGACCGTCACCGCGCCCGACTCCACCAGCTCCGCCGCGACGCGACGCGACGCCACTCCCGCGCGGGCGAGGATGTTCTGCAGCCGGTCAGGCTTCCCCCCGGAGAAACCGTCATTGTCCTGTAATCTACTCTCTCTCATGGCAATATTATACCATAAGCAGACAACTTGTGTCATTACAGACAGCCAGGAATCGCGCTTTCTTCTGCCGCCCGCGGCAGCCAGGGCTCGCTACGGCGTCGGCACCCTGCGTTCAAGGTACCATTGCGTAAGCTCCTGAAGTTCTTCATAGCCGAAAGTGCTCTCCTTCGTCCACTTCGCGAGGAAGGCGCCTAGCCACCACGCCTCGCCGGAGCCTTCGCCCCACGAGGCGTCTTCGATCCACTTCTCGAACTTCCGCTTGAGGCGTCGCTGGTCCTTGAGGTGCGGGGAACGCCAGCAGGAACGGAAGAACTCGACCGAGCTTTCCTTCGGCGCCAGGATCCTGGCGTCGAACATGTCGGATCCCTCGTGCGCCAGCAGCGAAACCTTGTTGCCGAGCCCGCCGCCGTAGCCCGTGAGGCCGTTGTCCGCGCCGACAACGCGGTGGCACGGGATTATTATGCAGATTGGGTTCCATCCCACCGCGCCGCCGACCGCGCGCGCCGAGACCTTGGCGCCGCCGTGCCGCTTCGAGATCGCCTTGGCGATTTCGCCATACGACACCGTGGCGCCGAAAGGAATCCGCCTGAGTTCGTCGATCACTTCCGAACGGAACTCGGTGAGGTCGTCGATGCGGTAGTGGGGCGTAAAGCCGGGGTCGCGCCCGGCGAAATACTCGTCCAGCCAGCGGCAGGTCTCGCGGAAAACCGACGTCTCGTGCGATTCGCCGGCTTCCCCGCGCCGCGCCGCGTCGCGCGGGCCCGCGAACCTAAGCCCGATCAGGGCCTCGTCGTCCCCGCTCATCACAAGGTCGTCGAACCCTTCCGGCGTAATGTATTTCCAGACGTACTTCATTTTGCCTTGGTCTTCTCCAGAACCTTGTCCGCCAGGTCGCTGCGGCCGATGCGCCGGAGACAAGCGGCGAAATTGGCGATGGCCTCCTCGTCGCGCGGCCGCACCGCGATGACGGTCTCGTAGCACTTCATCGCCTGCTGGAACTTGCCCAGGCGGAAAAAAGTCTCGCCATTGCGCGAAAGCCGATCCAGCCGGTCCAGGAGCATCGGGTCGCGGGGATTGCGCTTCGCCGCGCGCACCCAGCAGTCGACCGCGTCGTCCAGCGCCTTCTCGTCGTCTGCCTTCGCCGCGGCGATGTTCCCCTCCAGCACCAGTCGCCGAACGACCTGCATGGAGCGGATCTCCGCGCGCGTCTCCGCAACAATGTCGTCGTCGATGTCCGCGAAGTCGATCCAGTCGAGGCGCGGCACCTCGCGCGTCACGAACCACTGCGGCACCACCTTGCCCTCCAGCTTCTCCTCGAACGCCGGCATCACCTCCTCGCGCGAACCGGCGTAGCTCGCGAACGCGCCGACCAGCGAGCCGAGTCCGGCGTCGGCGGCGAAGCGCTCCAGCGACTTCGCGAGCGGCAGCTTTTCGTCCCGCCGGCCGACGAGCAGCCAGTGGCGCTCGCCCGGCATCCAGAGCCGCACGCACTTGCCCGGAAACGACTCGAGCCGCCGCCGGAACTCCGCGGCGTCCATCTCGCCCACGTCGACGAGCTCGGCTATCTCGCCCTCGACGCGGCCGGACGGGAACTCCAGCGCCTCGATGTCCGCCGCGGCAGCCTTCACCGCCTCGCCCGGCGGCGGCGGCGGAAGCTTCGGCTTCGCGTCGCGGGAGAAGCAGCGCAGCGCAAGCGCCGCGGACGCGGCGGCGAGCGCGGCGACTGCGACCACGGCGAGGACTCGCGCGCGACGGCTCACCCGAGGCGCTCCCTGATTGCGGCGACGCACCGCTCCACCACGCCGCAGCGCGACTTCACCGCCGCCGCGGCGCGCTCGCCGAGCCGGACCGCGTCCTCGCCGCCCTCCATCAACCTCGCGACCTCGGCCTCGAGCCGGACGGGCGAGTCGACCTGGACGATCGCGTCGGCGGCAAGGAGGTCGCTCATCACCGGACGGAAGTTCTCGGTGTAGGGCCCGACCACCGTGGGCTTGCCGCAGAGGCACGGCTCGATCATGTTCTGCGAGCCGTGCGCGCAGAGCGACTTGCCGACGAACACCACGTCGGCGAGCGCATACAGACCCATCAGCTCGCCGGTCGTGTCCGCAAGCAGCACCGGCGGCGCGCCGTCCGCGGCAGACGCTCTCGCGGCGTCGCCTCGCGAGCGGCGCACGCACCTGAAGCCGGCGCTGCGGATGTTCGCCTCCACCGCGTCCGCCTTCTCAAAGTGCCGCGGGGCAATCACCAGCACCGGCGCCGGACATTCCGCGCCCTTCGCGCGACGCACCTCCAGAAGCCGCCGGTAGATGCCCAAAAGCGCCTCGTCCTCGCCCGGCCAGGTGGAGCCGCCGAGCAGGATGCGCCCGCGCTTCCCGGCCGGACCGACCGCCGCGGCGATCCACTCCCCAAGCTCCGCCTCCTTGGCGGGATTGCGGCGGGCGACGTCGAACTTGAACGAGCCCGACACCTCCACGCGCTCCGCCGGCGCGCCGGCGGCGACGAGGCGAGAGCGGTCTAGCGCGCTCTGGGCGAAGATCGCGGCGAAGCAGTGGAAGACGTCCTTGAACAGCCACCGCGCGGCGCGGTAGCGCGGCGCGCTGCGGTCGGAGACGCGGGCGTTGACGAGGAAGACCGGCACGCCGTGCTTGGCGGCGCGGCGGATGAAGTTGGGCCAGATCTCCGACTCCACCAGCACCACCGCGCGCGGACGCACCGTCTGGTGCGCGGCGCGGACGAAGGTCGGGAAGTCGAGCGGGTTGTAGATAAGGACGTCCCCTTCGCCGACTTCGCGCTCGGCCATCTTCCAGCCAGTCGACGAGGTGGTGGAGAAGCAGAAGCGCACCCCTGGCTCCACCCGCCGCCATTCGCGCATCAGCTGGCCGGCGACCTGAACTTCGCCGACGGAGACGGCGTGGATCCAGACGAAGGCAGAAGCGTGGGCGAGCGGATCGTGGGAGTCGGATAGCGCGTCGCGCCGGCCGAGCGCCTTCATAACCGGCTCAGGATAGAGCGCGAAGCGGTCGCCGAAGCGCGCCGCATAGCCGCCGCGGCGGAGCATCCGCACCAGGAACCCCGGCAGCAGGAACGGATAGACGAGCAGGAAGAGGATGTTGTAGACCGCCCACTTCATCGCCGCCGCCCTCCTATTTCCTGAGCAGGGACAGCGAGAGCAGCTTCACGGTCTCGCGCGGGATGGTGAAGATCGCGTCGGCCGAGCCGACGGTGGCGTAACGTCCGCCGTCCGGCGCCTTGCCGCCGACGAGGACGTTGCGGCGGACCATTCCCTCGCCGCCGCGGTCGACCGCAAGCGTGAGCGCGGGGCGGTCGAGTCCGTAGCGGCCGAGGTCGGCGGCGGACGCCTTGAGCGCCACGACGCCGGAGGCGCGGAGAGGGTTGAGCGCAGCGAGCACCTTGGCAATGGCCGCCTCGTCGGCCACCGCGTTGTCTTCGGCGGACTCGGGGCTCCATGCCGTGCGCTCGCGGGAGTAGACGACGGACACCGGCTTCTGACCGGCAGTCGACGAGACGAGCCGCGTCACCAGCGCGGGGTCGACCGCGAGAACTTCGCGCGAACGGAGGTCCTCGAGCCGTGTGGTCCCGAGCAGACGCCGGCGGGACACCGCCACCGCCTCGGCGTTGGTGCCGACGGAGACCGACACCGCGTCACCTCCGTCGCCGGCGTCGGCGGCGGAGAGCGCGAGGATACGGTGGAGCAGCGCCTCGGCGGCCTTGGCGTCGGCCGGCGCGGCGACCGGCGACTCGAGCCGCCAGGCACCGTCCTGCTCGCGCGCCAGCGCGCAGGTGACGTCGCCGTCGGCGACGGCGAAGGCGGCGACCGCGGAGGCCTCGAGCGGGAAGGGACGGGAGTCGGAGAGCTTGGCCGGCACCTGGAGGACGGCGTCGCGGAGCGCGGCGTCGACGGTGACCACGGCACCGCCGTTCTGGACGAGGGCGTAGACGCTGGCGTCGTCCGCCGCCGCGCCGAAGGAGACGCGGCGGTCCTCGCCGTCGCCGCAGCGCAGCGAGACGGTGATCGCGGAGTCGGGGTCGAGTCCGTAGCCCGAGAGCAGCGAGGCGGAGACGCTCGCAGCCTCGTTGGAGGAGCCGACGGGCCAGACGAAGGACTTTGCCTCGGCCGCGGAGAGAAGCGTGAGGAACGCATCGACCTTGTCGGCGGCGGACTGCCCTTCCTGGGTCTTCCAGCCGCTGCCGCCGCGCTCGAACGAAAGAGGACGCTCGCCGGGCAGCTTCACGTCGAAGGAGGCGACCGACTCCGCGCCGAGCGGAAAGACGCCGCGGTCGCGGAACGCCGCGGCGGAGAGGTCGGCCGCGGCGAACACCGCGGCAGGCACGGCGCAGACGGAGCCGGAGCCCTCGACGATGGCGTAGACGCCGTTGGAGGACGGGGTGTCGACGCCGAAGGAGACTGACACGGAATCGGAGCCGTCGCCGGCGCCGCCGAGCATCACCACGAGGCGCGGCGTCTCGAGACCGAAGTCGGAGCGCTCGCGGCCGAGCTTCAGGAGCTCCGCCTCGGAAATCACGTCCTCCGGTTCGGCGAAGGACACGGCGTCCACGAGCCGGAGCACGGTCTGGGCGTCGGCGCGCGCGGCGTAGGGGGAGACGATGCGCCATTCGGCGTCGCGCTCGAGCACGGTGGCGGGTTCGCCGACGCGCGAGACGACGAGCCGGGCGGGGTCGGCCGGGACGGCGGCGAGGCGTCCGTCGGCCTGGACGCGCGCCTCGGGAGCGTAGACGCCGACGACGAAGTATGCCACCACCGCGGCAATCGACCCGACGAGAAGCCAGAGTATGGCGCGCGCGTTGCTCATCGCCTGATCCTCCTGCGGAAGACTACTGCCGAAAGGACGAGGAACACCAAAAGCGGCGCCAGCGCCGAGGAGGCGAGGGTGAGCTTGAGGCGCGAGGCGCGGTCAAGTCCGGTGGAGAGGACCGCGGGGTCGGCGCTCGGCGCGCCGGTGAAGTCGGTGCCGGAGAGGTAGGCGACCGCGTTGAGGAAGAAGTCGCGGTTGGCGCTGGCGCGCGCGGCGAGGGCGGCGTTGGAGACGAACGCCGCGTCGCCGACGGCGACGATGCGCGCCGGGCGGATGGCGAGGTCGCTGCCGGCGCCGGCGCCGCGCTCGGCCGCCGCCACGACTGCGGCGCCGCCGGCGCGGGCGAGGGGCAGAAACTCGATGCGGTCGGCCCCGGCGCCGCTCTCTGCCGCCGCGGAAAGCTCGAAGGAGAGCGGACGGTCGAGGACGATGCGCGAACCGACGAGGGCGGAGGAGACCGGATGGTCGGCGAAGTCGGAGACGATGACGTCGGTGCCGGAGATGGTCTTCTGGTCCTTGAGCGGCTTCACCACCGGACGCATTCCCCAGGCCGGCAGCAGCGGCGCCACGCCGCCGGTGCCGGGGCGCCCTAGCATCACCAAGAGCCGCCCGCCGTCGCGCAGGAACGCCTCGATGCGCCCGAGCTCGGCGCGCGAGAACTCGTCCTTCGCGCCGGCGACCACGAGGAGCGCGCAGTCGGCGGGGATCGGCGACTCGGCGGCGAGGTCGACGGCGACGTTGCGGTAGCCCTCGCGGGCGATGTCGCGGGCGATGTCGCTAAGTCCCCAGGAGCCGTAGTCGTCGAAGCGCGCCTCGCCGTGCCCGACGGCCCAGCAGACGTCGCGGTGCTGGGGCGGGCTCACGAGGCTGCGAAGTGCGGGCGCGAGGTCGTTCCAGCCCGCGCCGTCGGCGAGGTCGAGGACCGCGGTGCGACGTCCCTTCTCGAAGACGATGCTGCCCTCGCGGGCGCCGAGGCGCGCCAGACGTCCGGCGGAGCCGATGTCCCAGCGCGGGTCGACGTAGCGCACCTCGAGACGCAGCCCGCCGAGCGAGTCGGCGGCGCGGCGCAGCGCGCGCAGGCGCCGCGCGACCTCGCGGAAACGCGGGTCGCGGCGCGAGAGGAAGGCGGTGGCGGAGACGGAGCCGGAGGTCTCGGAGATCGTGCGGCGGAGGCGCGGCGAGAAGTCCCCGCCGCCGCCGGAGGCGAACTCGAACGAGACGTTGAGCCGCGCCGCGAGCGCCGTGACCGCGACGGCGAAGAAGGCGGCGAGCGCCAGCGCGAGCGCGGTGGAGGCGCGGAGCATGCGCGAGCCGCGGCCGACGAGCCGCAGCGACGAGACCGACTTCGAGGCGACGAACAGGGCGAGGACGGTGAAGACGACGTAGGCGACGGCGGTGCCGAGCGTCACCGAGCCGGACACCATGTCGGCGACGTGGGCGTCGAACGGGAAGTCGCCGAACACGGTGCGCCCGGCCGCGGAGAACGACAGCAGCGCCTGCCAGACGCCGCGGGGCAGCGCGGCGAAGAGGATAACCGAGGTGCAGAAGGACGCAGCGGAGTTCGCGAACGCGGCGCTCACGGCCGAGGCGGCGGCGCACCAGAGCGCGCCCTGCGCCGCCAGCGCGGCGAACGCGGCGATAACCTCGCTCCAGTCGGCGCCGGCGAGCGCGGCGGGGGCGAAGGCGGCGAGCGCAAGCCCGCACGAGGCGAAGGAAAGCGCCACGACGAGCAGCAGGGCGAACCACACGCCGACGAACTTGCCGACCACGAAGTCGCGCTCGCGCACGGCGACGGAGAGCAGCAGGTCGGTGCGGCCGGTGCGGCGCTCGTCGCTCCACACGTCCATCGCGAGGAAAGCCGCCGCGACCGGCAGCAGCGCCGAGGCCGAAAGCGCCCAGAGCGCGACGACCGACGCGCTCGTCCCCTCGGCCGCCTCGAGCCGCAGCGAGAAGAGCGCCGCGACGGCGGCCATGAATAGCCCAGCCGCCAGCGCGGTCGGGAACTGGCTGCGCAGCCGGCCGACGGTGCGCCGGAAGGTCACCGCGACCGGGCTCACGGCTCCACCTCCCCCAGCGCCGCGACGACGCGTTCGCAGAGCACCGCGCGGTCGGTTCCGGAAGCCGGCACCGACGCAGACACGATCCCGTTCCTGAGCACGAGGAAGCGCGTGGTCCACTTCGCGAAGTCGGCGATCTCGTGGCCGGTGACGATGACGGACGAGAACGCCGCCGCGTCGGAGAGGATGTCGCCAGCCGCCTCGCGCATGGTGCGGTCGAGCCCGGCGAGGAAGTCGTCCAGCAGCAGCACGCGCGGGCGCAGCAGCAGCGCGTCCGCGAGCGCCACCCGGCGGCGCATCCCGGCGGAGAGCCGGCGCACCGGCTCGCGCATGAGGTCGTCGACCCGACAGAGCTCCGCCGCCTCGCCGACGCGGCGCCGCACGCGCTTCGACGGCTCGCCCTTGAGCCGCGCGCGGTAGTTGAGGTACTCCTTCACCGTCATGTCGTCGTAGAGAGCCGGGCTCTCCGGCAGGTAGCCGAGCTGGCGCCGGTAGCGGAGCGGGCGCGCGAAGGCGTCCGCGCCGTCCGCCAGCACCGCGCCGGAGTCCGGCGCCATCAGCGTGGCGAGGATCTTGAGGAGCGTCGTCTTGCCCGCGCCGTTCGGCCCCACCACGCTCACGATCTCGCCGGGCGAGACCACGAACGACACGTCCCTGAGGACGGTCTTGCGCGCGTAGGAGAAGGCGAGGTTGCGGACGTCGAGCATCAGTCGATTTCCACTATCTGCCCGCCGGCGAGGCGGCTGCGCTCCGCCGCGAAGCAGATGAGGTGGCTCTGGAGCGCCTGCTCGGTGGTCTCGCGGATCTCGTCGGGGTCGCCGCGGCGGAGGATTCGGATCGTCTCGGAGACGAGGTTGAAGTCCCCGCCGCCGTGGCGCGAGCGGTTGGGCAAGCGGTAGTTCAGCGGCACCCCGGTCTCGACCGGGTTGTCGTCGAAGCGGC
>Ga0310786_10010839_pt1 | contig 11422 bp, 10 predicted proteins | sample AusTroGonzalo_MG_FD_203881 | JGI IMG/M metagenome (GOLD analysis project Ga0310786, IMG submission 203881) | Bovine rumen microbial communities from tropical cattle in Woodstock, Queensland, Australia - Gonzalo_03 (v2) (version 2) | ecosystem: Host-associated > Mammals > Digestive system >... | reverse complement strand
GTCAGCAAATGCATGCTTTTATACTCATCGAGACGATCCTTGTCATAAGACTCAATTCTCTCATACCAGTCTGCAAGATTCAAGAGTTTCCCAAAGCTTCCGGCGTTCAGAAGAGATTTCACATAGCTTGAAACATTTCGTTCGTACATCTTGTGTACACGTATCTCCATGTCTTCCATCTGCTTGCGCTCCCTTTCGATCGCAAGTTCAAGCTGATGTTGATTCTCCTCAATCTCCTGATTTTTAAGAATGATCTTCTTCTCGAGATCTTCTAACCGGTCCCGGATATCGGTCATATCTGTGTTGAGTCCCTTCAGTTCCTGCTGAAGCGATTTCTTTTGTTTCTTTAATCCGCCGATATCATCTTTCTGATCCTTCAGCTTTTCCTCAATATTCTGTTTTTCCTTCTCTGCATCCCGTATCTTCTGCTGCGTGGAAGCTGTTGCTCTGAGCTTTGGCTCTACAGCCGGAAATACGACTCCTCTGATCAGGAATGTCAGGATAACTACAGTAGCTACTGCTCTTTTTTTTCTTTGCATATTCAAGATTATTGTACCTTTGCTTCTTTCTTATCGTGTTTCGAAGCCAAAAGCGATCCTATACCTGAATCTGGATCCGGCGCCCGGTCCTGCTGTACGGGATATAAGTTACTCCCGCACTGTCAAACATCCTCTTTGCCGCTTTGTTTGCAGCTGTTCCGACATATTTGTCACTGTCGTAAACCACTGTCCGGATGCCGCTTTGAATGATCGCTTTTGCACATTCGTTACAGGGAAAAAGGCTCACATAAAGTTTCGTTCCTTCAAGAGAGCCCCCCCGATAATTCAATATAGCATTTAACTCCGCATGAGTCACGTATGGATATTTCGTATCTAATTCCTCACCCTGTCTGGCCCAAGGATATTCTTCATCCGGGCAGCCACAGGGAAAACCGTTGTATCCCATCGACAAGATCTTGTTTTCACTGCTTACTATACAGGCTCCGACTTGTGTATTCGGGTCTTTGGAACGCATACCCGAAAGCTGCGCAACACCCATAAAATATTCATCCCAACTGATATAATCCTCTCTCTTCGTCGTCACCTTGTATCCCCCATTGTTACTTACTTTGTTCCGAAAATCCGATCACCTGCATCACCAAGCCCCGGAACGATATAACCATGCTCATTCAGTCTCTCATCAAGTGCTCCGATGTAGATATCCACATCCGGGTGTTCCTTCTCCATTCGCTCCACACCTTCCGGTGCTGCAATTATACACATAAAATGAATATTTCTGCAACCCTTCTCCTTCAGCATACGGATCGCCGCAACGGAAGAACCGCCGGTCGCCAACATCGGATCCACCAAAATGACTTCGCGCTGCGCACAATCCGCCGGCAGTTTACAATAGTATTCAACCGGTTCCAAAGTCGCTGGATCTCTATATAAACCGATATGTCCCACCTTGGCAGCTGGTATCAGCGTTAGCATACCGTCCACCATACCAAGCCCGGCTCTGAGAATTGGCACGATCGCCATTTTCTTACCCATCAATTCCTCAGCCTGCGTCTTACAGATCGGCGTCTCGATATCAACCGTTGTAAGCTTCAGATCCCGCGTCGCCTCGTAGCAGATCAGCATTGCAATTTCACTGATCGTCTGCCTGAAATCCTTTGTCCCCGTATCCGTTCTGCGGATAAATCCGATCTTATGACGGATCAGCGGATGATCCATAACTACAATCTTTGCCATGTTATCAAATCCTCCTACTGTGCTGTTTTCCGGATATTTCTCTTTGGGTAGTAAAGCATCATTGTGTGTTAAGCTACTGTATCTTAATTTACGACATCTTTATTTACTGTGTCTTAAGCTGCTGTATCTTCTCCATTTATCGAGTTGATGTATATTGTTTATTTATTGCTCAGCTTCTGCTATCTTGCGTATGCGGCGAACATGCTTTTCTTCTCCGGAAAAAGGCGTTTCCAGGAAGGTATCCGCGATCTCAAGTCCCAGGTTAGGACCAATGATCCCACCGCCGAGCGCCAGCATATTGGCATCGTTATGAAGTCTTGTCATCTTTGCAGAAAACACATCCGCGCAGAGAGCGCAGCGGATTCCCTTGACTTTGTTGGCTGCTATGCTGATCCCGATCCCCGTGGTGCACACCACTATCCCCTTATCGCACTCGCCGGATGCAACGGCTCTTGCCGCAGCAAGACCAAAATCCGGATAATCCACACTTGATCTGTCAAAGCATCCAAAATCTTTTATTTCTATGCCCTTTTCCTGCAGATGTTTTTTTATTTCCTCCTTCAGATCAAAACCGCCATGATCACTGCCAATTGCTATCATTGTTGTTTGCCTCCTGTAAGTTGATTATCTGATGACCCGCCGCTTTGAGCAGCCGGTTCATGATTGCCTGTCCCAGTCCGGATTTCATGCCTGCATCACCGGTCTGTCCGTCGTTTGCGGATATTCCGCCAAAGCTCTCCGAATAAATCTTTGTGACGTTTTCTTCATCAAATTCTCTCAAAATACTGTATAAGCGATGGGCAATCGTTGCCTCGTCCCGCCGGTCGCCGGCGCATTTTATCACGTCGGCACGGTATTGCCCGGCCGTTTGGTCCGTTGCGATCACTCCTGTCTTTTCACCTGCTGACTTAGCCCGGTCAAGATGCTCATTGATATACTGACTTACTTTCGTCTCTTCACCGCTGACGATCACGAGCTCGCCCTTCGGTGCATAATGACGATATTTCATTCCCGGAGCTCTGGGTGCCTGCCCCTCCTTCACTGTAAAAAGAGTTTCATCATTTTCAATCCGGCCAAGCACCTCAGCAAGCATTTCCTTTGTAATAAAGCCGGGTCTTAAAATCTGCGGAGGTTCCACAGTCAGATCCACGATGGTAGATTCCAATCCGATACCAACCTCACCGCCATCTATGATCATATCCACCCGGCCATTCATATCCTCGATCACAAACCTCGCCTGCGTCGGACTGGGTTTACCGGAAAGATTCGCGCTGGGCGCTGCCACAAAGCCGCCCGCATATTGAATCATACGCGCCGCTCCCTCATGCGAAGGCATTCGCACCGCCACTGTATCCAAACCACCCGTCGTCTCGCAGGGCACCAGATCATTCTTCTTTAATATCATTGTAAGCGGCCCGGGCCAAAATACCTCTGCAAGTTTCTTTGCGTCCTCGGGCACTTCGCGTACAATCTTGTACAAATCCTCAAGTCTGTAAATGTGCACGATCAACGGATTATCGGATGGTCTGCCTTTTGCAGCATAGATCTTTTTGGACGAATCCGGATTCATTGCATCGCCGCCCAGACCGTAAACCGTCTCGGTCGGAAATGCCACCAGTCCGCCGCGCCTTAGGATTTCTCCTGCTTCGCGAAGCACCTCCTCATCCGCCTCATTACTTTCCAATCTCACAATTTTGGTATTCATCGTTTTCATTTGCTTTCCGCCAGAAAGTCCATGATCCCAAGGTAGATCGCCCAGGCAATCCTGTCTTGATACTCTCTCGTGGTTAAAAGCTCCTCCTCTTGCGGATTGGAAAGAAAACCGCATTCCGCAATGACCAGTACCGCCGAAGTCTTCTTCAGCAGATAATAGGTATTATTATCTTTCGCAACCCTTTTATTTTCGGGATCAGCCTCTTTCACCAGGCGGTTTTGCAGAAGCTGCGCAAGTTGTTTCCCTTTCAGGCTTGACGTGTAATAAAACACCTGGGCTCCTCTGATATCCTCCTGTGGGAAACTGTTCTGGTGAATACTGATGGCAGCAGCCGGCTTTTCTTCATCTATGCATCGAATCCTCTCTTTGAGATCTCGCACCTTACGGTTTTCTCCACCTTCTCCGCCAAGTGATTCGTCCTTCTCCCGGGTCATCACCACACGGATACCGGCGGCCTCCAGGTAATCTCTGATTCTTAATGCGACCGAAAGATTCACATTCTTTTCAAGCGAATTTCGGACGCCGATCTTTCCGGGATCATATCCTCCATGTCCAGGATCGAGCACAATGCTCGGTGCAGGATCCCCTCCGGTATATCGGATTCCTTCCCTTGCTACCCGCTGTAAAACCTCATCCCGGCTTTCTGTCTCTTCCTTTTCGGAAACAATGTTTTGTTCCTGATTCGTCTTCTTGTCATTTTCTTTTTCGCTCATGCAGGTGACCATAATCGCCGCTGCGACCGCTACGGCCAGCAGAATCAGCGCAACTTTGTTCCATACAGTCATGTTGCACCCCTTATGTCTCAAAACTATAATACACTATATTTCGGTGGTGCATGTCACACTACTGTTTTTCAAAAAGAAAATTACTATTTTACATATCCTTGTAGCTGCTGATCAACTCCCAAATCTCAGGAGTACCGTAACTGAGCTGCCAAGCTGCGATCCCGGCAAGGTCTTTCATCGACATAGCGCTCATCTTAACACTGATAGAATCACTATCTTCCAACCAAAGTTTACGCGTAACTCCATGGTCCACCCATTCTGCGTAATTTTGGCAAGAGACTTCGTCCCATATCGGCTTTACACCGACCTTTTCAATAAAGGCATCCTGATTGGCATATGTCAGGAAATCGTCCGCAACCGCACCGCCGTCAATTTTCCAGCAGAGCGTATACAGTGGAACCGCGTTGATCAGCTTGTCTGCAGGCACATAGTTGAGTGCTCTTGATATGCCGTCATTCACAAAGCCGATGCTTGCACAGCTTCCGGGTTCCGAACTACCATGCCAGTGCTCATCATATCCCATTAAGATCACATAATCAGCCACAATACCCTGAACATCAATTCTATATTGTTTTCTGCTCTCATTCGGCACGTAATTATCAATTGACAAAGTCAGTCCTGTCTTTCTGCATTCCACGGAAATTTCCCTTAAAAACTGTGCAAAATGCTCACTGCAATCTTTTCCAACACTTTCAAAATCCAGATTAATGCCATCCACCCCTAGTTCTAACGCTTTATCCACAATCTCTGATACAAGATTTTTACGGATGCTGCTTGAGGAAAGGATCTTCGTGTCATCAATCGTCTGGCCCGTTTCCACTTCGTAATTGAAATCATCCCACGTAGCCCATACTTTCAGTCCATAGCTGTGTGCCTTCTCCACATATTCCACATCACTAAAATCTCTGAAATGTCCATTGTTATCATCCAGGCTAAACCAGGTGGGCGCAATTACATTGATGCCGGGTGCATTTGAAATCATATTGTCTAAAGTTGCATTTCCGCCTTTTCCGCCGAGGCAATGCCATCCGAGACAAACCTTCTCATCCAATTGAACCGTTGTATATTCGGGCGCCGTATATCCGGTTCCCGCCGTCTTTCTTTCAGGTGTGTACTCTATCGTACTTCCCAAAAATTTGTTTTCCACATAACCGACAATACTGTCACTTGTTTTGACCTTACTCCAGTTCTCCAACGTCTCGAGAATCTGTACTGTATCCCCCTGGGATACATCCGTCAGGATTTCGCTCTTAATTCCGCCGCGGTAACGAACCTTGGTATCTTTCGTCACCATGGCCGCATCATAGTTGTTCCACTGCGTTGTCAGCTGCAGTCTGTAATCATACACCGCATAATCGAATTCGGAAGTCATCGCCACATAAGGAAGTGCCATATAGAGCTTATCTCCCTCCTCAAAGCTGACCGGTCCGTCAAATTTACTCTCTTTTCCATAAACGCTGTATGTATCGCTGCCGAGTGTGGCACTTATGCTTCCTGCCGCGTCCGTATAAATGATCTCTCCCGCTTCCTGATCCATATAAAATCCGTCATTTAGATATTGCTGAACAAATGCAAAATCGAGATAACAAATCCCATTTTTCACCAATGCCTTGTCCTGGAGACGCTCCTCCTGCAAAAAGATCGCTAATTCTCCGTCCTCGACATCGAAATATTTTTTCAAATCCATCTTTTCCGTGCTATATGCATATTTTTCATGTACCCAGAAACCGATCGCAATACCCGATATCATTATCATCACGACAAGAGCAAAAACCATTGTAACAATTTTTCTTTTCATAACTATATAGCACCTTCCGTCGGTTATCGTATTTTCTTGATGTATGAACCTATATCTCATAAATGTTTATTTGTACGCAAACAAGGGCGAAACACAGATTGCCGCACAAGGCAACCGGTGCTTCGCTCATTACATAATAGCACACAAATCCGTGCGCGTCATTATGAAATTTGAAATTCTTTGACGATTTTTCCAAAAAGCATGCAGACAATCCATTCATTTCAGCTAAGATTGGTATCCGTTCATGCCTTATTCAATAAGGATTCTGTCGAATCTGATCTCCCGGATCGAACCCTCCTTTCCGATGACATAGTCCGCCATATAACTGCTTTCCTCAGCCACGGATTCCGCCATGGAAAACGGAACCGGCTCACCATCAATGAAGTAACGCACGTCCCATCGGTCATCCAGGCAAATTCCCGTAGTCTTTTCATCTTTTTTTCGCATACAATCTGTATGGAGAGCTCCGCCAAAAGGAATCCTTTTTGCGATATATTAATTTCCGAAGCTCTCCAACTCCTTTCATAACAAAACTTGTAGATGCCGGCAACGGTACAGCATGCTAAATGCTAAATGTTAAATGTTTTAATGTTTAAATGATTAAATGTTTAAATTGAATTATAATTGAGAAAACTAAAGATGGTATTTCCAGATGCGCACGCACATGACTTGTAAGACATTCCCAAAAATGTAAAAAATTATAAGATTTACTATGATGCCTGAGATACAAGGCCGAAAATCGCATTCGTGCAAACGCAAACTCAATCTGCAACCTTTTGACCTTAGCATCAAAAATGTATGGAAATTATGGGCGAAAGCCCCGGGATTACCCCTAAGTTTCTAAGAATAAAAAGAACAAAAATCCGCCCCTCCTCTCCGTACCAAGAGTGCCGGCGGCATCTACAAAACAGATTATAATAAACAATCCCAAAAGATGCAATTAACTGTTTCTTAAATTTTCTTAAATAAACTATGTGAGTATTGACGAATATTTTTAGAAAGTATAAGATGAGACTAAAGGGAGGCGATGTTTATGAAAATAGAAAAGCTCAATGACAATCAGATTCGCTGCACCTTGACCAAAGAAGATTTGGCCAGTCGCCAGCTGAAGCTCAGCGAACTGGCATATGGCACCGAGAAAGCCAAGCGCCTGTTTCGTGAAATGATGCAGCAGGCCAATTTTGAATTTGGTTTTGAAGCAGAGGATATCCCGTTAATGATAGAAGCAATTCCTATGGAGCAGGATTGCATTGTTTTACTGATTACGAAGGTCGAAGACCCTGAGGAGCTCGATACGAGATTTGCCCGGTTTTCGCCCGGTCAAAGCGATGAGGATCAGGAGGAGGAAGATTTCCCCTTCGACAGCGAAGATATGATGGATCTTGTCCAGCCGATCGCAGCCGATCAGCCTGAACAGATTGTCACTGCCGATGCTGTAGCGGCTCGTCAGGCAACGCGAATCTTCGTGTTTGCATCACTTTCTAAGGTAATGAACGCAGCAGCGCAGATCGACAAAAACTGCACTTGCACCAACTCACTTTATAAAGATCAGAAGAATTCCGAATATCTTCTGGTGATCCAACGCGGCGATGAGCAAACGGATGATTTCAATCGTGTATGCAATACTCTTTCCGAGTACGGAAATGTCCGCCGCGGCAATATCAGCTCCGGTTTTCTTGCCGAACACTGCGAACTCATTCTTCCTGCAAATGCGCTTCAGAAACTCGCTCTGTAAAGACAATATGAAGCATAAGCGGTGCCAGAATATAAAAATGCAGTGCATATCTGACGAGAGCCATTGGGCCCATTAGCATGATTGCAAAATTCAAGAGAGAGACGAGGAAAACCGGATAGGTGTCCCGTCTCTTTTTTTTCACTGTCAGTGACAATGTATATACAAAGACCCAAAAGTAGGTTGCGGGATGCAAAAGGATCCCTGTCACAGGGTTCTTCTGCCATCGGCTGTCAAGCGAAAGGCTTTGAAAGAATCTATTTAAGAACTTTAGAACCGGGCGCGACTGTCCGGGGTTTTCGATCACAAATTGAAAATACGAACTGTCCCCGTAAGTCATTCCATTGATTGTCTTCCCTTCGTAACCGCTGATCACGGTTCGTGGATAATAATATCCGTACGACATCTCAAGGAATGCATTCACATACACATCGGGGTACCGGGTCAGCATTTTCAGATAAAACAAACTATATTTCCGGATATCGGATTTGAATTGGTCTTCCAGAAAATTTACTTTTACATCATCCGCACATTTTGGATTGTAATTGACAATAATAATCTCCGGAATCAATTCAAAAAGAATCTCCTTCTCCGGCTTTGAAAGTTCATCTGTCTTGTCCCTGTATACTCTTGCCAATTGTTGCATCGGAACGCTGAGCATCTCTTTCAGCTCTCCCCTCGTCGCATGCAATGATAAGATCATGGTCTGTGTCACAAGTATGCACACACACACGGCACACACAATCGAGAGCCCGCTAACGATCCTCGCCGTTTTCTTTTTGATCACACATATAAAAATCAAAGCAGTCGGTATCAGAATATAAATCCCGTTGTTTCGAAACAGCAGGATCAGACAGGATGCCGCAAATAAAAGGGAAAAATCCCGTCCGGCATTCTCCTCCCCTCTTCCGGTTCTGTCATACAAAACAGCCGTAAACAGTATGATCCCTGCAGTAAACGGTACATCCTTCGTTGTACATACGGCAAACATTGAAACGGTCGGAAACAAAGCAATAAACAAAGCCGAAATCAGATATGCTCTCCTGCTGATTCCTCGTTTTGCCAGCACATAGAGCATATAGGAAAATATCGCCGCGATCACAGGAATCTGAGCCACGACCACGAGTGTGATCCCGGCATTATAATTTCCGAAAATCCTGTTTCCCACTCTCAAAGCATTCCCAAGCAAAAATTCATGAACGATCGGATGATGATTGGAATACTGGTTTGTCATGACCTCAAAGGTCTCCGTTTGCGCGTCATAGCAGAAAAAACCCGGGAACGCACCAAGCAGCGCTATCCCATAACTGAGGATCATACCGCCCCATGTCATCAGAAACAGTCTTCTGTCAGCCGTAATGTGCAATGGCTTTTTCTTTTTTTCAGAAATACCATTATCAATCAAAATTCTGTCTGAAAAAGACAGCAAAAATAACACCGAAACAAATACACCACATAACCATGCATATGTTCCGATGTTATAAAAGTTGGCATTTCCTCTGTGTTCGATCTGCCATCCAAATACTACGGCTGCCGAAAACAAAAGAGCCAAAACGGCATTTACGCTCCTTCGCCGCATCATCATACGATTCAGGCTTCGATCTTATCGATCGCCTTCATCAACTCGTCAATATCGATACCATGTACCATCGCTGCTTCCTCAAGAGATTCTCCCTGAGATGCAGGACAACCAAGGCAGTGCATGCCTGCATCCAACAGAACAGGAACCACGTCGGGCTGCGCCTGGATAATCTCACCGATTGTCATATCCTTCGTTATCTTACTCATATCATAGTTCTCCTTTCCGGTACTTTCATGGAACGAAGCTATCATAACATGATTTCTCCTGTTTTGCAATAGAACTTCCTTTCCATTTAAATTCATATAAATTCGATCATCCATATGATCAATATGCTTCTGAAACCTTCAGTAAAATAACATCGCCAATCTCTTTTATATACCCCCTATTCGGGAAACAGGGCATATCCGCAATCTCAGGATTTCCTTTCGTTTGACCATACTGCTCTTTCGTTGCGAATTCTATATTCAGACAAATCAGGTGCTCAAACACTCCCTGCCATGATTCACGGTCAGACCAGACTCCCCACGTTCCGAAAACAGCATAGTGATTAGCTCCTTCGCAAGCCTGCGAGAAATAATAAAGTTCATTTCCGGAAGGCACACCCACAACGCAGATCGATTTCCCACAATTCAAATATCCCTCTTCCTTTAAATCCTGAACCATTTCCTTCGCCATATTTGTCACACATAACATTCCGGTGCGCATAGCCTCCTGATCCACCTGCGTTTGTGCGACAGTCCCGTAAAGCATGACCATAAGTACTGCGGCAGAAAACACTTCCGCCATCTTTAGGGCCTTCGGCGGCTGTGAATGCTTTGCATATTCTGATTTTATCCGCTCAAACATGCAAAATATTACCGGCAGAAAAAGGGCCTGTGCAACCGTCATCTGCAAAGCCATATCCGCCTCCGTAGCAACCAGGATCACTGCGTTTGAAGCTACCGGCAAGACAATGAGCAGCGCCGTTGCCAGAATTCCTTTTTTCCAGTCTTTTTTGTATAATACGATCAGGCAAAAAAGCACTCGGATCACAAAAGCAATTGTCACCATAATCATCAGTCCATAATAGAAATAGGAAGCATTCATAAAAAGCATGGTGTGATAGTCCATGTTAAAATAGAACCGTCTGAAAATCTCGTAGGCTTTTCCAATGCTGCTTCCCAGATTGCTGATCATGTTCATGACAGTATAATTCTCCATGCCTTTATATGAGGCCGCTACAGTGTGCGTTAATTTCATACAGAGTTTCATTCCGCCAAGATAAAGCGCACCTCCAAACGCCAACGCACATACCGCTCTTCCCATCAAAAATGCAACACTTTTAAGTGTACGATCTTCTTTTACCAATTCCGTCAGAAGCCAGATCACGATCATCACTCCCGTGCAGCCGAGATAAGCCTGATACAATCCCATTTGCGCAGCGATGAAAAGACCTGCCAAAAACACGGCAGGAATGCTCTTTTTGATCTCGGCCAAAAGAAATACAGCAAGGATACTGAATAAAAAAGCAAATCCATAAGTAGCCGACATGAAACGATAAGATAATGAAATACAGACCGACGCACTTCCTAAAAAGAGAAAAGAGCATAAATAGGCACTCCCGGATATCCGTTTTTGATCAAAGATAAAAAACATTGCCAAAGTGATACCAAACGCAAAAAGCGCACAGGTAACCATTGTCGCAAACGGCTCCATTCCAAGCCCCATTTTCATACGGTCTAGGAAAGGCCAGAGCCATCGGCCCAACGAAATGGACCATCTGCCAGCCTTATAGTAATTGTACTCCCAGATACCGTCCCATTGATTCACCAGACCATGGGTATACATAGGGAAATATACTATGAGCATGTACGCAAGGCATATCAAAAAAAATCGGATGTATTTACCCTGCCGGAACCGATTCGCCATGTTCTTTATTTCATGCATAGTTTCAGTACCTCTCGCCTTCTGAATATTGTAGATTCCTGTGAAAAACCCGAATGGCTATTTGGAATTATATCCAATAACAAATACGCTGTCAATGAAACATAAAATAAATTGCCTTCCACTCTATTCACAAAACCCGGGCCTGCGGCACT
>Ga0310786_10010838_pt1 | contig 11423 bp, 9 predicted proteins | sample AusTroGonzalo_MG_FD_203881 | JGI IMG/M metagenome (GOLD analysis project Ga0310786, IMG submission 203881) | Bovine rumen microbial communities from tropical cattle in Woodstock, Queensland, Australia - Gonzalo_03 (v2) (version 2) | ecosystem: Host-associated > Mammals > Digestive system >... | reverse complement strand
CTGGCTGTGCCATACGAGGCAGTGACCACGCATCTTGATACCGTTCTCACGGCAGAAGTTTGCGATAGCATCGGCCTGCTGGAAATTCCAAACACCCGGCTGGGGATGGATTTCACCCGGCTTCATGCAGTTCTCAGCTGTGATGCTGTTGAACTCCTTGAGGATAACTGCTTTCTGAAGTGAATCAGTTACGTTACGCGGTGTTACTGCAACACCGATCTTGAAATAGTTCTTGTAGGCGTCCTTTAGACCCGGATCTTCGGGGCCGCATGCGCTCATTACTACTACAGAGGCAATGAGGGCGATAACTGAAAGTTTTTTCATTTAGTTGACCAAATAATTATGATTAATGATTGTTGACTTTTCGTTTCGGACCCCAAAGTTAATTATTTGTTTTAGAATATCTTTTGAATTATTGATTTATTTACGCATCTGTCTGGCGGCCTGGACCATGTTCCTGAGCGAAGCCTCGGTTTCAGTCCAGCCACGGGTCTTGAGTCCGCAGTCGGGGTTTACCCAGAGTTGTACGGGGCTGATTACCTGTGAAGCCTTCTGCAGAAGTTCAACCATCTCCTGTACCGACGGAACTCGCGGAGAGTGGATGTCATAGACGCCGGGGCCGATTTCATTCGGGTACTTGAACTCGGCGAATGCCCCGAGCAGGTTCATCTGGCTGCGGGCACATTCGATGGTGATGACATCGGCATCCATCAGTGCGATGTGTCTGATTATATCGTTGAACTGGCTGTAGCACATGTGGGTATGAATCTGAGTGCTGTCCTTTACGCCCGATGCCGATATGCGGAACGCCTCGACCGCCTTGTCCAGATACTCGTCGCGGTCGGCCTTGCGAAGGGGTAGTCCCTCGCGGATGGCGGGCTCGTCAATCTGGATGACGCTGATACCGGCTTTCTCCAGGTCAACCACCTCGTCGCGGATGGCAAGCGCAATCTGCTTCATGGTGACGGCGCGCGGCTGGTCGTTACGTACAAAACTCCACTGCAGAATGGTTACGGGACCGGTAAGCATGCCCTTGACGGGCTTGTCTGTAAGGCTCTGGGCATAGACGGCCCAATCCACTGTCATTGCATGGGGACGTGATACGTCACCGTAAATAACCGGCGGCTTAACGCAGCGGCTTCCGTAACTCTGAACCCATCCGTTGCGGGTGAACGCGAATCCGCTCAGCTGTTCGCCGAAATACTCCACCATGTCGTTGCGCTCGGATTCGCCGTGAACCAGGACATCCAAACCGATCTCCTCCTGGATACGGATGGTCTTTTCAATCTCACCCTTAAGCAGGCCGATGTACTGGTCCTTGCTCAGTTCACCCTTCTTGAACTTGCTGCGCCATGAACGCACCTCGGTGGTCTGGGGGAATGAACCGATGGTGGTAGTGGGGTAGAGCGGCAGACGGAGTGACTTGCGCTGCTCAAGGATGCGCTCTGCGAACGGGCTCTTGCGCTTTGCGAAATCGGGTGTCACGGCCTCTAGGCGACGCTTTACATCGGCATTGTTTGTAAGGGCCGATGTACGGCGGTCCTGGATGTCGGCCTTGTTCTCATGGAGCGCCTTCTGTGCGGCGTACGAGCCCTTGCCGTCGGCGAGATCGGCCAGGGTAACCACCTCGGATACCTTCTGGCGGGCGAATGATAGCCAGCGCTTGACTTCAGCGGGAAGTGTTCTTTCATCAGTCTCCGCATCGAGGTCAATGGGAGAGTGGAGCAGGGAGCAACTGGTTGAAACAAGGAGACGGTTGGATTCCAGTTTTTCCTTTGCCTTCTCGATGATGTCCAGCGACTGGCGGAAATCATTCTTCCAGATGTTTCGGCCGTCAACCACACCGAGGCTTAATGAAATATCATTGGGTAAAAGGGCTGCTATGCTGCTAACCTGCTCAGGTGCGCGCACCAGGTCAATGTGGAGGATATCGGCCCCGAGTCCGGCAGCGAGTGCTGCGTTGTCGGCCAGAGGTCCGAAATAGGTGGTAAGTATGATCTTGAGACGGGTGGCTTTCCTTATCTGTGCAAAAGCCTTGCGGTAAACCTCCTTGACCTCATCGTTCAGGTCAGTGCAGAGTGAGGGCTCGTCTATCTGGACGTACTCGGCGCCAAGGCTCTCAAGTTCCTTGAGGATTTCTATGTAAACAGGAAGGAGTCTGTCAATAAGATCTATGCGGTTGAATCCGGCCTCCTTCTCCTTGCCCAGAAGCAGATAGGTTACGGGACCTACCAGCACGGGCTTGGTCTTGATACCGAGTCCGAGTGCCTCTTCAAACTCGCGGGCTGCCTTGTTGTAGGTGAGGCAGAACTTCTGATCCCTGGTAAACTCGGGAACTATGTAATGGTAGTTTGTGTCAAACCATTTGGTCATCTCCATGGCGGTAACGTCAATGCCGTCCTTCTGATAACCGTGAGCCATTGCGAAATAGAGCTCCAGGAGGTCATCTTTGAGAGCGTCATAACGCTCGGGGACGGCTCCTACGCTCAGACTCAGGTCCAGTGTCTGGTCATAGAATGAAAAGTCGTTGCTGGGGATGAGGTCTATTCCGGCTTCTTTCTGCAGCTGCCAGTTTTCCTTGCGTATCTGCGAGGCGGTATCAAGCAACTCCTGCTTTGTGATTTTTCCTGCCCAATAAGCCTCTTCGGCCTTCTTCAGTTCGCGGTTCACACCGATGCGGGGATAACCCAGAATGTTTGTTCTTATTGACATGATCTTAAAGTTTGATTGCGGCGCAAAGGTATGGTGTCTGAATGGGCTATAAAAATATTTTGGATAATTCGGGAAAATATGCTTATATTTGCGGAAATATTGTAGTTATACGATAAAAATATTCTGCAAAAATAAGGTATCTGAAAATGGAAAATGGCTATAAACCGGATGAGACCGATATCCGTATCCTGCGTGAACTCCAGAAAAACGCTCAACTGACGGTCAAGGAACTGGCCGCCAGGATACATCTGTCACCGTCACCCACGTTCGAGCGACAGAAACGTCTGGAAAGGGAGGGATTCATTACCCGTTATATGGCTGTGGTCGATGCACAGAAGGCCGGAAACGGGATTATGGTCATGTGCAATATCCGTCTCAAGCAGCACTCCGAGGAGATGATACAGCAGTTTATCGATGCCGTTCAGGATATTGACGAGATAACGGAGTGCTACAATACCAGCGGTGATTATGATTTCATGATAAAGGTTTACGCACGTGACATGCACGCCTATCAGCAGTTCATGCAGCACAGGCTGGGTGCAATAAGCTGTCTTGGCAGCCTGCACAGCGTATTCGTTATGAGTGAGACCAAGAACACCCACGGGGTTCCTTTGATAGGTCCCGAGTGAGTCTTACTTTCCTGAGAAAACCCTATCTATCAGTTGCTCAAACTCCTTGAAGGCGAACGTGTCCTTGAGGTCACGCAGGGCATCGGCCAGACCCCGATAGTGCCATTCGTGGTCCTTGGGGTCACTGGCGTGAAACAGTTTCCAAAGCGCGTCGCCCTGGACTTCATAGTCACGGGCAATGGCCCTCATGTTTGACAGTTTGTCACCCATGGCCACGATCTTGGCGTCAAGGGGAGCGTTTGCAATCATGTCAATGGCCTTTTTCTTGCGTTCGTGCCAGGTGCCTTCATCATCGGCCACACTCTCAATCTGAACAAGCGATGCAATGCGGTCACCGAACTCCCGGCGGATATCGTCGATGGTGACATTGGTATCCTCGACGGTGTCATGCAGAGCCGCGGCGGCCAGAATCTCCTGGTCAGGGGTGATGGTGGCAACTATTTCCACTGCCTCCATGGGGTGAATGATATACGGAAAACCCTTTCCGCGGCGTTCCGTGCCCGCGTGGGCTTTGACCGCAAACACTATGGCGCGGTCAAGAAGATCTGTATTGAGCGGTTTGTTGGCCATTTTTATTTGTTCATGAAAGGCAGGTCCTTGGATTGCTCCATAAGCATCTCTGCTATAGTCTCGTTACTTTCGGATTCACCGTTGAGCTGGTCAAACATATACTTGATGCCGGCCTTGCCGCCGCCTATCTTGAGAATATATGCTATACACAGGTCCTGTGGGCCGATGGATGATGAGATGATATCCAAATCCGTCAGTCCTATCTGATAGCAGGCTATCTGATAAGCACCCTCCGAATAGTCTCTGATAAGGTTCGATATGTCTCCCAGAGTCTTGAGGCCGATGGCCTTGAATATGGCCAGGTAGGGCATGAGCGACACTTCCTGTATCTCGGCCTGATTCATGGCGGCTATGCGTTTGTTGAGCTGGCTGAAAGGCTCCAGTTCCAGATAACTGCGGAAAGTGTCTCCGTCAATGGGTACCTCATCCAGATTGCCGGAGCGTACCAGAGCCTGAACACGGCGGCGGTAATCGGTCAGCTCGATGCGTATCTTGCTGAACTCGTCATCCACCAGTTCGAGCATTCCGGCCAGACGGCTCATGTTGCGCATGTAGCGTCTTGGTATCTCCACGCCTGACTTGTAACCTGTATCATGGTCCATGTTGGCCCATGCGTGCTGCAGCAGGGTGCGCATCTGAATCTCGAACCGGTACGGGAAATCGGGAACCTTGCAGATATAGTGGAGTGAGAGATAGCCGAAACTGTCTATCTCATGGATTTTGCGTTTGTCGACAGAGTTCTCCCAGTCAATGTCAAAGAGTCTCTCCACGGCCGATGCCACCTTGTCGACATCGTCAATGTAGAACGTGATGACTCTGAGACCCAGAATGTCGGTCAGGTCAGCCAGACTGCTGTATTTGTGACCTTTCAGTTCAAGTTTGCCGGCCAGCGAGTCATACCCCTTGACACGTGATTCTATTGCAGCCACAAGCAGTCCGGCATCGGCCAAAGTCTGCCTGAGTTTCTCCTTAACCTCCTGCTCAACCTCTCTGAAGCGGGGCAGGTTGTCCTGGTACTCCTGAAGGATTGCCTCGCAATGAGGATCCAGTTGCCTTGCCTTCTTCATAGTTTTGTTTTTTAGTCCTGTATCTCGAACAGATTAAGGAAACCGGTCATCATGAATACTGAACGGATATCCTTGTTGATGGATTTTACGATGACGTTGCCTCCCTTTGAAGCAGCAGCCTTGCGCAGTGAAAGGAACAGACGCAGTCCGGAACTTGAAATGTATTCAAGCTGGGTGCAGTCCAGAATGACAGTTCCTGCAGCATACTGGGTCAGTGTGTCGAAATCGCCGCTTATCTCCTGTGAGGCGGGTGTGTCCAGACGACCGATAAGCTGAGCGGTCGTAACATTGTCCTGTGTGTTGATTTTTACTTCCATATTATGTAATTGATTGATAATTAGTCATCAGTATCTCCCATAATGATCACCAGGCGGTCGCCTTCGATAAGTTTCATACTGCCGTGCGGAACCAGGTACTTGGGACCGCGGCGTACCATGACAACGCGGATGCCGTGGGGCAGATGCAGGTCGCGAAGGGTTTCACCGCCTTCAAGGTCAGCCTGAGAAACTATGTGGTCGCGCAGCATACCCATCTCCTCCGGTATCTCCATACCGAATGTCTCTACCTCCGGGTCATCGTCGATGCTCAGGTTGAGCAGTCGGGCCATCGGAGAGATGGTCATTCCCTGTACCAAAAGTGAGAGGAGGGTTATGGTGAACACTATGTTGAATATCTCGTTTGATCCGTCAACACCTTCAATGACGGTGTAGAGGGCAAATAGTATGGGACCGGCACCCTTGAGTCCAACCCAAGAGGTCAGTAACTTGGCCCTGAATGAGAGCCCTCTGAACGGCAGAAGGCTGAGCATGATACCTGCCGGGCGTGCTACAAGCATAAGGAACAGGCCGATGAGCAATGCGGGTACCATGACGGTATGCATCTGTGACGGCTTGGCCAGCAGTCCCAACAGAAGGAACATCATAAGCTGTGAGAGCCATGTGATTCCGTCAAAGAAGAGCAGAACCTCTTTCTTTGAAGGCAGATCCTTGGTGTTGCCTATGACTATGGCGCACAGATAAAGGGCAAGCAGTCCGTTACCTCCTATGAATGATGTTGCACCGTTTGCAAACAGTGCTATGCTGAGTATCAGGATGGAGTAGAGCGGGCTGGACTGCAGGTTGATTCTGGTGAGCAGCCAGCGTGCGCCGTGTCCGAGAACCAGACCGACGGCAAAACCTATGGCAATCTGTTTTAAAAGCACCCATGCTCCAAAGAATACTATATTCCAGATTCCTGTAGTACCGGTTGAGCCGTGAACGGTTTCAAGGATATTTACCAGAAGGATGGTGAGCACGTATGCCATGGGGTCATTACTTCCGGATTCCAGCTCCAGCATCGGACCCAGGTTTTCACGCAGGGTGAGACGGTTGCTGCGGAGTATGGAGAATACCGATGCCGAGTCAGTAGATGACATGACTGCAGCCAGCAGAAGACAGCCCAGAATGGATGCGCCTGCACCGCCTATCCTGTTCCCAAATACGTAGTAGATGAAAAAACCGGTACAGATGATGGTTATGAATACACCCAACGTGGATACTGAAATACCTTTTCTTATGATGGGTTTTGTCTCCGGGAGCGATGTCTCCAGACCGCCGGTAAGCAGGATGATTGTCATGGCCAGATGACCCAGGAACTCTGCAACACGGGGCTCGTCAATGCGGATTCCTATGCCGTCCTCACCGGCCAGCATTCCAAGTATAAGGAACAGCAGCATGGTAGGCACACCGAATTTGGTACCTACTTTGGCCATCAATATGGCAACAAACATAAGGAATGATACGAGCAATATCAGGTTGCCCGATGAAATGTCAATGTTGAAAATGGACAATGGTAAGAAATTCATCTTTTACGGTATTATTAGCTAAGTTTCTTTATCAGTGTAAGCACGTTGTGACCGTCCACACGCTCATAGTTGATGTGGTCCATGATCTGACGGATCAGGTGAATACCCAGACCTCCTATCGAGCGGTCTTCGGCACTCAGGGTTATATCCACCTCTGCTTTGGCTGTGGGATCGAACGGCTTGCCGGTGTCAGATATTATGAATGAAACCTCTGACTTGTCGGCCTTGACCTCAATGGTGATGTCTCCCTTGGTTCCCTTGGGATAAGCGTAGTTCATCACATTGACCACTGCCTCCTCAATAGCCAGATTGATCTGCATCGTAACGGCCATGTCAAATCCGTTTGCCTCGCAGGCCTCATCAATGAATTTATTGAGTCGAGGAACACGTTTCAGGTCATTGGTCAAGGTAAGACTGCGCTGATATGTAAGATCCTCATGATGCTTGGTGTACTGAAGCGCCAGCATTGTAAGGTCATCGCTCTGATCGGCCTCACCTACGAATGCCTTGACAGACTCAGTCATCTGTGTGACAATGGTTGCGGGTTTGAACTCCTGTTTCTGCTGCAGGCCGCGTGCCACATCGATCACACGTGTCATCTCAAACTGCTGATGATTTATGTTCTCAGCCTCGTTGAGTCCGTCAGTGTAGAGGAATATAGTGGTGTCAGGATCCATGAGAGTCTCCTGCTTGGTGAACTTCCATCCTGCCATGACACCTATGGGCAGATTTGAATCGACAGGCAGCATACCGGCACCGGTATGACCTATCAGGACAGGTGCGTCATGTCCGGCGTTGCAGTAGTGCAGACGTCCGGTAGGCAGGTCAAGCACACCGGCAAAGAAGGTCACGAACATATTCGAGTCATTGTCCTGTGACAGTGTCTCATTAAGGGCATATATGATCTTGTCAGGTGATGCCTCATGGCTTGATACGGTACGGAACAGGGATTTGGTTACCACCATGTAGAGTGATGCCGGGATACCCTTGCCCGATACGTCGCCGATGCAGAAGAACAGCTTCTCATCGCGAATGTAGAAGTCAAACAGGTCGCCGCCTACCTCCTTGGCCGGAGTCAGCTGACCGAATACATCTATATCTGTACGATCCGGGAACGGCGGGAATGTCTTGGGCAGCATGGCCATCTGTATGTCACGTGCAATCTTGAGCTCACCTTCAATGCGTCCTTTCTGCTCATTGATCTGTTTGAGCTCGTCCATCTGCGTTACGAGTGACTGCTGCATATGCCGGAACGAGTTGGACAGTTTGCCTATCTCGTCATTGCGGTCTGATTCCGCAAGCTCCTCGTCAAAGTTTCCGGATGCTATCTCCTCGGCCTGCCATGCCAACTCCTCAAGCGGTTCCAACTGCTTGGTCAGTATGCTGCTGAATGACATGAGCATAAGCAGCAGTCCCACTATGACGATTCCGATGATGGTATTGATAAGTCTGTAGTAGCCTCCAAAGATATCCTGTGCCGGGCATACCAGACCTACGCTCCATCCGGTATCGCCCAGAGGCTTGAAGAAGACGAAACTGTTCTCGCCGTTGATTTCAAGTTCGCGGTAACCCTGCTCGCCGGCCTGCATGGCATGACCCAGATTGGTGATTGCGGTGTCCGGTTCAAGCAGTGTCTGGGTAAATATGGTCTGATAGAACAGTACGGTAGAATCAGGATGTACAAAGAATGTTCCGCCCTTACCAATCATGATAGTGTAGGAGTTGGGGTAGGGCTTTACGGCCGATACGGTCTGTGAGAGCCATTCTAGTGAAAGGTCGACGGCAATCGTGCCGATAAACTCACCCTCTCTGTCCTTGATGGGCTTGCAGTAAGAGATGATCATATCGTTCGATGAAAATCCTTCCGGATTGAAATCCACGAACGGCTCGGTCCAGCACGGTCTGTCAAGCAGTTTGGGGAGCTGGTACCAGTCCATTGAGAAGTACTGGTAATGGTCATTGCCCTCCTGTGTGGTTCTGATTACTCCGTTTTCATTCTGGGAATAGGCCGAGAAGTACTGTCCTCTCTTGCTGAAGTAGAAAGGCTCAAAGGCGATTGAACAGCCGTTCAGGTTGGGGTTGTTCTCCAGGATGCGGCGTGAGTAGACGAACATGGAATCAGGCGCATCCAGATGGCGTGTTATGAGCCAGTCGGTATTGTCGGTTGCTACTTTGACCTGTGTCAGTATATTGTCTACACGCAATACGGTATTGTCAAGAATACGGGTGGCGTTGTCTATCGCCGCGTCCTGAACTGCCAGGCGTGACTCATTGAAAAACACACCGTGTGCGGCCAGGAAGATTACTCCGGCAAAAAGTACTGTCCACAAACTGAGTTTGGTGGAGAGTGATCTTTGTTTCTTATGCTTCTTCATGACAGTACCGGCGTTATTCATCAATTAGTTCATCATAAGTCACCTCGCGGTCCAGCATGCCGTTCTCAACCATAAGGTCGCTGGCCTGTTTTACCATATCGGGACGCAGGCGGAACTCGTACTGTCCCGATTCGCGGTCCTTCAACAGACTCAGGACCTCGTCAAGCATAAGTTTCTGCAAAACCCTGTTAGTGGCTATATGGTCCTTCTGGACATACATCATCACAATCTCCAGGGTCTCTTCGGGATTCTGGATGGCCCATTCCCAACCCTGACGGCTGGCAGCGGCGAATCTTTCGGCCAGGTCCTTGTTTTTCTCATAGAACTCCTTTGTCACGTAGACGCCGTCCTCCTGTATGTTGTATCCGTGGTCGCGGAACCTGTAGACATTATCTTTGTTGAGTTCAATACCTGTCTGTACCAGTTGATAGTATTCGTTGTAACTCATGGCCAGGGTGGCATCGATGGCTCCTGATACGAACAGGTTCACATTCGTTGCAAACGGAATCCAGCGGTAATCCAGGTTTTCCTTGATGCTCATTCCTATGGCTATCTGTCCGAATCCGGCATTCCAGATTCCCACTTTGGCTCCATACTGTTTGAGTGGGTTCATACCACGGCTTGAGACTATTACCATGGCGTTGTTCATTGAGGTCTGGAGGATATTGACCAAGGGTATTCCGTCGCTGATGATCTCCATGGCCTGCGCAAGTTGCAGCGTGGTGGCATGGCTCTCATTGTTGCGGATACGGTTTATGGCCGATTGCGTAACCGACGGATGAACAATCTCCACATCAATTCCGGCTTTGTAGTAGAAACCCATCTCCTGGGCTACGTAATAGCCGGCAAACTGGGCCTGGGCGGTCCATTGGGGCGTAAATATCAGTTTGTCCTGCTGGGCGTGGGCCGATAAGCAGGTCAAGACCGTAAGAATTCCCCAGAATATCCTTTTTATCATAACAGTAGCGTTCAACTTAAAATACTCTCAAGTCCCACTCTCAGTTCAGGCATCGGACGTTTGGTGTCCCTTTCAACTATGAGGGTCTTAAGGCCTGCAAAGGGAAGTATCATCTCATCAATCTCTTTGAGCGGTATGCCCGGGCCGAAGTATTCCCTTGCAAAGAACTCCCAGAACTTAATTGCAAGGCTCTTGGGCATGTGGAATGTCTCCTCAATGAAATCCGCGTTGCTCAGGTTGCAGCACAGATAGACCATACCCAGGTCAAACAGGTGGTTGCCCCAGCAGAAATCGCCCAGGTCAATGAAATAACGCTCATTGCCCGTAAAGATGGCGTTACTGTACTGAAGGTCTCCGTGTATGGCTGTGTCCTCGTCGGGGACATCGGCTATGAAACGCTCAAGCTTGGCTTTCTGGACGGCATCGAAGAACGGGTTTTCCCCGAGAAGCCTGAAGTATCGGTCCTTTACGTTCTCGAACTGCGTGGTATCCACATGGGTTGCATGCAGTTGCAGGCACATTCCGGCAAACTCACGGGCAAACTGTCCTACCTTTTCGGGCTCATCACCGGTTGCGCGGGAATAGGACTTCTTGCCTGTTATGCGTCTGAAACGTATGCCGTAACGGCCATCGCCGGTTGTCACGTAATCTCCCGGCTCAGGTGTGGATATGCCCATCTCATATACCTTACGGGCCAGCGTTATCTCATCCAGCGGCTGTTGTACAATGCCGGGACGATAAAGCTTGAGCATGACCGTAGGGTCAGTCTTATGGTTGAAACTCTCTCCGTTGGCACCTCCGCCGAAGAGTTCATAATCATCAAGATTTATCTTAATAGCATCCATTCTGCAGAATAAAGCGCTAATTTACACTTTTAGCAGGATATAAACCACATTTTGGGGCAAAAATGTCACTTGCCGATGTTGGCTATGATGCGCAGGTTGAGTTGACGGCCGGTAAGGTAGTTGGGAACGGCAAACTGGGAATTGGTTATGTCGGTGATCCAGTAGTAGGAGTTGACGTTGTTGATGCCAAGCAGGTTCAGACCGTCCACACCCATCCAGATATCTTTGAAAAATCCTGACTTGCCGTAAATATGAGGATGCTTGTCGTAGTCAAAGATCTTATATGATAGTCCGATGTCCACACGCTTGTATGCGGGGGCACGGAACACCTGCTTCTCGCGGCCGCTGTGGGTGGGGCCGAAAGGCAGTCCGTCGGCCAGTGAGCAGCGCAGTGACATTTTCCAGCTCTCCTTGCGTGGGAAAT
>Ga0310786_10010837_pt1 | contig 11423 bp, 8 predicted proteins | sample AusTroGonzalo_MG_FD_203881 | JGI IMG/M metagenome (GOLD analysis project Ga0310786, IMG submission 203881) | Bovine rumen microbial communities from tropical cattle in Woodstock, Queensland, Australia - Gonzalo_03 (v2) (version 2) | ecosystem: Host-associated > Mammals > Digestive system >... | reverse complement strand
ACTCGCTGAGGAGGACCCTACCTTCACAGTCAAGTCAGACCATGAGACCGGCCAGACCGTCATCAGCGGTATGGGTGAGCTTCACCTTGATATCATCGTCGACCGTCTCCGTCGTGAGTTCAACGTCGAAATCAACCAGGGCGCACCTCAGGTTAACTACAAGGAGACCATCACCGGTACCGTACAGCACCGTGAAGTCTTCAAGAAGCAGTCTGGTGGTCGTGGTAAATTCGCCGACATCATCGTCGAAATCGGTCCTGCTGACGAAGGCAAGACAGGCCTTCAGTTCGATAACCAGGTCAAGGGCGGTAACGTTCCTAAGGAATTCATCCCGTCAGTTCAGAAGGGTTTCGAGTCTGCCATGGCAAATGGTGTGCTCGCCGGCTACGAGGTTCCTTCAATGAAGGTTACTCTCCTCGACGGTTCATTCCACCCTGTGGACTCTGACCAGCTCTCATTCGAACTTGCTGCCCGCATGGCATTCCGTCATGCTTGCCCTAAGGCTAAGCCGGTTCTTCTTGAGCCTATCATGAACCTTGAAGTTGTAACTCCTGAGGATTACATGGGAGACATCGTAGGTGACCTCAACCGTCGCCGCGGTCAGATCAACGCAATGGATACCACCGCCAACGGCGCACGTATCATCAGGGCGTTCGTTCCGCTCGCAGAGCAGTTCGGCTACGTTACCGTACTCCGTACCCTTTCTTCAGGTCGTGCTACCAGCACCATGAGCTTCGACCACTATTCAGAGGTTCCTGCAAACCTTGCTAAGGACATCGTTGAGAAGAGTGGTTACAAGGCTTCTGATGACGACGTTTAATATTTAATGGATAAAACAGTGTATTGATATGAGTCAGAAAATCAGAATTAAACTCAAATCATTCGATCATATGTTGCTCGACAAGTCAGCAAAGAAGATCGCCGACACAGTGACAGCCACCGGTGCTAAAGTATGCGGCCCAATTCCGCTTCCTACCGACAAGAAAATCTTCACTGTGAACCGTTCTACTTTCGTCAACAAGAAAGCTCGCGAGCAGTTCGAACTCGATTCATACTGCCGTCTCCTGGACATCGACGATTCTAATGCAAAGACCGTTGATTCCCTCATGAAGCTCGAGCTTCCTTCAGGAGTAAGCGTAGAGATCAAAGTCTAAATTTCTTTCCTTAGTTTACAAGGAAAAGTATTATATTTGCATCCGCGTCGCTAAGCGGCGCAGATGCATTCCGGTCCCATAGCTCAGTTGGTTAGAGCATCTGACTCATAATCAGGGGGTCGCAGGATCATGCCCTGCTGGGACCACGAAAAAAGCCATCGCAATCGCGGTGGCTTTTTTGTATTCATGTCGTTCCTCTTAACGGCTCTTGTATTCCATCGCCGCTTTCACGAAGTTTACGAAGATAGGCTGAGGATTCTCAGGAGTGCTCTTCAGCTCCGGATGGAACTGGGTGGCGATGAAGAACGGATGTTCAGGCAGTTCTATGATCTCAGCGAGACCGGATCCAGGGTTCTGTCCGCTGATCTTCATTCCTGCCTCCTCGAACTGCTTGCGGTATGTGTCGTTGAACTCATATCTGTGGCGATGCCTCTCGGAGATAAGCTCCTTGCCATATATCTTGCGGGCGAGAGTTCCTTCGCCGAGAGCGCAGTCATAGGCTCCCAGTCTCATGGTTCCTCCCTTTATGGTCAGGCTCTTCTGCTCTTCCATCAGGTCGATTACCGGGTAAGGAGTCTTAGGATTCTCCTCGGTAGAAGCCGCTCCTGCCAATCCAAGCACGTCCCTTGCGAATTCCACGACTGCCATCTGCATTCCGAGGCAGATGCCGAAGAACGGAATCTTGTTCTCGCGCGCGTGGCGTACGGCTGCGATCTTGCCCTCAAGGCCTCTCTCGCCGAAGCCTGGAGCCACAAGGATTCCGTCCATGCCTTTGAGCTTCTCGGCGACGTTGGAATTGTCAAGATGCTCGCTCTGGAAGGTATTTACCCTGACCTTGCACTCATTGGCCGCCCCGGCATGCACGAACGATTCCAGGATAGATTTATAGGCATCCTGGAGCTCTACGTACTTGCCCACGAGGGCGATGTTGACCTCACTTTTCGGATTCTCCAGACGGTGCAGGAAATCCTTCAGTTTCTTGAGGTCCGGCTCAGGGAGATACTCGATCCTGAAATGGTTCACCACCATCTCGTCCAGACCTTCTTTCTCCATGTTCAGAGGCACGTTGTAGATGCTCGGAGCGTCGATGGACTGGATTACATGACCCTGTCTTACGTTGCAGAAGCGGGCGATCTTGTCGCGGATGCTTTGGGACAGGTCGACCTCGGTGCGGCATACGATGATGTCCGGATGGACTCCGGCCTGCTGCAGCATCTGGACGGAGTGCTGGGTCGGCTTTGTCTTGAGCTCTTTTGCGGCCTTCAGATAAGGGATCAGGGTGAGGTGGATGCAGAGCAGGTCCTCGTCCGGAAGCTCCCACTGAAGCTGTCTTATGGCCTCGAGGAATGGCTGGGACTCCATGTCTCCGACAGTTCCTCCGACCTCGGTGATTATGATGTCGTAATCGCCTGTCTTGGAGAGAAGCATCATCCTGCGCTTGATCTCGTCCGTGATGTGCGGTACGATCTGGACTGTCTTGCCCAGATATGCGCCTTCGCGCTCTTTGGTGATGACTGTATTGTAGATGCGGCCGGTAGTGACGTTGTTGGCCTGTGAGGTGTAGATTCCAAGAAATCTTTCATAGTGTCCGAGGTCGAGGTCAGTCTCGGCTCCATCCTCCGTCACATAGCATTCTCCATGCTCGTAAGGGTTGAGAGTTCCCGGGTCGATGTTTATGTACGGGTCGAATTTCTGGATGGTGACACGCAGTCCCCTGGACTGCAACAATTTGGCGAGAGATGCGGCAATTATGCCTTTGCCAAGCGACGAAGCGACGCCTCCTGTTACAAATACATATTTCGTGTTCATTTTTGTATAGTTCTAACAGGACTTCAAAGTTAAGTCAAGTCCGCGAAACTATCACAATTTTTTTTGATTTTTTGCTGGGAGTGCCTGCAGAACTTACTTCACGAACGCGAAGAAGACGGCCAGGACGATGAACGCGAAAGATACGAAATGATTCCAGTGGAAAGGCTGGTTCTTGAACATGAGGGTGACGATGATCGTGAATACAGTCAGGGAAATCGCCTCCTGGATGACTTTCAGCTGCACCAGGTTGAACGGTCCGCCGTTGTCCATGAAACCAATCCTGTTTGCCGGGATCATGACGCAATACTCGAAGAACGCCACGCCCCAGGAAACCAGGATAATCACGAACAGCGGCCAGTCCGTCGAGATCTTCATTTCCTGAAGCTTGAACTGTCCATACCATGCGAATGTCATCAGGACGTTGGAAATCACCAACATCAATATCGTCCAGAATGCCTTCATTTCCACACTTTTCAAAAATTTCCGGCCGCAAATGTACGCAAAAACTTTTATTTATTGCGCACAAATCTACAGTAATGGCTGCAGGTATTCCCCGATACGGTCAAGCCATGTGTAGCTGCCGGTGCCGGGGGAGGCGGAGTACTGGAAACAATGCTCGCGCAAGGCCAGAGTGTGGAGTTCGCACTGGATGCCCATCGAACGCATCTTCTCCCATACACGGACTGAGCCCATAGGGGACCAGCTGTCAGCATCGCCATGGATCAGCAGCATCGGCGCCGTGTCGAGGTCGAAAGAAAACTCAGGGGCAATATAGAGATCGTCATCGTTGCCTTTCGTAGTATTGTACTGGTCGAATCCGTCGCTCAGCACATATGCCGGATAAATACCGATACCCCACTGCACCTTGCAGGACAGCTTGTCGATATCGTCTATCGGCAGGTATGAGCGGTGACGAGAAGAAGTCACGCCCATGAGCGTCAGATGGCCGCCGGCAGACGAGCCCATGATTCCTATCTTGTCTGGATTCAGGCCTCGTCCCACAGCCTCGCTGCGTACAATTCGGATGGCCCTCTGGAGATCCTGCCATGCCGCCGTGTGCTTGGCAAGTCCCTCAGGACGCGGCGAGCGGTATTTCATGGTGACCACGGTGACGCCCATCGCGTTGAGATAGCGCCGTGCCGGCGTGACCTCGAAACTCTCCGGTCCGTTGCCGTAATATGCGCCTCCTGAATATATGATCTGGATTGCGTCAGTCTTTCTGACGGCAGGGATGTGCCACTCGATATATGGAGTGCAGAGACTGTCCTGGAAGCATGGCATCTTGCCTTCGGGCCATATCTCCTCGCGGATGTATTCAGCCCTGTCGGCGTCGGAGGTAAACCTGGTGTCGAGCACTACTTCCGGCTCCGGAGTTCCGAGATAGCCCATCTGTCTCATGAACTCGATTCCGCGCTCCAGGCCGAATGCCCCATGGCCTTTGCCCGGATAGAGATGCAGCTCTGCAGGAATTCCCATGCGGCGCAGTTGCCGGTAGACCAGGGTCGAGCCGTTAGGGGAATACGGGTCTATGCCGCCGTGGTGGAGGCTGAGCGGGCATGTCTTTTCATCGAAGCGGAAAACGCCGCTGAGCTTGACATCGGTCCCGTAGCCCTCCCGGGTGGCTTTCGTGCCAGCCTCGCCATCGGTGGTGGCGTATGCCGGAGCGTTCAGTATGCCCCAGTTTATGTGGCATGGGATATCGTCTATCGAGTCTATTCTCTTGTATGCCGGAGTCTGGGAACTGGTAGCAAGCAGCAGGGCCAGATGCGATCCCGCCGACATCGAAATCACTCCTATCTTCTCGGGATCATAGCCCCTCCTGGCCGCTTCGCTCCTGACCATCCTGACTGCGCGCTGGCCGTCTTCCCAGGCTGACTGGTAGATAGGCAGGCCTTCCGGACGAGGAGTCCTGTACACGAAGTTCACGCACTGAATTCCCAGCTGCGTCAGTCTCTTGTGCCACTGCTTGATAAGCTTTACATCGCAAGTGTTCTGATACGACCCGCCTGAGATAAGGATCATGCAGACATCATTGTCTACAGCTGCATCCGGAGCCTCGAACCATTCCAGATAAGGCATCCTGTGCTTGTCGGGATCGAAGTCCGGAAGCTTTGTCTCATCGGTCATGGCGGCTATCTGCGATGCCTGCGCGTCGGGCATCTTGCCCTCTGGCCATATCGGTTCACGCTCCCATCCCCAGACCTGCAGGGAACAGAAGGCGAAAAGTAAGATCAAGAATTGTTTCATGTGAGTGTTGGTCATAGTCTATCTTGCGAATATAACGATTTTTAGCGAAATTTGTCGGTCCAAATAGAAACCGATGACAAAGTTAATCATATTCGACCTTGACGGGACTCTGCTCGATACAGTGGAGGACCTCGGCAATGCAGCAAACTACGCATTGAGGACATGCGGCTTCCCGGAGAGGGAAATCGAGGAGTACAAGATCCTCTGCGGCCGCGGAATCGCCAACCTGCTGAACGACTCCCTTCCTGAGGAGGCACGCACTGACGACAACCGTGCCCGCATGGCATCCCTGTTCTTCCCATACTACAGGGCCCATATCAATGATTTCACCCGTCCGTACGAGGGAATCCCGGAACTTCTCGACACTCTGTCAGCCGAAGGGATCAAGTTTGCCCTGGCCTCGAATAAATACCAGGAGGGAGCCGAGCGCCTGATCGACCGCTTCTTCGCCAAATATGGCTTCGTGTCCATACTTGGCCAGCGCGAAGGCCAGCCTATCAAGCCGGACCCTGCGATCGTAGGCCAGATCCTCGCCGAGAATCCGGACATCAAGGCGGATGAAGTCGTATATGTAGGCGACTCGAATGTGGACATGATGACGGGAAACAACGCCAAAGTCCGCACCGTCGGCGTTACCTGGGGCTTCCGTTCCCGCGAAGAACTCGCCGCGCACAATCCATGGAAGCTCATCGACAGACCGGAGGAACTCGCCGAAGCCGTTCTCGGCTCTTTTGCCGACAGGGTTGAGCGCATTGTCCGCCGCGCTTCGTCGATAATGCGCGAGAAGAATTTCGAGATCCATACGAAAGGCGGCGACGTCGCCAACCTCTGCACCAGCGCAGACATCGGCGTCCAGCATTTCCTCTACGACGAGCTGAGCAGGCTGATGCCAGGCTCGGGCTTCCTCGGAGAAGAAGAGGACATGACTGACCTGAACCATGAGTATGTCTGGATCATCGACCCGATCGACGGCACTGCCAACTTCGCCCGCGGAATCGCCGAATGTGCCATCTCAGTGGCCCTGAAACATAATGACCATATCGAACTGGGCATTGTCTACAATGCGTTCAGGGAAGAGCTCTACAGGGCCGAAAAAGGAAAGGGCGCATATCTCAACGGGAGGCGCATCCATGTCTCCGACCGCTCGTTCAAGGCCGGTCTGTTCTGCTGCGCCCTCTGCGTTTACAAGAAAGAATATGCGCAGATCTGCAACGATATCATAATGGAGGCCTATCCTCATTGCAGCGACGTACGGCGCTTCGGTTCGGCAGCTCTGGAGCTCTGCTATCTCGCCAGCGGAACGATAGAGCTTTTCTTTGAATACAGGCTCATGCCATGGGACTATGCAGCGGCCAGCCTCATAGTCGAAGAAGCCGGCGGCGTGCTCACCGGGCGAGGCGGTTCCAAGCTCATATTTGACAAGCCTCTTCTCGTGGTCGGCGCCAATACCAAGGAAAATCACGACAAGCTTTGCGCCATCGTAACCTCCCACACCTCAGAAAATCCATACGACTAAGCTTGGCCTTATTTTTGATTGTGACGGACAACAGTAAAACTAACTATTATATGAAAAAAATTTTGACGCTATGCGTCAGCCTGCTGCTGATAACCTCTGTGCATGCGCAGAAAAAAGTCACGATCAGTGGCTATGTCACCGATAATGAGACAGGCGAGACGCTTATCGGAGCTGCCGTTCTAAGCGGCCCGAAAACAGGAAGCATCACCAACAATTTCGGATACTATTCCCTCACTATTCCTGCCGGGGAGACCACTCTCCAGTACAGCTACGTGGGGTATTCCGACGTAATGTTGCAAGTGAACCTCCAGAAGGACACCCTTATCAACATCAGTCTCTCCATTTCGGAGACACTTCAGGCAGCCAAGGTTACCGGACGCTCCAGTACCCGCTCCGAAGCGGGCATCGCCTCGACCTATCTGGGCTCGATCGACGTCCCTATCAACCAGGTGAAGAATACTCCCGTACTGTTCGGAGAATCAGACGTGCTGAAGGCCCTGCAGACCATTCCTGGAGTGCAAGGCGGCAACGAAGGCTTTACAGGGCTTATCGTCAGGGGCGGAGGACCGGACGAGAACCTTATCCTTCTTGACGGCACCCCGATTTACAGCGTGGACCATATGTTCGGCCTTTTCTCCGTATTCCAGACTGAAGCTGTCAAGAAAGTCACCCTTTACAAAGGCTCCTTCCCTGCAAGATATGGCGGGCGAGTGTCTTCTATCGTGGACATCCGCACAAACGACGGAAACCTCAAGGAGACATCCGGCAGCGTTACCTTGGGCTTGCTCAACAGCCGTCTCCATCTGGAGGGACCTATAATCAAGGACCGTCTCAGCTACTCTTTCAGCGCGAGAGGCCTTCATACGGCTTATCTCATCCCTATTATCCGCTTGTTCGTAGACAAGGAAGAACTCGGCTTTAACTACTACTTCTATGACGTCAACGGAAAGCTCTCATGGCGTATGTCTGACAAGGATCGCTTCTTCCTTGGCTTTTATACCGGATCGGACAAGCTGAAAGATGGATATACGGATGAATACTTTTCAGATTCATATGCGAACAGCGATGAATGTGACATGTCGACTCGATGGGGAAATGACGTAGTGCATCTCCGCTGGAACCATGTTTTCTCAAGCCGTCTGTTCTCCAATGCCACGGTAGCGTTCAACAAATATGACATGCGGCTCTATTCCGATGAAAACTATACGACGAAAGGAAATGACAACAAGACATATCTGGACAACACTGTCGCGAATTACAATTCCGGAATCAAGGACTGGAGCGCACGCATCGATTTCGAGTGGCATCCTTCTCCTGCCCAGATAGTCCGGTTCGGCAGCGAATACCTTTACCATAACTTCAGGCCTGAGACATTCTCCACTATTGAGCGGGCGCTTGTCGATTCCAAGGAGCAGATGTCCATCAGACGCGACTACGGCAATCAAGGATCCTACTTCGGACATGAGCTTTCGGCTCATGGAGAGTATGAATACACATCCCCATGGGGACTCACCGTCAACCCGGGACTGAGAGCCACCGTCTTTGCCGTCAAGGGACGTACATACTACAGCCTCCAGCCGCGAGTGAACGTCAAATACGAGATACCTGACAGACAGGTCTCCCTAAAGGCCGGCTACTCAAGGATGGCCCAGTATGTCCATCTGCTCGGCTCGCTTCAGATATCCATGCCGACAGACCTCTGGGTGCCTATCACCAAGGATATCCGCCCTATAACCTCCGACCAGGTCAGCGCCGGTATTTACTATGACGGCATCCCGGGCTGGGAGTTCTCTGCCGAGGGCTACTACAAGCTCATGAACAACATACTCGAGTACTCCGACGGAGCTGTCTACATAGGCACATCTTCCAACTGGGAGGAACGAGTTGAGATGGGTAAGGGAAGAGCCAGGGGAATAGAGCTTATGGCCCAGAAGACATCCGGGCGGCTTACAGGATGGGCAGCGTACACTCTTTCCAAGAGCGAGCGACGTTTCCCTGACGGGGAGATCAACTTCGGACGCTGGTTCCCTTACAAGTATGACAGACGCCATGTCGTAAACGTCAACACGAGCTACAAGCTCACCAAGAAGATAGACTTCAATGCAGTATGGGCATATGCAAGCGGATCGCCGATCACGATTCCTGAGAACAAGACTTTCATAGTCGGTCCTTCAGGTTATTACGTGGCCTCCGATACATATTATTATCCATCAAGGAACAACTGGAGAATTCCGTCCAGCCACCATCTGGATGTCTCGTTTGCGTTCCACAACAAAAAGAAACGCGGGCAGAGTACCTGGACCTTGGGCGTCTACAACATATATGACCGCAGGAACCCTAATTTCTACAGCCTCGAAAACAAAGAGGATAAAAAGACCGGAGAGACCCGTCTGCGCCTCAAGACGGTCACGATACTGCCTTTCATACCTTCAGTTTCATATACCAGGGAATTCTAGACTTCATCAGCCATGAAATATAGTGTTTATACAATAATCCTAAGTGTGCTCATGATATTTTCGTCATGCAGCAAGCTGACCCGCACATACTATATCGACAACTTCGACGACGAGGACGTGTTGGTAATGAACTCACAGATAGATGCCGGTGCAGACAAGCATGACATCCATCTCAATCAATGCAGCCGTAGCGAGGTGAAGCTGGCCTACAAGCCTGTCTATGAGGTCGTGGTCAACGGAAGTACCGTACATTCAGGTGAGTCTTCAGATTTTGAATATAAATTCAAGCCTGGAGACAATGTCATCGTGGAATCCGTCTGTGAAGGACGGAGACTGCATTCCGAGGTGACAGTCCCTCAGCCTCCTGTTATCCTGTCCCATGAGCATACGTTTACGGACAAGGACATTTCCCTGTACTTTACCATCAAGGATCGTCCCGGAGAAAAGAACTGGTATCGTGTAGTGGCTGAAATGGAGGAATCCTATGATTTCAAGGATTATACCGGCGAGATCATACACGAGTGCCGTAGAGACAGATTGTCCATGGATACGACTTGCGACCCTATCATTACCAACGGATTCTCCAGGGAAGGCGAAGACATCTTCTCAGACCTCATGCCTGAGAACAAATACGCCATCTTTTCTGACAGGGACTTTGCCGACGACTCCGCTAGGCTCAGGGTAGATATAAGCAAGAGTTCCGTCGATTACTATTACGAATACGGGAAAAGCCTGCGGGAGTATAATCGGGAAGAAGTCTTGGACTACCAGGCAAAAGTATTCATCACGGTTTACGCCATTTCTGAAGATCAGTACCGATATCTTAAGGCTGCGACGTCTCTTGAGTATAACGACTTCGACCTGAACTTCCTGATAGAGCCGGTCCTGCTGCCGACTAACGTCAGCGGAGGCCTGGGCATGGTCGCCGTAGACATGCCTATCTCTGTCGAGTACGAAGGAATATTCGATTATAGAGAAGACTAGATTACCCGGCCTTTGTTCTCAAGGCCGCGATACCAGAAACGGGCTGTGATATCCTCACGGCCTTTTTCTGTTATATGGTAGAGCCTCTGGTTGGTGGTCTTCTTGGTGAGAGGACCCTTCTCGGGCAGGTATGGTCCGACCTTGACATAGTCGAACAGATCCCAGATGCCATCCTCGACTTCCTGCCTTCCGGAGTACAGCCCGATCTCGAGATTGTGCTTCTCCTTGACATACCTGGCCAGTTCCATCAGCCGCTCATGATCCCGGCCCTCTCCCATGAACAGGAAGCAGTTGATCCCGAAGTTGTCTTCGACCAGGGCGTCGATTACGGCCTCGGTCAGTTCTTCTCCGATATCAAGCTTCAGGAAAGGGGAATGACACCCAATGCAATTACCCCTGCAATTGCTGATGTCGATTGCAAGGGTAACTTTTCCTGGGATTTCCTCCATGACGACGGACGTCATGGCCGGTACATATTTAAGCATTATGCTATGGTCTCTGTCTTGTCCTCCTTGATGTAGAATCTGTGTTCTGCCTCGATCTGTCTCATCTCGCTGAACGAAGAGACGCGCTTGAGGTAGCCGATCACACGGGTAAGATAGTCGAGATTGTGGCTGCCGCACTTAGGACATACCGTGAGGGTATCCTTGCTGATGTATCCGCAGTCGTTGCAGACAGTGTTGCGGCAGTTGAATGTGAAGTAGTTCGTGCCGTAGTGCGCAGCTACGTTGAGGAGCTGGCGATACTGCTCTTTGGTAAGGTGCTCCGCAAGGTTGAGGTGCAGTGCGGAACCGCCGTCGAGATACTTCACATAATCCTCTCCGTGCAGCTTGAACTTGTCCACGATGCTGAGGCTCTCGTCTTCAGGGTTGTAGAAGTATGAGCTGTACATGTTGTGGCGAGGAGAAACGAAATAGCCGTCCTTTGCATCCCATTTGTAGTTCTTTCCGGAAAGATTCTCGCCAGGTACGAACTCGGTGTTGAACATCGTCTCCTTGGTCTTGTCTTTCCTGTTGGCTATGTTTATGGTCTCAAGGAGGCCGTTCACGAACTCCTTGTAGTCTTCGTTAGGAGAGATCTCCAGGCCGAGGAACTCAGCGGCGTCGGTCATACCGTTGACTCCGATGGTCAGGTACTGCCTTGACATGTCGATGAAGCCGGCCTTGTAGACGTCGAGCATGTCAGCCTTGAGGAAGTCCTTGATGATCTCGTTGAATGCAGTCTGATATTTATGCACTCTTTCGGTCATCTCGCTGA
>Ga0310786_10010836_pt1 | contig 11423 bp, 8 predicted proteins | sample AusTroGonzalo_MG_FD_203881 | JGI IMG/M metagenome (GOLD analysis project Ga0310786, IMG submission 203881) | Bovine rumen microbial communities from tropical cattle in Woodstock, Queensland, Australia - Gonzalo_03 (v2) (version 2) | ecosystem: Host-associated > Mammals > Digestive system >... | reverse complement strand
CTATAATAACGATAGAATCAATCTAAGGCTAAAAGGAAAGAGTCCGGTGCAATACCGAACTCTATTCCAAACTAAGGCCTAGCAATTAATGTTAAACCGTCCAACTTTTGGGGGTCACATCACTTCGGCCTCCTTTTTTTAATTGAGAATTGAAAATTAAGAATTGAGAATTGAAAAAATGGTTCGGATTTTTTCCGAACCATTTTTTGTATCGTGTGGATTAACGCAGGTGCTTGACAATTATGTCACTTCGTTCCATGATTTTTGTCGCGATTCGGGATAGCCTAAGCAATCTTAGACTCTCCTCTCACTGCTCCAGAAATTTTCAATTTTCAATTCTCAATTCTCAATTATCCTGTTTTTTGTTGGCGGATTGGGAATAATGCGCTAATATTGCAGTGCAAATAAGCTGATTCGGTATATCGGGTTTAGTCCTCCCGTTATGCCGAATCTTTTTTGTTTGCGTCTAGTATCAACCTAAATCTTTCAAACTATGAAGAAAAAGACCATGGGGCAGTCTTCAGCCCTAAAGAAGACAAGAGAGTTTTCACTTTGTTCATGGATGACGTTGGCACTGGTTCCGTTACTTGCCGCATCATGTCATGCAAGGCTGCATGAAGTGATGGAGCCTGAGGATAACGGCAAGGTTCCGGTAACAATCCTGGTAAACAACCTGTCAAGTCCTGATTATGTCCAGACCCGTGCTATGGTGGATGTAGGTCGGGTTTGTTCCAACCTCTCCTTCTGCATCTATCCATGTGAGGGAGAATCATTCGATAAGATTCAGATTAACCAGAGCCGTGGGGAGGAATCGTTCGGGACTGTATCACAGAACCTGACTGTAGGAGTACACAAGATTGTCGTGGTTGCCCATAACGGCGACAAGAACGCCACCATGACCAATCCTGAGTCCATTGCGTTCAGCAGCAATACTATCCTTAAGACTACCGACACATATTGTTGGGCGGGTGAGGTGAACGTGACGCAGGAAACCGGAACCATTGAGGTGTCATTGACAAGGGCTACTGCCATGTTCAGGCTCAAATTGACCGATGCGCAGATTCCCGCGCAGGTTTGTGAGCTACAGTTCGCATATAAGGGCGGTAGCGCCGCGGTCAACCCGTTTACGCTTGAGGGAACCACCAAGAGCAACCAGAAGGAATCCTTTGCCATCCAGGACCATTCACAGAAGACATTTGAGATTTACACGTTCCCGCGCTATGAAGAGAAGAACGGAGTGAGGAATCTGTCACAGCTGGAGATTACGGTCACAGCCATAGACGTGTATGGGAATGCTGTAAAGGAGAGGGTACTGACCGATGTCCCTGTCTTGCGTAACAGGATTACAGAGTGCACGGGTGAATTTTTTGCCGGTGGTGTTCTTGAATACACAAATATCGGTTTCGGAGGTCTTCAGGTAGAACAGGATTGGGCCGGCACTGATACATATACGTTGTCGGATTAGCCAAGGCCATACCAGGTTAACTAACGGACTGTAATGTGAAGGCAGGTTTGCTGTTTCTCGTATTTTACGTAGCAGCGATCCTGTCTTTGCATATCGTATGCTACCTGATAGAGTATCTGGCGCATCTTGTCAACCGATGCGGTCTTGCCCACTTTCGGGGTAGAGTAGGTAAAGTATGATATGTCAAAGGTGGTTCCGTAGCAGTGGCAGGAGTTCTCGGTGGAGTTGACGTTGGTACGGCGCAACTGGCGTACGGTCTCTTCGGTGCGCAGTACGCTGGTCACGGTAAAGCGGTGGTTACGGTTGTAACCTCGGTTAAAGAGTGAGTCCTGGAATGCACGGCCCATATCCTCAAGCAGTCTGGCGGCCTTGGGCACAAGGTAGGGTACTGAGTGGGTCAGCTTGTCAATGTCATAGAACTGGTTAGGCTCAATCTTTACAAGACGGCGGTCAGTCTCTGCCTGTTCTTTTGTGATAGGGCTGGATAGGCCATTCCTGATGGCTGCTTCCAGCTGTGTATCGTTCAGGTCATTGAACATGCGGTCATACTGGCGTACGGGCTCACGGCGGTCGGTGTTGTGGTTCACCTCGCCCTCGTCTATGTACTGCTGTATGTCGGCTCCCTTCTGTGAAAGCGAACCGGACAGTTTGTAACCGCCTATGAACAGCATCAATATAATGGCTACCGGTATAAGCATAAAGAGCATGAACACTATGCTGTTTATGGAATCCAGGTGGAAAATGTGTTTGATAAGGTTCCCGTACCAGCGCAGGAACGATGTGAATGTGGCCTCTATCAGGAATCCCCATGCCGGCATTATGGTTACAGAGAACTTGTAGCCTATGAGTGATGAACCTCCGTATCTGTAGAACCCACCCCAACCTATAAGTGCCGCAAAAGCTGCTATGTAAAGGATTGCAACCGCCCAATTGAGCCAGGCCTGCCCTATTTTACGCCAAAGGTAGAACTGTATGGCACCGGTAATGAAACAGAGTACCCATATCATTGCAGAGAATATTCCCGGTACTGAGTCGCTGTCGGGCAGAAACCATCGGCCTATGGCATCGGTTATGAAATAGAGTATGGAAGAGAGTATTATAAAGCGTATAATCCTTATCTTGCCGTCAATGCGGTTAACTGTACGTTCTCTGTTTGAACCTTCTTGAGGTTGCGGATTGCCTTCCTGTATGGGTTTTGTTGTATTATTATTCATATTGGTGACAAATTTACTTTATTTAGGTTGTCTGTAAGAATAAACTCATGTCATTTTTTGTAATTTCGCGACAGATTAAACAATAGACTGCTATGAAAGAACTTGACTGGTCCAACCTTTCGTTTGGTTACATGAAAACCAACTGGAACCTCCGCATCTGGTTCAAAGACGGGAAATGGGGTGAGATAGAGGAATCTGACTCCGAGTATGTACCTATGCACATTGCCGCTACCTGCCTGCACTATGGTCAGGAGGCTTTTGAGGGCCTTAAGGCCTTCCGCGGTAAGGACGGAAAGGTGCGTGTGTTCCGTATGGAGGCCAATGCCGAGCGTATGCAGAGCACCTGCCGCGCCACCATGATGCCTGAGCTTCCTACCGAGACATTCTGCAAGATGGTAAAGCGCGTTATCGAGCTTAACAAGGAGTTCATCCCTCCATATGAGAGCGGTGCATCATTATATATCCGTCCGCTGCTGGTAGGTACCGGTGCAGAGATTGGCGTTAAGCCGGCCCAGGAGTATATGTTCCTTATATTCGTTATGCCGGTTGGTCCGTATTTCAAGGGTGGTTTTGCTGCCAATGCATACGCTTTGGTACGTTCGTATGACCGTTCAGCTCCTCTGGGTATGGGTAAATATAAGGTAGGCGGTAACTACGCAGCCAGTCTGTTTGCTCACAATATCGCTCATGAGAAGGGTTACGGTAGCGAGTTCTATTTGGATGCAAAGGAGAAGAAGTACATCGATGAGTGCGGTGCCGCCAACTTTATCGGCATCAAGGGTAACAGCTACATCACTCCCAAATCGGAGTCAATTCTGCCTTCAATCACCAACAAGAGCCTGCAGCAGCTGGCCAAGGACAACGGCATGACTGTTGAGTGCCGTCCTGTTCCTCTGGAGGAGCTTAACGAGATGAGCGAGGCCGGTGCCTGCGGTACTGCCGCCGTAATATCACCTATCTCACGCATCGATGACATTGAGCTTGGCAAGTCATACGTTATAGGTGACGGCAAGCCGGGTCCTGTTCTTACAGGCCTGTACCATCAGCTGCGTGCCATCCAGTATGGTGATGCTCCCGATGTCCACGGCTGGGTAACCGTTCTGGATATCTGATATGGGTAAGGGTAAACTGGCCAAGTTTGCCGATATGCGGACCTATCCGCACGTGTTCGAGCCTCAGGGTTCGTACCGCGAGGATGTCCCGTTTGAAATGAGGGGCTGCTGGAACAGCTCCTTCTTTCATAATGACGGCCCTATCGTGCTTGAGTTGGGCTGCGGTCATGGCGAATATACCGTAGGGCTGGCCGGTCTGTATCCCGACAGCAATTTCATAGGTGTTGACATAAAGGGTGCCAGGATGTGGACGGGCGCAAAGATGTCGGTGGAGCGCGGCATGAAGAACGTGGCGTTCCTGCGTACCGTTATTGAGCTTATTGACCGCTTCTTTGCACCTGGCGAGGTGAGTGAGATATGGCTCACGTTTCCTGACCCGCAGATGAAAAAGGCTACCAAACGTCTTACATCTACCTGGTTTATGGAGCGCTATCGCAGGATTCTTAAGCCCGGTGGCAGGATTCATCTCAAGACTGACAGCAACTTTATGTACACCTATACCTGTGCAATGGTTGACCACAACCGGCTGCCGGTGGAGTTCCGGACCGATGACCTTTATGCCAGCGGTGATGCTGACCACATTCTCTCCATAAAGACTCATTATGAGCAGCAGTGGCTGGAACGCGGCAAGACCATCAAGTATATCGTGTTCAATCTTCCGGCCGATGGGGAGTTAACTGAGCCGGATATCGAGATTGAGCTGGATGATTACCGTAGCTACGGGCGGACTAAAAGAAGTACTCTGCAAGTAGGGAAATAATAGCACAATAGAAATGTTTTTGGGGTATCGGTATCCTAAACTACGGCCTTCGGCCTATCCCTCCCACCGCTTCGCGGCGGGCCCCTCCCTCTAACACGCCGAGGGTGGCGATGGTTTCTGATACCGATACCCCAAAAACATTTCTATTGTTCGCTCGCTGAGAAAAATAGTACAATTGGGGTCTGCCCCCTTTTATACTATTTTCACTAACTTTGCAATCACTATGGCACTATATCCTAATTTGATTAAGGAGGCCCTGCAGACTGTCCGCTATCCGGGCACGGGCAAGGACATCATCTCTATGGAGATGCTTGAGGATGATATACGTATTGACGGTAACAGTGTATCATTTTCACTCATTTTTGAGAAACCTACTGATCCGTTCATCAAGTCAATAGTAAAATCAGCCGAAACCGCTGTCAAACTCAAAGCAGGTCAAGACACAGTTGTTGCCGTGAACGTAAAGACTCGTCAGGCTCCGCGCCCGGAGGGTCCGGAACTGTTGCCTGATGTAAAGAACATCATTGCGGTGGCATCGGGCAAGGGTGGAGTAGGCAAGTCGACCGTAGCTGCCAATCTGGCCGTGGCTCTGGCCGGGATTGGCTATAAGGTGGGTCTTCTGGATGCCGATATTTTCGGGCCCTCCATGCCTAAGATGTTCAAGACTGAAGGTGCACGCCCTTATGCCGAGAGCAAGAATGGACGGGATTTGATAATTCCGGTCGAGCAGTATGGAATCAAGTTGCTCTCAATAGGTTACTTTGTGGATCCCGAGCAGGCTGTGCTGTGGCGTGGTGCCATGGCCAGCAATGCCCTTAAGCAGCTTATTGCCGATGCCGATTGGGGTGAACTGGATTATTTCATAATTGACATGCCTCCCGGCACAAGCGATATCCATCTTACATTGGTTCAGACATTAGGCATTACCGGTGCGGTTATAGTAAGTACTCCGCAGGAGGTGGCTCTGGCCGATGCACGCAAGGGGATTGACATGTTCCGCAATGAGAAGGTTAACGTACCTGTTCTGGGCTTGGTCGAGAATATGGCATGGTTTACACCTGCCGAGCTGCCGGAGAACAAGTACTACCTGTTTGGCAAGGAGGGCTGCAAGCGTCTGGCCCAGGAACTGAAGGTGCCTCTGCTGGGTCAGATTCCTATCGTACAGAGCATTTGTGAAGGTGGTGACAACGGTACACCCGTAGCGCTCAACCCGGACACTATGACCGGTATGGCGTTCCATGAGCTTGCTCAAAGCGTAGCTATCGCAACCGATGCCCGTAATCATCAGCTTCCGCCTACAGAGGCGGTAAGCACTCATGCTTAAGAATTATGTTGAGCTGTAGAATCGGGTTGCTCAGGTGGAGTTACCGGGACTTCAAAGACGAATCTTGCTCCACCGCCGGTGTATGATGTGTCAAGATATACATTTGCACCCATGAGCGTGGATATCTCACGGCATATGCTCAACCCCAGTCCTGTACCCTGCACAAATCCGTTCAGTTTGGTGAAGCGGTCAAATATGACCTCGGCCTGATCAGCCGGGATGCCGGGTCCTGTATCAGTCACGGTAAATGTCACGAATCCGGGACGTGCTGTAAGCGAACTTGTCAGTGTTATCTGTCCCTGCGTTGTATGTTTGCAGGCATTGGTAAGCAGATTTATCAATATCTGCTGAACTCGCTGCGGGTCTGTGCGGAATGTGAACGGCTCTTCCGATTCTGGTTCATAGATCATCGTTACTCCCGGCTGCAGACGGTGCTCGGAGCTTGTGATTGCCGCCCGGCACATATAATGAATCTCACCGTCATCGTATGTTATCCTGTATCGTCCGTTTTCCATATCGGTGGTGTTGAGAATGTCCTCAAGCAGCATCATTAGGATCTTGGTGTTATTCATTATATGGTTTGAGAACTCCTGTTTCTCATCGGCAGACAGCACGTCGCCGGGCAGTGAAAGCAGCTGTGAGAACCCCACAATCGCATTGAGCGGGGTGCGTACCTCATGGCTCATGTTCTGCACAAAGCGGGTCTTGGCGGCATTGGCAATCTCGGCGCGGCGGTTGGCCTCAGTAAGTTGGTTTATCATACGCTCATCCTTTATCCTGCGCCGTCTCAACCCGATTACCTGACTATATGCGAATGCCAGCAATCCAAGCAGTACCGCTGTAATCACGATGGTCAGGATTAGGGTGGTATGCGCCAATTGCTGTGATTTCTGTGCAAGGTCTGCCGTTAGCTGGTTGTTGTGCATCTTGGCGTCAAGCTCTGCCAGATTAAGCTGGTTGGACTGCGAGAAGTGCTTTTCCATAAGCTCCATCAGGTGCTTCTCAAGGTGGAAGGCTGTGGTCTCATAACCATACAGTTCGGTTATGTTTACCACGAACTTCATCTCGCGCATTGTTGAGAGTCCCTCTATCTCTTCAAGCTCCTTCTCGTTTATGGTGCCGTCAATGACTTCATCTATCAAATGGAACATTGTCTTAGCCGTAGGTGTAATCACTCGCAGCTGGTCATCATTAAGGCAGTAGTCACGGTGTTTGATGTAACTCTCCTTGTCTTTGTCCATGGCGGCAATCACTGCCATATAATATTTGCAGCGCAGAGTGTCATAATGCTGCATGGCCAGCTCACATGCCTTGTTTATGTATATTCTCATGGAATCGCTCGTAACGGGGTATGTATCGGCCAGGTCGCAATATGTACGGCATATTGACTGACGTTTTACAGTAGGGTCATCGGTTTCATTATAAACCTGTATGGCCTGGAGTATGTATTTCTTGGCCGATACATAGTCATTCATAGCCATGTAAAGGGATACCATGTATCGTGAACTGTACCAAAGTCCGTATGCATCGGATTGTTCCAAGGCCACTGCCTGCATCTCCTGCAGCAGTTCTATGGCTGTGTTAGCTCTTCCGCTATTGTAGTAGTAATTCTGTAAAAGCTCGTAGGCATAGTAGAAATACTGCTTGTAACCGTGGGAGAGTGAGATTGTCTTGAGTTCCTCAAAAGCCTTGAGTATGCGTTCTTCATCACTTTTGGCGCGGATAATGTGTTTGAGACGCTCCACGTAGTAGAGCACCTGCGCCTTCTCATCAGATTTGGCCAGGGCGGTATGCAGAAGCGAATCGTTTATCTGGTTGAACTGCTCATCGGTGACGGCTCCGGCCAGCGATTCCGCTCTCTGGAACAGGGCATAGCATTCATCGTCAATGCCATATGCATTGTTTTGGGCTGATGCCGTTGTGACAGGCAGCAGGAACAGAAGTGACAGTATTATTCCGGATAGTCCTCTCATATAGCCCCAAATGTACGTAAAAAACCCGAAATGGTGCCATTGGGGACGGTTCTATTTGGCACCGTTTTCAAAAACAGGGCCAAATAGAACCGTCCCCAATGGCACCGTTTTAGAATAATGCAACTATGAAATTGATGTGAAATAGAATGTTTTTCTTGATTTAGTGGTTTCTTTGTTTGTTGTTTCCGTTGATAATAACTTTGCAGCGAAAACAGAAACAAAACGTAAATAACAAACAATAAATACACAAAACTATGGCAATCTACAGCACAATCACTGAACTTATCGGTAAGACCCCGACAGTCAGGTTAAACAAATTCTCTGCCAAGCGCAGTATCAAGGGAAACATAGTAGCAAAGGTTGAGTTCTTCAACCCCGGCGGATCGGTAAAAGACCGTATCGCACTGGCCATGATTGAGGATGCCGAGAAGAAGGGCATACTTAAGAAAGGTGGAACAATCATAGAGCCTACATCGGGCAATACAGGCGTAGGTCTGTCATTGGTGGGCGCAGTAAAAGGATATAAGGTAATCCTGACCATGCCCGAGACCATGAGCATTGAACGCCGCAAGCTGGCTGCCGCATACGGTACCGAGATAGTTCTCACTCCAGGTGCAAACGGCATGAAGGGCGCAATCGCCAAGGCCGAGGAACTGCGTGACGCTACTCCCGGTGCAGTGATTCTGCAGCAGTTCAACAACCCCAGCAACCCCGAGATTCACGCCAAGACCACCGGTAAGGAGATTGTGGCCGATGCAAAAGAGTCAGGAATTCAGGTTGACGCTTTCATTGCCGGAGTGGGTACGGGTGGTACAGTAAGCGGCACAGCAAAAGCAATCAAGGATGCATTCCCGCAGGCAAGGATAATCGCGGTTGAGCCTGCTTCATCGGCAGTGTTGAGCGGCAATCCCAGCGGCCCTCACAAGATTCAGGGTATTGGTGCAGGATTTGTGCCCAATAACTTTAACCGCGATATCGTGGATGAGATTCTGCCCGTAGCAAACGATGATGCATTTGAGACCGCACGCGCTCTGGCTAAGGAAGAGGGCCTTCTGGTTGGTATCTCAAGCGGTGCTGCCGCATACGCAGCAAGCGTGGTGGCTTCACGTCCTGAGTTTGCAGGCAAGAACGTGTTCGTGCTGCTGCCGGATACTGGTGAGCGGTACCTCTCAACAGCACTCTTTGAGTGAATTGAGAAGTGAGAATTAGCCATGCGGTGCGTAAAACCCGCGACATAAAAAAACGTGCGAAATTTTCGCACGTTTTTTTCAATTCTCAATTCTCAATTTTCAATTCTAAATTATTATTTTGTCTTGTAGATCACAATCTGCGCCTGCACGTTATCGGCCTCGTCATCGGTTATAAAAGCGGTAATAAACTTGTTGCCCTCCTGGCATATCGGGAAGAACGGGATCTCATTCACACCCAGTCCCTCTTCAATCAGGTTGTAGTTCTTGTCAAACAGGGTATAGCAGGCACCTTTGCCGCAGAAATAGTTTACCAGCGTGTTGCCGTTAAACGAGAAGATCTGCTTTATATAGACTCCCGGCGTACCTGTCAGACTGTCATCCTTCTTGATCTGGCACAGTTTTCTGATTGTCTTGCCGTCATAAAGGAACAGCTCATCGGTGTTGGGGTTATGACAGACCACATTCCCATGGGAGTCCGGTATGAAATACTTACCTATGTTAATTACAAAAAAATTCATTTCGTCGTCTTCGCCTTCCTGAGCCGGTTCTTTCTTAAGGAAAGTTCCGGTTTCCCTGCATCGGCTGTCTGTTACCACAAACATTCCGATACTGTCATTCTCAAAGGAATTCAGAAACATGAAACCGTCTTTTATCCTGGTGAATGATGAGGGGCCCGGCATGTAATCAATATTGAACTTGTCCTGATGGTTAAGGTCATGATCGTAAACATGGACGCTCTTGCCGCCCATATCCAGAAGATAAAGATGCTCATCATCGCCTGTCAGATTCATCGCGTTCAGGTAATCCTTAGGCCCGCGTCCTATCTGGCGCAACTGGGAAACAATCTGTCCTGTTTTAAGGTCAACCTTTGAAACCGCCTGACGCTGGTCCAGTATGAATGCAAAGTCATCAGTAAAGAAAGCATCAGTTACATCCGATATAAAGAAATCGCCATCGGCCCTTACATTCACATTCCTGTCAACCTGGAAATAATCCTTTATAGGGAACAGCTTTTCGCCCGGGTCCCGGAATTTTACGATTACATCATCGGCTGCACTGTTTTTTCCACCGCAACCGGTCAAAAACGACAACACCAATCCGCAAACCGGCATTATCAGATTCAGACAACGGACAATTCTTTTCATATAGAAACAGGTCATTATTCAGGTTAATCACCAACTGTTTTGTTATTGCAAAGATATGCCCATTCTTACTTTAATAACAACACCATAAAACTTAAAGTTTACTTACGTTAAAATCATTATCTTTGTAAATGATAAAAGAATCGGCCAAAAGCTACAAACAGTAATATGGTAAAGGAGATTCAGCTAAGGGTTGAGCCGCAGTTTGCTTACAATGAGCAGGTGCTTAAGGAGACTGTCTCAAGGCAGTGCGCCCTTGATGTGCGTACCATCACGGCTGTGCGTACGCTTAAGCGCAGCATCGATGCACGCCAGCGCACCATATTCGTAAACCTGACCTTGAGGGTATTCATCAATGAGCAGCCGCCCAAGGATGAATTCACCAGCATTGAATACCGCCCTGTTGACGGAAAGCCCACAGTCGTGGTGGTGGGAGCAGGCCCCGGCGGACTCTTTGCAGCACTTCATCTTATTGAGCTTGGACTGCGCCCCATAGTGGTTGAGCGCGGCAAGAACGTGCGCGACCGCAAGGTGGATATAGCTGCCATAAGCCGTACACATAAGGTCAACCCGGAGTCCAATTACAGTTTTGGCGAGGGCGGTGCCGGTGCCTATTCCGACGGCAAGCTCTACACCCGAAGCAAGAAACGCGGTGACACAGACCGCATCCTGAACATATTCTGCCAGCACGGGGCAAGCCCCACGATACTCTCCGATGCCCATCCACATATAGGCACGGACCGCCTGCCGCGAGTGATTGAGAACATACGCAACACCATCCTGAACTGCGGAGGAGAAGTACACTTTGAGACCCTGATGACCGGATTCATTCTTGATGGGAACAAAGTAATAGGCATTGAAGCCACACGCAATGGAGAGCAGTGCCGCTTTATGGGTCCTGTGATTCTGGCTACAGGTCACAGCGCACGTGACGTCTATCGCTATATGGCGGCGCATAGGTTTGAAATTCAGGCCAAGGCTCTGGCTGTAGGATGCCGCCTGGAGCATCCATCACACCTGATTGACTGCATACAATATCATAACCGGGCTGGCCGAGGCAAGTATCTGCCCGCCGCCGAATACAGCTTTGTGACCCAGGTTGAGGGCCGCGGAGTCTATAGTTTCTGCATGTGCCCCGGAGGATTCGTAGTTCCGGCCGCATCGGGCCCGCAGCAGATTGTGGTGAACGGAATGTCACCGTCGGGTAGAAACTCCCGCTGGAGCAATTCCGGAATGGTGGTGG
>Ga0310786_10010834_pt1 | contig 11424 bp, 7 predicted proteins | sample AusTroGonzalo_MG_FD_203881 | JGI IMG/M metagenome (GOLD analysis project Ga0310786, IMG submission 203881) | Bovine rumen microbial communities from tropical cattle in Woodstock, Queensland, Australia - Gonzalo_03 (v2) (version 2) | ecosystem: Host-associated > Mammals > Digestive system >... | reverse complement strand
CCCAGCCAAAGGGCCGAAGGCCGGGTGGAGAGGAACAGCAGCGAGGCGGCGATGAGCAGGGCCACCGCCAGCCAGGTGAGGGTAGAGTGCTGTTGGTAGGGCTCCGTCATGGATTCTGCCGTGAGTTTCATCAGCGGAATGCCATTGACCATGACGGGAACGCCCACACTGGAAGAGATGGGACGGATATTGTAACGGGCGTCCTGGCGGAAATGCTTGTTGATGCCGTTCAGGGAACCGGCCTGCAGTTCGTTCACTATTTCCAGGCCGGCGATAACCTTGCATCCGTCTCCCTGCACGGCTTTTTCCAGGTACCACTTGGGACCGTGGTTGGCATAGATCAGATGCTCGGGAACGTCGCTCAGCGGCGATGACAGGTTGTCCCGGGAATCACCCAACCGCTGCACCAGGGTGCGGGGCCGGATGTCGTCGTTGCGGATGGGGAACTGGTTGGCCCAGCTTTGCAGGGTGTCTTTCACATAGCGGTACACCACCATGTCTTCGGGCAGTTTCTCCAGGTTCATCCACTGTTCCGGGTCTGTGTGCAGGGCCACGTCGATGTATCTGTCCAGGAGCGACATGCGCCGCTCTATCTTCTCGCTCAGTTCCTGGGCGGCCGATTCAATGTTGCTGCGCCGGTTGCCGGAAAGGAGGGACACCACCAGCACTACGACGGCGGCAGAAAACAGCACCATCGACATCCATCGGCGTATGAGCAGTCTCTTATTCATGGTGGTAAGGCTCTCCTTTCAGGATGGTAAAAGCACGGTAAAGCTGTTCTGCAAAAATGGTGCGCACCATCTGATGAGAGAAGGTCATTTTGGAAAGAGATATTTTCCAGTTGGCCCTGTCGTACACGGCGTCGGAGAATCCATAGGCTCCTCCCACGGTGAAAATCAGGTTTTTAGCCCCTGTGGCAAGCTGTTTTTCCAGGAAATCGGCAAATTCCAGCGAGCGGTATTCCCGGCCATGTTCGTCCAGCAGCACCAGGATATCCTGCTGTCCCACCTGTTTGAGAATCAGTTCTCCTTCCTTTTCTTTGATCTGCTGCCGGGTAAGGCTGGCCACCTTCTTCAGCTCCGGAATTTCCACGATGGAAAAGGGTACATAGTGCTTCAGCCGGGACGCATACAAGTCCAGGCCTTCCTTAACCCATTTCACATCGGTCTTGCCGACAGTCAAAAGAATAATTGTCATTCTTGGCGTCCTTTTGTCATTCTGAGCGAAGCGAAGAATCTCTTACAAAAGTAACCATTCGGCTCGGATTTTGCAAGTTAACAGGCCGGAATGAGACTCCGCCTCCATACCGCACTGGTAGCCGCTGCCCTCTGCATCGGCTTCTCCGCCGTGGGCCAGACCAAGCTGCAAACCAGTACAAACAGCATCCCGCAGAGCCCCGGAGGGGAGTTTTCGGTGTTTGCATCCATTACCAAATACCTGGCTTTGGGAGACGCCGCGTCGCTGGCCAGCTGGTTTGCCGACAATCTGGATGTCACCGTCATTTCCAGCACCCGCAACTGCTCCCGCAAACAGGCCCAGGAAATCCTCCGCTCATTCTTTGAAGCCAATACCCCGCGTTCCTTCCAGCCAACCCACAAGGCATCGGAAGGCAACAAAAAGTATCTGATAGGTCTTCTGAACGCCGGCGGAGAACTGTTCCAGGTAACCATCTACGCCACCTCCAGCGGCGGAGACACTTACAAAATCCAGCAGCTGAACATTTCCCGCCAAACCGCGTATTAAGCGGTTTTTTGTGTGCTCGGCCATCCTTTAGCCTCCCTGCCCTGCCGCCCTTGTGTGCCCCTACCTTTAAAGCACACAAATGTGCCTCATATGTGGTTTTCGTGCTTTAGCCATGCTTTGAACCCCCGTCTAAAGCACACTTTTGGTCCTTGGTTGCCGATTTTGTGCTTTAGCCATGCTTTGAACCCCCGTCTAAAGCACACTTGTGGGGTTGGGTTGCGGTTTTTGTGCTTTAATGAGCGGGGGTGGAGCAGGTTCCACCGTTAAGTGGTGCAGGTTCTCCCATCAAGTGGAGCAGGTTTGATTTTAGGGCCGGAACCTGCTCCAGTGATATAGCCTCTCAGGGGCCTGGAAGGCGCATTCTGTGGCGCAGGTGTCGCCACTATTATGGGACCTGCGCCACTCAGACCGGGCAACTGCGCCATGTATAGGCACGTCTGCTTGCAGGCTTGGGGACACACTCCTGGGGGTGTCGCCGCCCTCGGCACATAAGAGGGAGGGACCCGCTGGCTGGCCGTTCGCGGAGCGGACGAGCCGGACAGTGGGAGGGACGGAGTGAAGCGTCAGCGGAACGGAACCTTCCGGGAGTGTGTCCCCAACCTGCGCCAGAAAGCCTATTCGGCCTCCAGCACAAACACGGCCGAGGAATACAGCCCGTACAGAACAGGGTTGAAGCCGCCGTCCATCAGGAAATCTCCCTGGAAGGACTGGCCGTTACCCCACCAGCAACTGCGGTCCACGTTCTGTTCCACCACCTTGTAATTGCAAGCCGGATCCAGGCCTTGTAACCTGAAAACCTTGCCGCCTACGGTGCGGGGCTCAAAGTGGATGCAATAGGTGTACACAACGGCGCGCTTCTTATCCGGGGAAACATACATGACCCCGTAATAGCTGCCGTCAAACGGCGAGGCGATGCGGTACAAATCTCCGGTGAATACCAGGTCCCTGTACTGTTTGTAAGAGGCGATGCAACGGTCCACGGTGGCGCGGTCCTGGTCCGTAAAGTACTTGGGCTGCAGTTCCAGGCCCAGCCGGCCGGCGCAGGCAATGTCGAAGCGGAACTTCAGGGGCGTCACGTTGCCGGTCTGGTGATTGGGTACAGTAGAAACGTGGGAAGCCATGATGCAGGCCGGATAAATCATGGACTGGGCATACTGCATGTAAACTCGGGACAAAGCGTCCGTATTGTCGCTGGTCCATACCTCATTGCAGTATTTGAGGGCGCCGTAATCCACGCGTCCGCCGCCGGAAGAACAGCACTGGACAATCACGCGGGGATATTTCTCCCTGATCCTGCGCATTACATTGTACAAGCCTTGGGTATAATCCACGTAAAAGCGGTCCTGGTCGGCCCCCAGGTACGGGCTGCCGAAGCTTTGGATGACACGGTTGCAGTCCCACTTGATGTAGTCGATATTGGGAGCCAGCTGCATGGTACGGTCGAAAATGCCGAATACGAAGTCCTCCACGGCGGGGTTGGAGAGGTCCAGCACCCACTGGTTCCGGCCCTGGTAAATCTCCCGGCCGGGGCTCTGGACCACCCATTCGGGATGGGCGTGCGCCAGGTCGCTCTGCGGATTCACCATCTCCGGCTCTATCCAGATACCAAACTTGAGCCCTTTGTCGTGCGCGTGCTGCGCCAGATAATCAATGCCTTCGGGCAGCTTAGAAACGTTCACTTCCCAGTCTCCCAGGCCGGCGTCATCGTTGTTGCGGGGATAGTTGTTGCCGAACCATCCGTCGTCCAGCACAAACATTTCCAGGCCCATGCCGGCGGCATCGTCCATCATGCGCAGCAGCGTCTCCGTGTTAAAGGTGAAGTAGGCACCCTCCCAGCTGTTCAGTAGCGTGGGATTAATCTGCCCGCCGCCATAGACGCCGTAGTTCCGGGCCCAGCGGTGCAGGTTGCGGGATGCGCCGCCGGCACCATCGGCACTGAAAGTATAAATCATCTCGGGCGTGACGAAGGTGGCACCGGCTTTCAGGGGATAGGCCGATGCATGGGGGCTGATACCGGCCAGGATATTGAGCCGATGGGCGTCGTCCTTTTCAAAACTGAGGCGGAAGTTGCCGCTCCAGGCCAGGGCGCCGGCGATGACCTCGCCGGTGGTTTCACTTAACTCCTTCGTGTCCAGCGACAGCAGGAAGGACGGGTTGTTGCCCTGGGTATTCTGCGTGCCGCGACGGCTCTCGATCACCTTCAGGTCATGGCCCAGGACCTCGCTCTCCATCTGCATATCCGTGGCCCAGGCCCCGTAGAAATGGGTGAGAAGGTAGTCATCGGCATCTATATATAAGGAAGAGGAGGCGTAATTCAGCAACTGCACGGCCTGCTTGCCGCCGTTGAGGATTTCCGTGTGCTCCACGATGACGTTCTCCTTGTCATAAGCGTCAAACACCAGCTTGACCTCCAGGGCCGTCACGTAGTCTTTGAGGCCGATGACCGTACTGGTGCAACCGTCCCGCCGGATGGTCTGGTGGCCGGTGTAGTACAGTTCGGTATTGTGGTTGCCGTCGGCATACTTCACATGCAGGGCGGGCTCATTGATGTAGCGGCCGCCGGTGGCGGGATAAGTGGCGCCCCGGAATCCGTTGTAATCTTCCGTGTTCACGCCTTTGGCCAGGAACTGCTCCGGGCGGGACAGCCGGGCACCGTAATGAACCGTCTCCAAATGGCCGTTGGGATGTACCAGCAGCACAAGCGAAGTGTTTTGCGTTTCAATGGATATGACCTGCCGCTCTACCTGCGGGACGGCGACAGTTTCATGGACAAACTTTTTGGCTTTTTTCTGGGCGGTGGCGGGAACCAGGGTCAGCACCAGGGCGGCAAGGAAAAGAATGCGTTTCATGTTATGTGGTTGGGTTACGTTAAAACGCCTTGAAAGCGGGGGTACCGGTAGGGACAAGGGCGATGCATTCCATTTCTACCAGCCAGGTGGGCCGGCAGACGGGGCCGTGAACGAAGAGGGCGTTCAGGGAAGGGCAGCGCTGCTGAAGCAGGGAACGGACGGCCGGGAAGTCGGCGGGGTCCCGGAGATAGACAAGCGCCATGGCAATGTCTCCCAGTCCGGCGCCTCCCTCCCGCAGCAGGGCTTCAATGTTTTCCAGCATGCGGGCGGCCTGTGCGGAAACGTCTCCCGGGTGCAGGACCTGCCCGTTTTTGTCAATACTGGCGGTGCCGCTGATAAAGATGTGCCGGCGGTCTCCGTAGCTGATGGCGGCTCCCCGTTCGAAGGTGACGCCGTACAGGGCCGTGGGGCTCAGGTTATCCGGCGCATACAGATAAGCCATCTGTCCCGGCTGAAGGCCTTTTACGCTGTAGGCATCCATCTCCACCAGATTCTTCGGGGAGGGCGGACGGCCTTCGATGCCGGTGCTGGCAATATAGTGTGTGCTGGCCGTGAGGCCGATGGTGTTGAAATAGTCCTTCCGTCCTTCCACCACTCCGGCATAATTGACATCCACATCCCGGACGAAAATCCAGGTGCGCACCGTGTCGGAGGCCACGGACAGGCCTTCCAACTGCTGCTCCAGCCGGCCGAAGATGCCGCTCATTTGCTCACGGGAATCACGGCCGGGGCTTACCAGGGAACCGGTCCAGTAATGCGAATAGCCGTTATGGGTAGGAACGCCGCCGGGCGTTTCCATCGGCGAAGTGGCATAGATCCACAGGGCGATGCGGGTGCCGTCCAACGGAGGCTGCTGTACCATCGACGTGGGCGCTTGCGGCAGGGTTTCCAGGGCATCCTGGAGGAGGGGATACTGATTGGCCGCATCGCTCAGGAAAAAGCGGCGGAAATGGACGGTTTTTCCTTCCGATGCTTCTCGGTACGCCAGGAAAATCTCCTCCAGCTGACGGGGGAATGAAAGGGTGGGATCGGCCACGCGGATCAGGATATGGAATTCGGAAACAGAGCCCGTTGCAGGGGTAAATCCGGTAGTGGTTATCAGGCATTTCATAAGGTCACAAATTTACGTTTTTTCGCCGATATTTACAATTTTTACTATCTTTGTTTAATGAACCAGATGTGATGAAACCATCCCAAAAAATAGCAGCGGCAGCCATGACCTTGCTCGCAGGAGCGGCCATCTTCTGTTTTTATGCTGTCGTATATCCTTATCATCTCCATTTCCAGGAGCAATACCAGCTTTTTGAGTTCACCTGGGCGTATTTTGGCAGCCTGGCCGCCATCCCCGGCGGTGTGGCCGACTGGCTGGGCCGGTTCCTGACCCAGCTGTTCTATTACGCCCCCCTCGGTGCGGCGTGTATGGCGCTGCTCCTGGTGGGAATCCAGCTGCTCACCTGGGCCTGCTGCCGCAACAGGACCCTGCTCACCTATGCCCTCAGTTTCCTCCCGGTCGTGTTGCTGCTGGCCTTTTATGCCGATGAAAACGCCCTGGCGGGTGCCGCCGTGGCGCTGGCGCTGGCACTGGCGGCATCGGCCCTGTGCCGGAAGCAGATTCTCCTGGTGCCGGTGCTGTACTGGCTCTGCGGGCCCCTGGCGGTGGTTTATGTGCTGGTTACAGCCATTTGGGAGGGGAAGCGTCCCTGGATCTGGCTCTTTCTTCTTGTTATCCTGGTCCTTTGTCCGCTGATATCGGCCCGCCTGGTCCCGTATCCGCTGGCAAGGCTTTTCCAGGGAGTGCATTATTACCGCTATCACAACATTCTTCCCGTCCTGCTGTGGCTGGGTGCGCTGGGTGCTGTGGCGGTCGTGCTGTTTTCGGCCTTTAAGGGACAGGAAAAATGGCTTCCGGGGCTGGCTACCTTCGCCGGACTTGCCTGCCTGGGCGTTTTTCTCACCCTGCGCTCGGCCGACATGGTGAAAGAAGAGTGGATGCGCTACGACTTCATGGTGCGCATGAAGATGTGGAACCGCATTATGATGACGGCCGACAAGAAGAATCCCCGCAACCCCAAAACCGTATCCTGCCTCAATCTGGCGCTGGGTAAGACGGGAAGATTGCCGGACAGCCAGTTCTCCTATTATCAGAACGGCCCCGAGGGGCTGATTCCCTCTTATGTGGGAGATTACACCAATCCGGTATCCACCAGTGAGATTTTCTGGCATCTGGGCATGGTGAATACTGCCCAGCGGTATGCCTTCGAGGCCCAGGAAGCCATCCCCGATTTCCAAAAAAGCGCCCGTCTGTACCGGCGCCTGGCCGAAACCAATATCGTGAACGGAGACTGGGATGTGGCCCGCAAGTACCTCAAAGCCCTGCAGCATACGCTATTTTACCGCCAATGGGCAAAGGAAACCCTTTCTCTCCTGGACGAAGACCGCATTTTCGAAGTCCGTGAGGAGTTGGAGCAGGCTCGTGACCAGCGCCTGAAAGAACACGATTTCCTTTTCAGCGATACGGAAATGGATTCCATGCTGGGCCTGTTGCACGTAGAGAATCCCGGCAACGACCTGGCCCTGGATTACCTGATGGCCTGGTGCCTGCTTACCAAAAACCTGGACCGTTTTGTGGAGTGTATCCATCTGGTGACGGTCCCCGTGATGCCCAAGTCCTATCAGGAAGCCCTGTTGCTCCGCTGGGTACAGACGCACAGTGATTTCACGGGCCTTCCGCCCTATCTGGCCCCTGCCCATGCCCAGCGCATAAGCCGTTTTGTGGCCGATATGCAGGCGGGGAAGAGTGAAGAGGCCATGCGCCGCCAATATGGAGATACCTATTGGTTCTATTATTATTACAGATACCGCCATGAATAGACGCCTGAGTATCCTTTCGGCCGTCCTGCTGCTGGCCGCTTGCAGCCCCGCCGTGAAAAACGCCGTCCCTGCCGGCATCCTTCCGGATATTTACCCGGATTACGTGGGCGTTACCATTCCCGCGGGCATAGCGCCGCTGGATTTCTGCCTCACAGGGGCCGATGCCCTTGACGTGCAGCTGACTGCACCGGACGGAACCGTCCTTCGCAGCAGGGGGAAGGAGAGTACCTGCTTCCCGCAGAAAGCGTGGGAAAAATTGCTTCGGAAGAGCGTGGGGGATTCCCTCCGGGTCTCCGTCTCCGGGCTTTTTGGGCAGGAGTGGAAGAACTTCAATGACTTTGGTATCTTCGTTTCGGCCGATGCCATCGATTACGGCCTTACCTACCGCCTGCTGGAACCCGGCTATGAGATCTACAGCCACATGGGCGTTTACCAGCGGGAACTGGGCAGCTTCAAGGAAAGCGCATTGCTGGAAAACACCCAGTTCGACGGCTGCGTGAACTGCCACGCCAGCCGCCGGGACCATCCCGACGACTGGACCCTGCATATCAGGGGCAGCCACGGTGCCACGCTTTTGGCAAAAGACGGGGAAATAACGGCCTACAATACCAAGACGGACTCTACGCTGGGCTTCTGCGTATATCCCTACTGGCATCCCTCGGGCCGCTATATCGCCTATTCTACCAATAACACCCGCCAGGGCTTCCACGTGCAGCAGGATAAACTGATAGAGGTATTCGACCTGGCCTCCGATATCCAGGTGTACGACGTGGAGAAGAACCAGATTATCACCGCCCCCCAGATTAAGCAGGCCGATATTTGGGAGAGTTTCCCCGTTTTCTCGGCCGATGGGAAAACCATCTATTATACCGCTGCGCTTCCGGTGGCTATCCCCAGCGAGATTACCCATTCCCGTTACAACCTGATGAAGGTGAGTTTCGATCCCGAAACCGGCACGGTGGGAGAGGATGTACAGATGGTCATCGACGCGATGGCCCTGGAAAAGAGCGTCTGCTTCCCCCGGCCTTCCTATGACGGGAATTATTTGATGTACACACTGTGCGACTATGGTACTTTCCCCATCTGGCACCATGAGAGTGACTTATGGCTGCTGGATCTGGAAACGGGGGAGACCCGGCCGCTGGTGGAAACGAACAGTTCCGATACCGACAGCTTCCACAACTGGAGCTCCAATTCCCGCTGGTTCGTGTTTTCCAGCCGCCGGGACGACGGCCTTTTCACCCGCCTGTACATTGCCCATTTCGATGAAAACGGTGTGGCCGGCAAACCCTTCATGCTGCCGCAGCGCAATCCGCAGAAGTACTATCAGGACCTTTTCCGCTCCTATAATGTACCGGAGTTTGTAACGGGTCCGGTACACCTAGACAGAATACGCGCCCAGAAGGCAATCAATGCTCCTGAGCGCGTACCCTTCGGTTTCCGCTGGTCCCGTTAAGGAGCCGAATTATACACGCTTTCCAGTGTGTATTCCGGATCCTTGTTGGTGGCGGCCTTAACAATAATAGCTACCAGTTCTTTGGCCAGGTCGTCTACATAGGCGCCCGTGCCGTGGTTGATGTAGGGGTGCTTCTCGGGTCCTACGCCCTCGGCTCCGTTGTCCCACAGGAGCATGGGAACCTGGTTCTCGGCGGCCAGTTTCACAAAGTATTCCATATAATACTTCTGGTAGGGAATATCTTCGGCCAGGTGGCGTGAGCAGCCGAATTCTCCCAGATACAGGGGAATATCCTTATCCATGTAGGTTTCCTTTAACTGGCCCATGGTCCAGCGCAGGCCGGCCTCGTTGTCTCCGCTGATTTTGAGGTCGGGATTGGCGGTATGACCAAACTGGCGCACCAGCGGGGTGGCGATGGTGTAGTCGTAGGGGTCATAGCTGTGTACGGCCACCATCAGGCGGTTTTCCGTGGTGTAGTCCTTGGGCAGCACCAGGCCGGGCATGGTGAAGGTGGGGGAGGCTGCATAACCGGGGATGCCCAGCCAGCGGGTGGCGTTGTTGCCGCCGGTGGAACGGACAGCTTCCACGAACACCTGGTTCCACCCATTGAGTACGTCATACTGTTGCTGGGGGTTGTTCTTGAAAGCTTCGCTCCAGCCCCATCCGCCGTCCTGGATTTCGTTGAAAGATTCCATGATGAGCCATTCGCCCTTGTCCTTGAAGCGGTTGGCAATCTGGGTCCAGACGTTGAAGATTTCCTCTTTGACTTTTCCGTTCTGGGTAGAATTGTTATAGGCTTTGGCGATATCCAGCCAGTAGCTTTCGTCGTGATGGGTGTTCACGATGGCCACCAGGCCGGCTTTCTCGGCATAACCCACAATCTCTTCCACGCGGGAGAGCCATTTCTCTTCCAGGCGGTAGGCAGGTGCCGGGCCGATATGGCCTTCCCAGGTGACGCAGATGCGCACGGACTTGAAACCGGCGGCCTTTACGCCGTCAAAGGTGGCCTGGGTGCACTTGCTGTTGCCCCAAGCGGTTTCACCTGCTACCCCGTTTTCAATGGCATCCATGTGGTTGCCCATGTTCCAGCCGGGGGCCATGGCGTCGAAGATGACCTGGGGAGTGAGGGCGGTGGCCGTTGCGACGGGAATGGTGACGCCGGCCTCTCCGGAGACGCTCACGGTGGCTTTCTCGGTGCCGCAGCTTACGGTAAGGGTGCCGCTCTGGGCATTGGTGGTGCGGTTGGCCGCGGCCAGGACCGTGACTGTTGTCTGGTGATTGGCATCGATTTCACCCACGCTCACACCGCACCAGGAGGCGTCGGACAACACGCTGGGCTGGGAGGAGGAAGTAATGGTGAACTGGGCTTCTCCGCCAAAGCGGTCAAAGGAGAAACTGTTCTCGCTGATGGACAGCTGCACCTGGGGAATTTCCTGAACAACGGGAATCATCAGGCTCTGCTTGTCTCCGATGACGCGGATGCTTGAGCTGCGCGGGTTGACGCCGGTGTTTTCCGTGACAGTAACGGTGACGGAAAGAGTGTTGTTGGCATAGGCGCCCTCCTGGAGGGATACCCAGGCGTCGGAACAGGATACCGTGGGCTTGATACCGGAAGTGATACTGAGCTGGCTGGATCCGCCGGCAGCCTCAAATTTGAGCTGGGCCGGGTTGGAAACGAGTTTGACCGTTTCCTGTGCAGATTCGGTTTTGCCACAGGCGGCGGCAAAACAGATGGTCAACAGGACCAGGATAGTTTTGGGAATTCTCATATAATAAGGGTTGGTTAATCAAATGGCTCTGCTTCTACTTCCTGCCAGATGCGGCCAATCTCCCGGGCATCGAACGGCACCGGGGCATTGCCCAGGTCGGGTACATTGAAGGAGCGGAGCATGTGGTCGTAGAAATGTGGGTCCTTTTGGGGAAGGAGGAAGGCTTTGCTCACCATTCCGTCCGGCGAAACATGGCTGAACCAGGGCTTGCCGAACATGCCGTCTCCCCGTTTGGAAGCAAAGACGAACCACTTGGAATTGGAACTCCAGCTGTGGTAGGTGTCGCTTCTGTCGGCGTTTACCGCCTCCATGGGAAGAAGATTTCCGCTTTGGAGGTCCATCAGCGCCAGGTCGCATTCGCGGTGGTTGATGGGGAAGGTTCCGTAATCGGCCACCGTGAAAAGGAGCCAGCGTCCGTCGGGCGAGGCTTTGGGATGGCAGGCCGATGCCTGGTGGGCCGGACCGCTCCACAGCGTGTCGGCCGGGCTTCCCAGGGTCCCGTTTTCGGAATCAAAGGGAATCCGCACCAGCGAATAGCGCATTTGCTCCAGCTGTGCGGGAAGCTTTCCGGCAGGGGCGGCGCAGTAGTATACGGATGCTCCGTCGGCTGAGAAAACGGGGAAGGTTTCAAATACATCTTCCCGGGCATAGGCCGGGGAAGTAAGCATATGGCCGCCGTCGAAATCGGCCACACAAAGGTCCGATGCCGTATCGTAAACTTCCATCCGCCGGTTGT
>Ga0310786_10010833_pt1 | contig 11425 bp, 9 predicted proteins | sample AusTroGonzalo_MG_FD_203881 | JGI IMG/M metagenome (GOLD analysis project Ga0310786, IMG submission 203881) | Bovine rumen microbial communities from tropical cattle in Woodstock, Queensland, Australia - Gonzalo_03 (v2) (version 2) | ecosystem: Host-associated > Mammals > Digestive system >... | reverse complement strand
AATACAAACAAAAATTTTTTTGTCAACAAAAAACGACCTCTTTTGCAAAAGGTCGTTTCTTTATAAATTATAAATCTATGCGTTTGCAGCAACTTGTGTTTGTCTTACAACATTTTCAAGAGCTTCAAGTGCATCAGCAGGAAGCTTATCCATACCTGCTTTTTCTGTTTCTCTTGATTTTACGAAATTAATTCTATCTTGCATACGTGCAACGAATTGTTGAGCATATTCGCTGTTGCTAAATGAAGTATTAAATCCTTCAATATCCATAATTTCGATATCAGAGAAGTTTTCCCATTGATGGAAATTAGCTGAACCTTCAACGATAGCTTCAATAATTCCCAAAGTATGTTTAGGTTGAACTTTTGTTCCCATAAATTCGCCTGTGTTAAGGATATAGCAATCAACTCCGTCAACGATTAATTGTTTAAATCTTTCATAATCCATTGCAAGAGGATAAACTCTAAATGGGTTAGCATATGGTTCAACGACCAAAGCATTCGGATCAACGCCTTTTGCAAGTCTTTCGGCGCTTGAACGTTTTGTTGCTAAAGTTGCACCCATCGCAGAACCTAAAGAAGCTCCTTTTAATTTTAATACGGGAGGAATTGTAGGATCTTTCATCAACCAGAATATTGCATTAATTGGTTCATTAACTCTGTCTACTCTGTTAGGAGACCAAAGTCTTGATTTAACTGCTCGGCCGTTACCGTTTCTCATATCTTCTGTGATTGAATAAATTTTGCCGTCAGCTCCTTCAATTGCACCGTTGTTTTGTTGAGTAAGAATATATTTGTTATCTTCGCAGCCCATCGGATAATCTGCTGTTTTATCAAAATAAGCAGGTTCTAATGCAATTGAATATTTGTCATGAACGTTAATAATAAACGCATCATCGTGAAGAACGGTGATATCATATTTTCCGTTGTGTTTTGCGTGAGTAATAGTTGATTTACCTGAACCTGACAAGCCAAATACTGCAACTTGGAATGAGCCGTTTTCTAAGTTATAACGTTTCATACCGCCATGGCATGATGCATAACCGTTTCTTGCTGCAGCGCCCCAAGCAAGAGTTAGTGTGCCTTTTTTGTGTTCACCAAAATATCTCATACCTAAAATAGCTGCACAGTTATGTTCAGGATCAAAGAAAGTCAAACCATACGGGAAATCAGGGTGTGACCAGTCAGGATCTGAGAATACGAAAATATCTCCTTCAGGAATAGCTCTTGAGTTGTTATACATTTGAGCATAAGCTTCGTTGATGTATTGGAAGTTTAACATCCAAGAATACATAATGTTTTCAAAACCTTCAGGGATAAGAAGGTGAGCTTTAATCATAAAATCTTCTTCTAAACCAACTACAGCTTCTGTTCTGTACATTAATTTGTTACGAATTCCATATATAGCTTCACGAATGATAGGAAGCAATGTTCCCATATCGCAGCCGGGTTCACCTACGATTCTTCTTGCAGCAGCGCAGCGGCCAACTACAGTACCATCGTTAAACAATAATTGATTAGCTCCTTGGGGTAAACCTATTTTTTCAGGTTCATATACAGGCATGCCTGTTAATTCTATAGTGCCGCAGCTGTCTTTTGCAAGTTTATAAGCTTCTGAAACAGATTTTACATGCTCAACGTTATTACCGAAAAACGCCGCAGTAATTGTCGCACGAGCAGGCGACATAATAGATTTTAATTCTTCTGATGTTGTAAATTTTTCAATTGTACTCATAATCTTCTCCTTATATTGAGTTAACTAAATTTTATAATCAAATAATTTTAGTGGCAAGTAGCAAGCAAGACACCTGCCGCAACAGCCGAACCTATTACACCTGCAACGTTAGGTCCCATCGCATGCATAAGCAAAAAGTTTTGAGGATTAGCTTCCAATCCTACTTTATTCGCAACTCTGGCTGCCATAGGTACGGCAGAAACACCTGCAGAACCTATAAGAGGATTGATTTTTTCTTTTAAGAATAAATTCATTATCTTCGCCATAATAACTCCTGATGCTGTAGCAACAGAAAAAGCTATTATACCTAAAAGCAATATAAATAAAGTTTGTATGGTTAAAAATTGGTCTGCTGAAAGCTTTGAACCGACAGATAAACCTAAGAAGATAGTAACGATATTAATTAAAGCATTTTGCATAGTATCAGAAAGTCTATCTACAACTCCACACTCTTTGCACAAATTACCAAAAGTTAATGCACCTATAAGAGGACACGCATCCGGTAAAAATATTGCACAAAGAACAAGAACGCTAATAGGAAAAACTATTTTTTCTCTTTTTGTAACGGTTCTTAATTGTTTCATCTGTATTTTGCGTTCTTTTTCGGTAGTTAAAAGCTTCATTATAGGAGGTTGAATAACCGGAACAAGTGCCATATATGAGTATGCTGCAACTGCAATTGCGCCAAGCAACTCAGGAGCTAATTTGCTGGTAACAAAAATTGATGTAGGACCATCGGCACCGCCAATAATACCTATTGATGCAGCTTCAGGAACAGAAAATCCGAATAAAGCCAACGCCATAATCAAAGCACCAAATATACCAAACTGAGCAGCACCGCCCAAAAGTAATGTTTTTGGATTTGCAAGTAATGGGCCAAAATCAGTCATAGCACCAACTCCCATGAAAATAATCAACGGAAATAAGCCTTTATGTATACCTGCTTCATAAATTATTCCCAAAAAACCATTTGGTCCTGCTATATCAGCAACGGGAATATTTGACAATAAACCGCCAAACGCAATAGGTACAAGCAATAGCGGTTCATATTGTTTTTTTATACCTAACCATAATAAGAATAAACAAATTAAAATCATTATTGGCGAACCAAATTGATGTAAAAACTGGTCAACACCACTTAAAGATGGGTCTGCTGTTTTTACAAAATTCATTATCCCTGTAGAGTTCCAAAGATTTGTTAATCCTTCAACCAGATTCATTTTCGTCCTCCTTTACCCTACATAAGCCATTATTTGGCCTGATTCAACTTTGTCGCCTGAAGATACTTGAATTGAACTTACCGTCCCTGAGGCAGGTGATTTGATTTCTGTTTCCATTTTCATTGCTTCAATAACAAACAACGTCGTATCTTCTGTAACACTATCGCCATCAGAAACCAGAACCTTTAACACATTCCCCGGCATCGGAGCTTTAACTTCTGTTCCGCCTGCTGATGAAGATGCAGCAGATTTTTCTTGAATACCTTCTGTCATAGATACATCATAGGTTTTGCCGTTAACAATGGCTTTTGAGCCTTCAAATTTAACCGCATAAGCTTTGCCGTTAACTTTTACCGTATAAGCATCTGCTTTAGAAGTATTTGCGCTCTTTGCTTTTTGATTAGCCGTTTTATCAACAGAAACAACACCTTTGCCGAGCAAGAAGTTGATACCTTTGTCTTCTTTGGCGTCCTTGCAAGCTGCAGCAATGAATAAATTTTCATCCGTAACAGGAAGTCCTGCGGCTTTTAATCTTTCTTCAGCAGCTTTCAAACCTTTTTCAGGATCTTTTTCATTTAAATCAACAACTTTTTCGGTAGTTGGTTCAAGATTTAATTTTTCAGAAGCCCATTTTACTAACTCAGGATCGGGTTCGCAAGGAGTTTTTCCGAAATATCCAAGGAGCATCTTTCCGTATCCGGGGTTTATTTGATCCCAAGGTTTTTCTGAAATTGCATTTAAAAATGATTGTTGCGCATAGAATTGTGATACAGGAGTAACAGAAGTTGCAAATCCGCCTCTTGAAACCACTTCTTTCATATTTTTGATAAGAGCAGGAAATTTATCTAACATGCCCATATCTTTTAACTGGTTAATTGTTGTCGTTGTAGCGCCGCCTGGGAGTGGAGCTTGGATTAATAAAGGATTTACAGCCAATGCCGTAGGAGAAATCGCATAATCTTTCATGCATTCTTTAAAGATTTCTTCTGTATCCATAATTTTTTGGATATCTAAGCCCAAATCATAGTCAGTTCCGCGCAAAGCGTGCCACATAGAAATAATATCAGGCTGACCTGTTCCGCCGGAAACAGGCTTCATAGCTAAGTCTATACCATCTGCTCCACCGTCAAGTGCAGCCAAATAAGCAGCTAAACCTGTTCCTGCCGTTTCGTGTGAATGGAACCTGATATGAGCATCTTTACCCAAAATTTCACGTGTTCTTTTTACTGTTTCATAAACTTTTCTTGGGTGCGATGTTCCTGATGCATCTTTAAATGCCAAACTGTCAAACGGAATACCTGCATCTAAGATTGAACGCAAAACTCTTTCATAAAAAGCAACGTCATGCGCGCCTTCGCAGCCATAAGGAAGCTCCATCATAGTAATAGTTACTTCGTGTTGAAGACCATGTTTTTTAATACTGTTAGCGGAATCTATTAAATTATTTACATCATTTAACGCATCAAAGTTTCTTATAACATTTACCCCATGTTTTGCAAACATTTTGGCGTGCAAATCTATAACATCTCTCGGCTGAGAATTAAGTCCTACAACATTTACACCGCGAGATAATGATTGCAATTTTACATCAGGTCCGACTGCGGCTCTGATTTTATCCATTGTTTCAAAAGCATTTTCGTTACAGAAAAATATAGGAGCCTGAAATCTCGCACCGCCTGCAGTTTCAAAATGAGTAATACCAGCATTTACGGCAGCTTGAAGCGCCGAAATAAAATCATCCACAAGCACTTTGGCTCCAAAAATTGACTGGAATCCATCCCTAAAAGATGTATCCATTACTTTGATTAATTTCTTAGCCATTTTTATATCCTCTCAAAATTATAACGCTCTAGTTGCGGCAATCGCTATAGCTATCTGTTCATCATCTGATGCCGCAGGTTTTTTCGCCGGAGCAGCTTCTTCAACTGCTTCAGGAAAAAATTTATTTATAAAAATCAAAACTTTATGAGTAATTAACATAGAAATTACAAGTATGCACAGGAAAGAAAACACCGTTCCCATTCCCATAATTGTAACAATCAATCCTTCTTCGAGCATAAAAGCCTCCATCGTCTCTGCTTCTTGTGAACAGTTTTTAACTATTCAATTTTATTTAACACCAAACAAACTTAAAGAACAATAGTCAATAAAGTTGAAATCCGCAGACTAAATATGTGTAGAATGCGTCTATACGCACCATTATAAAGATCCTGAAACAAGTTCAGCATGACATATTCACAAGTTCAGGATGACATGGAATATGTCATTGCGAGCGAACGTTAGTGAGCGTGGCAATCCAGAAAAATATTAAAATGCAATTCTTCTTCTTTTCTTTTTTGAGATATAATTTTCGTAAAGATAGTATATTAAAGAGGCGAAAATGACACAAAAGCTCACAGGCAAAGAAATTAGAAAAAAATATATAGAATTTTTTAAAAACAAACATGACCACTTGCACTACCCGAGTTCAAGTTTAATCCCTGACAACCCTACGGTATTATTGACTACAGCGGGAATGCTGCAGTTTGTACCTTTCTTTTTGGGTTATCAAGATCCTCCAAATCCGCCAAGGATAACAACTTGCCAAAAATGTGCAAGAGCAGGCGGAAAAGATTCCGACATCGAAAATGTCGGCAGAACTCCGCGCCACCACACGTTTTTTGAAATGTTAGGCAATTTTAGCTTCGGAGATTATTTTAAAGAAGAAATCATCCCTTGGGCATGGGATTTTGTTACAAATTATTTGAATTTAGACAAAGACCGTTTATGGATAACTGTTTATGAAACCGATGATGAGGCTGCAAAAATTTGGGAAAAAACAGGCGTAGCACCGGAAAGAATATTAAGAAAAGGCAAAAAAGATAATTTCTGGGGCCCGGCAGGAGCTTCAGGACCTTGCGGACCTTGCAGCGAAATTCACTATGACCTTGGCGAAGAATATGCCTGCGGCCCGAATTGTTCAATCGCAACTTGCGAATGTGACAGGTTCGTTGAAATTTGGAATCTCGTTTTCACCGAATTAAACCAAGATGAAGAAGGCAACCAAACACCTTTGAAAAAGAAAAATGTCGACACAGGTATGGGTTTAGAACGTATAACCATGGTCGTAAATGGCTTAACTTCTACATTTGACACAGATTTATTGCAGCCAATTTTACAAAAAGTTTGCGACTTATCAGGCCACAAATACAAACAAGAAGGCAACAAAACCGACACAAGCATCAGAATCATCACAGATCACGCACGCTGCGTAACATTTATGATTGCAGATGGTTTAACACCCAGCAACGACGGCAGAGGATATGTCGAAAGAATGATTTTGCGCCGCGCACTGCGCCATGGCAAAATGCTCGGACTTGAACTTCCTTTCTTATATAAACTTGTTGATACTGTCGTAGATAATTACAAAGAAACCTATCCTGAACTTGAAAAAAACAGAGACAAAATAATCGAAACAATAAAAACCGAAGAAGAACGCTTTAAGCTAACTTTAGACAAAGGCGAAGTGCTTCTTTCTCAAGTAATTGAAGAAACAAAAAAATCAAATTCCAAAATAATTTCAGGCAAAAATGCTTTCAAATTATATGATACATTTGGTTTTCCTTTTGAACTTACGGTTGAAATCGCACAAGATAACGGACTTGAAGTTGATGAAGAAGGCTTCAAAAAAGAAATGGCCGAACAAAAAGAACGTGCCAAAAATGCTCACGTAAAAATCAGCCTAACTCAAAACTTAATCTACGTTGATATAAGAAAGAAAAACGGCGAAACCAAATTTCTGGGTTATGAACAAGACGAAGTAAACGACGCAAAAGTCATTGCTATAGTAAAAGACAGCGATATAGTTGAAACCGGTGAACTTGGAGATGAAGTTAATATCATTCTCGACAAAACACCTTTCTACGGCGAAGGCGGCGGCGAAGTTGGCGACACCGGTTTTATAACCGCAAACGGTTTTGAAGCCGAAGTTATCGACACAATAAAACTTGATAATTTATTTATACACAAAGCCAAAATCCTTCAAGGCAACTTGAAAACAGGCGACATTGTTTGTGCAAAAGCTGATGGTGAACGCAAAAAACAAATAAGAGCGCACCACTCACTTGCACACCTATTGCAAGCAGGTTTATTAAAAGTTGTTGGAAATCAAGTAGCACAAGCAGGTTCACAAGTTGAAGAAAACCGCACCAGATTTGACTTTACATTTGACAGAGGCTTAACTAAAGAAGAATTAAAATCAGTTGAAAACTGGATTAACGAACAAATAAAAAGAGCTTTGCCTTGTACAACAACTGTTATGAACGTTGAAGATGCAAAAAAATCAGGCGCAATAGCACTTTTTGATGAAAAATACACAGACAATGTAAGAGTAGTAAAAATCGGCGATGTCAGCAAAGAACTCTGCGGCGGCTTGCACATCAGCAACACGAAAGAAATTATCTTTGCAAAAATTCTTTCTGAATCTGCTATTTCTGCAGGCGTAAGAAGAATAGAAGCAATCTGCGCAAACAGCGCTCTATCTTATTTTTCAGAAAGAAACGACATTTTGGAAAAAGTAACCAAAAACTTAAAAGTGCAGCCGCAAGAATTAGAAGCCAGAGTAGAAAAACTGCTTGAAGAAAGCAAAAATTCCGAAAGAAAAGTAAAAGAACTTGAAAATAAAATTGCGGCAGCAAAAATGGATGAACTAATAAAAACCTCCGTAGAAACTCAATTTGGCAAAGTTTTGGTTGCAAGAGCAGACGGATTTAACGCAGAAATTCTCAAAAATTCTTGCGAAAAATTTTCAGACAAATTAGGCTCAAGCGTCATTGTTTTAACCTCATTTGACGGCGAAAAGATATCAATAGTTGTAAAAGTCAGCGATGATATCGTTGCAAAAGGAGTTAAAGCCGGCGAAATCGTTAATAAAATAGCATCAGCTTGCGATGGCAGAGGCGGCGGAAGACCTAATTTTGCACAAGGCGGAGCGAAAAATCCCGCAAATCTTGACACAATATTAGCTGAAATCAAAGCAGAATTGGCCAAATAGGAGTTTAACATGCCCGAAAAGCAATACACCATAGGCGAAGAAATTGCTAACAGTATATCGCACACAGTAGGAGTCTTGTTTTCTATTTATGCAATAGTTATGCTCGCAGTTAATTCAAACAACCCTGTAGAATCAGCCACAACAGCGATTTTTGGCGCAACAATGTTTATTCTGTTCCAATGTTCCGCTTGTTACCACGCAATAACAAATATCAACGCCAAAAGAGTTTTCCAAAAAATCGACCATTCGGCTATATACGTACTTATTGCGGGCACATACACCCCGATTCTTATGCTAACTGTACCATTTCCTGCTTCGGTAGCCATAATGGCAATGATTTGGTATCTGGCAATTTTGGGAATAGTTTTTTCGTGCATAAGCCTTAAAAGCAAACATATTTCAACGGGAATATACTTGATTATGGGCTGGATGTCGATGGCACTTGTGTGGTATATTTGGCACAACGGCAGTCATATGGCTGTATGGTACCTGCTTGGCGGCGGTCTGCTTTACTCTTTAGGCGCAGGTTTTTACTTGCTCAAATTTAAATTCAGCCACTCTATTTGGCATTTATTTGTGCTCGGCGGCGTAATTATGCATTATTTAAGCATTTTGTCGCTTTTATAAAAATTCATAGACAAAGTATTTTAGTTTGTGCAATAATGCTTATGGCGTCTGCCAAACGTGTATTTATTACATGGGGTTTTAGCACTCTGCCGAACAAATGATTAAGTATCATTTGTGAGAGGTAGGTAGCGCAGTTGATATTTTTATATTACAATTTATTTATCACATGGGCTTTTAGCGCAGCTGGTAGCGCAGTTGACTCTTAATCAATTGGTCGTGGGTTCGAATCCCACAAAGCCCATTTTTTTGTGCGAAATTTTTGCTAAAATTCCTTGCCTGACAAAATTATTTTTTTGTATAATGAAGCAAAAGAAAAGAGAGAATTATGAGCGAAAATTTAAAAAACATAAAAAAAGAAGATTTTTTTAGAACAGTAGATTTGCATTTTCACACAGACCATTCAGACGGAAAAGATACCCCTGAAGCAATGTTAAATGCTTTTAAAGATTTGGGGTTTAAAAAACTTGCAATAACCGACCATAATGTTATTAGCGCTTACAGAGACTTAAAAGTACCTGATGGAATTGAACTTATTAAGGGAGTCGAATTTGATTGTTGGGAAGGTTACGTGTTCATGCACATTTTAGGCTACAACATAGATTTAAATAACAAAAAACTCAACAAAATTTGTGCAAAAAATAAACTCTGCGCAACCAATGATATTATAAGATTTATCAACCACAGAAGTGCAAAAAATGTTATAAAAACAATAAAAGAAGCCGGAGGTACGGCCATCTTAGCGCACCCTGCTTGCTGTTGGAGTTTAAATATCAAAAAAACAATCCAAAAACTCATTTCATACGGACTTGACGGAATAGAAACAAATTACGCATACCGCCGTCATCGCAGCTATATCAAGTTTTACACACCCGAACAAATTACCGCAATAGCTGATGAGCTCGGCATTTTACAAACCGGTGGCAGTGATTCTCATTCAACATCAGCTATAATAAAAAAACAATAATAAATTTGGAGATAAATTATGAAAGACAGAACAATTGCAGTCCATGGCGGACTTGAAATCGAGCCTAACACAAGAGCAAGAGCACTACCGATATACCAAACAACTGCATATACCTTTGATAACACCCAATATGCAGCTGATCTTTTCGCACTTGAACGCTCAGGAAATATTTATACAAGAATAATGAACCCGACAACCGACGTTCTTGAAAAAAGAATGGCAATGCTAGATGGCGGCGTAGCTGCACTGGCAACAGCATCAGGAATGGCTGCAATAACTTATGCAGTACTTAATATTACCGCGCAAGGTGATGAAATCGTAAGTTCCACAGCAGTTTATGGCGGAACTTATACTTTATTTCACGATACTCTGCCTGCGTATGGAATTACAACAAAATTTGTTGAACCGGATGATTTTGAAGGTTTTGAAAAAGCAATAACACCAAAAACAAAATTAATTTACGCAGAAACCCTCGCAAATCCTAAGTTAAATGTACTTGATATAGAAAGATTAGCCGATATCGCCCACAAACATGGTATCCCGCTTATCGTTGACAACACCGTCCCTACGCCGGCATTGTTAAAACCCATAGACTTTGGCGCAGACATTGTTGTGTATTCGGCGACTAAATTTATCGGAGGTCATGGCAATTCAATGTGCGGAATAATCGTTGACAGCGGAAAATTCGACTGGGCAAACGGCAAATTCCCTCAGCTTACAGAACCTGATGAAAGTTACCATGGAGTAAGTTATACCAACACGTTTAAGGCAGCCGCATACATAGTAAAAGCCAGAGTAAAACTTTTGCGCGACACTGGCGCGGCACTCAGCCCGTTTAATGCATTTTTGGTAGCACAAGGGCTTGAAACTCTTCCTTTAAGAATGCAAGCTCATAGCGAAAACGCACTAAAAGTTGCAAAATTTTTGGAAATCCATGAAAAAGTAAGCTGGGTAATATATCCTGGATTAAAAAGCCACAAAGACCACGAATTGGCAAAAAAATATTACCCAAATGGCTGCGCTTCAATGATTGGATTTGGCATAAAAGGTGGAAAAGTAGCAGGCGCAAAGTTTATAGATAATGTAAAATTATTATCACACGTTGCAAACATCGGCGACACAAAATCGCTTGTAATTCACCCGGCCAGCACAACTCACCAGCAATTGAGCGAAGAAGCACAAATAGCAGCAGGCGCTCCGCCTGATTACATAAGACTTTCAGTCGGAATTGAAGATCCGGATGATATTATAGAAGACATAAAACAAGCACTCGAAAAATGTTAATAATCAAAAGAACTCTCCGGATTGGAGAGTTCTTTGATAAAGTTTAGAAATCAAATATTAAGAACTGTAAATTTTTACTCAAAAATCCTAAAGTTTTTCAAATTCCTGCCGATAAATAAAACATAAGGTAGTTTGATAAGGAGTAATTATTTATGAGCACGCAAGGACAAGAATTCTACTGGGCAGGAACATATAGTTTTAAGCCGGAAATTAAAATGTTTCTCGAATCTATCAAAAAGCAAATTGAAGCCATATTGGACAAAATTGAACGTATGGATCAAGCAACAAGAAGTAACTGGTTAATTTCATAGCACAAACTTCCAAAACAAATTTGCGAGCCGCCTCTATTCTGCGCGGCTTTTTTATTATTTAAATTTATGTACGAAATTATTTTATATTTACAATAGTTTTAAAGATTTATAAATTGCAATATCAAGCACTACTTGAAAAAAAAATTTGTTTGTCTAATAATCAAAACTATACTGTAATTAGTTATTGAACATGGAGGAAAAGCCATTAGCGAAAGTAGAACTCAATCTCAAAACAACTTGGTAAATGAAAAAA
>Ga0310786_10010832_pt1 | contig 11425 bp, 14 predicted proteins | sample AusTroGonzalo_MG_FD_203881 | JGI IMG/M metagenome (GOLD analysis project Ga0310786, IMG submission 203881) | Bovine rumen microbial communities from tropical cattle in Woodstock, Queensland, Australia - Gonzalo_03 (v2) (version 2) | ecosystem: Host-associated > Mammals > Digestive system >... | reverse complement strand
CGATATGATATCGGCTGTTGATGAATTACATACTGAAAATAGGGTAATTTTATGTGTTCCATATACTATGTTGCGGGGTGGAAATGCAACCGTCATGATTGCTGCGCAAAATATCAGTAAGTATGATTCTGGGGCGCATACAGGCGAAATTTCTGGGGCGATGGTGGCGGCAACTGGTGCAAATGCAACTTTGGTCGGACACAGTGAATGTCGCACGGCGTTGGGCGATAAAAATTCAGATGTCGCACTGCGCGCACAAAAAGCAATAGAAAACGATTTGTTACCAATTATATGCGTTGGCGAAACCGCTGCGGAACGCGATATTGGATTAACGCATAAAATTATCGAAAATGGCGTGCGGGAATCTGTGCCAGAAAACGCATCAGACGGCACATTTATTATCGCATACGAACCGCGCTGGGCAATTGGTGCGGGCGTTACACCAACATATGAACAAATCCAGGATGCACATAAAATAATTCGCGAAACACTGCAAGATATGGGTTTTGACGAAATTCCAATTTTATATGGCGCATCGGTTACATCTGATAATTCTGGTGAAATTATGTCATTGGAAAATGTAGATGGCGTATTAGTTGGTGGTGCATCCTTGAAAAAAGACGATTTCATACCTATAATTAAAAGTGCTAGATAGTATAAAATATAATTAAAAGGGCAGGTTAGATATGGAAAACCAAGAAAACGAAAAGAAAGTACAGGTTGAAACAGTTTCTGTGAACGACGGAATTGAAACGCCGGCTGAACAAAAAACGGAATCCGTGAAACCCGAATCAGAATCGGATAAATTGATTTCTGAATTACAGGATAAAATCGCAGATTTAACCGATAAATATATGCGTGTTGCGGCTGAATTAGAAAATACGCGCCGTCGTGCTGCGCGTGATACAGAATCTGCGGCGCGGACATGTGGTATGGGAATCGCGAAAAAGTTTTTGCCGGTTATGGATGCTTTGGATGTGGCGTTAAAACAGACCCCAGATGACAATGGAATAAAATCATTATCACTTGCGCTGGAATCTGCATTTGCACAAATTGGAATTGTAAAGATTGAAAGTGTTGGTCAGCCGTTAAATCCACAATTCCACAGTGCAATATCAACTGTGCCTGCGGACGATGCGCATGCACCAAACACAATTTTCGAAGAAATGCAAACGGGGTATATGTATGGCGATACTGTTTTGCGCCCGGCGATGGTGATTGTCAGTAAATAAAAAAAATCGGGATAAAAATCCCGATTTTTTTAATCTATTATTAAAATTAGCAACCGCCAGTCGCGTTACCAATCAATTTAGAAATAGAAATATCTTTGTGTAACAAGAAATCATATTCACAGTTACCAGATTTATAAGAACCTGTGCAGGCAGCCAATGTTAAAACAGCAAATAATGCCAATAATACTTTTTTCATTTTGTCTCCTTTTTGTTTAGGCATGACCAGTATAGAAATAATATTTTCAAATGACAAGAACTTTTTCTTTGATTAAGAAATTAAAATGCGTTTTTTGACCAAAATATTTTCCATCCGCAAACGGCAATAACATCAAACCTGGCGCCACCAATCCAACGCTTTTTTGCCAAATAAGTATCGGCGGCATTGCGTAATCTTATTATTTGTGCGGGTGTAATTGCATCCCACGCGGTTTGTAAATCAGGTCTATATTTAACCTCTACAAAAACAATTGTATTACCTTTTTTTGCAATAATATCTATCTCTGCACGATTTGTATTTTTGCCGGTTACATAGCGCGATTTAAGAATACTATACCCATGCAAACGCAAAAACATTTTTGCGTACCACTCTGACCAAAGACCGCGTTTATAAGTATTCATTAAAAAGCATAAGGTTTTGCACGGAAATTTTCGCGCGATTGTTGTGCAGCCGATGCGGCATCCATTGCCTGGCGTCCTTTATCCACCAAATCCAAAGCACCATAATACGCCGTCATTTTTGGATCATAACTGTTTGTAGATGTAATCCATGTGTCGGACCCAGAATTTGGTGCGCCATATTTTTTCAGAACATTTTTCCAAAAAGCCAAAATCTTTTTTTCGCGTTGGTCATTAAATTTTTCCGCGGTTCCATCTGCTTTATCAGCATCATTGGTATAAACAACACGATACACAACATTATCTGTGGCATTACTGGTTAAATACACATCAATTGTTTCACCAGTCTTTGCCCGTTCCAGATGAACTTCGGATACATACATCAGCCCACGGGCGCGTGCCAGCCGCCGAATACATTTATCCAACTTGCTGGGTTGAACGACACCAGATTGCCGACATTCATAATCCAAATTGTATTTCCAATCCTGGGGAATTGTATAAACCAAACTGTTTTTTTTGCGTGGCGCATACAGACCCGCAAAGTTGTTATACAGATTATAAACATCTTCAAAATTCATACCCAACATAATACCCGCAATATCAAAACCGCCAACATTAACAAGTCCCGCACCATCATTTAACGATACCTGTTCAGAATTCATGGCACCATCATTGTTATCGTCATCAGAAAAACCTATATCAGTGTTGCCATCATCTTCGAATTCATCGGGTGCATCATCATATTCAACATCCATAAAGCCAAAACCATCATCGTCTTCATCGGCCCATGCAGAATTAACAGCCCCGACACTAAACGCCGTAATACAAACAACCAAGATATACAAAAATTTTTTTAACAACATTTTACAATTTTTCCTTTTAATCTTGTTCTACATCCCACACACGAAACCTAAAAACAGACATTGGGTCATAACCTTGTTCCAGCATATCCAAAGCCTCTTGGGTTTGTTCAACCTTAATAGGTACAGACGACACATGCAAATACAAATATCCCTCGGTTATTTCGGGTTTTGCCAAGATATCATTTGGTTGCAACCATGTTTTTAATTCGTATTTAACGACCAAATGTCCACTTTCAGATTTAGAAATATCTGTAACCCGAACCGTTCTGTACGCGTTTTTTGCAGATAATTCCTCGATTTGTGGCGCAACATTTTCCAACCACTTATTTGCGACAACAGCCCGTGCATTTGTTCTTAAAATAGACTTTCTGTTTAATTCAGTACGCGCATTTGCGTTTTCCGTATCTGGAATCACATAAAAGTATTCATTAACAAAACGACTGATTAATATATCGCGTAAAAAATTTTCCGGTACATCATCCGCAGAAACAGGTGTCGCAATACGGCGTTCTGGTTGTGTGTTTGGTTCAAAGAAAAAAGTTTCAATTGTATGTTTTTCTTCGGCATCATAAATCGCACCAGAAAAGAATAACAATCCCAACATGGTGACCAACATCAGAAAACCGACAAAAATCAACAACAGTTTTTTCATGAATCCATCCTGTATGTATAAAATTCAGACACATAATATCCCATGGTTTTCGGATATAGGTCTGCATTATATCCGATTTTGGCAAAACATGTAAAATATATCATACCTGTTTTAGTATGTATTCCGACATTAATCCGCCAAAAACCACCGTATGTTGTAATTGATTCCACAGAATCAACCGGCGCAATATTGATTGTTTTAACCGTCCAAACATCGCCACCATCCGACACCAGGTTAGAATATACAGGCAACACAACCTTTTCAAAACCATCAAACACAGCATCGTTTGTTGTGCAATAAATCGAACATTTGCTAACAGATTGACCACTGGTTTCACGACATTCTGTGCCGCTTCTATCGCATTTTTCCCAATTGGCGGAGTTTAATTCATTATCGTTATATATTGTGAACCAATCGCGAGTAAATTTATTCAACAAAGATTCTTGCAAAACATAGTAAGCGGGTATTTCTGTTTGGTGATTTTTATGATGAACCATGGTCCACCGTTCGCCATTTTGATTGATAGAAATTAAAAACGGACTGACACTTTGTGTATGTTTAACCCAAATCATAATGCCACACACACAAACGATGGCAAAAAACAAAACCATCACCGCCGTTCCCATAAATCTGGATACAGCGACAAACCTTCCCGCAGGGAAAGCAGGTGTATTAAAATCGTCCGGATATTTCAACCTAAATCCCCCATTATTGCATGTGGTGGATGTTTATGCCTGGTACACCATAATACAGGCACAAGGACTTAATTTTAATTCGTTATTATCAAAACCAACACCAACCGGTTCACGGTCATAAACCTGACCACATCCAGCCAGTGCCAAAGCAACGAAAAATCCAATTAAAACCTTTTTCATAATCCTTTCCCCCATTTTATACATTTTTATTATTAAAAAAATTCGCATATTCCGTCAAGACATATATTTAGAATTGTGTCTCAAAGGATAATAAAAATCTTCTCTCTTTATCGTTTTTATCGATTTTTATTGGCCAACCCCACGAAAAGTTCATTGGTCCCATCGGTGTATTCCAATAAATACCAAAGCCCGCAGATGTGCGCCAGCCCGACCCAAGTTCTTTCAAATAATCTTGTTCTGGATGTTCGGCTGGGATATCCGGGGCACCCAAAATACCGTAATCAGTAAATACAAAACCCTTGACCTGGTATTCGTCAGGAATAAATATAGGGAAATTCAACTGTGTTGTTCCATTGACCTTCCACAATCCTCCCAACGAGTAAGAATCTTTGGTAATGCGTCTGACACCTGCAACATCAAAACCACGCAAAGAATCACCACCCAAAAAGTAACGATAAACACGTGGAATATAACTGTCTGCCACAGGTTGCAAAATACCGGCATCAATGGATGTCTTTAATTGCCACCTGTCGTCCCAGAAATTCACCATTGCAGTCCAATCACTGTAATAACGCATATATGTTGCCGTGCCACCAAATCCGGTATATGTCACGCCAATATTACCAACCAACCCGGTATGTGTATTTTGTTCAAAATTTGTATTTAAATTATAGTAACGGAAATTTGTTCCCAAAGAATATAGTTGGGCTTTCTCCATACCGTTACCTTGCTGGGGATCACTGTTTTCATCAAATGCCGCAGACAAACGAACGGTTTCCGACCAATGGTCTGTTAATTTCCAACCTAAACGACCAGATACAGTAAATGAATCACGGTTATAATCATATCCAGTCAACCCCTTATAATCATACATTGTGTATGCAACATCAACACCCCCAGATAATGCGCGTCCAAATAAATATGGTTCTGTAAAACTGAATAATGCCTGTCTTTGATATTGTGCGATTGAACCTTTAATCTGCACGATTTGACCGCGTCCCATAAAGTTATTTTCTGTAATTCCGGCATCAACCATAAAACCGTTAACATTAGACCAACCAACGCCCCCAGATAATTCACCGGTTGGTTGTTCTTCTAATTTAATATCCAAATTCATCATATTTGCATCGGCAACCTTGGACGGTATCATCTGAACATCTTTGAAATAACGCGTATGCATCAAGTTTTGGCGAGCCTGTTCGATTGTTTGTAATGAAAAAGGATCGCCTTCGCGCATTGGCAACGATTGTTCAATAACATTATCAAATGTGCGCACATTACCCAAAATGTTAATAGAATTCAAATAAATACGATTTGTTCTTTCGATTTTGAAATTCAATGACACAGTGCGATTTGCGTCATCTTTGACCGGGACAGGTTCAACATTGATAAACGCATAACCCGCATCAGCCACCGCACCGCGTAATGCAGAAATAGTTTCTTCGACCATATCGGCATTGTATGTATCACCTTCATCCATTTTTATAACATCATACAAATCATCGGTGTTCACATCGGGGAAAGGATTATCAATAGTTAACTTTCCAAATTTATATTTTTCGCCCTCTATAATATCAAATGTCACAGAATAATATTCGCGGTCAGGCGTAAATTTACCCTTGGCACTTGCGACATTAACATCGGCATAACCATTACGCATATAAAATTGGCGCAATAATTGCTGGTCATACATAATTCTGTCTTCATCAAAAACATCGAATTGAGTTAAAAAACGCCACCAAGCATGTTCGCGTGATAAAATTGCACCGCGCAAAGTTCCGCTGCTGAAATGTTTATTGCCAGTAAAATCGATGTCAGAAATATATGTCGGATGACCTTCGGAAATTTCATAGACAACATTAACACGGTTGTCTTCTAATTCTATTTTTTTAGGTGTTATTTTTGTTCCGAAAAATCCCTTGCGCTGGTACACGGTCAACAATCTTTGCATGTCGGCACCGATAACTGTTTCGTCGTATGCGGCGCGTTCTTTTAATTTTATTTCTTTTTTCAAATCATCTGTGGAAACTTCATCATTACCTTCGACAGTGACAATAGACACCGTTGGTGCCTCGACCAGGTTTATTTTCAAAACATTCCCAACCATAGATACATTTATATTTGAAAAATAACCACTGTCTTGTAATTTTTTTGTTATTTCATTTGTGCGGGCCGATGTAATATCTTCGCCCATTTTTACACCACCCAATATGCGCACAGATTCAGCATCCATGCGTTTTGCACCAGACACATCAACACGCGACACAACCGCCGCATCGCCACATTGAATAATGCCAGTAATACCTAAAACAGACAAAATATATTTTTTATTCATCATACTAACTCAACCCAGATACCCGTGCTATATCGTTCCACATGGTCAGCAACATCAAACCAATGATTAAAATCCAACCAAATATGAACACGATTTCCATTGCTTTGCCTTGTAATTTTTTGCGTGTGATGAATTCTATAATTAAAATCAGCAAAAATCCACCATCTAATACAGGCAACGGCAATAAATTTACAACGCCTAAATTTACAGATAATAATGCGATAATAGATAAAAATGCCCAAAAACCAACCGATAACGCCTGACCAGAAACCTGGGCAATCGTAATGAAAGAGCCCAATTGTTTAGAAGAGCGTTCGCCAGTTATGATTTGTTTTAACACAACCAATAAAGTTTTTGATTGATTATATGTTTCGCGTGCGCCCCAATACAGACCGTCAATAAAACCTTTCTTGCGTAATTCGGTCTTACTGCCATCGGCGACCAAACCCCATCTGTCCGCAGGTTCTAATGAGACGGTAACTGTCTTTTTCCCGCGTGATAATTCAACATACGCACTGTGTTTTGCAGCCAACTCTTTTGCCAAAATAATTTCGCCCCAATTGGAAATTTTTTTGCCGTCAATTTTCATAATTTTATCCCCAGGTTTAACCCCAGCATTAAATGCAACACTTTGTTGAATAACCTGACCAACCACAGGCAATTGAACTTCGCGTGGGTGAAACATAAATGCCGCAGAATAAATGACCCACGCCAAAACAAAATTCATAATAACACCGGCTGCAATGATTATAAACTGTTTCCATTTCGGCGCAGATAAATAATGACCTTTCTTTTGTTCTTTATCCAATTCATCATATTTTTTACGGTCAAACATATCTTCTTGACCATATATTGAAACATATCCGCCCAGCGGCAGACAGGCCAATTGCCACTGTGTGCCGTATTTGTCGTGCCATTTGACCAGGGCAGGGCCAAATCCAATAGAAAACTTGTCAACACGCACATGCGCCCAACGCGCCGCCAAAAAATGCCCCAGCTCGTGTATAAACACCACGACACCTAAAACAATCATCAATGCAATTACGGTCATCACAACATGCATTTTTTATTTCCCCCTAAAACTCCGATTTATGACATTACCAACCAAACCAGTGGCAAAACATAAATCCACCCATCAAACCTGTCCAACAATCCACCATGTCCAGGCAGTATAGTTCCAAAATCTTTGATATTTAATTTTCTTTTTATCCAACTGGCAGTTAAATCACCATATTGTGAAAGCAGGGCAAACGAAATACCAACCCATAATAATTCTGGAATATAATTGCCGACAACCAATGGTCCAAAAGATACCGCCACCAACGCGCCACAAACAACGCCGGCAATTTGACCGACCCATGTTTTATGCTCGGACACATGTTCCCACATTTTATCGCCACCGAACAATTTTCCGAAAAACCATGCGCCAATATCCGCAGAACAAATAATTACGAACAACAACAACATATTACGCAAATTTGTTCCGACAAAATATACGGCCACGACCAGCATAATTAACCATGCCAGAAACAAGAAAAATAATAATCCGTGTTTTAACACATCTGCGCGTTTAGCATTAAACAGTCGGTTTGCCATTTCATAAACCATACCCAATGCCACGAATACACCAATCCAACGAACCGCGTGTATTCCAAAGTGTTCCAATACCGCGGCAACACATATCACAGCCAATATACCAACCGCGACCAATACGCGTTTCAAAGTTTCAGACATAATTATTTACCCTTGTTTTTTCCAGAATAATCTTTCTTTTTTCCGCCACCAAATCTGCGATTGCGTGTTGCAAAAGCGTCCAAAACATGTTGCCATAATTTTTCACTTTTAACCAAATCAGGCCAATGTTCTGGAATAAATAACAATTCAGCATACGCCAATTTCCACAGCAAGAAATTAGAAATTCTGCATTCATTACTGGTGCGCACCATCAAATCAACTGGTAATAAATCCCCAGTATCCATAAATGTTTCGAATGTTTCGCGCGTGACATGTTCCCCGTTGTCTATTGCCGCATTCACAGCGCGCACAATTTCATCCTGGCCACCGTAATTTAATGCAAACACAACCGTTCCATCGGTGTTTTCCGCAGATTCTTTTTCCAATTTATCGCACAGGTTCGCCAATTTTTTTGGCAATCTATCGCGCGAACCAATAACGCGATAACGCAAATTATGTTCCAACGCATGTTTCAGATTTTTATTCAATTCGGTATAGAACAAATCCATTAAAAAATTAACTTCTTCTTCGGATCTGTCCCAATTTTCCGTTGAAAAAATAAAGAAAGTAATTGTTGTGACACCCTGTTTCAAAAACCAATCAACCATATTTTCAAAATTGGCAATTCCGGCCTGGTGCCCCATCAGCGGCGGCAAGCCGCGGTTTTCAGCCCAACGACGATTGCCATCACAAATGAAAGCAATATGTTGTGGTATTTTTTTTGGTGTATTTGTCACCGTTTCTTTATTTTTTTTGAAAAATCTGAACATATTCGTCACCTTTATATAAAATGTTAGGTTTTATATAGACATAATATCTGCTTCTTTTTGTTTCGCCATTGCATCAACCTCGGCGGCGCGTCCGTCAAAGACCTTTTGCATGTCTTCTTCGTATTTGCGCTGTTCGTCTTCGGAAATTTCTTTATCGGTTACCGCGCGTTTAATTTTGCCCATTGCGTCTTGGCGAATATTACGCATAGAAATTTTGGCTTCTTCGGCATATTTGCCAGCAACCTTGGTTAATTCTTTACGGCGTTCTTCGGTAAGTGGTGGCATATTCAAACGAATAACTGCACCCGCAGTCATTGGGTTTAATCCCAACCCAGAATCACGAATTGCTTTTTCCACAGGACCCGCATTATTCATATCCCAAACGGTAACATTTAATGTTTGATTGTCAGGGGTTGATACAGTTGCGACCTGGTTCAATGGAACTTCGGATCCATATACCGGCACCTTGATACCATCTAATAAATGCACAGACGCGCGTCCAGTGCGCAAACCAGCGAATTCATTTTGCAGAATTTCCAAGGTTTGTGCGGTTTTTTGTTCAACTTCTTGCTTCAAAATTTGATAATCCATGAAATACTCCTTAAATACACAAAAATAGATTAGCAAAAATATTTGACATTTGGCAAGAAGAAATATAAAATATGTCCTGCCTGTTGGGGTTGTAGCTCAGTTGGTAGAGCACTTGCATGGCATGCAAGGGGTCGTCAGTTCGAGTCTGATCAGCTCCACCACGAATTTTGGTTGTCGCTTTGCGATTAACAAAATTCAGTGCCGCGGGCGTTGCATCAGCAACAGCCGGGCAGGTTGATAAAACCACAGTAAAAGTTTATGGCGGGTGTAGCTCAGTTGGTAGAGCATCGGTTTGTGGTACCGAGTGTCGCCGGTTCGAGCCCGGTCACCCGCCCCATCAATTTTCACCGAAGCGTTAGCTGAGGGCTGAAAATTGAATGTCGCGCCGTAGCATGCGCGTTCAATGAAAATAATTCAAAAATTTCCAACATTTATAATGACAAAATTAAGCACCCGCGCAGGCGGACTTGTTTATAATAAAAAAACGCACCGAATGGTGCGATTTTTCATTTATCTAGGTCGGATTTACACCGTCAATTTATACGACATCTCAATCAAATTTTGGATGTTTTTGATTGGTAATGTCCCGTCCAGTAATACTGTAATCCAATGATTTTTGTTCATGTGGTATGCTGGCAAAACACCCCTGACACCATGAAAGAATTCGGCATCGCTTGTTTTTAGATTTATAAAATCAATTTCGCCATCGCCTGACAATTTCAAAACACTGCGCGGAACGGTTCCCACCAACGCAAACCACTTTTTATTGCCCGCATGCCGAAAGACGCAATATGTCGGATAACGCCGCCACAGATATTCCGGAGCGGCGTTATATTTTTTATCTATGAACTTTATGATTTCCTGTTTCATTGCATCTGTTCGTCGGCCCAAGTTTTTAATTCTTCGGCCGTTACATCATTTGGAAAACGTTTGCCAGTTAAAACTTTTGCATCTGGTGCCAATGATTGCAGGTTTGCGCCATAATTACCGATATCACTGCTGCCAGATGTGACAAACGGTATAACCGTTTTGCCGGCAAAGTCATAACTTTCAATGAAAGTATCCATAATAGACGGTTCGCGACCCCACCAAATTGGCGAACCAACAAACACGATTTTATATTGTGATATGTCGTCTATTTTTGATGCGATTGCTGGTCTGGAAGTTTTATCGCCCATTTCAATTGACGAACGACTCTGGTCATTATGCCAATTCAAATCGTCGCTTGTATATGCTTGTTCTGGCACGATTTCAAACAAATCGGCATTTATCGCAGATGCCAGTTGTTCGGCCACAGATTTCGTGTTTCCCGTTGCACTGAAATACGCAACCAAAACTTTATCATTTGCCGTGTTAGTTTCCTCTGCCTTTGCAGTTGTGAATACCGCACAGACCATCATCAAAACAGATAATAATTTTTTCATTTTCTCTCTCCCTTGTTATAAACTTTCGCCCAAAGCCCGCACCTCGGCCAATTTTGCCGGTGTTTTATTTGTAGAATTATCTGCCGTCACAATACCTTTGTCGGTCATACCCATATAACCAATCATATCTTTGTATTGTGCAATCGCACCAGTATAAACATTTGGTGAATAAGACGATAACAACAAAGCACTATATTTCGCCTTGGCTGGTGAATTGATAGCGTAAAAACGATGTATAACTGCCTCTAACTGTGCAGACATAATGAAATAGTAAATCGGCGAAGCAAACACAATCATATCTGCATCTTGGATTTGTGGATAAATTTCCTGCATA
>Ga0310786_10010831_pt1 | contig 11426 bp, 10 predicted proteins | sample AusTroGonzalo_MG_FD_203881 | JGI IMG/M metagenome (GOLD analysis project Ga0310786, IMG submission 203881) | Bovine rumen microbial communities from tropical cattle in Woodstock, Queensland, Australia - Gonzalo_03 (v2) (version 2) | ecosystem: Host-associated > Mammals > Digestive system >... | reverse complement strand
AGCAGGACCACCCGATAGCCTTCGCCGCGCAGGCGGTCAACCGTGTCAAGGTTGGTCTGGGGAACGCTTTCGATGAAGCCCATGCAGGCATACATGCATTCTTCGCGTGTCATCTCACGGCCGGTCAGCCGGCTGAATTCCTGCCGGAATTCCTCGGCATTGATGCGGCCGCCTTCCATGTCGCCGAAGAATCCCTGCTGCTGGAAGGGGTTGAGGTAACGTTCCACGTCGGGCAGGCCCATTTCCTCAAAACGGCGCATCGCCGTCTGGAAATTCAACTTGATGACAACGCCGCCGAAATCTAGCGCAATGACCTTTATCATAGAGTAATGATATATTATGCTTATAAATTATGTCTGTATAATATATCTGTTTTGTATCGGCCGAAGGCCGAGGGGTCTGGGGGCTGTGCCCCCAGTAAAAACCCTGGCCCGTTGGGCCATAAAAAAACACCTTTCACAAAAAGGTGTTTTTTTGTGGCCCTTAGCAGATTTGAACTGCTGACCTCCTGCCTGTCAAGCAGGCGCTCTAAACCAGCTGAGCTAAAGGACCGTGTTTACTGGGGCGCTGCCCCAAACCCTGCCGCTCCGGGCTGCTATTGCGCAAGGCCCTCGCGACGCCCTCCGCTTGCGCCTGATGGCGCGGTAGGCTCTCCGGTCAAGGAGTTGGCGATTGGGACTGCAAATATAGTAAACTTTTTGAAAACGCGCAGAAACTTTGCGATTTTTTAATATTTGTCGGGCGAGGACATCAGGACATCAAAGTCGCGGTAGGCGGCGTCGACGACCAGTAGCTTGCAGGGAATGGTGGTATAACTGCGCGATTCGTTGCCCCGGTCCACATGGAAAAGCAGCTGGATCTGCTTTTCGCCGGTCCGGAGAAGATCATCGACTACAATCTCTGTGTTTTTGTCGGTCGGCGGCAGGACGATGGGAATGACCATTGATTTTTCAAAATCAATGGGCGTGGGAGCTCCGCCCGGTCCCATGACCGTGGCATAGCCGAAATAGTTCAGCAAATCGCTTTGGGAAGTAATGCTATGGGGGAGAATGTCGATGACCGCATCGTTGCGGAAAAAGTAGCCGTTGGCCAAGGTGTAGCGGATTTCCCGGGAATGGTCCACCGGTTTGCCGGCATTGGTCCATGCCAGGTATCCGTTCTTGAGGTCGTAGGTATCGAATCCGGCTTCTTCCAGTGCGATGGCTGCTGATTCACTGCGTTTGCCGCTGCGGCAGTAGACCAACAAAGGGCGTGACTTGTCAAGTTGGGCTTCCACCTGCTCCATAAAACTCTCATCGCGCCAGTCAATATTGATGGCGCCGGGGATATGTCCTTCCGCAAATTCGGCTGGGGTGCGGACATCCAGCAGCTGCACGTCGGGTGTTTCGGCCATTTTTTTCTGGAACTGGTCGACCGGCAGTTTCGGATAGCGGGCACAAGCAGCCAGCATCAGCAGCATGAGAAGGGGGAATATCTTTTTCATAATGACCATAAAGATAGAAATAATTCGGTTTCTTTTCAATAAAAAATCCTACTTTTGCCTATTCGGAAGGAAAGAAAAGTATGGAGAGCCAACGTCCCGGAAATATCATTGCTGCCTTGCTGGTCAAGTGGCGGCATGTCCTGTTTGCTGTGATGGTGGTGCTGGCGGTCGTCTGTGCGATGCTGATTCCCCGTACGCGCATCAATTCCGACATGACGAGCAACCTGCCCGATGACTCACAGATGCGCAAGGGCCTGTCGATTCTGGAAAAGGATTTCCCGATGATGGACATCCGCATGCAGACGCTGCGTGTGATGTTCTGGCACGAACCTCCCGCCGATTCTCTCCGGGAAGCGATTGAAGCCATTCCCGGCGTTACCCGCTGGATGGGAACCGAGCAGCGGGATTCCTGCACGCTCTATCAGTTCATCCTGCCGCGCGAAGCGCAAGGTTCGGAGATTATACAGGCCGTGCGGGACCGTTTTGGCGACCGCGTGGTGACAGAGGTGGATGACAACCTTTTTGTGCCCGACAATATTCTGATGATGCTGGGATCGGGCGTGGCCATCGCGCTGGCGATCCTCTTCCTGATGTGCGCCTCGTTCATGGAGCCGGTGCTCATCATTCTGAACCTGGCGCTGGCTGTTGCCATCAATATGGGAACGAATGCCCTGCTTCCGAGCGTCTACCTGGTGACACACACCATGTCGGCTGTGCTGCAGATGGTACTTTCGATGGACTTCGCCATCATCCTGATGAACCGCTATCGGCAGGAAAAAGGTCCTGGCAGGACCAACGAAGAGGCGATGACGAACGCCCTGGCCGGAGCGGCGCCTTCCATCCTGAGCAGCGGTCTGACCACCATTGCGAGCATGATAATGCTGGTCTTCATGCGGCTCAAGATTGGCGCTGACCTGGGTATCGTTCTTTCAAAAGGTGTCTTCTGCAGCCTGTTGGCCACCTTTACCGTGCTGCCGGCACTGATCCTCCGTTTCGACAAGGCCATCACACGGACGGAGAAGCCGGTATTGCGGATCCCGACTGCCGGCCTGGCCCGCTTTGAGATGCGCTTCCGTGTACCGCTGGCCATTCTCTTCCTGCTTGTCTTCGTCGGTTGCTGGTTCCTGCAGCGGAAGACCACCATTTCGTATGCGCTGGGCTTTCCTACCACGATCACTACGAAGTTTCCGCCCAAGAATACGATGCTGCTGCTTTATCGGACAACCGATGAGGACGATTTCCTTCCGATTGCCGACCGGATCGCCCAGGAAGAGAAAGTGCTCAGCTGCCTGAATTATCCCATACTGGCTCAGAAACTCCGGAAGGCTTCGGAATGGGAAGAACTCGCCGGGCTGATGCCGGGTCTGCTGGATTCACTTCCGGAGGGAGCGCTCGATCTGGTGTATTATGCTGTCACCCATCCTGAGCGAAACGAGCGGATGCGGATGGATGAAATCGAACCCACGGCTCGGGAAGTCGCGGCGCTGGCGATGATGTTCCTGCCCGACTCCGTCCAGACAGGCTTGTCTTCGCGTTTCGACATGGAATCGTTGACCCGGGAACTGACGGCCCGGATGTTGTCCGATGAGGTACAGCCGGAACCTGAACCTACACTGGAGCCTGAGTCTAAGTTAGAACCTGAACCCGAACCGGTTCTTGAACTTGTCGCTGAACCCCAAACCGATACCCTGACCTTTGCCCTGCCTGCTCAGGATACGATGATTCAGCAAGTTGTACCCGAGGCAGAAGAGCGTCAGGAAGAGTCGGCGATCAGTTATGAAAGCATTACACAGCAACGTACTGCGGCGGAAATGGCCGCGTTCCTGGACCAGGACATCAAATATGTGTCCATGGTCTACCGGATGGCAAAGGCCGGGAAAAAGGATCGCCCCGCCACGATGTCTGCCTATGAGTTCATGCAGGTATTGACCGATAAAGTATTGAAAAACAGACTCTATGCTTCGATGCTCTCGGCGGAGCAGAAAGAAGGGATCCGGACGGTCCGTCAGGAATTCGATGCCATCGTCGCGGCCGGCCCTGTACAAAAGATTCTTGTACCTGAAAATGGGGTAGATTCCCTTCAAATGGCGTTTCCGGCTGATACGCTGATGCTGGCCGCCCTGCCTGATACGCTGCCCGTCATCCAGGCTGTCGAAGACCCGGTTCTGGCCGAGGTGTCTGCACCTGTGACAATAGCGAAAGAACCTGAAATTGAGACTGTTTCTCCGCTGGAGCAGTTGATCGAGATGGCCTTCTCCGGCAAAAGATACAGCGCCTCCCAACTCTATCGCGCCCTCCACAATGCCGGCATAGACGTCCGGCGGGAAGAGATCGATCTGCTGTATCTCTATTATGGCTTCGTCACGCAGCCCGATACCAGCGCCCGGCTTTCGCTGCTGGAACTGGCCGACTGGGCCTCATCGCTGGCACAAAACCCGCTTGTCGAAGAATACCTCGATGCGGGCACCCGTTCGCAAGTGGCCGGGCTTCGGGGAAGGCTCGATACGGAACTGGGTATGCTTCGGGGGGAAGACTGGTCGGTTTCGGTCATTGTCAGTGACCTGCTTGTTGAAGGGGAACAGACCTTCGCCTTCCTCGATACCCTGGAGACGCAGTGCCGTACCCGACTGTCCGGCGACACCTATTCCGTGGGCTTTTCCGCCATGTACAAAGAGATGAAGGAAGGCTTCCCGCGCGAATTGCTGATATTGACCCTGCTGACCGTCGGAGCTATATTCCTGATCGTAGCGCTGACTTTCCGCTCACTGGTTATTCCGTTCCTGTTGATCCCGACCGTGCTGTCGGCCGTCTGGCTGAATGTATACGCCAGCGGTCTGGGAGGGCATACGATGGTCTACATGGCTTATCTCATCGTGCAGAGCATCCTGATGGGCGCCACCATTGACTATTCCATCCTCTTTACCCAGTATTACCGCGATGCACGGATTTCGCTCGACAAAGGCGAGGCGCTCAAGACGGCCTACCAATGTTCCACCCACGCGATTCTGACTTCCGGACTGATCCTAGTCCTGACCCCGCTTGTTTTGACCTATATCATCACCGATCCGGTGACCGTCAGTATCTTGCGTTGTATATCGGTCGGGGCCCTGGCGGCCATTCTCCTGATATTCCTGGTATTGCCCGCAACCCTGGTCATCATGGACCGCTGGGTGGTAAAGCGGGTGGATCGTTAGTCCCGGGAACCGATGGATTCTATCTGGACGGGGATGCCTGCTTTGACCAGCGAATCAAAGAAATGGCGCTCTACATCCGTGTTAGGGGTTGTACGGGTAAAGATGAGAGAAGTCTGGTTGTTATAGCTGGTGATTACCATATTTGTAGCCGGAAGCGGCGTCGGGCCGAACAGGTACTCGATACGCTCAATATACGAAGACATCTCTTCGGGCAGATCGATCACACCCAGGTTCGAAATGATGGTACTGAAATGGCGACGCAATGCTCGCCGGAACAAGAACTTCATGATAGGTTTCTTCAGCATGAGCGGCGTGTTGCTGACGAGAAAGCTGTGCTTGAAAGTTACGTCGCCGGAAAAGACGGACAGCAGCCGCTCTTTGTCGATTTCCGTTTTCAGGGTGTTGTGTACTCTGGCGATGACATCGTCGAGAGAGCAATCTTCCGCGCCAGGTGCTGTTCCTATCAGTGCATAAGACGAGAAATTGCGGAGAGTGGGTGTAGGGAAGTAACGGCGAAGGTCCACGGTGAACTGGGCTTTCACGGGCTGTCTCCTTTTCCGTATGTTACGTTCCGCTCGTTGCACATGGGCAAAAGAGAGGAGGAGCATGGAGCAGAGTAACTCGCTCACCGTTGCATGGTGTTGTCTGGCCAGGTCCAGCAGCGAACCAGTGGGTACCCGCCCGGCAGTGATGGCATAGCTGCTCTGCGGCAGCGCGGGGCCACCTATGTTGTAAGCCGCTTCTTTTTCCAGGCGTTTGAAAGAATCTTTTCTCGCGTATCGGATAAAGGCGTTTTCATACTCACCCGGTTGGGGGACATCGTCGCAATCCAGTATCTTCTGGTCTGTCGGTATGTCGATGGCGTATTTCAGCCGAAGATATTCGCGCAACAGGGTAAGCAGGATCGTCATTGAGCCACCGGCATCGGTCAATGCGTGAAAGAATTCCATGATGATCTGGCGGTGGTGGCATCTGATCCTGAACAAAAAGCCTTGGGTTTCCTTCCAGTTCAGGGGTTTCATCAGCTCGTTGAAATTGTCGATCACGCAGAAAGGTTTGTCCATAGGCGCGAATCTGTACCAGATAAAACCGGCTTTCAGACGATGGGCTATAAAAGGCATGCGCTGAAGAAGATGAGCCACAGCTTGCTCCAACACATCTTTGTCCACATCCTCGGATAGAGTAACGCTACATCCGAACATCTGCGACCAGCGGGATGTCTTGACCCCGGCATACAAGTCTGCCGTGTTGTCGAGCTTGAACTCGGAATCAGGATACCTGACTTCTTTTTCTGGCACTGGGGACGTCATCGACTCTCTCAACGAAAAACGGCGCCAAAGTTAATGGAAATAATCCAAAAAGATACTGTCTGTATTTATAGTTTTTTGCGAACTTTGTTGTCTAACATCCGGTCGTCTTCAAAAGAAGGAAGGCAAGCCGCAAAATAACTGACGGAAATGGAAGACTTTATCCTGAAAGAGATCGACCGCATCGGTCAGATGCTGATGGGAATCGCCCGCAAGCTGGGTCTCCTGCGTGATGAAACCCCGAATTATTCCCTGACTGACGTCCAGGAGGAGTTTGCCCAGGCCAGCCTGCCCTTCGATCTGGACGCTTTGCTCCAGCAGGAGAATCCGGTCCTCTACCTGGTGGAGAACGTGGAGATTTCCGATCAGGGGCTGGAAACGTTCATCGACATCCTCTTCCATTCCGACCTCGATGAAGACCGCAAGAAAGCCCTTCTCGAAGACGCCCTTACATACCTGGACGGCAAGGGCTATTTCTCCTTCCGGCTGCATTCCCTGATGACGGACTGACTTATAATCGGATCTTGACGTTGATCAATCCCTTCAGATAAATCAGGAGCACGGAGGTTAGCAGGGTCAGGAGAAATACATACAGATTGGTCAGGCCGAAGGATCCTGCCGGAGTGCCGGTCAGGCCGAAGATATCGCTGTAGATACGCATGACGGCCCCGTGCAGGATCAGCACGGTGAGTGAATTCTGCCCGATATAGGCAAGGAAAGCATTCAGGCCCTTGACCTTTACCAGTATTTTGCTGACATTCATAAGGAAAACGGTCCCGAGTACGCCGCAGATCAGGGTAATGAAAACTTCGACGGCACCCATCTGGAAGTTAATCCTTCCGCCGGAAATCATGCCGACGCCAGGAACCTTCACCTGCAGATAAGTCAGGAGTGCCAGCGCGACCAGCGCGTTGATGGTGTTCCACTTCCTGTTTGAATGGCGTTCCCCGAACAGATCGTGCTTCCGCATCAGGAAACCAATCAGCATCAAGGCGGCCGCAGCAGGTGCGATTTCTGCATCCCACGGCAGATTATCGACAAAAACAGTAATGATGTAACTCAGGAAGATAAGGCCCACGACGGCGGAAATCATGGTGCCGCGTTTCTGCACTGCAGCAGGAGCCACGGCCGCAAAGATCAGATACGCCACCATCAGGCATTTGATGAACCAGGTAGGGCCGACGGCCTGGGCGACCAGCGTACGGCTGGCGTCCAGCCCTACCCACCCCGCCAGCGGATCGGTTAACCAGTAGGCAATGTAGGATTTGAACAAGGTCCAGGGGTCTGTTTCACCCCGCAGGCACAGATACGCTCCCAGAATGATCCAGATAACGATGGTATAATTGAATAAAGGCACCAGCAACTGCTTCGCCCTTTTGCGCACAGAATCGCGGTACGACTGGGTCCCCGGCTTGTAGTTGTACCCCGAAATCATAAAGAAGAAGGGCATCATATAGCCCATGAGGGCCAGAAACAGGATGGTAAACAAACCGGATGGCACGGTATCCCGACCGCCTACGGTATAGAGCGTGGTAGTATGTAGGAAGATGACGAACAGCATACCGATGCCCTTCGCAATGTCCTGTACCGGATCCCGCTTCTTGTCCAGTTTCGGGAGAATAGCGTGATAATCGGCAATTGTGCCTGAAGATGTTTGTGCTTTCATTTTCTTACAAACTACAAAAGTAAAAATAAATGAGAATAAAGCAACCGTCTGGCCGCTGTAAAGGCCTATTTCTTCTTCCGGTTGCATACCTGTCATGTCCAAGGGTTGAAATATATTTTTATATCTTTGTGCGTATGGACTCCTATCAAATAATAGACTTGAGCGATTACGTTCGCTCTGGAGAAGGCGGAACCGCCGTTTCCTACATCAACAAAACGCGCGACACGCTGGCCAAACTCTATAATCCCGGCTTTGAAGCCGAAAGGGCCAAGGCCGAATTCCACACGGCGCGTACGGTTTTTGAAATGGGTATTCCGACGCCCGAACCCTACCGGCTCGTGACGGATGGAGAGCGATACGGGGCTGAGTATCAACTGGTAAAGGGCAAACGCTCTTTCACACGCATCATCTCCGAGGAGCCTGAGCGCCTGGAAGAAATCTCCCTTACTTTTGCCGAATGGGCCCGGAAACTTCACTCCACGAAGGTTGCGCCCGGCCAGCTCCGTTCCTACAAGGAAGCCCTCATCCGGTTCTACCAGGAGAAGAATCTTGTTCCGGAAGCGCACAAGCAGAAAGCGATGGCATTTCTGGAAACGGTTCCGGATACCCTCACCTGCCTTCACGGAGACCTCCAGATCGGCAACATCATCACCGACGGGAAACGCACGCTGTGGATAGATGTGGGAGAGTTCAGCCACGGAAGCCCGGAATGGGATCTCTGTATCATGTGGATCATGGGACAGAGAATGAGCCAGGAGCGGGCCGATTCCCTGTTTCACATTACGCCGGAGCAAATGAAAGCACACTGGAGCTGCTTTCTCCCGGCCTATCTGGGCACAACGGACCCCCAGGTCCTTGGGGAGTTCACCAAGCGCCTGATCCCGTACTATGCAGCTAAAGTTCCTTATGTGTACGATATGGCATACCACTGCGCCCTTCCGGATGAAGCATTCCTGCGGATGGAGCAGATGATGAGTCAAGTCGGATGATGTTTTATAGTTTTTCGCGACCTTTGTTGTCTAACGGGTGTAGATTCGATCGATCATGGATAACAAGGAACAAGCATTCACCCAATTGGTCCGGGAGCACAAGAGCACCATCTACTCGGTGTGCTACATGTTCTCGAAGGACACGGATGAGATTGACGACCTCTTCCAGGAGATCCTGATCAGGCTCTGGAAAGGTTACGATTCTTTCCGCGCGGAATCCGATGTCCGGACCTGGATTTACCGTGTCGCACTGAACTGTTGCCTCAATGCCGACAAGAAAAAGCGAAGGGGCGGAGAGCGTGTACCGCTGAGCGTGGACATCGACCCGTTTGAAGATACGAACGACCGGGCGCTGCAGACCAAGCGCCTGTATGCCCGTATCAACAAACTGGGTTTGGTGGATCGCGCCATCATCCTCCTATGGCTCGAAGGCCTGAGCTACGAGGAAATCGGGGCCATCATGGGTATCTCGGTAAAGAATGTTTCCTTCCAGTTGCATCGAATCAAGGAAGAACTCAAAAAGTCCCATCTTTAATCACTCGTGCCATGAACAAGGAAGAATTCAATATCAACCAGGAACTGGAACAGATGCGGCAGGATTACGCCGATCTGAAGGATCGGTTCGACAAACAGCAGATTGTCAACGACTATCTGATACAGAAAGCCATGAATAGCGATGTGCGCAGGCTTTTTCTTTCGAAAAGAACGGTTCCTCTAGGGATAGCCGTGCTCGTCGTCGCAGTCGTTTTAAGTTTTGTCCAGGGATACGAATGGTGGCTGCCGGTTTGCTTGATAATCTATGCGCTCCTTTTCTTCCCCGGCGTATTCTGGGTGTATAAAGGGGTCAGGGAAGAAGAAATGTACAATGGCGATGTCCTGTCAACAACCGAGACGCTTCGCAAGTTCAAAAAAAGATATATCGTCTTGGTGACGGGGAGCTGCCTTTATTTTTTCGTTTTCGTCGTCCTTGCCACCATCTATATGATTTCGTTGAATATCAGCACCGAACTGATGTGGAGAAGAGGCATTTTCATTGCGATCCTGTGCGTTGCGACATTGACCCTGGAGTATGTCTATGCCAAGCGCCTTTTGAAATCCTGCGATGATATCATCGATCGTCTTCAAATAAAGGAATAGGAGCGCGAAGCGCCGCAGCTACGCTGCGAGGGGCCTCTGGGGGCTGTGCCCCCAGTAAAAACAAGTGCGGACGATATTGGTGCGTAACCTCCAATCACCTCCACACACCTCTACCGGGCTGTTTTTTATAGTCGAAAAAGTCCACATACCTCCACCTGCATGTAGGTAAAATTGGGGCACGATTGGGGCACGATTTAATCTTCAATATCTAGATATGTCCGACTCGCTGGCAACGGATGCGGCTCCGTTCAAGAACTACCTGACCGCAGGTATATACCTTAGGCCGTTCTACTTTACATTGTATGTGTGGATCGACAGACCCTGCGCCGAAGGAAGGTAGTTGATGCCCCACCAGCAGATCTGCAGGCAGACGAAACTCACCAGCAGGATGATGCAGGCGGTCTTCCATTCGCCTGGCCGAGCCTTGCGCAGGTGCAGGTACACCAGATAGCAGAGCCAGGTGGCAGCAGCCCAGGTTTCCTTGGGATCCCAGGCCCAATAGGTACCCCAGGCCTCCTTGGCCCACAGGGCACCGAAGAGCATCCCGAAAGTCAGGAACGCGAGGCCCACATAGATTAGATTGTCTGTCAGATTGATCTCTTTCTCCGTGGTTTTGTCCTTTCGGATCAGCATATAGACCGCCATGATGGTGGCCGCGCCCAGCAGGGCATAAGAAAACATATACACGATCACGTGTGGGGCGAACCAAGGACTCTGCAGCGCCGGCATCAGGCTCTTGGAATGAATGCCAGGCTTGAACAAATTCACGCATATAAATACGAAGGAGAGCAGCGTGCTGAAACTTAGAATCCATTTGTAACGCCAGCGGCTATAGACGATGATGCCGGCCACCGGCAGGAAGAAGGAGTACCACAGCCGCGTTTCGCCCATCGTCCGAAGGGGAGGACGCTCCAGCGAAATCCACATTCCCAGGATAAAGGCAAAGAAGACGGCGATGCCGGCCAGGGTGCAGGCATATACCAGCGGTTTGCGCTCTTTCCAGGCAAAGAAAGCGCCGGCGGCCCATAGGAGCACGGCTCCCAATGCAAACCAGATAAACGAATCCCAACTCATGATCGTACAGGTTTAGGAGCCATGAACAGCATCAGACACAGCGCGCCGGCAATCATCATGAAGATGCCCAGGTACACCCAGAAAATCCAGGGATCCCGCACCAGCTGGAATACGCTGTAGGGGCTCTCGCTGCCGTATCTGACATCATATCCGTACTGGTAGATCTTCCAGCCGTTCACTTTCAGGGGCTTGTTCACTTCCACCGTACCGCGGATGTTCTTGCCGTCCTCGGTATAGACGGTAATATCTGAAGCAAACCGCTTCGGCGTGCCGTCGTCATATTCTTCCAGGGTAAATTGGTGCAGCTCGATGGCCAGGCCCGGCTCGTGTCCCATTCCGTCATTATCTACCGCGCGCCACTCGGGCTCACCCGTAAAGGCCGTAAGCTGCAGACTCTGGATATCGGCATTGCCCAGCGTAGCGGATACGATGGCCACTACGACGCCCAGATGATTCAGGATGAACGGGATTTCCTGCACTTTCCAGCGCAGCAGATGATTCAGCGCCGCCAGCGCAGAAATTACCATCATCCAGGTCCAGATGAGCACGAAGGGCCAGAAGCGGAGCATCTGGCTG
>Ga0310786_10010828_pt1 | contig 11428 bp, 12 predicted proteins | sample AusTroGonzalo_MG_FD_203881 | JGI IMG/M metagenome (GOLD analysis project Ga0310786, IMG submission 203881) | Bovine rumen microbial communities from tropical cattle in Woodstock, Queensland, Australia - Gonzalo_03 (v2) (version 2) | ecosystem: Host-associated > Mammals > Digestive system >... | reverse complement strand
CTATCAGCAACTTGAAGTGTTTCTATAACACCTTGAAGAGCATCAACTGTAACATACTCATCATTTTTATTATACTGTCTATCTGTAATTGTAACAAATGAAACAGTGCCATCTTGAGATGTTATTTCAGTAAATCTAGGAATATTAAAATAATCTGCATTAGAATAGTCAGAGAATATACTACCAGTATATTTAAAATAAATTTCTGTTGCAGATGCTTGATAATATTTCATCTCATAACCAAGTCTTGAGCACAAATCTCTCATTGAAGTTTCTTGTGTTGCACTTGGCATATAGTTCTCAAGAACATTCTTATCAATATTGTAGCATAGTTTATCAGCAATAAAAGCATTTGTTTTTAAGTTAACAATAAAAGGATCGGACTCATTTGATGTTTCTGGGTCATATCTTTTAGTAAGTTTCTTAAACAAATCAACTTCTTCTGGATAAATTGATGAAAAATCTTTATTTGTATATGATTTATTACTAATTAATAGTTCTTTTGTTGTAATTGCCATATTTATTATCCTTCATTGCTTTCTAATAATACTAATTCATACATATTTGTAGTAAAGTCAATTTTATTAATTGCTTTAATTTTACAATATAGTTTAGCACCTTTTTGAACAATATCAATGTCTCTTCTTTCAAGAGTTAATTGAGGTGCAAATGTAGATAGTTGAGTATATATCTCATCTATTAATATATCTTTTAAGATATAATTATTTTGATTAAATGTATATCTTTTTAATCTGACTCCAAAGAATGGGTCTCCAAATAATTCGCCACTTTCACTACAAAGAAGCAACATCACATCTTGTTTTGTTGCATCATAATCTTTTACTACATTTGTAGAACTGTTATTGAAGATTTTTGGAAACTGTATACTGTTCATTCTTTTTCTCTTTTAACTCATTTAATTTAGCACAACTTATTAATTCTTAATAAGATATAAAATTTATACTTTTATAGTGGTGTAACAGTATCTGTAACATCAGCACTAATACTAATTTCCTCTTTGCTTAGAGTGGTGGTACTTGAATAATAAACATATGCTAGAAACAAACTCGTAGTAGTACCACTTGTATAAACATAGGCGTCAACATATCTGGCATTAGTTCCAAGTACTTCTGCTGTCAGACCAAACCATATAGACAGTTTTAATCTTTTAGCAATTTTTTGTTTTTCAGTATTTATTGTTGATGAATCATAAATTACATTTAATGGAGTTGAATCATTATCTATAAATGTAATATTTCCTGAAAACATCTGACCAGTGTTTCCAGTTAAATTGAGAACATGTTTATATAATTTTGTTCTTATATCACTCTCTCTTGCAATTAAAGATGAAATACCATCAGCCCATACTTTATCACCAGATGAATAAACAACAGGTGTGCTTGTATATTGAGTTATTCCTGAAGTTGTTGTATTACCAATTTTAGTAAATGGTGTATAATAAGAATGTGAATATTGACCACAAAGAATATAAAAATCTACTATTTTATTTGTAGTATCTATTACATAGAAAACATCACCATAATTATATGTTGCATAAGGTGATGCCGCAGTACTTTGACAATACTTATATAACTTACATGTAACAGCACCGTCTTTAGAACAACCAATAAGAATATCTTCTAAAAATTGATATGATGTGCCATTACCATGACAACTTGCGGCACTCATCTTAAAATATGCCGCACTTTCAGAGCCATATCCAGAATAGTTTATTGATAAAAATTTATTTGCTTGTGTACCACCTGCTACAACATATGTTAAAATTTTAGTAAAATTAGGCAAAGCAGTTGTGGCAATATCACTATAAAGTGCTATATCATTTGTGTTATATTGTGGTCTTGATTCACTTCCTCTTAATCTTAAAGGATATGTAGGAGCATTAACAATAAAATTACCCTGATAACGGCCTAAAACACAATAGTTTGAAGAACTATCATCAATTAATTGACCACCACTTTCTAAGACAATTGATGCATTATTAGGATTACTCCCTGTTAATCTTAATGCTGAAGTTAAAGTACCACCAGATAGTCCATCAATAGATGTAATTTGTTGTGTGGTAGAATTTACTGCATTTGTTAATAATTCATCTATTGTATTATTACCTATTGTAACATCTTTTGAAAGTTTTACTTTTCCTGTAACATCAAGTGAATCTAACTTAGCAAATCCTCTATTTTCATTCTCATCTAGGAGAAGTTTTCCTAAAATGACAGGTTTACTTGTTAAAGTATCTTCAAAGCCAACAAAAACAACATCACCTTCATTATATGAGTTTATAATGCCTGGTGTGTGTGCTAAAGTTGCCTCTAGTTCAGACTCTGTAATTCCATTATTATTCACACTTGATTGTTGTAAATAAGGAATTTCTACATAGTACTTATTACTATCAACTACTTTATGTTTAATAATTGCTTTTGTAATTGTGTTCATTTTACTCTAACTCTTCTTTATCTATTCTTAATAATTTTAATGTTGTTTTAAAACCATCAAATCCAATTGAATCTGTTTGCTCTGTAACAACATAAATACCTGAACTAATATGTTTTCTACCATAGAACAATACATTAAGTTTAACATGTGTCATCAATATTGCCGGTCTAAGTAGACCTTTAAATGTAACTGATGCTTTAATTGGATATTGTGTAACTCTTGTCCACCAACTTTTATCTGCTTCAGTTGTTACTCTGAATGCATTACCACTAGCAATTGTAGGTGCAAACACTTCTTCAATCTCTCCAGCATCATTAATTCTTTGAACATAGTTTGAATCGCTTAACTCTTTACTATAATTATAGTACAAAGAATAACTCTCATCATTTTCTATATTAAACTGTGTGACAACATTTTGAGAAGGATAACCAATATCAAGACTATAAGCAGTTGAGTATGCATCAGGAAGTGATTTCTTTAATTCAACAACTTTAAAATAAGGGCCTCTAAACTTATCACTTATTTCATCAACAACTACAAATGAATAAATTGATTTTTTAATTGTTGATTGATTAACATCACTTGTCATACAACTGACTAAATAAGTTAAATAGTCTAACACTGAAATATTTGTCTTTGATGCAATATTAACAACCTTATCATTTGAAGCAATAAGGCCTTCAAATTCCACAAGATTTCTATCCCTCATGCCATAAAACACTTCTAATAAACCATATCTAGAATCATATAAAATTCTCTTAATTTCATCACTAGGTTTTGCAAGTTTACCAGGAAATGCATAAGAACCTACACCAGATAGTTTACCTGTACTAACAGCAGAAATAGTGTATGTAATTGTAGAAGATGACATTGAGAAGTTATTCTTTACATCTGTAATAATTGCTTCTTCATCTTTGTAGCAGAAACTAGGAGTAGATAAATCACCATAAGAAAAAATAATCTTTCTTGTTTTACTTACACTACTAAACACTTTCTCAAAGAAGTTTGGGTCATTATTTTCAGTAATAGCATACACCATTTTAAGAGTATACTGATTAACAACACCATTAACTTTTTTAACCTTTAAATCTTGAATATAGTTAGGATATGTAATCTTATTTAGTGTATAAGCACCTCTAGCATCAACACCACTTGCAGAGGATTTATTATAATAACCAAATGTATATTTACCAATTGAAATTTTAACAAACGGTGTCTGCACTAGAGCAGTAGTTCCTAATAGTGACAATGTTTCATTCTTCATAATTATTTAAATGCAATATTGCTTAATGTTGGAATCTTAATGACATCAATATGACCATACAACTTAACAAAAGGATCCTGCATTTTGTTAAAATCAGCAATAACCCAATATAAGTCAGGTCTACCATAATATTTAAATGATAGTGAATCAAGAGTGTCTTCTTGTGTTATTTTATGAGCAACATACAAAGAATCATCTCTTAACTGACTTGTAATTCCATAAATATACTTGCTATCTAAAGTATTGTAGTAATAAGGAAAAGATGTATATCTAGAAAGATAATCATAATTCTTTTTACTTCTATCTTTTAAACAATCCATAAAAGTTCTCCTTATAACATATCTTTAAACTGAGCAGTAACACCTCTAAATGAACCTAATTGAGATACACTTTGAGCATCAAAAGGCTCTGTCTCATAAATATTAAATGAAAGTGTTACATTGGCATATCTCTCATCATCTAGAATAGGTTTCTGATAGTCAATAGACACACCACCAATAACAACACCTTTAATAAATATTTCTCTACCAATCTTAACAGCAATTGATGGAGGTGTTACCATTTTATTCTTAGCACCATAAACAGGAAGTGCTATTGCCTGTAATTTTCTAACAAGAACATCTACATAATCATCATCTGGACCAAGTTCTACATTACTTACACCTGTGTTAACATCATACATCATATCTCTATGAAGATTTAATTGAAAGTTAACTGTTCTTGGACCAGAATAACTATATGCAAAAACAGGTGCAGTTCTACTCAAAGCATTTGTTTGAGAGAATGTTGAGTTCATCTTATCTGCTATTGAGTCAGGATACTCTGGAAGAATTAACCACTCGTCAGTGTGGAACAGGTAGATAAAATTAGTAATTAAACTAGAATTTTTAGTAATTGTCATAAGTTATCTCCTATCTCTCATATGATTTGTCTAACTCAGTCTTCTCAACATATCTTAATGATGATTCAACATCTTTATCATAATAACCTAATAGGTCAAAGTAGTTGTTAATAATTTGAATCTTATCAGGTGTATCTTTAGACTTAAATATATAATTATATAGTGCTTGTCTTATCTCATCATTCCAAACACCAAAATGTTCATATCTATATCTAACATCATCAAGATATTTCTTAGTGAAATCCATTGTAGAAATTTCTTTTTGAACAAATTTAATATTTTCTTCAATATCTTCATTACTATCAATAACATTTCTAGATAAGTATTCAATCAATCTATCTGCTAATAAATAATGTTCACCAGAATTTAAATATAATAATTGTGGTCTTGAGATGTAATAGTTGATTAACTCATCTTCATCTGTTTCTTCATTATGATATTTAATAAGTTCACCTAAAGAAGATGCTAGAACTTGTCTATGCATTTCTTCATTACTCTTGTCTGTATATAATTCACAGCCTCTTGTGTAATCACCTTCTAAAACAACAATAGATGATTTACAATTGAAAGGAACTCTAATAAGTAGTTTTAATGTTCCTTCTTCTCTTAACATTTCTGCACTTGTTACTTTTTGTGATTCAAAGACAAAAGGATGATTGAATCTAGCACCAGAATAAGATTTTGTAATATGTTGAATATTATTTTCAACTAAGTCTCTATTTTCATAGTTACATGTTCCTAAAAGAACTTCACCTGAACAATCAAGACCAATTGTATATTTTTGATTAAACTTAATAGGTAAAATAAATATTTGATAGTTACTATCATCAACATCAAAATTATCTAAATGTAAATTAACAGGACTTTCATTAGTAAAACAATTATATAACTGCATTAAATCAAGACCTGTGTAGTCTCTAATAAATCTTAGATAATCACCTAAATACTTATGTGTCTTAGCATCGTAAATATTACTATCAATGTGATAATTATCAGTCACATTTAAAATTTTATCATTAAAATTATATAGAGAAATTTGTTTACTTCCTCTATACAAAGCATTTTCTTTAATGTATAAAGTATTATCACCATAATAAGATGATTTTTCTTCATTATATATTTGACATCTAGGAAGATTAAAAGACTTTAGAAGTTGTTTAATATATCCTACATATATGTTATTATCATTAAACTTTAACATCTATTATCCTCCAAATTGTGAAAATCTTAGTCTAATATCATTTATATCAGACTCAATTGAGCCCATGTGGTCTTCAAGTGTCTCAGTTAAATACTTAACAATCTTATTTGTTGGATTGTTTTCATCTTCTTGTTGTTTGGCAGCCTCATCATCAACTTGAGTTTGATATTTACTTTGTTCTGCGGCTAATACTGAACCACCAACATCAGCACCTGAAGCATTACCAACAAGAGCAGACATAGAAGTAGTTAAACCACTAATAAGACTATTGATACCACCACCTCTTGTAATTGTAGTATTACCTGAAGTAATGCCAAGTCTACCTAGCATACCAGAAGGACTGAATGTACTACCAATACCACTAATAATATCACCAATCATTCCTAGAGAACTAATACCAACAATACTTCCTCTCATAATATTTTCAAGAGTTGTATTCATATTAACACCAGAACCTAGTGCAAAGATTGATGGAATATTAATACCACCAGCACCACTAATCATGTCAGTGATTTTCCAAAGTGCTGTTAGTGCAGGATTTTGAGCAATGTTTGTTGCAAGACCAAAAATAGCATTATCAGAAACATTTTGAAGTAATGTCGCCATAGACATTCTTCCTGGCATTTGATTCAATTGTGAACCTAATTCTGAATACATTCCTAAGAAATCTAGTGATGTATTAGATATTTTTGCAAAGTCTCCTGATAATTGTTTTGCCGCAGTCAAGTCAGATATTGAAAGACCAAATGTCTTAGCAAGTTGTGACCTTACAACATTGTTTGTATTTGAACCAATCTCAACCATGTAGTCAGCAAGTGACCTCATTAATTGATTTGTTGTTTGTGCAGTTAAACCACCTGTTAATAAAGATGAATAATCAAGACCTGCTCTTGAGGCAGCCATAACTAACAGATTCTGCATACTAGAACTATTTAATGCTGAAATATTACCACTACCTAAATAACCAATTGCTTGAGCAATACTTTGAGCAGTATTTTCAGATAGACCTGTTCCTGTTAAAGAACCTAACCATTTTTGAACAACATATTCAAACTCAGTAGATGCCTGCATACTCATTTGAGAAGATGCTTCTAGCAGTGCATCAGAAACATTATCAAATGTTGCATTTAAATACTCAGTGTTTTCAACAAGATTATTTAAAAACCTTGTTAAATATGCTTCCATTCCTAATCTGGCAGCGGTTGAGTCTTGTTGTTGTAATCTAACAATTCTTAGTAATGAACTATTAGCAACATCAAATGTTGTTGCAATATTGTCTTTAACTGTATTTAAAAATGCTCTTTGTTCAACATTAGATGCAATACCCATACTGACTAAATCAGATAAGTTTGTAAGCATTGTCTCTGTTTTAATATATGGTTGAACACCTACAGCAGAAGACATTCTTTCTTCAAGAGCACCAAAGATATTAGCACCAAATCTTGCTCTTTCACTTGATGTGATGCTTGTTGTGCCTTGAATTCTAGCGTTGAAACCTGATTGTACTTTAACATAGGTATCCATGCCATTATTAATAACACTTGAAAGTTGTTTTAAAGCATCTGTGAGATTCTTTTCTCTTTCATATCTCTTTGCTTCTGCAACTTCTTGTCTCTTTACTTCAAGGTCTGCTTTTTGAGCATCACTCAAATTTCCTTCTCTTTCAAGTTCTTCATATTTTTTAATCCAAGCCTGATTGAGTTCTTTTTGTTGCATTAACTCTTGTTTATGCTTTTCTTTTCCAGACTTAGTACTTAACTCTACTTGTTTTTTATATATCTGATTCTCAACTTCAAGTTTTCTCTTTGCATCTAATTCAGCATTTTTCTTAATGAGATGTTCTTTATATGCTTGAGTCTCTTTAATGCCATCTTTTTCAAGAGTTAATTGTAATTGAGCAATTTCTTCAACAATCTTTTCTTGAGCAGATTTTTGTTCTTTGGCATATTTTTCTGCAGTTGCTTTTAAAAGTTTTTGATAATTTTCTACCTCAGCCTCATGTCCTTGTTGAAGAGCATTAAAAAATTGTTCAACAGTTTGGTCATCAATTAATGTTGTTATTTTTGATGTTCTCTTATCTTCAGGCATGAACTATCTCCTACTTTTTATGTCTTTCTTTTGACTCTCTGATTGCCTTATCCCACTCTTCTTTTTCAATTCTATTGCTCTCTTTAATTGTATCTATTAAATACTTTCTTTCAAGAGGACTTATTTGAAGAATGTCAGTATATGAAGTATTTATATTTTTACTTATAAACCAACACTCTTCTATAATTTCTTTGAATCTTTTTGGACCTGTTGGATTTCCTTTATCATCATAGCGTTGGTACAAAAAATTCAGAAGTGAGACGAAAGGGAGTGACAATATCATAACCACAGTTTGAACACTTTGCAATTACAGTATTGTCTAATCCTACCTTTCTGTTTAAGTCATTTCCTTTTCTAATGATTTCATAGAAATCTTTTACATTGAGTTCTCTAACAAATTTCTCTAGTGCAAATTCATCATAATGTTGACCATCAATAGAATCAATAAAATACATTGCTGTATAGAGAGATTCATAATCAAGAACAGTAACACCTTTCTTTTGTTGCTTAATTTTCATCTCTTTTGCTTTAGATGCAATTAAATCTAAAATCTTAGGTGTTTGATATGCTAATGTAATTTTCTTCTTTGATACAGGAAGTTCAATTGATGCAGACTTTCTATAAGATTCTTCATCATACTTGTGAACTTCAATCTCATCAAGTTTAACAGAGAATGGAACACTCTCATTACAATTTGGACACTTACAGACCATCTTGTATTCAGAGCCCCATGTGACCGCTCTTAACATGTATAGTAAGTATTGAAAATCACCTATACACATATCATAAACACTGACAGGTATCTGTTCTTTATTGATAATGCATTTTTCAATGACATCACAAAGAACTTTATACTCATCAGAAATAGAAGAGTTTCTCTGCAACTCTTCCATGGTTGTCATGCTTCTAAGAGTAACTCTTGCATCAAATTGTGTGTCATACATTTGACCTAATGATGGAAGAGTAAATGTTTCATTGATAGCGTTATTCATGTTCAACACCTCTCTTTGAAGCATCACTTAATTTAGCATTATTGTTATAATGCTCAACTAGAATATATCTAATCATAGCAGAGATAGACATACACTTTTCATATGCTTCTTTTCTTAGTTTTTCTCTTAGTTCTTCTGAGATTTTAAAAGCAATTAGTTCCTGCTTTTTCTCTGAACTTTTTTCATCAATTTTTACATTCATAATATTGATATCCTTTCATCACTCAATTTAGCAGTTAAAGGTATAAATTTTATACTTTTATACATAAAATAAAAAGGTTGACTTTTAATCAACCTCTTATTTAATTTCTCAATTATTCAACATCAGGTTTTTGAGGAATTGCCTTATCATAGACAATTGTAGCAGTGACTTGTCTCTTGTCATTGGTTTCATTTGAGAATTCACCTTCAGAAACACCACTAATCCAACAACCTTTTAGTGTCCAAGTTCTAATAACTTCTTCATAATCAGGAGAGTATTCAACTAATGTTGCTTCCTTCTTATATTCAGTTGCTCTATGAACTTTTTCACTTGTAACATCATAAGCAAGTGCTTGCCATGCTAACAAGATGTCTTTTGTTCTAGCACCAATGTAATCATTGAGAACTAATGAACCATCATCAAATGTTGGAGTTCCAGCAAACTTAACTGTGTTGTTGCCTCTCTTAACTTCAATCTTACTTAAGTTGAAGTGTGGAACTGAAGAACTGAGAACAGATACTCTAAGAACTTCTTGACCATTAGTAATGTGGTCTTTTTCAGTTGCAGTTGCCTTATCAACACCAGCATTAATTAAGTCATCAATACCAGTAACAATGAACTCAAAGTTATTGCTTCTTGCTGGCTCATATAATTGAGGATTATCTGCTAAGTGATATGTACCAAAACTTGCCATGTATTATTCTCCTTATCCTTCAACAACTTCAAGAGAGTCTTCTAATGAGACTTCAAGTTCAAAGTCTTCAACAGCCTCAATTGGAATAATCACAACTTTTGCTTTAAGTCTTGCTTTCTTGTCAGTTGCTTGTTTGACTAATTTATAACCTTCAATGCCATTTCCACTTTGCATTCTATCTAAAAGTGGAGTAATTTGAGATTTAAAGTTAATCCATAACACTTCTGAATTTTGTTCAAAGGTGTATTTATTAGCAGTTGCATACATTTCTTTCTTGAGAGTACTAACTAAGTTTCTCACATTTAAGAATGATGTAGCAGTTGTACTGCCATTGTTATTGATTAATGTTCTATTACCAAAGACAATGTAACCAAATGGTCTAATGTTGCAGATTGGATTGATAGCAATACCTTCATTATCACCAGCACCATCTAATTCAACTTCACCACTTGCGGCTCTTGCTTGTAATTGTTCACAGTCTGCTTTAGAGAAAGCAACAACTGGAGAGACAAATCCAGGAATAACACCTCTGAATGAACCAGCAACAGCATACCATGAAGGATTTGTTTGAACACTTCTGGCATATGCAAGTAAGTATCCAACACTGCCTGGAACACAGAATTCTTTTCCTGTATCATCTAGATAAACATTAAACCAAGGAGTAAATGCAGATGAGAATGCACCAGCCTTATCACTTTCAGAAGATGAACTAATCTTACTTTCAATACTATCTCTAATAGATGAAATACTTGTAACTGATTTTGAATGGTCTAGTAAAGCAAAACAATCACCTCTATGAACAGCACAACTTAACATACCATTTGTATCAACATCAGCATAAGCACCTGTTGTTAAAAATCTAATGTCATATGAATTGAAGTCTTCAAGTCTCTTCCAATTTGGTGACGCAATGCTTGTTGCTTTAATTGTAACTTCTTTAGTGTAAACAACAGTACCATAACTCAAGTTAATTGTTGCTGTTTTAATTACTTTATCAAAGTTTTCAACAGGAACATCACTGAAATCAGCAACATATCCTACAACTGGAACTGTATAAACATCACCAGATTCTGAGCCATATTTAAATGTAATCTCATCTTCACCAATCACAAATTCAATATCACTTCCAATACCAGAAACATTGAAGTAACTATATTCATTACCACTATCTTCATCAATAGCAGTTAAAATATTTGATGTAAAACTTCTATCTTCTTCTGTAATATCACCACTACCAACACAGCCTTCAAAAAGAACTTGCATTCCTAATTCAAGTAATCTATGTGCAATAGCATAAGAGTCTTCTTGAACATATTGAGCAGAAGCACCTTCTAATTGCTTTGCAGATTTGTATAAGAAAGGTGCAACATTGCCAGACACTGATAGACCTGGAATGTAAACAACATTAGAAGTACTAGATAATTGAATAGCGCCAGTATTATCAACTTATGTTATTTTAATTTTTGGCATCTTTTATTCTCCTTATAGTCATTAAATTTAGCAATAATAAATTACATTTATTTATTATTTAGATTATATGTTTCTCTTTCAACTATTTCTTTAGTTTTATTGTCCATTACTTCAACTTCACATATATCAATCAAAATTGGACTCATAACAGGAATACTGAAG
>Ga0310786_10010827_pt1 | contig 11428 bp, 10 predicted proteins | sample AusTroGonzalo_MG_FD_203881 | JGI IMG/M metagenome (GOLD analysis project Ga0310786, IMG submission 203881) | Bovine rumen microbial communities from tropical cattle in Woodstock, Queensland, Australia - Gonzalo_03 (v2) (version 2) | ecosystem: Host-associated > Mammals > Digestive system >... | reverse complement strand
AAAATATAAAGAAATCAACAAGCAGGAATGTCTTGAACATATATGTGTAGCAGGCATAGAATACAATCTGGCTTTTGTCACCAAGATAAGGGAACATAGGACCATGAAACGTACATGAATCCACATATATTCCCAGACAGTTTTCAAATCCGGCCGCAAACACGGTCTCTATCCCTACTACCAGATGAATATAAGGAAGGATACCTATAATTTTAAGCATGAACCAGGATGGCTTGCCACCTTGAATTTCCCTGACATATGACATGAAAACAGGAACAAGGAAAAGGGCGGACACCTGTTCAAACAGAGTAAAATGAAGCAGCAATTTGGAATCCTGGTCAAAAGAGAGGAATGCAAAAAGGAAAAAGAACGAAAAAACCACAAGCAGACGGGTTGTTCTTTTATACACCCCACCTTTCTGAGTAAACAGCAGATAAGTAAGAAGCCAGAAGATACTGGCAACACAAGGAAGCAACAGCGGCAATGATTGAAGTTTCATTACAATGCAGTCAAGATCATTGCAGCAAAGGTACATAAAAATTATTCAGATGCTGTTACAGAATTCAAAAATTGTTCAGAAAAATTTTTAAATGATAAAATTAAATAATTTAAAGCATTTATTTACAACTGGTTACAAATTAATGGGACTTGTCTTGCATTTAAGCCAATCCAATTCATCACCGGAAAGAAACGGGGACAACACGTCAAAAACCTTCATGTTGAAATTGTTTATCCATTCAATCTCACACCTGTCCATAATTGAGACAATCAACGGGGAAACATCCAGATAAGTCATGGTCAAGGTCTCAAAAGCAAGCCATCTGCCGAATTCATTCTCGCCTGCGGGGACACAGAGTATCATGTTCTCGTGACGGATACCATGATAGCCCTCACGGTAAATTCCAGGCTCGTCGGATGTAATCATGCCGGGAACAAGTGGCTGGTCCTTAAGGTTCTGACGAATGGTTTGCGGCCCTTCGTGCACAGACAGCACATTCCCCACCCCATGACCTGTACCATGACCGAAATTACGCATGGCTTGCCACAACGGGCGGCGCGCTATAGCATCAATGCGGCACCCGGGAGTTCCTTCGGGGAAGATTGCCATAGCAAGGTCTATCATGGCCTTCATATCCAAAGTGTAGTCTTCGCGTTCCAGGTCAGTAAGTGGTCCCAGCGGTACGGTGCGGGTGATATCGGTAGTGCCATACCTGTAATGCGCGCCACTGTCGTTAAGATACAGTCCGTGCGGTTCAAGGACGGCATCCTGCCCTCTCACGGTCGTGTAATGCGGCAGCGCAGCGTTCTTTCCGTACGCGGATATGGTTTCAAAACTCTCGTCCAGAAAATCGGGCATGGCGGCACGCAGTTCATGAAGTTTGTCGGCGGCATCTGACTCCGTTATCCTTTCCCCCGCAGACATTTTCTCCTCAAGCCACTTGAAGAAACGTGTCTGGACAATGCCATCCTGGATGTATGCCTTGCGGAACCCCGCTATCTCCACATCATTCTTAACGGATTTGGCCAATTCCACCGGCGATTCACCCGATATGGTATTCTCCCGGCCGAACGTACCGGCAATAGCCTTTCCCGTCTCATAATTGAGAGAGTCCGAATCTATAAGGATACAGCCGTCGGCTTTCAAAGAGCCTATATACCGTCCCGCCTCTCCGTAAGGATGCACGTTCACATTCGCTTTTTTCAGTTCAGCCAGGACATCTTCACCGAATTTTGAAATCCCGGCAAACAGTTCCACACTGTCCGGTCCTACAAGAGCAAAGGATATGACGAACGGACAGTACTCCACATCATTAGACCTTATATTAAGCAGCCAGGCAATCTGGTCAAGACAATTCAGGAACATATAACGGCATCCCCTGGCCTCAAGTTCACCACGCAGCCATGAAAGCTTTTCAGCCCTGCTGCGACCTGCATACATATCATCATGCAGCCACACGGCACCCTGCGGAAGCAACGGACGTTCAGGCCACAGTTCCTCCAGATAATCAGGCTTTGATATAACCTCAGCCCCTTTATCCTGGATAGCCCGACCAAGCTGCATGGCTTCGTTCATGCTCATGCACAGTCCGTCTATTCCCACTTTACCGCCGGCAGGAACATTCTGCGCAATCCACTTAATCCAGTCCTTGTCCTCTACCGACACCATCTTGTGCAGCTCAATCCCGCTACCCTCCAGCTCCCGTGCGGCCTGAATCCAATAGCGGGAATCAGTCCACAGCCCCGCATGGTCCCTGGTAACAACCACCACACCGGCTGATCCCGTGAATCCTGATATGAACTGACGCTGACACCAGCGTAAAGGCGTATATTCACTGTTATGGGGATCCTCGCCCACAGTAACTGCGGCATCCCAACCCCACTCCGCCATCTTACGGCGCAATGCTTCTATTCTACTGTTTATTTTATCCATATTGCAAATATAGACATAAAAATCTGACAACTTGAACGGATTATAGTTTGCTGTTTCGGATTATTGTTGTATGTTCGCGCTACAACATGTTTACTAACCAAACAATCAACACTAGAAATGAAAAGGATTTTTCTATCAGTAATGATGCTGGCAGCATTGTCTGTTTCAGCTCAGCAACAGCAGAGAAACAACAACGTTCCGTCATTTGCGGACGCAGTCGAGGATTTCAAGCCCTCAGTAATCACAAACCAGCCCGGCCGACAGTACCCCATGGTGAACTCACAGGGTGCAGTCCGCGTGCAGCTTCGCGCTCCTGGAGCCACCTCAGTTCAACTGGATCTGGGCCGTCGTTATGAGATGACCAAGGATGAGAACGGCGTGTGGACAGGTACATCGGCCCCTCAGGATGTAGGTTTCCACTACTATCAGCTTATAGTTGACGGCACGGCAATGCCCGATCCCGGAACCATTTCATACTTCGGCGCAGGCCGTTGGGGAAGCGGCATCGAGATTCCGTCCGATGATATGGATTTCTGGCAGGTAAAAAACGTACCGCAGGGATCGGTTGAGGAGAAATACTACTGGTCAAAGGCCACTGAGAGCATGCGCCACTGCTACGTATATCTTCCCAACGAGTATGACAAGAATCCCAATAAGAAATATCCGGTCCTGTATCTGCAGCACGGTAATGCCGAGAATGAATACGGCTGGTCCGTTCAGGGTCACGCCGGCCAGATCATGGACAATCTGATTGCAGCCAAGAAGGCAGTTCCCTTCATCATTGTAATGGATTACGGACAGGGCCAGAACATTCATCTGGTAGGCCAGTATGCCCAGCAGCAGCCTCAGCAACAGCAGGGCCAGGGCGGCCGCGGCGGTAGCAACGACGCATTCTCAGTAGTACTGATGAATGACATCATCCCGTTCATTGAGAAGGAGTACCGTGTATATACCGATGCAGCCCACCGCGCAATGGCAGGTCTGTCAATGGGCGGCGGCCAGACCCGCCGTATCACGCTGGCTAACCCCACCAAGTTCGGTTATGTAGGAATGTTCAGCGGCGGCACCATCAGCCCCGAGGATGTGAACGGAGCCCAGGGATTCAAGAATACCGCCAAGCTGGTGTTCATGAGCAGCGGCAGCAAGGAAAATCCCAGAGTCATGGAGGCAGCCGAAGCCCTCAACAACATGGGCGTGAAAGCCGTAGGTTACATATCCGAAGGTACGGCCCACGAGTGGCACACCTGGCGCCGCAGCCTCTATCAGTTTGCACAGCTGATATTCAAATGAGACCGGACAGTCTTTTGCTCCTAGAGTGAAAGACTGATTTCTGCTAGCAGTGTCCGCGAAGCTTTCCTAATGTCGCTGTAGGTGGTTTCAAAATCACCGGTGTACCAAGGGTCTGCCACATCGCGGTCACTGTTTGCATATGACATCATCAGGTGCACCTTGCCTTCAGGGTCATCGGGAATGATGTATTTGAGCCAGCGCAGGTTCATCCGGTCCATACAGATGATAAGGTCAAAGCGGTTGTAGTCGGCACGGGTTATCTGGCGCGCGGTCTTGTTCCTGTCAATAGGAATTCCATGGGCATTCAGGCAACGTTTGGCAGGCGGATAGATTGGGTTGCCGATCTCCTCGGTAGATACGGCTGCCGATTCTATATAGAAACGGTCTTCAAAGCCCTGTTCCCTTATCATATCCTTGAATATGAATTCCGCCATCGGAGAACGGCAGATGTTTCCGTGACACACAAATAGAATCCTTATTATCTTGCTGTCATCCATTTTATTACTCATTAGCAGTCTTTATGGGTTTACAGTATGGTTTTTATTGCTCCATGCAGTTGCGGTAAAAGAAGCGGAAAGTACGTTTCTTAAGATACTCGCTGCCCAGGTCATGGGTATGCCCGGGCAGATAAAGCTGCTCAAAATCCTTGCCGTGCTTTACCAGTTCCGATACCACCTGCAGGGTTGATGCAGGGTCAACATTGTCATCCATCTCGCCATTTATAAGGAACAGCTTACCCTCCATGCGCCAAGCGTTGTCAACGTTGGAGTTCTCGGAGTACCAGGAACCTATGGGCCATCCCATCCACTGCTCGTTCCACCATATCTTGTCCATGCGGTTGTCGTGGCAGCCGCACAAAGCTACAGACACCTTATAGAAATCATTGAAGAACAGCAATGCGGAAAGTGCATTCTGCCCTCCTGCCGAGTATCCGTAGATTGCCATATTGGATGTTTCCATATAGGGATATTTCTTCTGGGCCGCCTTAATCCAGATGATGCGGTCCGGGAATCCTGCATCCTTAAGGTTGCGGTAAGCCACATCCTGGAAACTCTTGGAGCGGTTGTCGGTACCCATACCGTCTATGGTAACCACTATGAACCCCATCTCCACCAGATAGCTGAACCGCTCGTAGGTGCTGAAATCCTTGGTCACGAACGAGTCATGCGGACCCGAGTAGATATACTCCACTACCGGATATTTCTTCTTGGGGTCCAGGTTCATGGGACGGTAGATGTTGCCCCAGATATCGGTCTTGCCGTCACGGCCTTTTACATGGAAAACCTCGGGAAGTATGTAACCGGCTTCAAGTACGCCTGTTATGTCCTGTTTCTGCAGCTTTAGCAGAACCTTGCCGTCGGTTGCACTGCGTACAACACTTTCAAAAGGCTTGTCGGGCAGTGACCAGTTATCAACAAACGCAGTCCAGTCACGGTTGGGATGAACCTGATGGTTGCCGTCATCGGGCGTAAGGTCCGTTATCTTGCCGCTGTTCAGGACCAGGCGCAGCAGGTGTTTGTTGTAAGGATCCTCGCCCTTTGATGCACGGTAACCGTTGGCATAGAACAGTATGAAGCCTTGTTCCTCATCTATTCGCTGAATCTCACGGACGTTCCACTCACCTTCCGTGAGCTGACGGATACTGCCGTCAGACGCGTCTATCATGTAAAGATGGCGCCAGTCATCACGTTCCGATATCCATAATATGTGGCGGCCGTCCTGCATCCAATGACGATACAGGTCGTTATAATACACGAATGTGGCGGATTGCTCCTGTGCCAGCGTGCGTGAAGTGCCATCGGTGTTTATGGCCACCAGCTGGTATAGCTGATGTCCGCGCCGGTTATACTCAAATGTAAAGAACTTTGAGTCCGGTGACCATCGGCCTAATATCAGGTCATACTGGTTCTGCCATTTTGAGGCATCTACAGGTATTTGTTTAAGCTCATCAATGCTGAACAGCGCGGGAACAGCCTGGGGCAACGGGTCGCCCGGTTTGTCATAGTCCAGCCAGCGATATGTAGGCTGTACCTGGTCATCGGGACGGGAGTTGCGCAACAGAATCTGACGCTCCTTGTGTTCCTGCTTGCGCAGGGCCGAAATGAATCTGGAGTCAGGTGACCAAGTGTATTGTACGTAATAGTCCTGTTCGTTGCCGTCAAAACTCAGCTGTGTAAGTTCTTTGGTCTCAACGTTGCGCACCCAGATGTTACGGTCACGTACCAGGCATTCCCATTTCCCGTCAGGAGAACGGGTTCCGGCATTGTTTCCCATAGGATAGCCCCCCATATTGAATCCGCCTCCGAATCCACCGCCAGGTCCGCCCCATCCGCTGCGCTGACGCTCAGGTGTGCGGAAGGCATTGAGAGTATCTCTGGTCACTTGCGTCTTGAGCATAGCTTTAAGATCCACCTTGTAATACTCCGTACTGTCCTTGCCGGCAGTCTGGTAGCAGAATGTATAAGCATCCCTCCATTGCGGGGTTACGGCACCGTACTTGTCCTTGTACAGGTATGACTGCACGCGGTCCTTAGCCTGGTTGTAAAGTTCCTCAAAATCATCAGTCTGCGCCTGGACTGTAGTGGTGAACAGCAGGACAAGCGCCCATACAAGTATTGTCAATCTTTTCATATCCATCCAAAAATCTTTATTTCGCAAAGATAGTGATTTAGGAAATAGTTTATATTTGCCGTATAAAAAACCAATTAATGCAACTGATATGAACATAAACAACATTATGGCTGACCTGGAGCGCCGTCATCCGGGTGAGAAAGAGTACCTTCAGGCAGTACGTGAAGTGCTTATAAGTGTTGAACCCATCTATAACCGGCACCCCGAGTTTGAGGATGCCAAGATTGTTGAACGCATGGTAGAGCCGGACCGCATCTTTACCTTTAAGGTGCCATGGACCGATGACAATGGAGAGATTCATGTCAATACCGGTTACCGCGTACAGTTCAACAACGCTATAGGACCGTATAAAGGCGGATTGAGGTTCCACGCATCGGTCAACCTCTCAATCCTTAAGTTCCTGGGATTTGAGCAGACATTCAAGAACGCCCTTACCACTCTACCCATGGGCGGCGGCAAGGGAGGTTCCGATTTCTCGGCACGCGGCCGTTCGGCGGCAGAGATAGAGCGTTTCTGCCACAGTTTCATGCTGGAGCTATGGCGTAACATTGGCCCGGATACTGATGTGCCGGCCGGTGACATAGGCGTAGGCGCCCGCGAGATAGGCTATCTTTACGGAATGTACAAGAAACTGGCACGCGAGAACACCGGCGTGCTTACCGGCAAGGGCCTTACCTTTGGCGGCTCCAAGATACGCCCCGAGGCAACCGGATTCGGTGCCCTATATTTCCTGCGCCAGATGCTGGCCGACAAGGGTGATTCACTTGAGGGCAAGACCATAGCCATAAGCGGATTCGGAAATGTGGCCTGGGGCGCCGCCAAGAAAGCTACTCAGCTGGGCGGTAAGGTGGTCACGCTGTCCGGCCCTGACGGCTACGTCTATGACAAGGACGGACTCAATGACGAGAAGATAGCCTATATGCTGCAGCTGCGCGCCACAAACAACGACGTAATAGAGCCGTACGCAAAGAAGTTCGGTGCCCAGTTCTTTGCAGGCCGCAAACCATGGGAGTGCAAGGTTGATATAGCCATGCCCTGCGCCACCCAGAACGAGCTTAACGGCGACGATGCCGCAACCCTGATAAAGAACGGCGTCAAATATGTAGCCGAGGTCTCCAACATGGGCTGCACACCTGAGGCCATTGATGCATTCATCGCTGCCCGCGTACTCTACGGGCCGGGCAAGGCCGTGAACGCCGGTGGCGTAGCTACATCGGGCCTTGAAATGACGCAGAACGCCATGCACATCTCATGGTCGGCCGATGAAGTCGATGCCCGCCTGCACACCATAATGAGCGATATCCACGAGCAGTGCGTCAAGTACGGCACCGAGCCCGACGGCTACGTAAACTACATGAAGGGAGCCAACATAGCCGGCTTCATGAAAGTAGCCCAGGCCATGCTGGAGCAAGGTTTCTTGGGATGACAACGCAATTATGAGTTCTTTTTGTTGCTCAATTTTCCTGCAACAAAACTGATAAGACAAAGCACAACCACGACTATGGTTGTTGCTTTGGCATTTGAAGAAGTAGCTACTGCCAGGATTGCTCCAATGATTACACCCACCAGTATAGCTGCTGCTATCAATTTGGCTTTTGAGGATTTGTTAGACTCCATAGTGACTTATAGCGGTTAAGGTTGTTATTTGCAAATTAAGGGATTATTATCGTAAGATAGACGGGTAAACTCTTTTTTCTTCTCCCGGCTTGCTCTATATTTGCGCATCAATAACCTTAACCAATAAATCGCTATAGTATGAAACTCTCTGTAAAGAAACTTGCCGCTCTGTTAACCGCCACATTTATATCTTTTACCGGATGCAAGGAAAAGACTCCGGATGTTGTTGTAATCAATGAAAAAGATGCAAAGGAGGTTACATTTGAGGATGTGGCCATAAATATACGTGTTGTCCCTTTAATAAGCGATGAACCTTTAGCCTCTATCAAGAACGTGGTCAGTTACGGAAATGAGGTGCTGGCATGTGATGTTAATGAAAAGACTGTCTATTATTTTGTTGACGGAAAACTTGTCTCCAAGTTGAACCGTATAGGAAGAGGGCCCGGCGAATATACAACCATACGCTGGTTTACATATGCCCCCGCACAGAAGATGCTATATGTCATGACACACGATAAAGTGCTGTGGTACACCATACCTGATTTGAAGCATTGCGGTGACACTCCCCTTAAATTTGATACCCAACATATCTCAATGCATGATGAGAACCGGTTCTTTGCCCTATGTTTCATAAACGACAAATGGCGGACTGTCCTGATTGACATTAAAACAGGTGATATTACACAAGAACTGCAGGAAACAACAATTTACGCCATGAGGGAAAGTTTTCACAGCTTGACATCTTATACTGAAAAGAATCACTATTATTCTCTCTTTGGATATAACAACACTGTGGTTGCAGTAAATGAAAGCAACAATGCCGAAACATTGCTGACATACAATTACGGTAACATGAATATTGAGCAGAAATATACTGATTTTGACAAGTATTATGACCCTGCCAATGCGCTTAAGATTGCAGATTTCATGACCGAACAGAATGAATACCTGGATGAGAATGGCCGGAATATCATTGTCACCGTATCAAGCCCAAGAATAAATGACAAGGGTGAGATTTCATTCTGGTACGCCCACTATATCAGCCCTAGCGGTGAATTCTTCTATTACAAATATAATCCTGTAGATAAGACAAGCGTGAATCTAAGAGGATTCAGGATGAAAGGTATTGGCAGTCCCATAACCCCCAATGCCTTATCAGATACAGGCTATATAAAGATCTATCAGGGTAACAACAGATGGCTCAAGACCGAAGAAGAGCCGTCTGATGTGGCAAAAGAACTTATCCAGGCAATTGAGAATCAGAATGACAACAACCCGGTCCTGCTGTTCTTTGATATATAACAGCCCTTACTTATCCTCACTCTTTTCCAGAGCTTTTTCTATTTTATGGGTGGAGGTATCGGAAGGAATTGATATCTTTGCAGAAACCAATGTCTAACCTGATAATTGAAAAGAAAATGGAAGAATTAAAAAAGACTTCACTGAAGCTTGCCATCTGGAACCTTGCAGAAGAAGCATTAGTCCTAATCATCTTGCTGATATTTTTTATTGGTTCAAACCCTGCGCTGAATGAATCCAACATGAAAGCTTTTACCGTTTGGAACTGTGTAATGTACGCAGCCTTGCTGCCTATAGTATATTGTCTATGGTTTAAGTTTTCAGGAACATGAAAGATGCATATCCTGACGATATCAACATTAGTTATGCGACCAGAATAGGTATAATTGCAATCATCTTATACTCTATTGCCGCAGCATTAGGATTGATTGCAACTGTTTTTGACGCATTCATCATAACACCGGATAATTTTGGATGCGATTTCAATGCACATGGAATAATACCCAAGAATAATGTTGGAATGCGTTGTAATGATCTAATATTAGGTGCCGGATTCCTGATGTCGCTTATGTATTTTTTCCTCATCAAATCAACTGAGCCCAAAAGCTACATGCGGACACTTACTGTTATCCTTGCACTTAAAGTTCCGATACAGATGGCTGTGTTCTTGATTCCTGCATCAAAATTTTTGGTATCCCTGATGTACCTATATTTTATAGTAGAGTTCCTGTTCCTGATACAGATTTATAAGGGGTACGAGTTTGGGCAGCCTAAAATAGAAGCTGCTGAAAAAGTTCAGGAAGAATAAGGTGATTGGCTCTATCCGTTGGAATTCGCCAAAACGGAGTTTTGCCGCATCCCATCCCCTGCGGGGGGCTAATTGCCACAAAGCCAAAAATACAAATCCCACCATGCGGTGGGATTTATTTTCGTCTCCGTGCTTCCGCTGGTATAAAACCTTCGGCTTTATCCCGACGGAAGCACGGAGACGAAAATGCCCGAAATCAGAGATTCCGGGCATTTTTGGCTTTGTGACTCCGTTGGGATTCGAACCCAAGACCCACAGCTTAGAAGGCTGTTGCTCTATCCAGCTGAGCTACGGAGCCGAGCCTGAAGCCAGACGAACAAAGAAAACGTGTTTTCTTTGTCGTGGCGCTACCGAGGCCAACGAAGTTAGCCCCATTTGCGGCTGCAAAATTAGCGCAATAATTCTACATTTCAAATCTCTTTCCCGCTTTTTTGGCTCCTTAACAGTATAATGGGTAACGGCAGCCAATAAACAAGGAAAGATATGACTTTCATTGAACTTTCTGTTATACCCAAAAGAGTATCAATATGAGTATATTCCAACGTCTGGATGAGTTGTGCCGCCACCAGCATAGTAACCAGGAAATGGGCGAACGGAGGCAGTATGGTGCAGAAGGCATCCACGCAGTCACCGGCAGTCCTGAAAGTCTCTGTTGACAGTCCATATACAAGTGACGGCAGTGCAACTGCCAGCATAAGCAGGAACATGAACCCTTCATACAGCGGGCTGCCTTTGAGCTTGCCTGTTATGCCAAGCAGCAGATGACTGCCTGCAAACACGCCCAGCACTATAAGGCAGATGTAGATGGCCAGCACCACCATACTGATATAAAACGCGGTGGTCTCCTTTGGCGACAGGTTACGCAAACGGGTGACAGCGCGGAACAGGCCGCTTCCCCTACCCGCGCCCACAGCTATGAAAAGCATAAGGGCGTTTCCTATCGGAGCTTGACCCACTCCCGATGCGGCCGACCTGACTGCCCAGCGTATGCCTGGCACGCCAAGCACGCTGCGGAGCGCCAGTTCACTGTTTCCGCCTGCATTGCCTATCTCCATTATGCTTCCTATCCATGACACAAGGATAGTGACAAAGAGCAGCAGCAGATAGACAATGGCCGGATGCCACCACCACTTTCTATTCATCGGGTTCCAGGTTTGAGGGGTCGATTATGTGCAGTTCTATGGCACGCACCACAAGGCGGGTCACGTTCACGCCACGCTGCTCTCCCTGTGCAAACAGGCGGGCTATGAGGTCGGCCTGACGCTTTTCAAGTGACTTGGCGCTGAAAGGCATTGTGTGCAGCTCGCTTATCATGTCCTTGGTATAGCCCAGAGCCAGATGACGCAGGAAAC
>Ga0310786_10010826_pt1 | contig 11430 bp, 9 predicted proteins | sample AusTroGonzalo_MG_FD_203881 | JGI IMG/M metagenome (GOLD analysis project Ga0310786, IMG submission 203881) | Bovine rumen microbial communities from tropical cattle in Woodstock, Queensland, Australia - Gonzalo_03 (v2) (version 2) | ecosystem: Host-associated > Mammals > Digestive system >... | reverse complement strand
TACGACTTCGGCATCCAGCGTATGTGGATTCTCAATGTCGGCGACCTGAAGCCGATGGAGTACCCCATCACGCTCTTTATGGATATGGCGTGGAAACCTAAGGAGTATACGGTACAGACGGTCACCGACCACACCCGCCGCTTCTTTGCCCAGAACCTCGCCACTACGGTGCCCGCCGCTTCTCCAGCGGCCATCACCGCCACCGTTCCTGCTTCCTCTCCAGCGGCCATCGCCGACGAAGCCGCCTCTATCTACAACCGCAACTGCCAGTACATGGCTCGCGTCACCCCCGAAATGCTCGACGCCCGTACCTACAACATCGAGACGGGCGAGTGGAAACAGGTGGCCGACGAGTATGCCCGCCTTGAGGCCCGTGCCCTGCGCCTCTATCAGGAAATCCCTGCCGAGGCCCGCGACTTCTATCGCCAGCTGGTGCTCTTCCCCGTTCAGGCAATGGCTAACCTCTATGATATGTACTACGCCCAGGCCATGAACCAGTATCTGGCCAAGGCTGGCAGTCCCGATGCCAACGAGTGGGCAGCCGAGGTGGCTCGTTGCTTCAAGCGCGACTCCCTGCTCTGTGCGGCCTATAACACTGAGATTGCTGGAGGCAAGTGGAACGGCATGATGACCCAGAAGCACATCGGCTACCGCTCGTGGAACGACAACTTCCGCCGCGATATGCTCCCCCAAACCACCACCGTTCCTGTCGCATCTCCGACAGGCGGCTACACCTTCACCCCTAGCAACGGCTACGTCTCCATCGAGGCCGAGCACTATTACAGCGCTACGGCGCCCGCAGGCATGCAGTGGACTATCTATCCCTACTATGGCCGTACCCGCAGCGCCGTTGCCCTGACACCTAATACGACAATCTCCACCGGTAATGCTGGACTGACCTATAGGTTCACATTGCCTGCAGATGCTCCTCAGACGGTGAAGGTGCATGTCGTGGTGAAGTCGACGCTCGACTTCCTGAATATCGGTGGCTTCAGTTATACTGTCAGCCTCGACAACTCAGAACCTCAGGATGTGAACTTCAATGAGAAGCTCGTCGACCGCCAGCCCTATATGTACTCTGACTACTATCCCGCCGTCGCCCGCCGCATCGTCGAGAAGGTAGTGGAACTGCCCGTCGGCAAGGACGTTACTACCCATGAGCTGACGCTTCGTCCGAAGCATCCCGGCATCGTCTTCGAGAAGATTGTCGTCGATTTCGGCGGCTACAAGCCTTCGTATCTGTTTATGAACGAGTCGCGTTACGTCAAGGAGTAACGCTCAACAGTTTTATCATTAAGTGCGCCGCACGGTTGGGAGCGTCATTCTCGCCCAACCGGCGGTGTACTTCTTCATAGTCGTCGAGCATCCGCTGCCGCTCAGCACAGCCCGGCAGTATCTTTTCCAGTTCGCGGCGGATGTTCTCCACGCTGAAGGTCTCGGCAACCAATTCCGTTACCACCTCGCGGTCGGCTATCAGGTTGACTAAGGAGACGTACTTCACTTTCAGCACTATCCGCCGCATCATACCGATGAACCGTTTCAGCGGCGTATAGTAGCACACCACCTGCGGCACACGGAACATACAAGTCTCCAACGTTGCCGTACCGCTGGTGACGAGGGCCGCGGTGGCCTTGGCCAGCAGCGGATACGTTTGGTTCATCACCAGCCGTACATGACTGCCCTCCAAGAATTGCTTATAGTAGTCTTCGTCAATCGACGGTGCTCCCGCCAGCACGATGTCATACTCGCCAGCCAAGTGCCGTGTGGCCTCAATCATAGCGGGCAGGTTGTCCTTAATCTCCTGCTGACGGCTGCCAGCCAGCAAGGCAATCACATTTCTCTCTCCTCTTTCCTCTCTCCTCTCTCCTCTCTTCTCAATCCTCTCTCCTCTTAAAAACTCCCTCACCTCCTGTGCCGTCGGATTCCCCACATAGTGGATAGGGTAGTGGTGTTTCTGTTCGAAGAACGCCACCTCGAAGGGCAGGATGGAGAACAATTCGTCCACATCGCGCTTAATGGCCTTGATGCGGTACTCCTTCCACGCCCATATCTTCGGCGAGATATAGTAATAGACTTTCGGAAATCTCTCTCCTCTCTCCTCTCTCCTCTCTCCTCTTACCTCATGCACATACTTTGCTATCTTGAGGTTAAAGCCCGGATAGTCAACCAGTATAACCGCGTCAGGCTGCCATTCCGTGATGTCCTGCTTACACCGCTTCATATTCCTCAGGATAGTTCTCAGGTGCATCAGCACGGGGATAAAGCCCATATAGGCCAGTTCGCGGTAATGTTTGACCAACGTGCCACCCTCGGCGGCCATCAAGTCACCCCCGAAGAAACGGAACTCCGCTTCCTCGTCCTGCTCCTTTAGTGCCCGCATCAGTCGTGATGCATGCAGGTCGCCGCTCGCCTCACCGGCTATCAGGTAGTATTTCATCGGTGCAAATATACGAATAAAATCCCAATTGCCATCATTTTTGTTGGAATTATTTTGCAGCCGACCTCCCTTTCACCCTCACTAAGAGGTGAATATGGTCAGGCATCAGCGCCACCTTACACACCTCCACCATTGGGTAGAACCGTGAGATCTTCCCCACCTCTTCCTGAAGTATCAAGGCCCCTAACGTTGAGCATTGCAAATGAGGAAACTCTGCCGTCCCTCTTGCCCCTCTCGTGTGTCCTACGATACTGCCAAACAAGCGCTGCCGTCCCTCCGTCACCAGCGTTATCATATAAACGCCGGGACGGTTGTAGTCGTGAAAATACGCCCTGCGGTGCCCGTTATGCTTCGTTTCCTCAGGTGTCAATCCCGCAGCTATCACCTCTTCTCGTGTCATGCCTCGTAAATCTTTGCCACAAAGTTACGAAGTCTTTTCGAGAAATCCAAGCAAAGCTGCAAGAAATGCTTCTACAAGACGTGGTCTAACTCAAAGAACATACGGCTATCGGCATTTTCCGGGTTGTCCGAAGTGTTCCCGTCTACATCCACGTAACCATCGCTGGCGGCAACCATTCGTTCAAGTTCCATATCCAAGATAGCCACGTCGGGTTGCATATTAAGTCCATTTTTTGCTTGGCTTTGCAAAGACTTACGGATACGGGCCTCTCCGAATTTATTGATTTGCTCTTCGAGTCTAGTTATCTCTATCGTTCCAATTTTATACGAATTTCGCAAAACACCTAACCACCTACCTTGGCATAGTTGAAACATAGATTCACAAAGGGTTTGCGGGCAGGTAGGTGTTTGCCAAACACCTACCTATCACCTACCTAATTTTTGAACTCCTAAACTGAAATATGCTTCACACAAGAGCTGCCTCAAGCGTATGCAGACAGGTAGGTGTTGGTTAGGTGTTAGGTAGGTGTTTGGCAAACACCTACCATAGCTGAGAGCCTCTGTACATCGGGGTTTCAGCTATGTCAAGGTAGGTGGTGAGGTGTTTTTACGAAAAGCCCCTTTTTTCATCCAGAAGGGCCACTTGGCGATGGTAAAGAGGCCATATAGCAAGGCTATATAGGTCATGTGGGTTTGGTCGGACTCGCTCGGCATCCCGCAGGGTGACGCTTGCCACCGTAGGGACGCAAGAAACTACCCCCTTTAGTCCGACCAAAGGTAGGGTTTAGTCCGACCAAAGGTAGGGTTTAGTCCGACCAAAGGTGGCGTTAGGTGCCGGGTACAGGGGCGCTATCCGGTAGGTAGCGGGCCTGTAGGTGCCGGGTAAAGAAGCGGGTGCGGAGGGTTACTCGAAAGTCATGTTGAGACACTCGTGGGCGGTGACGTCGAAGGTGGTGGGGGTGATGGCGACGTAGCCGTGGGCGAGTGCCCAGTTGTCGGTATCCTCGGCCTCGGGTTCGTCGTTCTGATAGTGGCCTACCATCCAGTGGTAGTCGTAGCCGCGAGGATGATGGCAGGTGGTAATCTCGTTTAGCCATGAGCCGTGGGCCATGCGGCAGACGCGAACGCCACGGAAGACCCCTTCCGTCTCCCCCTGTTTAGGGGGAGTGTCTTGTTCTCCCCCTAAGCAGGGGGAGTTAGAGAGGGTCTTGGCGTCTGGGAAGTTGATATTCAGGCAGACGCCCTTGGGCAGTCCATGCTCCAGGACGTAACGGGTGTACTTGATGACGTAGGGACGGAGGGGTTCGAAGTCGGCATCAGGGGCGTGGTTGCAGAGGGAGAAGGCGACGGAGGGGATGTACTTCATGCAACCCTCCATGACGACGCCCATCGTACCGCTGTAGTGGCTATTGACGGAACCGTTGTCGCCGTGGTTGATGCCGCCGATGACCATCTCGGGACGGCGCTCGAGGATGCGGGCAAGGCCCAGTTTGACGCAGTCGACGGGGGTGCCGTTGCTGGACCACACCTGTAGTCCCTCTTCCTCACGTTGCAGATGCAGCTTGAGGGGAATCTCCGCCGAGAAGGCGCAGGAGTAGCCGGAACGGGGGCCGTCGGGGGCGCAGACAACGAGGTCGGCCAGGGGTCGGAGCATGTCGATGAGGCTGTTGATACCCTTGGCCTGATAGCCGTCGTCATTTGAAATGAGTATTAACGGGCGTTTATTTTCCATAAATTTTCATGTTTTTGGGTGCAAAGATACAAAATAAATCAAACATCAACCGTCAAAATTCAAAAATAATGTGTATCTTTGCAACCTGTTTTTTAAGTAAAAGGATTGAAAATGGGAAAAATCATTGCATTAGCCAACCAGAAGGGCGGTGTGGGAAAGACGACAACGACGATCAACTTGGCAGCCTCGCTGGCCACGTTGGAGAAGACGGTGTTGGTGGTCGATGCCGACCCTCAGGCCAACGCTTCGAGCGGCCTGGGTGTTGACATCAAGCAGATAGACTGCTCGCTCTACGAGTGCATCATCGACAAGGCCGATGTGCGCGATGCTGTCTATACGACTGATATCGAGGGACTTGACATCATCCCCAGCCATATCGACCTGGTTGGTGCCGAGATTGAGATGCTGAACCTGAACGACCGCGAGAAGGTCATCAAGCAGATGCTGGCCCCGTTACAGGGTGAGTACGACTATATACTGATTGACTGTTCGCCGTCGTTGGGCCTGATTACGGTGAATGCCCTGACGGCAGCCGACTCGGTCATCATCCCTGTCCAGTGCGAGTACTTCGCCCTGGAGGGTATCTCGAAGTTGCTGAACACGATTAAGATTATCAAGTCGAAGTTGAACCCGCGGCTGGAGATTGAGGGTTTCCTGCTGACGATGTACGACTCTCGCCTGCGTCTGGCCAACCAGATTTACGACGAGGTGAAGCGTCACTTCCAGGAACTGGTGTTCAAGACGGTTATCCAGCGTAATGTGAAGTTGTCGGAGAGTCCCAGTCACGGTCTGCCGGTCATCCTCTACGATGCTGACTCTACGGGCTCAAAGAACCATCTCGCGTTGGCGAAAGAGATTATTAATAAGAACAAGTAATGGCTGTAAGAAAGAAATTCGCAAGCAGTAGCGTCTTGGGACGCGGACTGGACGATATAGGAAACGGACGCGGACTGGACGCCCTGATTGACACGTCGGACGTCAGGACGCAAGGTTCGTCGAACCTTAGTGAGATACCCCTGTCGCAGATTGAGCCCAACCCCGACCAGCCTCGTCGTGAGTTCGACCAGGAAGCGCTGGAGGAACTGGCAGGCAGCATCAAGACGCTGGGCATCATTGCTCCTATCACGTTGAGACAGGTGGCTGAGAACCGCTACCAGATTATAGCCGGTGAGCGCCGCTGGAGGGCTTCGCAGCTGGCAGGCCTGACGGCCATTCCGGCCTACATCCGTACCGTCGAGGACGAGAACGTGATGGAAATGGCACTGGTAGAGAATATCCAGCGCGAGGACCTGAACGCCATTGAGATAGCCCTGGCCTATCAGCATCTGGCTGAGACCACCGGTATGACGCAGGCCAGGATTTCGGAGCGCGTCGGCAAGAGCCGCGCCGCCGTCACCAACTACATGCGACTGCTGAAGTTGCCGGCACAGGTGCAGATGGCGCTGAAGGACAAGGAGATAGACATGGGTCATGCCCGTGCGCTGCTGGCCCTCGACAGTCCCAGCCAGCAGATCAAGCTGTTCAAGGAAGTGCAGAAGCAAGGCTTTTCTGTTCGCAAGGTCGAGGAAATGGTGCAGCTGATGAAGAACGGCGACGATATTCAGGGTGCCAAGAAGGTGATCTCAGTTAAGTCGCAGTTGCCTGAGGAGTATGACGCTCTGCGCCGCCGACTGGCTGACTTCTTCCAGACCAAGGTGCAGATGACCTGTTCGCCGAAGGGCAAGGGCAAGATCAGCATCGCCTTCTCAAATGAGGAAGAACTGGAGCGCATCATGGGCGTGTTGGATAGGAAGAAGTGAGAATATTGAATTGTGAATGGAAATGAGGACGACGGTTATTGCTTTGCTGCTGCTGATTGGCTGTTTGGGCGGATATGCCCAGACGGAGGTCGACAGCGACTCGCTCTTCACCATCACCAGCGACTCGGCCCTGTTGCAGGACATGGCTCCGCTCGACACGCTGGCCCGTGAAGACCTCCGCCGTCTCGATACCCCAGCCGTGCTTGACAGCCTGCAGGAGACTGAAAAGCCGAAGAAGCGCGACTGGTCAACATGGACGCCCAACCCCCAGCGGGCTTTGTGGCTGGCACTGGTCATCCCGGGCGGTGGACAGATCTACAACCGTAAGTACTGGAAACTGCCTCTTGTCTATGGCGGATTCTTGGGCTGTGCCTACGCGCTGACGTGGAACGACATGATGTATAAGGACTACTCACAGGCCTATATCGACATCACAGACGGCGACCCCACGACGGCCAGCTATAACAAATTCATGCACCTGGGACGCCAGATTAATGACAAGAACATCGACCGCTATAAGGATATCTTCCGAAAGCGCAAGGACAAGTACCGCCGCTGGCGCGACCTGAGTTTCTTTGTCATGATAGGTGTCTATGCCATCTCGGTCATCGATGCCTACGTCGATGCCGAACTGTCGGTGTTCGACATCTCTCGCGACCTGAGCCTGAAGGTGCAGCCCACCGTCATCGGCACGTCGCTGTCAAACAACCCCATCTACGCCTCGTCGTTAGGCGTCAACTGTCAATTGAACTTTTAAGGAATTATGAAGAAATACTGGATACTGTTAGTGACGATGATGTTTGTCTGGCCGATGATGGTGCAGGCACAGGTAGTGTTGGATGACGATGACGAGGAGGACGAGGAAGAGATTGTGGAGGGAGTAGATGAAGATGACGACGAGGATGAGGACGAGGAGATGACCGAGGACGAGCTGATGGTCGTCGACGAGGAAGGCAACGAGGAGGTAATAGACTTCCCCGAGGCAATGACCTACGACCTGGACTCGCTGATGAATCTCTATATGTCGAAGACCTACCTGAGTCAGGACGACGACTGCCGCACGGCTGCCGAGAACCCCACGTTCGACCGTGAGACGTACATTGACCGGCTGAGGCGTATGCCGACGGTCATGGAGATGTCGTATAACGACGTGGTGCAGCAGTTCATCGAGCGCTACAGCGGTCGCCTGCGCTATTCCGTCAGCTATATGCTGGGCGCCTGCAACTTCTATATGCCCATCTTCGAGGAAGCCCTTGAAGCCTACGGCCTGCCCCTGGAGCTGAAGTATCTGCCCGTCATTGAGTCGGCTCTGAACCCCAAAGCCGTCTCACGGGTCGGCGCCACAGGACTGTGGCAGTTCATGCTGGCAACGGGTAAGCAGTACGGCCTGGAGGTGAACTCGTTGGTCGACGAGCGCCGCGACCCCATCAAGGCCAGCTATGCCGCTGCCCATTGTCTGAGCGACCTCTATAAAATCTTCGGCGACTGGAACCTGGTTATTGCCGCTTATAACTGCGGGCCGGGCAACATCAACAAGGCTATTCACCGTGCTGGCGGAGCGAAGGACTACTGGCAGATTTATCCCTACCTGCCGCGAGAGACACGAGGCTACGTGCCCGCCTTCATCGCCGCCAATTACATCATGACCTACTACTCGGCCCATAGCATCTGCCCGCTGCGGACCAAGCTCCCCCTGAAGACCGATACCGTCGTGGTAAACCGCAACGTCCACCTGGCACAGATAGCCGGCGTGTTAGGACTCGACCTCGACATGCTGCGTACGCTTAATCCTGAGTACCGTCGCGACATCGTGCCTGGTGCCACCAAGCCGTCGGCCATCAAGCTGGCCCTGAACGACGTTACCCGCTTCATCGACAACCAGGACTCAATCTACAATTATAATACCGCCGAGTTGCTGACCAAGCGCGACGAGGTGACCATCAACGACGATGTGCCCACTTTCGTCTCGAAGAAGAAGGTGAGCAAGAAGCGTAAGACTACCCGCCGCAAGGCCACTACCAGGAAGACCACCAAGAAGGCCACCACGAAGAAGGCCACGGCCCGCAAGAAGACGACAGCCCGCAAGGCTCCTGCGAAGAAAAAGGCTCCTGCGAAGAAAAAGACTGCCGCCAAGAAAAAGCGCAGATGAAACTATATATAATAAGGTATAAGGGAAGGACAACACTATGGATGAAGATGACAGAATACGTGAGCAGGCTGATGATGAGTTGATAAACGGTGCGTTCCAGACGTTGTTGGACAGCTACCTGTCCTCGCGCCACCGTAAGAAAGTTGACCTCATCACCAAAGCCTTCAACTTCGCCCGTCAGGCCCACAAGGGTGTGCGCCGCCTGTCGGGTGAGCCCTATATCATGCACCCCATCGCCGTAGCACAGATAGCGTGTTCGGAGATTGGACTCGGCTCCACGAGTATCTGCTCAGCCCTGTTGCACGACGTGGTCGAGGATACCGACTACACGGTGGAGGATATTGAAAATATCTTTGGCCCGAAGATAGCCCAGATTGTCGACGGACTGACCAAGATCAGCGGCGGCATCTTCGGCGAACAGGCATCAGCCCAGGCTGAGAACTTCAAGAAGCTGCTGCTGACGATGAGCGACGATATCCGCGTGATCCTCATCAAGATTGCCGACCGCCTGCACAATATGCGAACCCTTGAGTCGCAGCCTGCCAATAAGCAGTACAAAATAGCCGGCGAGACGCTTTATATCTATGCTCCGCTGGCTCACCGCTTAGGACTCTATAAAATCAAGTCCGAACTCGAGAACCTCAGTTTCAAGTTCGAACATCCCGAGGAGTATGCCTCCATTCAGAAGAAGTTGGCCATGACACAAACCAAGCGCCATGAGCTCTTCGATGAGTTTATCGTGCCTATCGAGGTGGAACTGCTGAAGATGGGACTGACCTATCAGATCAAGGAGCGTGTCAAGACTCCGTACTCCATCTGGTCCAAGATGCAGAACAAGCACGTGACGTTTGAGGAAATATACGATATCCTTGCCGTGCGCATCATCTTCACACCCCGTAATCGTGAGGAGGAGGTCAATGAGTGTTTCAACATCTACGTGGCCATCTCCAAGATTTACAAGAGCCATCCCGACCGTCTGCGCGACTGGCTGAACCACCCGAAGGCCAACGGCTATCAGGCCCTGCACGTCACGCTGATGTCGAAGCAAGGCCGGTGGATAGAGGTGCAGATACGTTCTGACCGCATGGACGAGATAGCTGAACAGGGACTGGCCGCCCACTGGAAGTACAAGGAGGGTGACGACGATGAGGAGGAGTACACCGAGGACGAGGCCGAACTGAACGAGTGGCTGCGCACCATCAAGGAGATTCTGGACGATCCCCAGCCTGACGCGATGGACTTCCTCGATGCTATCAAGCTGAACCTCTTCGCCTCCGAGATATTCGTCTTCACCCCCAAGGGTGAAATCAAGACTATGCCTGCCGGCTGTACGGCCCTTGACTTTGCCTTCTCCATCCACACATTCCTCGGCAGTCATTGTATAGGTGCCAAGGTGAATCATAAGCTGGTGCCCCTGAGCCATAAGCTGCAGAGTGGCGACCAGGTGGAGATACTCTCGTCGAAGTCGCAGCATGTGCAGCCTGACTGGATCAACTTCGTGTCGACCGCCAAGGCCAAGGGTAAGATACTGTCCATCCTGCGCCGTGACAACCGTGAGGTGCAGAAACGGGGTGAGGAGATACTGACCCAGTGGCTGCAGAAGAACAACCATGAGTTCTCCATCTCCATCGCCGACCAACTGGCGGAGTACCACGAGATACGGCGTCGCGAGGACTTCTTCCAGGCTTTGGGCGAGAAGACCGTCCTCTTGGGCGAAAAGGACCTTGACGAACTCGCAGGCAAGAACAAGAAGAAGCAGACGGCCAATGGCGGTTGGCGTAAGTACGTGCCCTTCGTCAAGACCAAGAAACAGGAAGAGGAGGACGAGGTGGAGCTGTTTGTCGTTCCTGAGAAGTTCAACCGCAAGAAGCCCATCTATATTACCGACGAGAACATCCGTCAGTATAAGTTCCCCACCTGTTGTCACCCCATCCCTGGTGACGATGCCCTGGGCTATATCGACAACAAGAACCAGATAGAGATTCATAAGCGCACCTGTCCTGTGGCGGCTAAGCTGAAGTCGGGCTTCGGCAACCGTATCCTCGATGCCAAGTGGGACATGCACAAGAAGCAGTTCTTCATCGCCACCATCCGCATCGGAGGCATCGACCGCGTCGGACTGCTCAATGAGGTGACGCAGATTATCTCGGCGCAGATGAGCGTCAACATCCGTAACCTCAATATCACCTGTGAAGACGGTATGTTCGACGGAACGCTCGAACTGCGTGTCCACGATCGCGAAGACGTCCGTCTCATTATCGAGAATCTGAAGCAGGTGGAGGACTTGAAGGAAATTAGTGAAATCATGTAGGCGGGCTGCGCCCTAGTGAAGAAACGAAAAGTGAAGAGTGAAAAGTTTAGAATGATGATAACAACAACAATCGGAAAATCAAAGATGAGGTGGTTAGTGTTCACGGCACTATTCACTATTCACTGTTCACTATTCACTAGCCGCATAGCGGCGCAGAATTTCGACAACCCCGATACCATCATCGTTGCTCGCGACGGTAGTGGTCAGTTCCGCACCATCGGCGAAGCTATCGAGGTGTGCCGCGCCTTCATGGACTACCACAAGGTGATTTATATAAAGAAAGGTACGTATAAGGAGAAACTCATCATCCCCCAGTGGTTGCAGAACATCGAGCTCTGCGGCGAGGACCGCGACCAGACTGTCATCACCTACGATGATCATGCCAACATCGTATATGCCCCTACAGGTAAGGGAATGGGGACTTTCCGTACTTATACCTTGAAGATAGAGGCCAACGACATTACCCTGAAGAACCTGACCGTCGAGAACAATGCTGCCCGTTTGGGACAGGCCGTTGCCCTGCATACTGAGGGCGACCGTCTGGTGTTCCTTAACTGTCGCTTCCTGGGACATCAGGACACCGTTTATACCGGTATGCCCAAT
>Ga0310786_10010825_pt1 | contig 11430 bp, 10 predicted proteins | sample AusTroGonzalo_MG_FD_203881 | JGI IMG/M metagenome (GOLD analysis project Ga0310786, IMG submission 203881) | Bovine rumen microbial communities from tropical cattle in Woodstock, Queensland, Australia - Gonzalo_03 (v2) (version 2) | ecosystem: Host-associated > Mammals > Digestive system >... | reverse complement strand
CAGTTTATAACTGACGGGTTGCCATTGTGTGTTATAGAAATACACCTGACTGTCTGCCCCCGGACCGTAGTAGGTTCTGACCAGACAAAGCAGTGTGTCGTTCACCAGTTTCATCTCTGCGGAACTCTTCTCCGATATCTGAATGCGCAGGAAATTATCCGTAAGGGTCGTCAATTCGGAATAAGTATCGAATTTATTCTTCACTCTTGCCCTCATTTTGTTCTCTATGAAGTCTATGCAATCTAACTTATTGTTCTTTGTCAACAACGGGAATATGCTGTCAGGGGCCTGAGCAAATACATCACGCATCTTTACTTCCTGTGCCGATAATGTTGCTGAAAAAACAAAAGCAATAATTGAAATTATATTTTTCATTGTTTACCCTTATATTTTAAACTTTGGCTGTTAGACTATAATCTTTCAACTTCCTTTCCCCCCGGGAGGAGCGGGGTTATTACCAACTCCAGTCATTAATATCTTTCTTCGCCTCCACCGGATTCTCCACGTTATCCGGCAGGTTAGGGAAGAAGTCGATGCCCGTACGGGTCTCCAATTCATCTATGCTGATGGTATAGTTCTTTATGTTGGTGTCTTGGTTATCTTTATGCTCAGCCCAGAAGGCAATGGCATGATATTTATTGTCCTTGTCCAGTCGCAGGATTGCCATCCAGAAGTAACGTGGAACAGGGATGGTGACATTCCTGTCATGGTTCATGTTTCTTACCTCGGTTTCGGTCAGGAAGGGGTTGGGTATGCTGGCCGTTGCTATGGTTGTTCCGCCTTTGACAATATATAGCGTCTTGCGTTTCTGTTTGCTGAAGCCCAGGTTGTGTACCCAATTCTCCATATTCACCCAGATGCCTGAATTGAAGCCTTTAATCTGTGGCTGCATGTTAGACAGATAATAAGTCTGTCCGTTGGCGTTCTGGGACATCAGACGGTCCGCGGAATTGACAATATGTCCTCTGTCGAAGCCGTTGTTATAATGGTCGGATGCATACGTGCGATACATGTGGGGAATGATGGAATCTTCCTGGAATGGGTCGCCGTTCCAATAAGCACCTTTCCATACCGTTCCCTTCCAGTTGTTGCGGTTCCAGTTGGAAACGGCATTGATGTCTGTGATGCTGTAGGCCGCCCAGCGCTGCGTACGATACTCCTTGTCCCATTCCTCGGTATAGGTGACACCGAATTTATTGGTGCTGTGCACAATAAACATACTCTGGTCCGTTACCTTGGGAACCTCCATTCGTTGCTGGTATGGCTTGGCCTCCTGGCCTATCAGGGAAATGGGATTGTCTTCTGTTGAACCAGACGGAGTGCTTGCATCTTCTTTGTTACATGCGGCGATGCAGACAGCTGTACAGAGCAACAGAGGATAGAAATAGTGCTTCTTCATTGTGGACGGATGATTTTTCGGGTGTTCAGGAAAGAAAGAGAGGTGCAGATAATCTTTTCATCTACACCTCTCTTCCTATTATTTCTCTTTGTTCTGAGGCTTGCTCCAGATTACTTCTTGGTGCGAGCGTAGCGGCTCATGAACTTATCAACACGACCGGCAGTGTCAACCAGCTTGCTCTTACCTGTATAGAAGGGGTGAGAGGTGTTACTGATTTCCAACTTGATCACGGGGTAAGTTTCGCCCTCAAATTCGATTGTCTCATTGCTCTTAGCAGTAGAGCGGCTCAGGAACATATCGCCGTTGCTCATGTCCTTGAACACTACGGGGCGATAGTTTTCGGGATGGATTCCTTCTTTCATTTTTGTTTTGTTTTGTGCTCCCGAATTTCCGTAAACGGAAGGTGATAAGGAGCTGTTATTAATGATTTTGCGTGCAAAGGTATGGCTTTTTTCTCTTTCCACCAAGAGATTTTCCAAATAAATGCTTTTTCCTGTCTTTTATTTATATAATGTTTACAACTGCCTTGTTTTCGAAAATGGCGTGAGAAAAACATAACTGTCGGTTGACATTTTAATAGGAGAATGTCCGTTTTGTGTTCTTGGTGTCATAAAAAATGTTCTTGTGGTATAATCGTTTTGCTTGATTTCTGCGGAAGGCATATCTTTGTGCGTGTTTTTCTTTTATGGCTCGTTGACGGTAACATCTCAGCCGCTTCGTGCTTAGTATAAATGAGATAAAATGAATTAGATTTTTTATGAAGAAGTTATTCGGTCTTCTCGCTGTTGCTGCAATGTTTGCAGTGTCAAGTTGTACAACTGTTGCTCCTCTTACAGCAACATCTAACCAGGTGGGTTCTAAGTGCGGTACTGCTACAGAAACCCGCATCCTTGGTTTCTTCCCATTGGCTGGTGACCATGGTATTAACACCGCTGCAAAGCAGGGTGGTATCCACAAGATCTCACATGTTGACGTGCAGACCTATGGTGTGTATCCTTTCTACACCAAGACAACAACTCAGGTTTACGGAGAGTAATAGTCCTTTTACAATTTTTTTCAGTCAGGGTGTGTCTGCCGAGTGCAGATGCACTCTGATGCCCTAAGTAATATCGTAAGACAATGCGTCACTTCTTTTTGGTATTGCTCTCGTTACTTACCATATCGTCACCTGCAGCCCGCAGATATACTACACGGTTGATAGACGATGGTACCATGCTCTTCTTCTTTCCCTGCAAGCTTGTGCCGGCAGAGAAGGGGTGTTCTTTCGTTTACGATATTAACTATAACACCGCCCGCGACTCTGTGATTGTGAATATGACCTATACGGCCTCGGATTCAGATATCCATAGTGTCAGGCTTAAGGCCGGTACCGTCACTTACGAGGCGACGGATTTCCGTGTCTTTTATCGCGAACGTAGGATGAAGAGTATAGCCACCCGTATCAATGTCATCTGCCCCAAGGAGATTATTGAGGGCATCTTCCAGTCCGACGAGCCCTTAACTTTCGAAGTTGAATCTAATAAAGGAACAGTTAGCCATTTCTCTTACAAGAAGACGAAATGGATAAAAGAAAAATCGTGTATTCTCGAGGCAATTCAACTTGTCAAATAATAACAGAAAAGGGGTAGCCGATTGACTACCCCTTTATTGTGACGTTAGATAAATTCTTTTAGAACATGTAAGCTACACCTACATAGAGGTTTCTGTTCTTGCCACCGCCGGGGAATACATTTGTAAGACCCAACTCGTAGCCTACGCGTACCTGGAACTTGGAAATCTCGCATCCAACACCGAAACCTAAGCCCATGTCAAATCTCTTTGCAGCATCAAAGTAGCCGTCCTTACCATAGATTCCAACACCAATATAAGGACCAACCTCACCGAACAATGCGAATTTGTCACTTACACAGTAACGATAACCAGCGTTGATGGGGATCTCCAGATAACCTGCAGATCGGGTTACAGTTCCGGGAAAACCATCAAACTTGAAACCCTTCTGTGACAGCAACAGACCACTACCCAGATAGATGTTGTCGTTGAAGTTGTACTCAGCGCGAGCACCTACGTTAAAGCCGATTGCCATTTTAGCATCGAGACCAGTAACCTTAGCAACGTTTAGACCAGCTGTAGGACCGAAACGGAACTTCTTGAAGTCCTGAGCGTTGATTGACAATGTTGCGAGAGCAAGAATAGCAACTGCGAATAACTTTTTCATGATGTTAATTGTTTTAGTTAATAAATAAGGTAAATAACACTTTGTTTAGTTTATTGTTTTTGCAAATATAAGCGGTTTTATAATATATTCCAAACAAAATTTAACTTTTTTGCAAAAATTTTTCAAAAAAATATAAATTCTATCATTTTCTTTTAACTTTTGCTCAAAAATCAAGCCCAGAGGCATATCGCTCCGGGCTTGATTTGTTAAATGTATGTATTCTTTACTTAATGCCGAAGAAAAGCACACGTTTGTCTGATGTAATGGTAATGGTGCAGGCCTCACTGACCTCGAACTCGTACTTGTCAGCTTCGGTAACGGTGATGGTATAGGGAGAATTGCCTGTAGCACCATCGTTGGGCTGAACGGTAACAGTCTCAATGACATCTTCTCCGTTTTTCAGTACCACATCAGCAGGATTGCCGTCTTTCCATGTTATGGCATAGAAGCTGTGTTTTCCGGCAGGAACGGTAACGGTGAAGTCGCCGGGGTTCTTTGACGTTCCAATCTTCAGTACCTTGCATTCTGCTACGCCATTGATGGTGGCCACGCCAGTGTCGTAGAAGTTGGTGCCTTTCTCATAAGTAAGACTGATACCATATTCTGAGGTGTCGCCGCCTTCACCTCCGTCGCCACCGTCTCCGCCATCACCTTCCTCGATGATTTCTACGGTTGCATTCTTCATTTCAGGTGTGACGGTGTTGTTCTTGAAGAACTTAATGAGCTTGCCGGTAATCTTCACCTTGGTGCCCTGAACGAATGCTGTTACGCCCTCGGGCAGATTAGCCCAGAAGGAGTAGTATACCTGGCCTCCGTCTTTGGTGTCTGCCATCCAGAAACTCTGCTGATTCTTATCCACGTTGCCTACTACTTCTGTGATGTAGCCGATAATGGTGTAAGTCTCAGTGGATGTAGCACCGTTCTCCAGCTCGTTGGTCAGCTCTACGGCTTTTGCACATGTGATTTCAGTGCCAACGGGAGGAGTGTCACCGCCTTCGGGATCTTCGCCAAAGGCGGTATCGCCAATCTTGCCCCATGATGTGGACTTCATGCCTATGGTGCCGAAGTAGGTTTCCAGTGAGCCGTACAGCAGGACTTCCTTCTTCAGGTTGCCGGGGTTCTTCGAGAGTTCTACCGCATCGCGCACGGCTCCGACAGGAAGCTGAACGGGCAGTACGTTGGCAGGGTCGGTCTCTTCGGGAGAGTCGGCAATGATTACCTCGGTTTCTGCGGATGAGGGTACAGAGAACTGTGAACCGGTATCCAATTTGGCTCCGTCAACATATCCTACGATGTAACCCTTGACGTAGTTGTTGCCGCCGGCTGTCTTAGCCTGAGCAACACTTAGGGGTGTTTCCTTCGTAGATGTTGAGGGTGGGGTATCGCCGCCTTCGCTTTCGCCATTGATTGAGTAAACGTATGCCTGTCCTTTATTAACAGTCTCGGGGGTGTTGCCCTTGTAGTTGATTACTTTTCCGCAAACGACAACTTTGTCGCCCATCTTAATCTGGTTTACGGATGTGAACTTCTTTTTGCCGGGGCCGTAAACCTGCCAAGCGAGGAAGGTCTTGCTCTTGTTGCCTTCGTCAATCATGGTGAAGGACATGTTACCATGTCCGGTAATGGTGGCTTCGTCGGTACTGTTCTGTAGAACAATACCCTTTACGTAAACTTCCTGAGGAGATTCTGTGTCGGCCTGCAGTTTACTGATATAATCCAGAACACCGGCCACGTTGAACGGGTTCTCTAATGTACCGTCTCCGGTGGGTGCGATTTCCTTGTCAGGAACTTTCTCTTCTGTACCAGGAATCTGATACGGTGCTGGGACATCCTCGCAGCAGGTGAAAGCAAATACGCTTAATGTAGCGAACAGGATGCTTTTAAAAGTCTTTTTCATAATGTATTTTGTTTATTTTTGTTCTTAATAGTTGATATCACTCATAGTACGCATGCCCAACTGCCATCCGTCGTTGTGGCGGGTCAGTACACCATAGATGGTATAAACATGTCCCTCCTCAATGGGATAGCTGGCAAAGTCGGCATACGTGCTGGTACGCAAGTCCAGTGTTCCGCCCCCCTGAACATTGATGGTGTTGGTTACACCGTTACCTGTGTCGGCATCCTCAGGTGCTGCCAGTACCCATCGCTCTGTGCTCTTGGGGGTGATGCTTCCCTTTACGCGTACGATGCATCCTGCCCACTGGTCTTTGTTGAGGTTCTTTACATTGGCAAAGTCAAGGGTGTCGATGCGTGAGGCATCGGGTGGCCCCAGGAACTTAACACGGCTAAAGAAGTCCTGCTGGCTCATACGTCCGATACGCTCCACTAGTTTCGCATTCTTGGTGGGGTATCCCAACTGCCCGTTGGTTCCATATCCGCCGATAAAAAGGCCCTTCAGACTAAGTAGGATATCCTGGCCGGGCTGGATGTAATTATAAAGTGCGTTCATATTCACGCCGATGATGATGAAGCCGGGGTTCTGCTTGGTACCGTCCTGCAGCACCAGTTGCTGTGTCAGGTTTCCTCCATCGTCGTTGCAGATAACTGTTCCGCGCAACATGCTGTCGTTCTTAATCTCAGCATAGCCGTTTGCGCTGATGGCGTTGCTGAACTCGCTCTTCAATTCCTGTATGGTGATGACATTATGCTCCTGGAGTGCTTTGTTCCAGATGGTATAGCCCGTGTAAACGTCGTCCTCCCAACCCGAATTCTGGCAGGAAGAGGCGGCAAAGCCTAAAACCAAGGTGAGCAGTATATAAATCTTTTTCATATCTCTTCTCTGTTTTATATATAATATAATGTATAGGATTTAGAAGCGGTAGTTGATGTTCAGCATGAAGTTGAAGCCCTGAGCATAGAATTTCTTGTAGTTCATGCGGAAGTCATAGATACGCTCGCTGCCTTGTGTTCCGTTCTTATTGGTGCTGTAGTTGCTACGGCTCTGCTCGTAACCTCCTGTGCAGATGCCGCGGTTGTTCAGAATGTTGGTCAGTGTCAGGTTGATGCTCATGGGGTGGTGGGCTACGGTAATCTGCTTGCCTATGCTGGCATCCAGCATGAAGCCGCCATTGCCACGGCTCTGCTCGGGAATATTGTAGATAACTTCGCCTGTAACGGGGTCTTCCTCCCCGAAGCTCCTGATAGTCTCGCCATAACGCAGACAGGGAGTGTAGGAAAGATAGATACGGTCGTAGTAGTTGCCGATGAGCGAGAGATACCATCTGTTGATGCGATAGTTAACAGCCAGGCTGTAAACGGAGAGGGGAGTGCTGCCCTCGCGCATGTTCTTGTTGCAGCATACATCCGTGTTCTCTGTGCCCTGTGTGCTGAGCATATACACACAGTTGCTGTTGTGGTTATAGAAGTTGTCGCTCCAGGTGCCCATGGCCGTAATATCCAAGCTGCTGTTAATCTTGAACTTGGCACCCAGCTCCACACCATAGTAAGTCTTGCTGATATCGGTAAGGGAGACGTAGGTGAAGCTGTTCACATCGTCGAAATAGAAGTTCTGCCACTCTGTACCGTCGAAGGTGCGAGTGTAATAGCCCGTCAGGTTCAGTTGCAACCAGTTGTTGTTCAGGCGGTAGCCCAACTCGGCAGAAGCAATCTTCTCGTTGTAGAGATTCTTCACGAAGTTATTGTTCATTTCAGGGCTTACGAAGGCTGTGTTGGCAAAGGGCGCCCTTGTCTCGAATCCTGCTCCGACGGTGATGCCGTGTCCCTTGCTCAGGTTGAAGGTGGCGCCAAACTTCACGCCGCCATCCAGGAAACCTGCTGTCTGGCTTTTGCCGTAGGAGAACTTAACCTCTTTCCCGTTCTCGTCGGCGAAGTTGGGGAAGGTACCGTTGTTCATGTAGCCGGTACGCCACATCTGCGTGCCGCCGATCTTGGCCGAGGCAAAGTAGTGACCAATGCCCTTGTCCCATGAAACGGAGGTCCAGGCCTTGGCATCGTTTACGGTGATGTTGTAGTTATAGCCGTAATAGTCGCCTTCGCCAATCAGGCGGTCGCCGTTGTACAGCCGGTCGTAGAGGTTGTAATAGGTGCGGTCAGAACCGGGCAGATAGGCTCCGATGACATAGTTGTTGATGTTGTGCATGTATTTGGCACCCAGCATGTCGTCGATGGTCTGGTAGTGCATACCCTTGTTGGTGCCCAACTGCAAGCCTATGCGCCACTTGGTATTCTTGGCGACGGCATAGTCGAAGGTGCTGCCCAGGCGCAGGTTCAGGTGGTCGTTATGTCTGGCTGTGATGAAGTAAGCCGCATCCTTGCCCTGCAGGTTGTTGTTGCGGTTGGCAGCGTATAGACGGTCGAAGTTGATCTGGCGGTTAGCCTCGCTGGCGGTCCAGTAGTCGTAGCTGGCCTGCCATGCGTCTATGCCATATTCCCAGTTACGGGAGTTTCCGCCCATGCCGTCAACATCTGCTATATCCCACACATCGTACTGGCTGCTGGGGAAGTTCTTCCAGTAGTCGGGGGCTGGATTCTGCGAGTCGTTGTACTGCAGACGCGTGGCACTATACAATACGTACTTGGTGATGAGGCTGGTGGTCAGCTTCATCTTGTCGTTAATCTTGTAGTCCCAGGTCAGCAGGGCTGTAGGCTCGAAGTTGTTGACAACGCGGCTGGAACGCATCCTGCCGTTCTGGAAACCCCAGTAAGGGTTGTACTGGCGGTCGTTGGCCAGCCAGTAAGCTTCGTCGGTAGATGCACCTTGCTGGGCGCGCTCTGTCGGGTTGCCCCAAGTGGCAAGGTTCAGGGAGTGCTTGTCGTTGAACACCTTCTGCAGACTCAGGAAGTAGCTCAGGCTGTTGTAGAAGGTACCCCTGACGGCAGCCGTCTGCATGTTGGCCCATCGGTAGCCCACGGTGCCGAAGAAAGCCCATCCCTTGTCCGTAAGGCCTGTGCCGTAGGTGTACATGCCGCGCAGGGTGTAGTTGCGGTTGGCTCCCGAGAGGGTTACCTTGTGCCCTGCGGGCAACATACTGGCGCGGAAGTTGTAGTTGCTGCTACCGCCCAGGTTAGAGATGCTGAACGAATTGTCCTCGAAGGGGCTTGCTGCATCCTGGTTGCGTGTGGCGTCGTTCATGCCGCCGATGTTAGAGAAACTGAAACGTCCGTTCTCGATGTTGTTAACCATTACACCGTTCATAAAGACATCGTTGTAGCGCGAGTCGTAGGCACGGAACTTGAATCGTGCCGGACTCCACAGGTATCCTATGTTACTGGTGTAAACATTGTTGGCTGAGCCAACCTGAATGATGTTGGGTGTCTGGTCATCATCCTCGCCCAATTGCGACTCCGACAGGACAAACGAGGAATTCTCCTGATGGATCTCCTCTTCCAGTTTACTGACAGTCGTCGTGTCAGTTTGGGCGTAGCATAACGGTGAGGCAAACAATGCTGTGACCAACAGCAGATGCTTTGTTCTCATTCTCATGATAATTAGTTGTTTGTTAATATGTTTCTGCAAACTTACAAAAAATAATTTATCCCACTATGCAAAAATGCAAAAAAAAAGATTTTTCTTCCAAACTTGTATGTGTTATACAAAAAAGCATTAACTTTGCAAGGAATCAAGTAATGTGACTTAACTGTAGCATCTCTAAACAAGTACCATTAAAACAAATATGAAAAGATTTGCATTCCCCCTTCTGAGTATCGTGCTGCTTGCCGCTTCTGTAGCTGTAAGGGCTCAGTTGCAGTGCCATGCCGTATGTTTCTATAACCTGGAGAACCTCTTCGATACGGTTCACGACTATGGCAAGAACGACTTCGACTTCCTGCCCGGCGGCTCATATCATTGGACCAAGAACAAGTACGAGAATAAGCTGAAGAATATGGCCCGGGTACTTTGCGACCTGGGTACCGACAGGGTGCCTTACGGAGCCAGCATCATCGGCGTTTCCGAGATAGAGAACGACAAGGTGATGGAGGACCTGATGGCGCAGCCCAACATGCAGAAGCGCGGCTATAAGTTCATCCACTTCGAAGGCCCCGACAAGCGAGGCGTAGACTGTGCCCTCATCTATAATCCCAAGGCCTTCCGTGTAACAAAGGCTTTCCACAAGCTTTATGTCTATGAGAACGGCGACACCGCTCATGCCACCCGTCCCTTCCTGTGCGTGCAGGGCATTCTGGCAGGCGACCCTCTGACCGTTATCGTATGCCATTGGCCCAGTAGGGGGGCAGAGGGAATCTTCCGCGAATACGGAGGGCGTCAGGTGCGAGCCCTTACAGACAGCATCCATGCTGCCGACCCCGATATGCGTATCATGGTGATGGGCGATATGAACGACGACCCCGACAATGCCTCCATGGCCAAGTGCCTGGGTGCCAAGCGTAAGATGAAGGATGTGCGCGACGGTGACTTCTACAATCCCTGGTGGGATATGCTGCGCACGAACGGACAGGGAACTCTCTCTTATCAGGGAGCCTGGAACCTCTTCGACCAGATTGTTCTCAGCAAGAACCTGTTGGATATAGACGGCACCAAGGACTACAGCCGCCTGACCCTCTTTAAGTACCATATATTCAAACGCGATTACCTGATACATCAGGAAGGAAAGTACAAGGGAACGCCCAAGCGTACCACCTCAGGCGGTGTATGGATGAACGACGGTTACAGTGACCACTTACCAACTGTAACCTATCTGGTAAAAAAACAAAGCTAAAGTTTCGCTGTTTCGCAAAAAAGGTGTAACTTTGCAGCCTGAAGTCGGACTTTAGACGCTAGACGTTAGACTTTAGCCGTCAGGCTTTAGACTTTAGTTAAGTACAAATAAAGAGAATACAAATATAACCAAATTAAAAATCTTATGACAAGTTACAAGGAATTGGGTTTGGTAAACACCCGTGAAATGTTTGCCAAGGCAGTAGCCGGTGGCTATGCAATCCCCGCATTCAACTTCAATACTCTGGAGCAGATGCAGGCTATCGTACAGGCAGCAGTAGAGACAAAGTCTCCCGTTATCATGCAGGTATCTAAGGGTGCCCGTAACTATGCTAACGGTACTATCCTCCGTTACATGGCTCAGGGTGCTGTTGAATATGCAAAGGAGCTGGGTTGTGCTAATCCTCAGATCGTTCTTCACCTGGACCACGGAGATAGCTTCGAGCTCTGCAAGGACTGTATCGACAACGGTTTCTCAAGCGTAATGATCGACGGTTCTGCTCTTCCTTACGAGGAGAACATCGCTCTTACAAAGAAGGTTGTTGAGTATGCTCACGCTCACGATGTAACTGTTGAGGCTGAGCTCGGTGTATTGGCAGGTGTTGAGGATGAGGTTGCCAGCGAGGTATCTCACTACACAAAGCCTGAGGAGGTAGAGGACTTCAGCAAGCGTTCTGGTTGCGATTCTCTGGCTATCTCTATCGGTACCAGCCACGGTGCTTACAAGTTCACTCCCGAGCAGTGCACACGTGACCCCAAGACTGGCAAGTTGGTTCCTCCTCCATTGGCATTCGATATCCTGCACGAGATTGAGAAGCGTCTTCCCGGTTTCCCCATCGTACTGCACGGTTCTTCTTCAGTACCTCAGGACGAGGTTGATACCATCAACGCTCACGGCGGTAAGTTGCCCGATGCAGTAGGTATCCCCGAGGAGCAGCTGCGTGAGGCTTCTAAGAGCGCTGTTTGCAAGATCAACATCGACTCTGACTCTCGTCTGGCTATGACTGCTGCTATCCGCAAGCACTTCGATGAGAATCCCAGCCACTTCGATCCTCGTCAGTATCTGAAGCCCGCTCGCGAGAACATGAAGAAGATGTACATGCACAAGATCGTTGACGTTCTTGGCAGCAACGACAAGCT
>Ga0310786_10010824_pt1 | contig 11431 bp, 10 predicted proteins | sample AusTroGonzalo_MG_FD_203881 | JGI IMG/M metagenome (GOLD analysis project Ga0310786, IMG submission 203881) | Bovine rumen microbial communities from tropical cattle in Woodstock, Queensland, Australia - Gonzalo_03 (v2) (version 2) | ecosystem: Host-associated > Mammals > Digestive system >... | reverse complement strand
TCACAGTCCGCCCTGTATCCCAGCAGATGCAGTTCGGCAACAAGCAGCAGGTATTCCACCGTCAGCCTTGCGCAGCTCTTATGCGGTTTTCTCGGATCGTTGGTCTTTTTGTTTGTGCTGATGCATCCAAAGCCTCCGTCTTCCTTGATTCCGCTTAAGACGCAGGCAATTTCGTTCTTTACGGTATCCTCCTGATCATATCCCAGTTTCACAAGGTTCCTGAGCAGGTAGGGTTCTCCGCACAGCATTTTGAATCCTGTACTTTGTATCAGGGCAAATACCTCATCATCGATATCTTTTCCGATATCCCTGCGGGTCAGTCCCCATTCGGCAAATGCCATAATGGCGTCAAATTTGGCCCATGGTTTATCGGTTTTGAGTTTTTTCAGTGCCCGTTCATACATTTTGCTCTGCAGCAGCAGCCTCTTGCATTCGATAACTTTTTCATCATCATCCGGCAGTTTCATATATTCTTTCAGTGTCCTGAGGCGCACTTCAGGTGTCTTTTCCTCCAGCAGCCACTCCAGAATGGAACGATCCATCTTTTTCCCCTCCTCGTCACTTTTTCCTGACAGGAATACAGATCTCACTGACATAGTTCCGTGAAGACGGATCACCGGGCAGGTAGTTTTCAATATCATAATCAGGGATCAACTCATAATCGGAAACCGGCAGCCACTCCTTGTAAATACGCTCCCACATGGCCTGGATCGCCTCGGGAACCGGACCAACGCATTTGAAAACCGCCCAGGTGTATTCCGGAATACGGATGATTTCGAATCCCTCCGGAATTCCTTCCACATCGGAAGCTTTGCAGCCGATACCGTACCGGAAATCATCACTGTCTGTTTTCTGCTGGGCGCAGAGCCCAAGATAACCCGGGATTTTCCGGTATTCCTCATGGGCATAATACTCGTTCCAGAATTTAGGGATCTCCGTTTCGCTTGTTTCCGCGTGAAAATCTTTCGCGTGCATGAGAAGATCCATCGCTTCCCATTTTTCGATTTTGTACTCCATGATGCAGCCTCCTTCAATGGTCATCCGGACGGTAAACCGGTTCATGAACTGAATGGGGCTTCCTTTTTTCACCTGCACCGGTGAAACACCGTGGAATCGAGTAAACGCTTTGGTGAAGCTTTCCGGCGAATCATAGCAGTATTTCATTGCCACATCGATGACTTTTTCATCACCGCCCGCCAGATCCGCCCCGGCCTGTGAAAGGCGCCTTTTCCGCAGGTATTCTGCCGGGGACATCTCTGTCAGCAGGGAAAACGCCCTCTGGAAATGAAAGGCGGAAAGGTTTATATGCTTCGCGATATCCGCCAGCGTGATCTCATCCGTCAGATGGCCTTCCATATACTCGATGGCGTTGTTGATCGTCCTGACCCAGTCCATCCGGTTCACCTCCTTTCGCAATGGATTATAAGGCTGTACATCAAATGAATCCTGTCTTTATTTGCTTTGTTTTGTCCGGTTAAGATGAAGGCAGCCAGTATACCGAATACTCTATTTCGATCTCAAAGCCGAATTTTTCTGCCAGATGCCGGGAAACGTCATTCTGTGCATCCCAATGTACCGTGATGCCGCGCTCCATACAGTCCCGCAGCATCCATGCTGCACAGGCTGTGGCCAGTTTTTTTCTTCGGAATGCTTCCTTTGTGGAAATATCCATTTCTACTTCACCGTTCAGACTCAGAAAAGAAGAAGCCGCTGCCACAATTTCTTCGCCGTGATATATGACAGCGCCCGAACCTTCAGCCCGGAACGCAGCAAAGCAGGAATAATTCATCCCATGGGAAAACGGATGCCTCTCAAACGCAGCCTCATCCATACCAGTCAGTAAACAGTCTTCCGGGATTTCCATTTTTTTCGGGATGATGAAGCGGCAAGCCGGTTTCATCATCGTCCGGCGGTATGTTGCCGCTTCAGGATACTGTGTCCTGATTTGCTCTTCCCAGCTGTTCGTCAGGCATACCAGCGGCCTGTCCCTGAAACAGGCATCCACCCGGTCAAGGGATTCCTTTTCCGGTTCTCCGTCCAGATATACGAACAGCGCGTCCGTGATACTGCCCATATTGCACTCTTCCCGTTTCCCGAAAACGCCCTGCAGGGCTGCCAGGTATAAAAGAGGTGTATTCATGATGCTTCACCAAATTCCGCTTTGATAATTCATCATATCATAAATCTTTCTATTTTGTTGTAACTTCCGAACAGAAATCATGAAAAACCAAACAGCACTTTTTATCAGATCCGCCGGCCTGTGTCCAGTCAGCAGGAATGTGACGCCAGCAGCACACCCATTATCTCATGCGACTTTTCCCGTATCACCGTCAGCGTTTCTTTGAATAGTAAACCAAATCAGTATCTTTCTTCTCTTCCGAATATCCCAGCTTGTTATAGAAGGCGTTCGTCCGGGTATTCCAGACAGGGGTGTCAAGGGTAAAAACCTTTACATCCGGAAACATGGCCTCGATTTCCCGCATCATCAAGAGGCCGTATCCTTTCCGAAAGTGCTGCGGATCAATGAATATTCTATCGATGTTCAGTGTATCTCCCTGCCGGGACAGGATCGCGCCGCCAAGGATGATGCCGTTTTCATCAACCAGTTTGAACAGATGATTCATCCTGGCCATTCTGAGATGGAACGAGACAGACTGATATCCGGGCGGACCGCCGGAGGAAGCTGCTCCCACCTCCACATCACTGTCGAAAGCCTGTTTGGAAATACTGTTCAGCACCAGCGCGTCTGACGTCCCGGCTTTCATGAACTTTAAATCCACAAATACGTCCTCCTGTCCCTTTACCTGCAGGCGAAATAGACATCCATACCCTCCCCGTCTGTTTCAAAGCAGGGGATCGCTTCATTTTCCACATGCGTCAGTCCGTTTATCCTCATATAATCCTGCAATGTGCGATATGCTCCCGGTATCGTTACAAAGGGGTTGTCAAACGGCCTGTTTATATGGATCGCGGCATATCGGTGGGCCGGCTGTTCTTTTATATCGTATCCTTCAGGTGTGACACCATCCGGCAGGATCAGCGCCGCAGTATATCCATGCATGTTGAACACATTTATCTGCTCCTGCGACAGCCTTGGGAAATCCCAGCCGATCACCTTCGGATCCGTAATCCCGTTCTCTTCAGCGCATTTGTACATCCTGCCGATGGCATCCGTTTCCGGATCACGGCTGACCACTGTATACTCCACATAACGGAATCCTTCAACTTCCTCCGTACGGAGATCTGAATACGCATCGCTGCGCTTGTCCATTTCTTCCCTGAAGAGATTGTCCAGGGAGCAGTTAAAGATTTTGCAGATCTCAAGTGCCTTGTCCATTTCCGGATTCGCCGCGTCCATTTCCCACTTTGAGATGGTCTGGCGGCTTACGTTCAGCTTCTCTGCCAGCGTTTCCTGCGTCATATTTGCGCTCAGTTGCCGTAAATATTGAAGGTTTTTTCCAAAGCTCATGTCTCTTCTCCCTTAAATCCGTATTTGTTCTCCTGACAGTTCTTTGCTCCGCATCGCAAGGATAAATTAACATAGAGCAGTCAGCTTTCCCACCAACTCACAGGCGCTGTTTCAGAGAATCGCGCAACTACAGGTTGCATACAGCTTCACCATTCCTCACCGAAACCGCCGTAAGGAATATCGTTTACCAGACAGCGCACAGCGTTTCCGATATCTTCCGGGTCCGGTTCGCCGCCTTCCCTGGCGCAGCATTCAAATTCGTCGACCACAAACTCGATGATTGTCATATCGATGAAAAGCGGCAGCATTTTCAGCATCCGCTCCGAAACCTCCGTTTCGCTCCGGTATCCTTCCAGAATTTTCTCAAAGTACTGATTCATGCATGCCATCCGCTGCCCGGCATTGCGAATATGCCGGTACCAGCCGACACCATGCGTCCAGAGATGGGCCAGGTCGAACATATACCAGCAGTAAATACAATTGTCAAAATCGAAGGCTGTGATTTCACCTGTTTCAAGATCAACATGATAATTGCCGTCGCTGAAGTCAAAATGGACAAGTCCGTAATCCTCCGGATCTTTCGGAATCGTCCGGTAATTATCCAGCCGCCTGCAGATTGCCTGTTTGAGGTCTCCGTAAGAATCCGGGATCAGGCAACCGATATAATCCGCGGTGTATTTTTCGGAAAACGTTCCCCGGCGGTGAACCGGTCTGTACTGCCTGGACAGTCGGTGAATGGCTCCCAGCGTTTTGCCGGTATTGTAAAAGTATTCATCCAATGGAGCGCCTTCCCGGTATCGGTATCCGTTATCGCTCAGAAGCATCCCCTTCGCATACTCAAACAACGTAATAAAGGCAGCTGTTCCCTCCAGTTCAATGCGTTCAACCAGTTTCCCTCGGACAGAAGGATTCACATCCGCCACAGGCGCACCGTTCCGGGCAAGGTATCGGACAAATTCCGTTTCCGCGAGAAAATCCTCTTCCGTCCGGGTACCCAGGGCCGAAATCCGGAGTACATACTTTTTTTCTCCGTCCAGGCTGCAGATGTACACCTGGTTCCGCCCGCCTTCATGACCCGGCACCGGCCGCAATTCATAATCATCAAGCGCATACAGTTTTTGTGCTTTTTCAGTCATCCCCTGTCAGTCCCCCTTCCGTGCCTCTGGAGCGCCATGTCCCTTTTGCGACGTTCCATGGCAATGTTCATCATTTTCTCGTTCTTTCGGATCCTGCTCCATTGGTTTTCTTTCTCCAGCCGGCTGAACATCTTCCATCTTTCGGCGGAAAGCGTTCCGTTCTCCAGGGCTTCCCGAACTGCGCAGCCCGGTTCGCTGCGGTGCGTGCAGTCAGAAAAAGCGCATTGACTGACCAGTTCCGCAATATCGGAAAAGGTACCGGCGATCCCTTCCTCTGCGTCAATCATGCCCAGTTCCCGCAGTCCGGGCGTGTCGATCAGGCTGACGCCGTCCAATTCGATCAGCTCCCTGTGGGTGGTCGTGTGCCTGCCCTTGGAGTCTTCCTCCCGGATGCCGCCGGTCTGCATGATTTCCCGTCCGGCCAGTGTATTGATCAATGTGGATTTTCCCGCTCCGGAAGAACCGAGGAGCGCGATCGTCACGCCGGGCCTGAAGAATGTCCGCAGCCGGTCCATCCCATATCCCGTCCTGGAACTGATCGATACGACCTGCAGGTCCCTGCTCAGGGCAGCAGCTTTTGCTTCCATCTCTTTAACATCCGGGCACAGGTCCGCTTTTGTCAGCACCGCGACGGGAACCGCGCCTCCGGAAACTGCCATTGCTGCATAGCGGGCAATCCGGTTGACGCTGAAATCCTGATTCAGGGATGTTATAATAAACACATAGTCGACGTTGGCAACCAGCGGCTGAACCTGCAGGGTTTTGGCAAAGCCGTCCGCATGACCTCTGCGATCCGGCCGGCAGAACACCGTCCTGCGCGGCCGGATTTCCCGGATCAAGCTGTCGCCGTATGGGTTTTCCGTGATCTCCACCTCATCACCGACCACCGGAAACGCTTCCCGGTAGCGCAGGCTGCCGGTCAGCGTGCAATACAGTTCTTTTCCTTCATTCCGCGCAAGGAACCGGTCCCTGTGGACCTGCACCACGCGATAAGTATCATTCAATCCTTTGTTCCCTCCCTGTTCATTTTCGCACCTGCTTTCAGCAGCGATATAAGAATAGTTTTCCGTGTTGATCCAACCGATATTTCCCATCATTTTCCTCCTGTTTTTGCACGCAAAAAGACTGCTTATCCGTCACGGACAAGCAGCCGGTCAAGCCGAATATATGCCGGGGGTTATTCCGGCCTGCTCTTCGGATGATCGGACACAAAGTCTGTACGGATATGATTCGCAGTGTTTACGGTCACTGCAGCCCGCTCATTCATCACTGTCCGCATACGAAGAGCCCCCCTTTCCTGTTAAGCTGAAAAAAATATACTATGAAAAACAGTCATTGTCAATTCTTTCGGACAGATGTTATTCTTCAGTATATCTGCAGGCCGAGCCTCAGGTTCGGACATCCTCTTCCGTAAACGGATTGATTTCTCCCTTTTCAATCCTGTGAATGATGCCAATGATTTCAACTTTGCCGTTTTTGATAAAAATGGCGCTCTCATCCTCCATAGCGCAGACAGGCCTTTCCATGGAAACCGCCTTCATGAGGCGCAGCCGTTCCGTGTCTTCATAGCTGAAGTGGCCGATCATCGTAACATCCGCAAACCCAAGCCCCTCATACGGAACCATGGATTCCCAGATATCCACCGTCGTTTTTCCCATATTCATAGACCCGGCGCTGACCCCCAGGACCATTGCGGGGCTGTCCCGGACGATATCACAGACGCCTTTTTCGCGCATCAGCTTCATCTGCTCAGCGCAGGATCCGCCGCCCATCAGGAAGAAGCAGTCAGCTTCCCGGGCCCACCGCTGCGCATCCGCGGCCTCTGTTCTGCTGTCTATAACGCAGAACTGTTCAAAACCGATGCCGTATTCCTCAAACATCCCATGCATCCCGGCAGAATCCTCGTCATTCTGCTGCCAATCCTCCGGGCAGGTGGTAATGAACACGATCCTTTTCCGTAGAGCCAGTTCATTTTTCAGCCACATGGCAATTTCTTTTGTAAACCTGCGGTCCGGGAAGCCGCTGAAAAAACCAACTGTTTTATTGCAGTTCATCATCATTTCCTCCATCCCTGTCAGTCGTCTGTACAGTTTCAGGCTCTGTCCGGTCCAGTTCCCAATAGACCGGTTTCTTCAGCCGGGTAAAGCTGATCAGCATCCCGGCAATCCCGATGATAAAAAACATCAGCCCGATGCCGGCTCCTTTTCCTGTTCCAAAGAGTCCGGACAATGCTTGCTGTGCCGGAGAATCCGTCATCATAAACGGCTCAAATACCGTATCCGCCAGCAAGCCGCCCAGCAGGAGCGCAGGCGGGATCGTAAAATTCTGGAGAGTGCTCTTTGCGGAAAACACCCGACCCTGCATCTCCGGCGGAACCTTTTCCCGCATCAGGGTATCCATGTTCACATTCATTACGGCTGCCAGCAGATAGCTGCCGAATGCCGCGGCGCACCACAGCCACGGGCGGGAAGTCAGGCTCTGGATGATATTCCCGGAAAAGACCAGTCCGGTGGTGATAAAGATGAACGGAACCCGCTTCTTTCCCGGTTTCATCAGGGTTGCCAGCAGGCTCCCGGTCAACACGCCCAGGGCTGTAAAGCTTTCCACTGCGCCCAGTACAGCCTGGTTATTGCCTGTCCGGCCCAGAATAAAAGGCGAGAGCATTCCGTCGTTGCCCAGTTTCGCCAGGAAATTGATCACCGCCAGGAACAGGGTGATCCGCAGAATGGCCGTATGGTTCTTCAGATAACGGATCCCAGCCAGGCAGGTTTCTGAAAACGGTTCGTTTTCCGCTGCCTGCCGTTTCTCTTCAGGAATCCGGATCAGGAACAGCAGGACCAGAAAAGCGACGGCAAAAGTCAACAGATCAACGATCAGCACCAGGTTCAGTCCACCGGAAGCCAACAACAGTGCGCCCAACGCCGGCGCCAGAATGGATACGGCAGCTCCGCTGAACCCCTGCAGGCCGCCGGCCCGGGCATAGTGTTCCTTCGGAACCAGCAAACTGACAGCGACAAAGGATGCCGGTTCCTGGAAAGCGTTCATGAGGCTGAGCAGGAAATTGATCACATACAGGTGCCAGATCTGCAGCACATCAGCAGAATACAGCACAAACACAGCCAGCGTCCCGCAGGCAGCCAGCAGGTCCGCGATCAGCATGATCCGCTTCTTTTTCAACCGGTCCACTACGCTTCCGGCCAGGAAACGGAAAAAGATGGTTGGCAGAAAGGTACATACCGTCAGCAGGGTAACGCCGGACGCGGTTCCTTTCCGGCTGTATACCCAGATAATGACCGCATAATATGTCATGGCCGTCCCCAGCTGGGATACGGTTTGTGATCCCCATAGCAAAAGAAAACTGTGAAGTTGTTTAAAGGATTGTTTTTTCATGGCTTTGCTCCTTACATGTGTTTATTTACATGCGGCGCAAAGCCTGACCGGACGAAAAGGTCCCGATCGCTCCGTGCAGGTTTCGTCCTTTATCAGACCTTGCGCGGAGCAGAAACATCTGCGGCTAACGATATCCCCCATCTGGTGTGTTTCACTGTCATTCCCTCCGTTTGTTATTCGATCATCCAACCGGACATTCGAGTTCTTTCTTTCACTTTTTTCAGGTGCAGCTGTTCGCTGCGATCCGCCGCAAACACATGCGTTCCGGCTGTTATTTACCCCAGGTTTTCAGGCGTTCTTCCGGCTTGACATACATTCCGTCACCTTCCTTGACATCGAAGGCTTCATAGAATTCGTCCACCATCTGGAGGTTGACATTGACCCGCAGGTAGGACAGCGCGTGAGTGTCGTTCAGCAGCGCTGTTATAGTCGATTCCGGTACGGCCGTGGCATAGATCCTCGCGTTTTCACGGAAGAAAGCCTGCAGGTCAAGCCCCTTTGTTTTCGCCAGCATGGCAGCCGCTTTCAAGCCGGCCAGATCCGCGGTATTTTCCACCCGGAGTAAAGTGCCCTGGCAGTTTACGCCCGGCATAACGATGATGGCGTTGTAGTAATCTTCCACCGCTTTCACTTTGCCTAGAAAGATCTCCTGGTCCGCTTCGGTCAGGAACGCGATGCCCCGTCCGTAAGCGTCACACTGGCTGCCGGCATAGTCGAAGGCGTGGCTGAGCTCATGGGCAATCACGGTTCCGAGGCCGCCCAGCATCTGTTCTTCCGTGGCATCCTTCGGACAGTTGTAGGAGAACATGAAGCCGGGAAGGAGATTGACCGTGTTGGAGAAAGGATCATAAAAGCAGTTCGCTATGGTCGGATTGCACACCTTCCAGGCAAGGTCCGCTTTGGCAGGCTTGCCGATACAGCTGTTCTCCTGCTCGTTCAGGTATGCTTTGAGGACCAGGTAGTTGGTGAAGAGGCTGCCGCCCTCGGAGGAGGGTGTCAGCTTCAGGCCGGAGAAATCATAATACCCTCCGTCCGGCTCCAGAACGTTCAGCCGCATATTGTCCAGTTTTTCCAGGGCCTTTTCCCGGCTTTCCGCGCTGAGCCATTCCGTTTCATTCAGGAGTGTACGGTAGGTCTCGACCAATTCCTGCGTCATGGCGGTCAGCTTTTCTTTCAGCCCGCTTCCCAGGACATTCTCTGCATAGAGTTTTGCCAGCAGCTGGCCGAAGGTATCCGCCTGGTTGCACACGTTCCAGGGGTTTGTTGCCACATCCAGGGTCACCTTGCCGTTTTGGGCCCTGATCTCATTGACAGGATCGGGATTCAGGAAAGGAGCGGCTTCCATCAGGACTTTGAACCCGGTCAGGAGCTTGAGACGATCGAGGTTTTCTTCGATCCAGAGGGAGTCCAGGGCCTTCAGCCAGTCAGGATACAGCACGATATAGGCCGACGCCTTGTCCTTTCCAAACTTTTTCAGCGTGGCAGTCAGCGGGAAACGGCTGCAGAGGCTGGCCAGGTCTTCCGGGGACAGACGCTGCGGTGCGTCGGTGATATAACCGTAGTCCGCCAGGGCCGCGGTCGCTTCGTTGTAGGTTTTGCTGACATAGCTGACCTCTGTATTGAAGAGATCCAGCATGGTATCGCCGACTTTTTCAGCCTCAACGCCAAGGGTGGTCAGCGTATCCTTTAAATACATGTTACGGTCCAGGGAACTGATCTTCTGCATAAGCTCGGCCGCGTCCGCTGCCGGTTCGGTATAGTTGTTCGTCCCGTTCAAGATATCGGTGGTCAGCGAAAGGGCGGGATAGATCCATACGCCGTTCTCCTCGTTCAGGGCCAACGGCGCCACGGGCATAGTCAGGTAAGGCGAGAAGGGAAAATCCTCCGCCGTCAGTACCGCGTTCAGCTCCTCAAGGGAGCCGACCGCGCTGATGCGCTCCAGGTACGGGGTGACCTGGGAGTACCCGGCAGAACGGAGCGCGTCCATATCCGCGGCCTGCTCCCAGAAGATCTTCAGCTGGGTGATCTCGTTACCGGTCTGGGAGCCGTCCTGCAGAAGCGCCGTGACAGCCGCCTCGAGTTCCGCCGCAGCCGTCATTATCGGCATATACATACCGCCCTGGTTGGCTGCCAGGACGTCGTAATTCACGGCGGCATAGAAATCGTCCTTCAGGTCCGGCGCGGTCTCCGGCAGGTTGCCGACGACCATGCTGTTGACCCAGGGAGAACCGAACAGCTCCGCCGGTTCTTCGGCGGGCAGCGCCTCCGCGAAAGCGCCGACGGTCATGACCAGCGCCAGAACCAGCGCTGCCAGGGCAGTAATCCAGTGTTTCATGTGTTTCATTGTCGTTAACTCCTGTTCTGTCCGGTTGGTTTGCTGAAACTGACAGGGGACAGCAGACTTCCGATGATTTTTTTACAGAGTGCATTCCTGATTATGTGATTATCATATCACTTTTCTTTGGCCAGTGTCAAAAACAGCTTGAGATTGTGGATCTTCAAGTCGGGGATTCCTGTGTTCATCCACCAGGTTTCCGCCACGAACGCGGGAGCGTGGGTTCTGGGAAAAGATCAGTCGGTTTCAGATAAGATCGTTGTCCTTGTTCTGGATAAGTTGTCCTATGCGTTTCTGATCTTCACCACCAGCTGGTTTTGTAGTTCATTGTTTTCCGTCCACGAATATGCTATTTTATCGGTCATGCCCTTCAGCACCGAAAGAGCCAGGTCGTCCGCCGATTTCAGCGCGTCAAAGCGGGGGCTGCCGTAGCGGATCGTCCATACCGCGCTCTCTGCTTCCTCGGAGTATTCAACAACAGCCTGGATTCGCGGGTTTTTCAGTGAAGGAATAAGCAGTCGGTTCACGCTTTCCTCGAAGGCCAGCTGAATACGGTTCGTCAGGACGGGTGTAATCTGGCTCTTATTGCAGTATTGCGCGATCTCTCCGGCCATGCCCAGGAAATCATAGTCCCGGCTTTCAATCGTCAGCTCCAGCACCTTCAGTCGGTTGACAAACCGGCGGGTTTTTTCCCTCTGGGGATGATCAAAAATCTGTTCCGGCGTGCCCTCCTCGTAAATGACGCCCTCATCCATATAGAACACCCGGTTTGAGATGGCCCGGGCAAAGTTCATCTCATGGGTGACAGTCATCATGGTTTTGCCGGTTTTTGCCAGTTCCCGGATAACAGCCTGCACTTCTCCCACCATGGTGGGATCAAGCGCGCTGGTGGGCTCGTCCAGCAAAATAACTTCCGGATCCATGGCAAGGGTGCGGGCAATGGCAATGCGCTGTTTCTGGCCGCCGGAAAGCTCGTCGGGGTAGTTCATCGCTTTTTCCGCCAGACCCACTGTGCGCAGCAGCCTCATTCCGGTATCGTAGGCTTCCTGTTTCGGCTTCCCCAGCAGATCCATAGGAGCCATCATGATGTTCTCAATCACC
>Ga0310786_10010823_pt1 | contig 11431 bp, 5 predicted proteins | sample AusTroGonzalo_MG_FD_203881 | JGI IMG/M metagenome (GOLD analysis project Ga0310786, IMG submission 203881) | Bovine rumen microbial communities from tropical cattle in Woodstock, Queensland, Australia - Gonzalo_03 (v2) (version 2) | ecosystem: Host-associated > Mammals > Digestive system >... | reverse complement strand
AACGACCGTAACGTGTGTCTGACCCTTGCCACATGCATCATGCGTAGTTTACAGGAGGACACCCAGCAAATGGAGGACTACATCCGCTACTACGACAGCACCGAGCAGCGCCTGAAAAACATGAACGACTACGCACAGAAGCGCTACTTTGACATACAGACAAGCATCTTCGTGAATGGCGGCGACACCTACGTAGAGATTATCCGCCACATCAAGGAGAAATGGCAGACGATGAAGGAGGTGATGCAGAAGAAGTACACCACCGACAAGGAGAGTCAGCGCTCCCACTGGAACGTCTACTGGATATTCGGTCTGTTCGTGGCCATCGCCTTCTATGCCCTCATCGCCATCTTACTGAACCGGCTGGTGTACCGTTTCATGCCCAGAAGGTTCCACACCGAGGAGTTCCTGAAGAGGCGCTCGTCGATCATGTGGGTGACCACGACCATCACACTGGCCTTGCTGATGGGCATCATCCGCAGCAACAGCGAACAGAACTTCTTCATCATGGCGAGCGGCCTGTTTGTGGAGTACCTGTGGCTGTTGGCCGTCATCCTGATATCGCTCCTGTTGCGCCTGAACAGCGAACAGATACGGAGTGCCTTCCATATCTACGCGCCCCTGCTGGTCATCGGCTTCGTGGTCATCACCTTCCGTATCATCCTGATTCCGAGCGAACTGGTGAGCCTGATCTTCCCGCCCATCCTGGTGGGTTGTATGGTATGGCAATGGATCGTGGTGAGGAAACACAACCAGAACATCCCCCGTTCGGATATGTTCTATACGTATGTCTCGCTGATCGTGTTCATCACCTCAGTCTGCTGCTCATGGGCAGGCTATACGCTGCTCTCCGTGCAATTGCTGATCTGGTGGATCATGCAGTTGACCTGTATCCTGACCATCACCTGTATCTCCGACTACCTGAAGATGTACGAGGAGAAGCACAGTTTCGCCAACAAGCCCATCACACAGACGTGGTTCTATACACTCATCCATCAGGTGGTGATGCCCGTACTCATCGTGTGGTCGCTGATGCTCAGCGTCTACTGGGCCACCGACGTGTTCAACCTGAGCGACATGTGCTGGAGCGTGTTCAACGATAAGTTCATCAATCAGAAGAACCTGCAGGTGAGCATCGTCAAACTGGCCATTGTCGTGAGTCTCTGGTTCCTCTTCAGGTGGCTCTCGAAGACCATCCTCAGCCTGATGCGGCTGCACTTCGAGATCAAAGACCCCTCAACGGCAGAGAGCCGTGTGGTGATGGGTAAGAACGTGATACAACTGATCATCTGGGGTGCCTGGCTGCTGCTGACACTCGGCTACCTGCATATCAGCGTAGAATGGCTGTTGGCCATCTCTGCCGGCCTCTCCACTGGTATCGGTTTTGCCATGAAGGACATCATTGAGAACATCTACTATGGGACGATGCTCATGACGGGCCGTATCAAGGCAGGCGACTGGATTCAGGTGGACGGCACCATGGGCAAGGTGGCCAGCATCAGTTATACCTCTACCATCGTGGAGTCGCTCTATGGCGAGGTCATCACCTTCCAGAACTCGCAGTTGTTTACGAAGAACTACAAAAACCTGACCCGTAACCACGGATATATCCTCGCCCTGGTGCCGTTCAGCGTGGCCTACGGCTCGAAAGCCGGACAGGTGAAGGACCTCATTGAGAACGCCATACAGAACCTGAAGCACCACATGATAGACAACTCGAAGCGTGTACGGGTGGTGATGACGGAGATGGCCGACTCGAGCATCAATTTCCAACTTGTCGTCTGGGTGGATGCCGTGAAAAAAATCTATGTGGTGAGCGATATCCTGAACTGCATCTACGACACACTGAATGCCAATGGCATCGAGATTCCGTTCCCACAGCGCGACGTACACTTGATACAAAGTGAAAAAAAATAGGCAAAATCTTTGGTAGTTATATAGAAAATGCTTATTTTTGCAAAGCAAATATGATGAAAGAAGCAACAATCATTGCCGGCCCCTGTGTGATTGAGTCAGCGGAACTGCTTGACACAGTCGCACGTAAGTTGGTGGAAATCAACAAAAAGCAGGGCACAGACATCATCTTCAAGGCATCGTTCGACAAGGCCAACCGCACGTCGATACGTTCATTCCGCGGCCCGGGACTGGAGCGCGGACTACAGTTGCTTTCTGACATCAAAACGAAATACGGGCTCCGCATCTTGACGGATATCCATGAGGCCTGGCAGGCAAAACCGGCGGGCGAGGTGTGCGACGTATTGCAGATACCCGCCTTCCTCTGTCGGCAGACCGACCTACTTGTGGCTGCCGCCCAGACAGGATGCATCGTGAACATCAAGAAAGCCCAGTTCCTGAGTGGAAAGGACATGTGGTATCCCGCAGAGAAAGCCCGCGAGGCCGGCGCCAAGGAAGTGTGGTTGACAGAGCGTGGCAATATGATGGGCTACAACAACCTGGTGGTGGACTTCCGTAACATCCCCGACATGCTGGAGATTGTGCCGACGGTCGTCATGGACTGCACCCACAGTGTACAGCGACCAGGCGGTAGCGACGGGAAGACCGGCGGCGACAGGCGCTTTGTGCCGCAGATGGCACTGGCTGCGAAAGCCTTCGGTGCCACAGGGTGGTTCTTCGAGGTCCACCCCGATCCCGACAAGGGACTGAGCGACGCTGCCAACATGCTGGAACTCGACAGGCTCGAACCACTTATAACAGAAATCATCAAATGACTGCAAGAGAATACGCCATACAATGCATCAAGGATGAGGCAGAAGCCGTGATGGGACTGATCCCGCAGATTGGCGACAGTTTCGACAAAGCCGTGGAACTGATCTACCACTGCAAGGGGAAGGTCATCGTGACGGGTGTCGGCAAGAGCGGGCACATCGGTGCCAAGATTGCCGCAACCTTCTCATCGACGGGCACACCATCGTTCTTCATCAATCCGCTAGACGTCTTCCATGGCGACTTAGGGGTGATGGCTCAGGAGGATGTGGTATTAGCCATCAGCAACTCCGGCCAGACGGACGAACTGTTGCGCTTCATTCCCATGGTGCTCCACATGCAGATTCCCATTATCGGCATGAGTGGCAATCCGCAGTCACTGTTGGCCAAATACTCTACCTGTCACCTGAATGTGAGTGTGGAGAAAGAGGCCTGCCCATTGAACCTGGCTCCCACCAGTTCAACGATGGCGCAGTTGGCCATGGGCGACGCCCTGGCAGTAGCCCTGATTGAGAAGCGCAATTTCCAGCCGCGCGACTTCGCCCAATACCATCCGGGCGGAGAACTCGGCAAGCGGTTGCTGACAACGGCACAGGACGTGATGCGGACAGAAGACATGCCCGTGCTACCACCCGACATGCGACTCGGTGAGGCGATTATCCTTGTGAGCAAAGGCAAACTGGGACTTGGCGTAGCAGAGACAGACGGCCAGATTGTGGGTCTCATTACCGATGGCGACATCCGTCGTGCCACGGAGAAATGGCAGGCCGAGTTCTTCGACCACACCGTGAGCGACATTATGACGCGCACTCCGAAGACAGTCAAGCCAAACACAAAGATTTCAGAAATACAACAGATAATGAACAGATATAAGATACATTCGGTACTGGTGACTGACGACGAGAGACATCTGCTCGGCGTGGTTGACCACTATTCGTGTATGATATAAAAGAAATACGGCCTTATGAAAACTATAAGAAAACTGATGCTTGTACTGCTGCTCATACTACCGATGGTAGTGGTGGCAGAATACCTGTTTAAGACACTGGACGCCAGAGACGGAATAACCAGTAGTCAGATTAACTGTATCCTGAAGGACTCGCGAGGATACATGTGGTTTGGTACACCTGCCGGACTCTACCGGTATGACGGTTATGTGTTCAAGAATTTCCAGAGCGACTCGCAAGACGGCAACTCGCTGCCCAACAGTTACATCAACGGCATCCAGGAGACGCTGGACGGCAACCTGTTGATTGAGACGGCCTCCGGCTATTGCGTCTATCATCCGCAGACAGAGAGTTTCGAGCGCGATATGAAACAGTATTTCGCCCGAATGGGTATCGAGACCATTCCGAGCATCGTCTATGTGGACCGCCACAAGAACCTCTGGGGCGCCATCCCCAACAAGGGCGTGGTCTGTTTCAATATGCAACAGCAGACATCCTATGAGTTCGGATACACCGACGATGCCCACGGTGTACCGCAGGGTCTGGTGTGCTCCATCGGTGAGTGTAAGGACGGTGCCATCATCGTCTACGATGACGGACGTCTTGTATGCTGTGATGTAATGCACCAGCAGCACACCGTCTGGGGAACCAGCGACATTGCCGCACAGAAGATCAGGAAGAGCAAATCACTGAAAGTATTTGCCGACGAGATGGATAATATCTGGCTCTACGGTCAGGGAACCCTTTTCAAATACAACAAGAACGCCAACACATGGGACACCTCTATCGGCAACAGTCTGGGATTGACCGGTGTAGGCGTGGACCGTAACATCAACGGTATGGTCGGTGACAAAAAAGGGAATATCTGGATTGGTTCCGACCAGTTAGGTCTGCTACGCTACGACATCAACACCCAACAGATTGACAGTATCAGTCCTGTGAATATCAACGTCCGTCGTATCTCACGCAACAGAATCAGTATCCAGAGCCTCTATGTAGATGACACTGACCTACTCTGGGTGGGAACAGAGAAAAGAGGCGTCGCCTACTCCGGCAACTACATCTACCGGTTTGGCACAACACATAATGGAGACATTACGGCCATTGCACAGGCTGACAGTGGGAAAATCTGGTATGGAACGAGTAACAATGGTGTGCTCGGCTATCAAGGACCGCTGGCCAGTCTGAAGGTTTCCTGTATGGCTATCACGCCCGACGGCAGTTTGTGGGTAGGTTCGATACGCAATGGACTGACTCGCATCAAAGGCGGTACCTCGACCATCTACTCGTTGGCAAAAGACAGTACCAGAACGCTGATCGACGACCATGTGAACGCCCTGTGTACTGATAAGATTGGAAACCTGTGGATTGCGACCAACGGTGGTCTGCAGGTCTACAACCCCAGGATGAATTCCTTCTCGTCCTACACCAGGGAAAGCGGCAAACTGAATACCAACAATGTGTCTTGCCTATATTATAATAAGGACGGCAAGGCCAACGACCTCTTTATCGGTACTGCCGAAGGTTTGGTGATTATGAACCTCTCCAATACGGAAAAGAAGGTCCTGACAGGTAATTCAAATAATGTGAAGCCGTTTACCAACAACTATATCACGCAGGTGATGCAGGACTCCCGGGGACTGATCTGGATCGGAACTCGTGAAGGTCTGAACATTCTGGACATGGAAACCGACAACCTGCAATACCTGACGGAAAAACAGGGACTCTGCAACAACAACGTCTGCGGTATTGCAGAAGACAAGAGTCACAACATCTGGGTAACCACCAGTAGTGGTGTGAGCCGTGTCGTGGTACAGCGCAACCATGAGGATGGTACCTATAATTTCGGACTTTACAACTACGACACGAACGACGGTCTGCAGAGCAATGAGTTCAATCATGGTGCCATTATCACCCAGAAAGACGGTAACGTGCTACTCGGCGGTATCTTTGGTATCAACTGGGTGGTCCAGAAAGAAAAGGACGACAATGATGCCCTGCCACGAGTCATGCTGACACAGTTGTTCCTCGGCGAAGAGGAAGTACAGGTAGGTCACTCCTATGGCGGGAAGGTGCTTCTGGGACAGGCCCTGAATGAGAGCGGCAAACTGACTCTGGGACACGACCAGAACACATTCACCATCAAATTCGGTGCAGGAAACTACAACCAGAGCGAACGCCTTCAGTTCATGTACTGGATGGAAGGCCTCGATGACGACTGGAGAAACGGTAATGCCCTGACACATGGCGTCACCTTCCAGAACCTCAGCAGCGGTAACTATACCTTACATGTAAAGGCCATCAGTGCCGAGGGTGCCGTCAGCAATCAGGAGCGTACCCTCGACATCCACATCGAGAGTCACTGGCTACTCTCCTGGTGGATGATTCTCGCCTACGTGTTGATTGCCGCCGTCATCATCTATTTCTGGCGTGTCGGTGTGCAACAAATCAAGGCGATCAGGACACGCAAGCACGCCATCATCAACCAACTGGTACGCCAGCGTGAGGAAATCAAGGCTGCCAGTGACGACCTGCGTCAGCCGATGGCCCGCATGACCTCTATCATCGGTAACCTGTCGGAGAAGGAGAAATCGCTGGAGGAACGCGAACAACTGAATGCCCTGCACTCACAGATGCTGCAGATTATCACCCGCGTCAGTGATATGCAGACCAATTTGGAGAATCCTGAAGAGAAGGCCAAGAATGTGGTTCACGACCGTCTTGAACTGAATGGACGTGGTGAGATTGAGTTGCCGGAGGTTGTGAGTGAGACACTGACAACAGACACCATTAGGTCGAGGGCTGCCATTGATGCACCGACGATGAAGTTCTCTATCGTGATGATTGACGACAACACCGACTTCCTGAAGTTTGTCACAGCCAGACTGAAATACGTTTACGCCTTCCACGCCTATAACGACATCGAGAAGGCTGCCGACGATATCCTTGAGATGCGACCTGACCTCGTCATCTGTAAACAGGATATGCCAGGTATGACCGGTAGTGAACTGTGTAACCAGATCAAGACCAACGCGATTACCCAGAAGACAAAGTTCGTGCTGCTGACCGATGGTGTACTCACACCACAGGATATGCGCAAGCAGAATATCACGCTGTCGGCAGATGACTATCTGGCCAAACCATTTAACCTGCAGGAGGCAGTGATGCGGTTCAACAAGACGCTCGGACTCGGTCCTATCGAGATGGACAGCAACCTGATTGAAGGTGCAGAGACCCGTATGCTGGAAGACCGCAACGCCAGTATGACAACGGCTACAGAGAGTTACGAGGATATCGGAACATACGATCCCAAGAACGACAGCGTGGACGAGAACGACCCCATCCACATGGTGGAGACAAACATCAAGAAGGGACCTGTTGTTCAGAGTGAGAACACAGAACTGGCCCGCCAGTTGGAGATGCTCAAGGAAGAGGAGATACAGCAGGATATGGCAGATTTCTCCATGCTTGACATGATGGATCAGCAACTCCTGAAGAACATCGAGCAATACGTCATGCAGAACATGAGCCGTGGCCAGATCAGTCTGGAGGAGATGTCGACAGCCATGGGCATGGGACGCGTACCGTTCTTCCACCGCGTACGCAACCTGACAGGCAAGACGCCGACGGAACTCATCCGCGACCTGCGTCTGAAGCATGCATGCATCCTGCTGAAACGTACCAATATCAATATGAGTGAGTTGTCTACCAATATCGGCTTCATGACTGCCGAGAATTTCATCAACATCTTCCGTGAGAAGTTTGGTATGACACCGCTTGAATACAGACTCAAGCACAGGAAATGAGGAGCGCCCGTCATAAAAGACATTGGAATCTAAGTCTCTGGGCATGTAGGGTAATCATCATTACTCATTTCTCATTACTCATTGCTCATTCCGCTTTTGCGGAGACCAGTGATTCCTTGATTGTCAGTCAGATGAGAGAGTTAGGTGTGCGCTTCACTAACGACAACGACGTGAAACTGTTGATGTCGGGAAAGGCGAAGTTCGCGGATATGTTCGAGACGATCCGTCAAGCCAAGAGCAGTGTCCACTTAGAGTATTTCAATTTTCGCAACGACTCCATCGCCTCATTGCTTTTCGACCTGCTGAAAGAGAAACGCAAGGAAGGTGTGGAGATACGTGCCATGTTTGACGGCTTCGGCAACGACTCCAACAACCAGCCCCTCAAGAAGCATCACCTCAAGAAACTCCGTGAGGATAGCGTCAACATCGTGGAGTTCGACCCCATCCGATTCCCTTGGGTGAACCATATCTGGCCCCGTGACCACCGTAAGATTGTCGTCATCGACGGCAAGACGGCCTACACAGGAGGCATGAATGTGGCCGACTACTATATCGTAGGCACTGAGCAGGTAGGCGAATGGCGTGATATGCACTGCCGGATAGAAGGCTCTGCCGTGAACGACCTGCAGGAGATCTTCGCCCGTATCTGGAAGAAGGCGACCAACGAAGAGGTGACCGCTCCCAAATACTACAGTGGAGAACCGTCGGGCAACAAGATGGTAGGCATCGTCAACCGTGAGCCGCGCACCACCAATAAAATCATGCGCCAGTTCTATGTCCATGCCATCGACGATGCACAGGACTCCATCAAACTCATCAACCCCTACTTCACCCTGATTCCCTGCATCAAGAAAGCCCTGAAACGGGCCATCAAACGGGGCGTCAAGGTAGAAATCATGGTCTCTGCAAAGAGCGACATCCCCCTGACTCCCGATGTCGTGTTCCGCAATGCCCACAAGATGATGAAACTCGGCGCCAATGTATGGTTGTACCAGCCAGGCTTCCATCATTCTAAGATCATGATGGTCGACGGACGCTTCTGCACCGTAGGCAGTACGAACCTCGATGCCCGTAGCCTGCGCTTCGACTACGAGGAGAATGCACTCATCGTGAATCGCGAAACGACCAAGGAACTTGACGACATGTTCGACCGTGACAAACAGAAGAGCGTGATTCTCACCGAAGAGGAGTGGGACCGTTTCCGCACGGGCTGGCAGAAGTTCAGAGGCTGGTTCGGCAGCCTGCTCACCCCCTGGCTATGAAGCGCGACACCGTCATATCCATAGCCAAGGGTATTGCCATTATCCTGATGGTGATAGCCCACGCCGAGGCACCGGGCTGGCTGTGCAAATTCATCTTCGAATTCCACATGCCCCTGTTTTTCATCACGGCAGGCTTTTTCTTCTCTACGAAATATCTCCATGATGAGGCTACCTTCGTCAAAAAGCGCGTCAAGGGACTCTACATCCCATTTGTCAAATGGGCGGTGTTCTTCCTGATCATCCACAACTGGATGTACGACATCGGCATCCTCAACGAAGTCTATGGAAATGAACAGGGCGGTGTGCTCCATCCCTATTCGGCACATCAGATACAGCAAAACCTCTGGAACATCTTCACGGCAATGGGCGGCTATGATGCTTTTCTCTGTGGAGCCTTCTGGTTCTTCAGAGGTCTGTTTGTAGCCAGTATCCTATACCTTATTATATATAAGGTGTTAGACAGCACCCTCCCCCGACGGGCAGAAAGAGCCATCCCCTACCTCATCTGCCTCATCATGCTCCTGCTCTGTGGCTGGAAGACGTGGGAAGGATTAAAGGTCATCAACCTCGTACAGGGCGGCTATCGCGATATGATGGGGTGTTTCTTCTTCGGCATCGGCTTTATCTTCCGTCAGTATGTCGACGGTTATCGCCAAATCATGTCCCGTCAATATCTGGCCATTCCCGCCACCATTCTCTTTGGCCTCATCGTCTGGCTCTTCTCGAAATACCTGACTGCCAACATGAATTGGCGCTCCACCTTCCAACAGTTCCTGTCGCTCCCCGTGCCCGCCATCCTCGGGTTCCTGATGACTTATAACATCAGCCGGTGGATAGATGCCGGCAAGGGCTGGTTCAAGCGGTTCCTCGTCTATACCGGCGACCACACGCTTAACATCTTCATCTTCCACATCATCTCCTATAAGGTGGTAAGTCTGATAAAGATATGGTACTACGGACTGGACATCCGACAGATAGGCTGTCACATGGTGATTCACGAGTATTCCCAGCAGGACTGTTTCTGGATACTCTACACCATCGCAGGCGTAGGCATCCCTCTTTTAGGCATCTGGCTGTGGGAGAAATCCAAAGAAAAAATCAGAGCATATAGAGCATCATCTGCTGTTCAGCCTCAGTGATGCCTTTTTCCTTAATCAGTGCACTTTCACTATCAAGGATAACATTCTTTCTCTCACCTGTTTCTTTCAGATAGCGGTGGAAACAGTCGACGGCATCTGATATATTCCCACTGAACCAAAGACAATAGCCATAGTTCAGCAAGTCTTCCATCTGCACATCGCCATTCAGCAACTGCTGATAGATCTTGGTGGCCTGTTCATATTTCCCGTCACAAGTGAGGGTCCACGCCAGCACCTTATTCACCCGGTTGTCCTCGGGACGCTCAAAGTTCAACTGATACAGTTCCTTCAGCGCATCCTGGTACCTCAGCAGTTTGGTGAGGCACACGGCATGGTTCAGCAGATAACTGCGCTTCTCAGGCTGTAAGGCAAGCAGTTGCTCGTAATACCCAAGAGCCCCCTGATAGTCTTCCTCTAAGAACCGCTGCTTAGCAATACCGTATAACGCCCTTTCATTCTTGGCATCCAGTTCGAGTGCCTTCAGGAAACAGTCACCGGTTTCCCCGCAGACGAAAGTGCCACCGTAGTTCTGTGCAATATAACCACAAATCAGGTAGAAACGCAGGTCCCATTGCAACGCATCGGTATTGTTCAGCACAGCCCTCGCCTCATCGATACGCTTCAACTTCATCAGCGACGACACGATCTCGCCGAAATACGGCGCAAGATGTGTGCGCGAAAAGACGGCATTGGCGAAGAACAGACTGAAACGCATTAAGAAAGGATTGCGGAACTGGCCTCTGTTACTGTACAGACGATAAAAGCGGTACAGATCCTGCAGATAAGACCTCCTGATGAATGCCGGCGTTACCAACTCCTTCGACATGACATCCTCGATAGTCGCCTCGCCCTTTTCCAACATCTCTATTACATTCTTGGGCATCCGTTCTATCACTTGCGAGAAAGCCAACAGGAAAGAGTATTTGTCGCTGTTGCAGAAAGGCCCTGAGTTCATCATCAATTTCAAGAAACGGTTTGAGGCAAGCCTGTCGGTGACCTCTGATATTCCCGGATGCTCCATATAGAAAGGCACGAACCAGTTGATGGCATCATGGAAGAAGGGGAACCGCTTCATCTGCGAGAACCCGCCAAAGTAAATGTCAGAGCCCTGCTTCTGCATATCCTGCATCTTACGGTAACTCTCCTCAACCTTCTCCATCCGCCGTTCCTCAGCGTCAGGATGCAGGATGTCCTCCATCGGGTCATCCTCTATCTCCTCGATACCGTTGCGAGTCACCCGGAAATTACTATTGTTCAACAACTCCGGGATAATCTCCTGCTGCAGCGTCTGGTTATCCTTCTCGGCATTCATACACAGGTATATCTGCTGCTCCAGTTCCACCAGTTCCTGACAGACCACCTCATCCTCCAGCAGTTTCTCCACTTCTTGCAACTCTTCCTGATAAAGCACAGGCAGGATCTGATCACCAAGAGCCAACACCCATCCCACAAGTGCCCGCTGGCGTACGCCCTCATCACCCGACTGCCTGTAAACATTCAACAGCACCTTTAATTTCATCGGGTCAAAGCAGTTCACGACTCCTAAGGTGATA
>Ga0310786_10010821_pt1 | contig 11433 bp, 8 predicted proteins | sample AusTroGonzalo_MG_FD_203881 | JGI IMG/M metagenome (GOLD analysis project Ga0310786, IMG submission 203881) | Bovine rumen microbial communities from tropical cattle in Woodstock, Queensland, Australia - Gonzalo_03 (v2) (version 2) | ecosystem: Host-associated > Mammals > Digestive system >... | reverse complement strand
GGTGGCTTCCATGTTGGCTTTCTCCCAATCCCTCATCTGCTTTTCTGTCAGATGCAGGAAGAACTGGTCCTTGCATTGCTCGATGCCAGCGTAGACTGACAGTATGACCTGATGCATCAGCGCCAGTTGATAAACCTTGTTCCATTTGCTGACGGACATGGGCTCTATTTGCTCCTGTTTCTTGAATTCACCGCAGCGGATGAGCCGGAAGAAATTGCGTTGGATGATGTTCACCTTATTTATTATTTAAGAGTATCGTCTTGGATAGCGGAATAGAATCGAGAAAAGCGCTGCAATCCCGATGGCGAAGGGATAGAAGAGATAGGGGATGATGCTCACGGGGCTGATGGCTGCCAGTCCGGCAGCTATCAGGAGCTGTGCACCGTAGGGGATAAGGCCTTGTACAAAGCACGAACAGGTATCGAGGATAGAGGCGGACTTCTTGTTGTCTACGCCATAGCGGTCGCCTATCTGCTTGGCAATGCCGCCGACGGTGATGATCGCTACCGTGTTGTTGGCCGTACAGATATCAACGAGCCCTACCAAGGCGCCAATGCTCAACTCAGCTCCGCGTTTATTATGGATATGTCTCACCATCCGTCGGATGATGAAGTCGATGCCGCCTTGTTGCTTGATCAGCTCCAGCATGCCGCCGGCCATCATGGTGATGATGATGAGTTCGCCCATGCCGATCATGCCGTCGCCCATGGCTTTCATCCAGCCGAACACATCGAAACTGCCGGTCAACATGCCGATGCAGCCAGTCAGTATGATACCGAGCGTCAGCACAGCCATCACGTTCATTCCGAAAATGGCAGTCACCAGCACGATGAGGTAGGGGATGACCTTCACCCATTCCACGGCGTTCGTCTGATGGGCTGCTTGGACATTGCTCCCCATGACATAGTAGACAATCAGGATGACCAGGGCCGCAGGAATGACGATAAAGAAGTTCACCCGGAATTTGTCGCTCAGTTTGCATCCTTGGGTGGAGGTGGCCACGATGGTGGTATCCGAGATGAACGAGAGATTATCGCCGAAGAAAGACCCGCCTACGACGACGGCGGTCATGAGTGCGACGTCCGTACCTGTCTGTTGGGCCACACCCACGGCAATCGGCGTCAGGGCTACAATCGTGCCTACGCTCGTGCCGATGGAAATAGAAATGAAACATGCTGCTAAGAACAATCCCGCGAGAAGCATCTGGGAGGGGAGGAGGTTGAGCGTCAGATTGACGGTGGCATCGATACTCCCCATCGTTTTGGCAGAATTGGCAAAAGCGCCCGCCAGAAGGAAGATCCAGATCATCAGCATCATCTGACTGGAAGCTGCTCCGCGACTGAAGATCTCGATCCGTTCTTTCAGCGGTCGGCCTCGGAAGATAACCACTGCGTAGATGCTGGAGGCCATGAAAGCTACAGTAATAGGCACCTTGTAGAAGTCACCAGCAATGATGCTGGTGACTAAATACAATATGACGAACACCCCGAGGGGTGACAATGCGATGAGGCCTTTACTATTCACTTTTCACAATTCTCTATTCTCAATTTTCTTTTCTCTATTCACTTTTCGCTTTTCACTAAAGCGTTACGCCATTCTTGAAGATTGAAATCTCACGGTAGCCGTTATCTTCATTCCTTGCATGTTCGCCACTGGCCACAGAGAGGACTTTGTCGATGAATTCAGGTAGCAATTCCTGCATGGTGCGGCCTTCTACTAATTGTCCCGCCGAGAAGTCCACCCAGCTGGGCTTGTTCTTGGCCAAAGTAGGATTAGTCGCCACTTTCATTGTAGGAACGAAGGTCCCGAAAGGTGTTCCGCGGCCTGTGGTGAATAGCACGATATGACAGCCACATGAGGCAAGGGCCGTCGATGCCACCAGGTCATTGCCGGGAGCAGACAAGAGATTCAGCCCCTTGTTGATCAGGCGGTCGCCATATTCCATGACGCCACTGACCGGTGCCTTTCCGCATTTCTGCGTACAGCCTAGGGCCTTGTCTTCGAGTGTGGAGATACCGCCGGCCTTATTGCCTGGTGAGGGATTCTCTCCCACAGGCTCGCCATGCGACAGGAAATACTCTTTGAAGTTGTTGATCATCGAAACGGTCTGATTAAAGAGCTCTTCAGTTCGGCAACGATTCATCAAGATGGTCTCTGCACCAAACATCTCAGGAACCTCCGTCAGAACACTGGTTCCACCTTGAGCCACCAGCCAGTCGCTGAATTCACCGACCAATGGATTGGCTGTGATGCCACTGAAACCATCGCTGCCTCCACATTTCAAGCCTACGTGAAGTTCGCTGACGGGCACATCCTCGCGCTTGTCTTTTTTCGCAATATCATATAGATCGCGAAGGATAGTCATACCGGCCTCAATTTCGTCGCCTTCAACTTTCTGGGTGACCAGCAGCTTAATGCGGATTTTATCATAGTCGCCCAACATAGCCATGAAATCATCAGGCTGGTTGTTCTCACAACCCAGACTTAGCACCAATACGCCACCTGCATTTGGGTGCAGGCAGATGTCGCGTAATACCTTACGGGTATTCTCATGGTCTTCTGATAGTTGAGAGCAACCATAGTTATGATGCCAGGCATACACACTATCGATACCTTCAAGTTTAGTCTCGTTACGCAGTTTCTCTGCCAGTTTCTCAGCGATACCGTTCACGCAGCCAACAGTAGGAACAATCCATATCTCATTGCGAACGCCTACATCACCATTCTCGCGCTTATAGCCCTTGAAGGTGCGGTTCTCTTTCTTAATGGATAGTTCTTCACCAACGGGATTGTAGGTGTATTCAAGAGTTCCGGAAAGATTGGTCTTCAAATTGTTTTCATTCACCCAGTCGCCTGCTTTCAGATCTTGTCGGGCATGACCGATTGGATAGCCGTATTTAATGATATTCTCACCTTCTTTGACATCCTTGATGAGTATTTTGTGACCAGCGGGTGTATCCTGATTCAGAATCACCGTCTTATCGTCGACAGTGATGATTTCTCCTTTTTTCTTAGGCTGTAAGCAGACCACCACACTGTCTGCCGGATTAATTTTTAAGTAAGTTGCTAATTCCATTTGTTTGTAATTTGTTTAGTATGCTTTTGAAAGTTTGGATGCTATATTGCTTTGCGCCGATAGAAATCAACGTTTTCTTTTGTCAGTATCTCAATAGGCATATAATTCACGGGATTCACTTCTCGTTTCAGTACGATGGCATTGAAGAGGGCGTCAACACTGGCATAGCCCTGCTGATAGGCATGCTGTGCAATCAAGAAGGAGATACTGCCCTGACGGATACAGACCTCGTTTTTGGGCACCATGTCATAACCCATGATCTGGATGTTACGGCGATTACTTTTCTTTAAGAACTCTCCCACAATATGGGCCTTTGAGTTAAAAGTAATACAATGGTGGATATTGGGGTGGTCTTTGAAGAATTTCTCAAGGATGGTGTCATATTCCACGCGTTCCTCGTCTAAGGGCAAATCTACTTCCGTGATCTTGACATCTGGGAAGTGGTCAACCATATAATGACGGAAACCTGTTTCACGATTGGCTTGCTGTTTTGATCCCACCTTGCCATCACGAGTCTGCTTAACTAACGCAATCTCCTTCTCTTTAGCTGCGATGAGCATGAGCATGCGGGCAGCAAAATACCCACTGGCAAAAGAGTCTTGTCCGAAGAATGCCAAAGGCTTCAGATCGGGCATATAGCTGTCGAGCAAAACGTATGGGATACCTCTGTCTATTAATTTCTCAGTAAAGCGTGCCGTCTGTTCGAGGGTTGTGGGTACGATAATGACGCCATCAAACTTCTCCGTAAAAAATTCTCGAACCATGCGGGTGAACGATGCGTTGTTGAAGCGTTCGTAATATATGAACTTAAGGGTGATGCCGAAATCGCGACGGAAGTCCGTACATGCCTGGGCGCCTTCTTCAATCTCATCCCAATAGGCTTCCTGTTCATGCTTGGGAAGCACACAATAGAAAGTGTATTTCTTGTTGTATGCAAGGGCAGAGGCATACATGTTTGGCTTGTAATCCATCTCTGCCAGCGCCTTGTTAACCTTCTCAAGAGCTGTTTTAGATACATTAGGACGATTGTGGAGCACACGGTCAACAGTACCAACCGAGACGCCTGCACGTTCGGCGATATCCTTAATTCTGATATTCTCTTTACCCATTTCGTTTTATGCTTTTGCCGTGCAAAGGTACAAATAATTATTGATTCCACCAAATGATTTTGTTACGAAATCGTTTCCGTAACTTTTCTGCCCTTTTTCGGTATATAATATTTGGTAGTTTCAGAAAAAAGTCGTACTTTTGTACTCGAATTTAAGAAAATAGTATTAATCTATAAAACAAAAGCAAAAAGCAATGGCAAAAATCGTAACATTGGGCGAGATTATGCTTCGCCTTTCCCCACAGGGAAACGACCGTTTCATTCAGAGTGAATCATTCCGCATCATCCCTGGTGGTGGTGAGGCAAATGTGGCTATTTCAGTTGCAAACTATGGCCACGAGGCATACTTCGTGTCAAAGCTTCCTAAGCACGAGATTGGTCAGATTGCAGTCAACGCATTGCGCCGTTACGGTGTTAATACTGAGTTTATTACCCGTGGTGGCGACCGTGTGGGTTTGTACTATGCTGAAACGGGTGCTTCCATGCGTCCCTCAAAGGTTATCTATGACCGTGCCCATTCTTCTATCGCCGAGGCTGTTCCATCAGATTTCGACTTCGATAAGATTATGGAGGGTGCTGCTTGGTTCCATTGGTCTGGTATCACACCAGCTATCAGCGACAAGGCTGCAGAGTTGACTAAACTCGCTTGTGAGGCTGCCAAGCGTCATGGTGTCACCGTGTCTGTCGATCTGAATTTCCGTAAGAAGCTGTGGACCTCAGAAAAGGCTATTTCCATTATGCGTCCACTGATGCAGTATGTCGATGTATGTATCGGTAATGAGGAGGATGCTGAGCTCTGCCTTGGTTTTAAGCCCGATGCTGACGTGGAGGGAGGTAAGACGGATGCTGCAGGCTATGAGGGCATCTTCAAGCAGATGATGGAGGAGTTTGGATTTAAATATGTTGTTTCAACACTCCGAGAGAGCTATAGTGCGACCTTCAATGGCTGGAAGGCACTGATTTATGATGGTAAAGAGTTCTATCAGTCAAAGCGCTACGAGATTAATCCTATCATCGACCGCGTTGGTGGTGGTGACTCTTTCTCTGGTGGTTTGATTCACGGTCTGCTCACCAAGTCAACGCAAGGTGAGGCCCTTGAGTTTGCAGTGGCAGCTTCTGCCTTGAAGCACACCATCAATGGTGACTTCAACTTGGTTTCTGCCGATGAGGTCGAATCCCTCGCAGGTGGTAACGCTAGTGGCCGCGTTCAGAGATAATTGAAAATTGACAATTGATTATTATGGCAAAATTTGATAAGATAGCAGTTCTTAAAAAGATTGGCGATACCGGTATGGTTCCCGTCTTCTATCATAAGGATCTTGAGACCTGTAAGAATGTTGTGAAAGCTTGTTACGAGGGTGGCGTCCGTGCGTTTGAGTTTACGAATCGCGGCGATTTTGCTCAAGAGATCTTTGGTGAGTTAGTGAAGTGGGCTGATAAAGAATGCCCCGAACTGGCTTTGGGTATTGGCTCTATCGTCGATGCACCTACAGCAGCTATGTACATTCAATTGGGTGCTTGTTTCGTCGTAGGTCCGCTGTTGAATCCTGATATTGCTCCCGTATGTAATCGTCGCCTCATTCCATACTGCCCTGGATGTATGACCGTTTCTGAGATTGGTAAAGCCCAGGAATTAGGTTGTGATCTTACGAAGGTATTCCCTGGTGATGTCGTTGGTCCTAATATGGTGAAAGGTCTGAAGGCACCGATGCCTTGGTCAAAGATTATGGTTACCGGTGGTGTGGCCCCCGAGGAAGAGAACTTGAAAGGTTGGTTCAAGGCCGGTGTTTTCTGTGTGGGAATGGGTTCCAAACTCTTCCCCTCAGACAAAGTGAAGGCCGGTGACTGGCAGTATGTGACCGATAAGTGCAAGGAAGCACTGGGTTACGTGGCTAAAGCCCGCGCATAATATCTGTTTTTAATCCCTCTCTGCCTATATGGCGGGAGGGATTGTTTTTTGCTTATGAAGTTCTGGCTATTCATTTTATCAACCATTCTCATTTCAGCCTGCTCACGTCCAGACAGACAGACCGTCGACAAGCTGAATGCATTATCATATGCCAGTCACTATCGGGATATAGACACTACAGAATACTATGCGAAACAAGCTTATGACCTGTCCGCAAACTATGATAAAGGAAGGGCAGAAGCACTTAATAACCTGGCTTTTACCGATATTGTCAAGATGCAATACGACAAAGCAGAACAAAGGTTGAACGAAATACCGCGAATAACTGATAATCAGATAGAATTGCTTATTAGCTATGTACAGCAGATGCGCTTGTGTCAGCGTCGCTCCAGAAATCGTGAATTCTACGAGTACCGTGAGAATGCAATAGAGGCTCTGAAGCGAATCAATGAAGAACGCAACCAGTTAAATGAACTTCAGTTGCAACGTCTGCGCTATGCCGAGTCTGAGATGGCGATCGTCACTTCTACTTATTATTATTATGTAGGTCTGGAGCGACAGTCGATCGATGCCCTCCAGAACATCGATGTCAATGATCTCCGTCTTGACACGGCGCAATGGCTGAACTATTTGTATTATGTCGGCTCTGGCGGCATGATCACTTCTGGTACACAACAGGATATAAATCAGGAGGAGTTCGACCATCTGTTGCGTTGTTTCATTCATGCACGACAAGGCGATTATCCCTATTTCGCAGCTAATGCCCTCGAGGCCCTCTCCGAACACCTGATGGATGCAGAATACCGTCACCAACTGTTGGCCGATAATCTTCCCGCCTTGAAGTTTATCAATCCAGAGGGTGTCGAAGATGATATGCTGGCAGGTTGGCTTGCAGAGGATGCCCTCCATCTCTTTATACGCTATGGGGATATTTACCAGATAGCTGGTGCCTATCGTACCTTAGCTTCTTGCTATCGTCAGATTGACGATTATGAATCGGCCCTATATAATCTCGAGGAGGCTCTTTCTGACTCCGCCATCTATCAGGCCCCTGATCTAGTGGCCAGTATCCGTGAACAGTTGAGTCTGGTGTATTCTGCAATGGATGAGAAACAACTGAGCGACGTCAACCGCAATGCCTACATCGATTTGATGAGTGAAACTCGTCAAGACCGTCAGTTGGAAGCCCGTGCAGCACAGTATGAGCGCAGTGCCAACCAACTTAACTTTATGTTGGTGGCTGTGGTGTTTGCCATCATTCTCCTAGTGTTCCTGTTATGGCTCTTCAACCGTTTGAATAAGCGGAAAAAAGGCAGCTATAATCAACTCGAAGACGAGATTGAGCAACGCCAGGATGATGTCTCGGCCAGTAAGCTGCGCCTTGAAGACAATGAGCGCCGTCATCTGGAGCAGCGTGCCAAGATATCACTCGTCAATGGCATTACACCTTTCATTGATCGTATCCTTCACGAGATTAACCGACTTGATACCCTTGACGAAAGCAGCAAACAGGAGAGTCTGGGCTATATTCGTGAACTCACCGATCAGATTAATGATTATAATGATATCCTGACGCAGTGGATACAACTGCGTCAGGGTGAGCTCAACCTCAAGATTGAGAGTTTCCCATTGCAGCCGCTTTTCGACCTGATGTCGCATAGTCGTAAGGCCTTTGCCATGAAAGGTGTCACCTTGGATCTGCAGACGACAGATGCGCAGGTGAAAGCCGATCGTGTCTTAACCCTCTTTATGCTTAACACGTTGGCTGATAATGCGCGCAAGTTCACTCCCGAAGGTGGCAGTGTCATTGTTTCAGCCAAGCAGGCCTCAGACTATGTAGAGATATCAGTGACAGATACGGGTGCAGGTATCAGCGAGGAACAATTGGCGCATATCTTTGATCCGAAGCCTATTGGCAATCACGGTTTCGGTCTGTTGAATTGTAAGGGCATCATCGAAAAATACCGCAAAATCAGCCAGATATTCTCTGTTTGTCAGATTACCGCTGAAAGCACCTTTGGCCATGGGTCTTGTTTCTCTTTCCGTCTGCCAAAGGGTGTAGTGCGTGTGCTGATAGGCCTGCTTTCCGTCTGCGCCACACTTCTTCCTTCGAAAGCCTCTGCCGCCGATGATTATCTGGGTAAGGCGAGCATCTACGCTGATTCTGCCTATTTCTCAAATATTAACGGCACCTACGAGCGAACCTTGCTATTCGCTGATTCCTGTCGCTATTATCTGAACTGTCACTACCAGCAACAGTGTCCGAATGGTAACGACTTGATGCTACGTCAGGGTGATCTCTCATTGATGATTCCGGAAATCAAGTGGTATCAGGATTCACTCAGTACCAATTACAATATCATTCTCGACATTCGCAATGAGAGTGCCGTTGCAGCCCTTGCCCTTCATGAGTGGCAGCTCTATCATTATAACAACCGTATCTACACTCAACTGTATAAGGAGATGTCGGCAGATAATACCTTGGCCGATTATTGTCGCATGATGCAGCAGTCGCAGACCAACAAGCGTATCGCCGTTATCTTGCTTATCCTCGTGCTGCTTTCCATTCTGCCGGCCTATTATTTGCTGTATTATCGTCACCGGCTCTACTACCGCTTCCTGATGGAGCGTCAGCAGATGTCGAGCCTGGAGATGATGGACGATGACTTGCGACGTCTGGAACTTGAGACTGCCAATTTGCACGTGTCGAATGCTGTGCTCGATAATTGCCTCTCCACTCTCAAGCATGAAACTATGTATTACCCCTCACGCATCCGCCAACTGGTGGATCAGGGTGAAGAAGAGTCGCTCTCTGAGATTGTGCGCTATTATCGCGAACTCTATGGTATGCTCTCCCTGCAGGCGATGGATCAGGCAGAGCGCACGAATCTGCATATCCGCCGTTTGTCGAATGGTATCTTGGGTGATGAGAATCTCATCAGTTATCTGTTTTCTATTCTCCGCAAGCAGGGTGGGGGAAAGGAACCCTTTGAGGTAGCGTCTGTCCATGATGGTAAATATGTTGAGATTACGATGCCGATGCCCAGCCTTTATCTGAGTGACGATGAGGCTCAGGCCTTATTCACCCCTGCCTCCGTTCAGAATATTCCTTATCTGCTTTGCCGCCAAATCGTGCGCGATCATGGCGAGGCAACCAATCGTCGAATGTGTGGCATCTGGGCTGAGGTACGCGATGGACAGTCGTTGGTACGCATCATCCTGCCTGCTGCCCCGAAAGTGTCAAATCATCAATTAGAATAATTATATGGATCAGTTTAAAGTCATTATTGTAGAAGATGTGCTCTTGGAGTTGAAGGGCACCTTGGGCATCCTCAAGAGCGACATTCCTGAGGCAGAAGTCATTGGTACGGCCGAATCAGAACCGGCCTATTGGAGATTGCTTAAACAGCAGAAGCCCGATCTTGTGTTGCTCGATTTGGGATTGAGTGGTTCCACAACTGTAGGCGTGGAAATCTGTCGCAGCACGAAGGAGATGCATCCAGATATTAAGGTGTTGATTTTTACGGGTGAGATCCTCAATGAGAAACTCTGGGTGGATGTGCTTGATGCCGGTGCCGATGGTATCATCCTGAAGACAGGTGAGTTACTGACGCGTCGTGATGTCAATGCAGTAATGGAGGGCAAGACATTAGTCTTCAACGAACCCATTCTGGAGAAAATTGTTGAGCGCTTTAAGCAGGCTGTCAGCGGTCAACTTGCCAAGCAGGAGGCGGTGGTAAGTTACGAGGTCGATGAATATGACGAGCGTTTCCTGCGCCATTTGGCCCTAGGTTATACTAAGGAGCAGATTACAGGTCTCAGGGGCATGCCATTTGGTGTGAAGAGCTTGGAAAAACGCCAGAATGAATTAATCAAGAAACTATTTCCAGATAGTGTCGGCAATGTCAATGCCACGCGTCTCGTGGTGCGTGCTATAGAACTGCATATCATCGATATCGATAATCTTGTAGCCGATGATGAATAGTCAGGACAAGAACTCAAGTTTAGGGATACTCATGCTTCTCTTGCTGATAGCTGAGGCGGTGCTCATCCTCATCTCATGGATATTCTCTGCCATGAGGGTTGATGGGGTGCGCTCGCTGCTCTCTGGCGAGGGGGTACGATGGTTCTTTGGCAACTTCACTTCGTTAGTAGCATCCCCATGGTTGGCTTGTCTTGTGCTGATGCTGGTGGCGTTGGGATGTCTTCAGAAGTGTGGACTTTTTAACCGGCCCCATACCAGTTATCGTGACCGTATGGCTCTCCGCATTATAGTTGTATTTCTCGTACTCTATGCGGGTATGGTGTTGTTGCTGACGGCTGTGCCCCATGCAGTGTTGCTATCCTCAACGGGCAGTCTCTTCCCGTCACCTTTCTCACGCAGCATTGTGCCTCTGCTTAGTTTTGGCATCATTCTCATCTCTCTATCTTTCGGTGTGGTGTCTGGACGCTTCCAAACACTTTCCGATGTTCTCGACGCCCTCTCGTACGGATGTCGGAAAGGGGCCCCGCTGTTCGTCTTCTATATTCTTGTGATTCAATTGTATGAATCACTGAAGTTCGTCTTCTAACTGATCTGTTTTAAAAAAACTTCTGCACGCTGAAGGTCTTCAGGGGTGTCGATACCAACAGTCTCGACATCTGTTAGACCTACACGGATGCGATAACCGTGCTGCAACCAGCGCAGTTGCTCCAGACTTTCTGCCTTCTCGAGTGAACTCTGGGGCAGTCTCGTCACCTCTGTCAATACCTCCCGACGATAGGCATACACGCCTAGATGTTTCAGAAAGGGATATTCGTCAAACCAGCTTTTTTGCTCTTTTCCTCGAATATAGGGAATGACGCTACGACTGAAATAGAGGGCAAAGCCGCGAACGTCTGTCACAATCTTTGGAGAATTGGGATTCTCAATGGCCTCCATATTTTCAAATGGTTTCCCAAGAGTACCTATCTGTGTGGAGGGTTCGTCGAAAAGTTGCATCAACTTTCGGATTTGTGAGGGTTGTATGAACGGCTCGTCACCCTGTACGTTGATGATGACATCGGCCTGTGTATTCGTCTTTTCTGCTGCTTCCTGAATACGGTCAGTGCCGCTTTGGTGGTCGGTACGTGTCATCACGGCTTTGCCGCCAAATGCCTCCACGCAGGAAAAGATGCGCTCATCATCAGTAGCCACATACACCTCGTTAAGTACACTACTTACCTGCTCATATACTCTCTGGATGACAGTCTTTCCGCCGAGAACTGCCAGCGGCTTGCCCGGAAAGCGTGTCGATGCATAGCGGGCGGGGATGATTGCTGTAAATGTCATACGGCTGCAAAGGTAATAATAATTTTTGA
>Ga0310786_10010820_pt1 | contig 11434 bp, 11 predicted proteins | sample AusTroGonzalo_MG_FD_203881 | JGI IMG/M metagenome (GOLD analysis project Ga0310786, IMG submission 203881) | Bovine rumen microbial communities from tropical cattle in Woodstock, Queensland, Australia - Gonzalo_03 (v2) (version 2) | ecosystem: Host-associated > Mammals > Digestive system >... | reverse complement strand
TCCTTCTTTGAATTCATCAATGCCTATTTTGAAAATAACAGCGTTTTTTTCATCGATTTCTGGTAGTTCTGGAAAATCGTCGGCTGGGGTACCATTAATAATGGAGCTATATTTGCCGGCCGTAATGGTAATCTTGGAATCTTTTTCGGTAATTTTGATTTTCTCACCTCTAGGCAAATTAGAGACAAACTCAGCTAGAAGTTTGGCTGGGACGGTGATTACGCCATCTTTAGAGTCTGATACTGGTAAAAAGTCAACGATGGCCATATCTAGATTAGTGGTGATTAAGGATACCTTTTTGTTGTCAACTCTAATAAGTACATTATTTAAAACTGGTAAGGTAACTTTGCCGACGGCTATTTTACTAACATTATTCAAAGCTTTAGAAAGTTTTTCTTGTGTAACTTCGATTTCCATTTTAATTCCTTTCTTCTAATTTATTAATAATTGTAGTAATAGGCTCGGTGGATAAGTGGAAAAGATTGATACTGAATAGAGGTGGAATGGTTGTGGGAAAATAGGTGGGAAAGTAGGGAAAAGTTGGTGGGAAAGTAGAGTTTTGCACGAGCAAAATAAAAAATTTATTTTTTGAACAAAAATTTGCACGAGTTTTACGAAGGGATTTTAACATGGTTTTGCACGGGTTTTGCACATTTTTAGCCATAAATTTTCTCCTTAATATCTTCAATTTGGTCACGAAGATTGAAATTAAGTTTGAGATCAGTCTCAATCTTTTTGATGCCATGCATAACGGTGGTGTGATCTTTAACGCCAACTTCGGTAGCGATTTTGGTAGTACTCATGGAAAGCTCTTTGGATAAGATAAACATAGCAACTTGGCGGGCGGTTTTGATATTGGAGACGCGAGATTTGCCACACATTTCTTTAACTGATAGATTATAATATTTGGCGATTTTTTCGATAACTTGTTTACTGGAGACGGGACGAAGTTTGGAAGATTTATTGATGTTGGCGGAGCCATTTTGAATGAGTTCCCATGGTGTGAGGCCGCGGACTTCTGACATGAGGAGGATGGTAGAAAATTCACCTTCGAGGTCACGAATGTTTGTATTGACGTTTTCGGCAATATATTCAATGGCTTCTGGTTCGATATTGACACCCATAAGCTCGGCTTTGGCGCGTAAAATAGCACACTTGTCTTCAAATTTAGGAAGTTGGAGGTCGAAGGCGCCAGCCCAGGTGAGACGCGAGGCGAGACGTTCATCGACGGATTTGATTTGACTAGGAAGGCGATCGCTAGTAACGATGATTTGTTTGTTGAGTTGGTAGAGATCATTAAAAATATTAAAAAATTCTTCCTGGGATTTTTCTTTACCGACGATAAATTGAAAATCATCAATGATGAGACAATCTAGTTTTTCAAACTTACGATTAAATTCTTTACCTTTGCCATTTTGGATTGCATCAATAAAATCTGAATAGAAGTGTGAAATGGGGGTGTAGAGTATCTTATAATCTGGATTACGACGGAGGAGTTCGTTGCCGATAGCTTGAACGAGATGAGTTTTGCCAAGACCAGGGCCACCATAGAGAAAGAAAGGGTTATAACGAGTGCCTGGAGCGTCGATGATGCTTTTGGCGGCGGAGACAGCTAGGTCATTATTGGAACCGACGACGAAATTATCAATAGTATATTTACTATTAAGACCATTATTGACGGCGTTAAGAGATTTTTTAATGGGTAAGGTGTGATTTTTGATTAATTCGGTGCTGGCGGTAACTTCGCGGGGGCGGACTTTGGGTTTATTATTTGATTTAACTTCGAAATCAATATTGGTAATTTTGACGCCGTTTTTGGTGAGTGATTCTGTGATAATATCAATGAATCTGGTGCGAAGTTGTTTGATATAGAAAGAATTTTTGACACCAATGATAATGTTGCCATCTTCAGAAGAAAGAAGAGAAGTATCTTGGAACCAGGTAGAGAAATTAGCTGGAGAGACTTTTTGCTCGATTTCAGCTAAAACGTTTTCCCAGATGCTATACACTTGACCTCCTTTTTAGTAGTATATCATAGGGGGGCGGAGTTTTCCACAGATTTTTAATTGAAAAAATGTTTTATAATATATGAAGTAATGGAATAGGGGTAGATTTTTCCACAAAGTGAAAAATATCTCAATAAAGATGTGGAAAACTTCTTGAAAAATGTGGAAAAATGCGCTATACTATAACAAGTATTTGTGAAAAATTAAATTTTAAGGAATAATATGCCAAAACGCACATATCAGCCACACAAGCGTCAGCGCAAAGTTGAACATGGTTTTATGAAGAGAAATGCAACTAAGAATGGTCGCAAGGTATTGGCGCGTCGCCGATTAAAAGGTCGCGCAAGGCTGACTGCTTAAATAATAAGCCCCGTAGGGGGCTTATTTGGTATATAATATATAGTATGTTAAGTGGGAAATATCGTTTTCATTCACGGGGTGGAGTGAGATATGTTTATCAGAAAGGTAAAACCGTAAGAACGGCGAAGATGTCGCTGGTTTTTGCGGAAAACACAAAAGGATTTACTCGGGTGGCAGTAGTGGTGTCTAAAAAAGTAATGAAGACTGCGGTGGGACGCAACCGGATAAGGCGACGAGTATATGAGGCACTGAGGCGAAATTTTAAGTATCTACCGCAGGGCCAAGATTATATATTTGTAATTTTTTCGAAGGATGTAATGACGATGGATTTTTCAGAATTAGAAAAAAAACTGGGTGAACTGGTAGCTGATGCCAAGGTATGTTATAATAGGCAGTAGTATGAGAGATGTGAGTGTAAAAAAGATTATAATATGGACGTTGGTGGCGGCTTTTGTAGTGGGGTCGATTTTGACTGGCGGGCCGTTTAACTTAATAGATATTCTTATTGTACGCCCAATTGTAAATATTCAGTTTATGATCTTTAATCTAGTACATGATTTTGGTCTCGCGATTGTAATATTTGCGATATTGGTAAAATTATGTATGCTACCTTTAACAAAGAAGCAATTAATGCAGACACGGCTGATGAAGAAAATACAGCCGGAGTTAACGCAGATTCGCAAGAATTGTAATGGCAATAAGCAGTTAGAATCTTTGCAGACGATGGATTTATATAAACGGTATAATGTAAAGCCGTTTTCGTCGATATTGGTGTTACTGATACAGCTACCGATTTTTATTGCGGTGTTTTCGGCGATTAGAGTGATTGCGACTCCATTACCGACAGATAATTTATCTAATAGGGCTTATGAGATTGTGGCTTATGAGGGTAGCGAGATTAGGACATTGGAAGAAAAACAGGAAGCCTATTTGTCGGATCTAGCTAATGAAGAGATTCCGGCGGATGAGAAAGCTGAATATGATTTCCACCCGACACTACTCGGCGCGATTGATTTGACGGCGAAAGCTAGTGATGTAATTAATCCGGCGAAGTTTTCGTGGAGTGCGGTGTTTATGTTGGTAATTTCGGTGGCGGCAGCAGTGGCGCAGTATTTTGCCACAAAACAACAGATGCCTTCCGATAAAACAAGAAAGAGTAAAAAATTCCGCGACCTTTTGAGAGAGGCAAAGGATGGTAAAGAAATTGATGATAGCGATATTAATAATTTGACAACGGGTCAGATGTCTAAGATGATGCCAATTATGATGTTTATTATCATGATAAACTTACATGGCGCTTTGGCATTTTATTATTTCCTCAGCAATATCTTTACTATTTTGCAACAGAAGCTGATTTATGCGAGAGCGCGTGATGATATGGATGATGCGACGGATAAGGCGATGACGCGCGAGCTAAAGAAAATTAAAGAAGCAGAAATAGTAGAAAATAAAAAAACAGGAACAAAAATTACAAGAATCTCCGCAAAAGATATTAAAAAGAAAAGGAGATAATAAATGAATAAAGATGAATCAATCAGATTTGCGGCGAAATACTTGGAAGATTTGCTGAGTTTCTTTGGAATTAATGTAGCAGTAACTTCTACGATAGATGATGAAGTGATACAACTATCAGTTCCGTCTACTTCGTTAAATTCTCTGCTGATTGGTAGAAATGCGGATAATTTGAGAGCTTTGCAGCATATAGTATCTATGGCGCTTGTGAATCATGATGCTGAGGTGGTGCGGGTGAATGTGGATGTAGCCAGTTATAAGCGACAAAGAGCGGATAGAATAGCGGAAAAGGCGGAGGGCTGGATTCGTAAAGTACGTGAAACCGGTGAGCCGATGGAAATTAATTTGAATGCCGCCGATCGAAGAGTGGTACATAAGTTGGCGCAGGATTATTCGGATATTGATACACACTCTGAGGGTGAGGGAAGAGAGCGAAAATTGATTATTAGCAGAATTTAAGGTAATTGGTCTTATAAAAATATCCCCGTAGAGGGGATATTTTGGATTTTATTGTTCGCTTATATTTTCGTCTTCTGATGGGGTGGGGCCGAGGATGATGATAAAGTCGTAGTCATGAGTAATGTTGGCGGGGGCATCACCGACTGGCTTTAATTTGACGCTGTAGAATTTTTCTAGTAAATCTTCTGTGCCAGGCTTAGAATTGTTAGTGTAGATAGTGTATGTATCTGTAAAGACGGCGTCGTCGGGGGCGTTGTCGATAGCCGTAACAGTATACCCAGCTTCTTCGAGTTTGGTTTTTTCCGAAGCGGCAAGACCAGCTTCGCCAGTAGCATTGAGCACGATGATGGTAGGGTCTTCGTAGGTGCGAGGGTCGTTGCTGAGGTTTTTGGCAACGTAGGCTTGGATGGCGCCGTAATTACCAACGCCAGCGCGAGGTAGGACATAAGAAATTCCATTGATAGTACCGGTAGTCATGTAGGTTGGGTAGAGAGAAATTTGACGCATGCTATCAAAGTCAAAATCGAATGTCAGGTGGGCGGCACTTTTGAGTTCGTCGATTGAAAAGTTGGAACGGAAATTGTCACCAAGAGTAGAAGCGAGACCGATAATATCGGTGATAGAAAGGTCTTTTTCGAGAATTTTGTTTTTGATACCGATGAGGATTTTTTGTTGGCTGGCGCCACGAGAGAAGTCGCCGCCAGTAGTGCCATGACGGGCGCGAGCAAGACCGAGGGCCTGTTCGCCATTTAGGGTGTAGGTAACGCCTGGTTCGTAGACGGCGCCGGTCCAATAATAGTCATAGATACCTTCATCTAGAGTAATTTCAATACCATTAAGGATATCAACAATGGAGATGAGCGAGCCCCAGTTGAGATGAGCGTAATATTGAAAATCTACGCCAAGGATGGAGCCGACTTCTGCCATGAGAGCAGTAGCTCCAGCTTCTTCGTTTTCGCCGTATCTATTATTACACCAGTAAACCTCGTTGATTTTGCCGGTGGCGGTGCAAGTAGGAGAGGCTTTTAGATCGCGAGGAAGACTAAGCATGGCGATATCGCCAGTCTCTTGGTTGAGGCTGATCATCATGATGGAGTCGGTGAGTTGAGCGCCGGCGTGAACGCCGTTACCTTCGTCGCCAGCCATATTGTAGCCACTAGTGCCAAAAGCTAGAATGTTGGTGCGGCCGTTGGCGTCGGTCTTGAGTGGTTCATAAGTGGGTTCGATGAATTTGATGAGATCGAAGACATTGCCTTGTCCACCAGTAATTTTAGCAATGATGTCGTTGCTCCAGAAAACTGCCCAGGAGACGAGACCGATTAGACCGATGACTAATATGAGTGCAATGATAGAAATGATGCGGCGGACTTTTGAAGATTTCTTTTTTTCTTTCTCGGGTTTTTGAGATTTTTTGTCTTTGATTTTGTCTGGTTTATTTGATTTTTTGGTGACTTCAAGTTCGCCGGTGGCTTCATTAAAATCAAAAGCTTGGATGGGTTTTAGAAAATCTTCAACAGTTTGTTCGTGGGCGGTGGATGGTTTACTGGTAACTTTGATTTTAGTGGGGTCGGCTGTTATGTGAACAGTTTTGGACTTTTTAGATGATTTTTTGGGGGCATTAACAGATTGCGCCGGAGTTTTAGCGTCGCGAATAGTGAGCCCATCGATTGATTTATTCTTAGTCATTATTTATAATTATATCATATGGCAGTGAAGTTAACAAAAAAACAATTAGCGGTTTTGAACTTTTTGGAGGATTTTACAGAGGAAAACGGTTATTCGCCTTCCTATCGTGAGATTGTGTCGGGACTAGGACTTTCAAGTGTGTCGGCGGTGGCGGAACATATTGAAAATTTGGTGCAGAAAGGGGTGTTACAAAAAGTGCCAGGAGCAGCAAGATCGCTTGAGGTGCTAGACTATAAACATGAAGAGACTGTGAATTTGTTTAAGGCTAAGATGGCTGACGTGAGTGACGAAGAAAAAATAATACTAGAAAAAGCCGCTGAGATTCTGAACTTGGATTTGGAATAGTTTACAAACATCCTTAAAATTGTTATGATTATAATAAGGAGTATTTTCTGATGGCACAGAGAAGAAGAAAACGCAGCAAAAAATGGTTGGGGAAATTGGTTTTTGTGGTCTTGCTGGTGGCTGCTGGAGTGGTGTGCTATTTTGTGTGGGACGGATATTTTAGAGATAAGAGTGCAGACGTTGAGGATGAAGCTCCAAAGAGTAGCGGGGTGGTGGTAGTCGAGGAAGAAGAATCGGTAGTGGGCTACGAAGAGCCAGTCAATGAAAAACAAGAGACTGTACAGTACGATGGAGAAAATCCAAACGAAAGCGCGTCGATCACTGGAGCGATTACGTATGCGAGCGTTGTTGGCGGAAATTTAGTGATTCGGGTAAATATAGACCAGTATTTATCTGGTGGGAGCTGTAAGTTGAGCTTGATACAAGACGGAGTGGTGGTGTTTGAAGATAATGCAGTGGTGATAGATTCAGCTTCGACGTCCACGTGTGAGGGTTTCAATGTGCTGGTGGCAAGGCTTGGCAGCGGTAAAACAAATATAAATATAGCAGTGATTTCGGGCGATAAAAACGGAACAATAAGTGGCGAGGTGGAAATATGATAGAGAAAATCTATGATGGTGGGATGAGGATTCGTAGGCGAGACAAGCGAGTCTGGTTTGTGGGGTTGGGGGTGTTTGTAGCAGTGTTTTTATTTACTTTTCTTGGTGGTTATTTTGAGGCGGAGAAGAAAGATGCTGAGGCGGCGAGCTTGGCGGATTTTGATCCGGGGTATATCATATCGGATTATCAGATGGGAAATTATAATGCGATGAGCGAGAGTGAAATACAGACATTTTTGACAATGAAGAATTCTTGTAGTAATAGGGATGAGAGTTTATATAATAGAATGGTCACGTTGTACCCGAGTTATAGTTGGCATTTTGAGAATGGACATTTTGTGTGTCTGTCGGAAGAATTGTTTGGAGACGGCGAGGTAATTGGGTCGGGAGAGACGGCGGCGCATATTATTTGGCAGGCGGCGCAGGATTACAAGATTAATCCGCAGGTTTTGATAGTGCTTCTACAAAAAGAGCAGGGGTTAATCACTGATACGTATCCGAATAATCGTCAGTATCGGTCGGCGACGGGGTATGGTTGTCCAGATACGGCACCATGTGCGGAGCAATATTATGGATTTAAAAATCAGGTGCGGAAGGCCGCGGCGTTATTTCGCACAGTGCTAGATGGTGGATGGACGAATTATCCTTTGGGTGAGAACTACATTCAATATAATCCTTCTGCTAGCTGTGGTGGAAGTGTGGTAAATATTCGGTCGCTGGCCACGTCGGCTTTGTATCGATATACGCCGTATCAGCCAAATGCCGGGGCTTTAGCGGCTGGGTATGGGACGGCGTATTGTGGAGCGTACGGGAATAGAAATTTTTATCTCTATTTTGAAGATTGGTTTGGGGGGATAACTTCGTCCGTATCAAATGTGAATATTGCAAATGGGATTTATCAAGTTAAGTCTGGGCTAAATGAAAATTATGGACTTGCGGCGAATGGCGAGTGGTTAAAAAATTCAAGTGAGTTTTCGAAGTGGTATATTGAAAAAACCGGTGATGCGTATACTATACAGGAGATGACATCTGGTTTATACCTTGCGGCGGAAGGTTCTGGTTTAAAATTGGCTGAGAGGACTGGTGGCGTAAAAGAAGAATGGATAATTGATAAAACAGCGGATGGAAAATATACGTTTTATTCTAGAGAAAACAATTTAGTAGTGGATGTTAGTGGGGCATTGGCGATAGATAATACTACGGTTGGGCTTTATAGACAGTGGGGAGAGAATAATTTGGCGCAGAAATGGATAATCGATGATGCTGATATTGAACCCGTAGAAATAGAAGATGGAGTTTATGAAATAGTTTCGGGATTGGTAAGAACGTATGAGTTGACAGTAAATGGGCAACGATTGGCAAATTCAAATAAAAAAATGCGATGGTATGTTGAACGGCAACCGGACGGGTATTATACGATTAAGGAAGTGTTGTCTGGGTCGTATTTATTGCATGGAGAAAATGGTCTGTATGTCTCTGGGGATGCCGATGAGAATTCGCGACTGTGGTTGATTGCTAGGACGGCTGGCGAGGGATACGTGCTGTATGTTCCTGGAAGTAAGAAAGTGATAGACGTAAGTGGTGCATCGATGAAAAATAACGCGGAGGTTTGGTTGTATCCGCAGTGGGGGCGAGATAATAAAGCGCAAAAGTGGGGTTTCGAAAAAGTTGAAATGGAGGATTTTACTACTATAACGACTGGAATTTACAATATAATTTCAACTCAAAATAATAGTTATGGTCTTACGGCGAAGGGCGGTAGTTTAGCCAATTCAAGCATAAATACTAGATTTACCATAGAAAAGGCCAATGAATATTATACTGTCAAAGATTTAGTGACTGGATTGTACCTGACGGCAAATGGATATCAGCTGGTGTTAGAGGAAGAAAACAATAAATTAAATCAGGAGTGGATTTTCGTAGAAGTTGCAAGCGAAGAATATACTATATATTCAGCTTACAGTTTTATAGTGGTTGATATTAGCGGCGCCTTACCATACAATAATACCCCAGTAAATTTATATCCGCAGTGGGGAGAGAATAATTTGGCGCAGAAATGGAAATTAAAGAATGCTAATATTGAGAGTGCGATAGTTGATGATGGAGTTTATGAGATAAGATCAACTATGGTCAGTGGTTATGGGCTTTCGAGAAGCGGAGATGGGGTAGCCAACTCTAATGCGCGAGAGAAGTGGAAGATAGAAAAGAGTGGCGACGATTATTTAATTGCTGATATTGTGAGCGGGAAATATCTAACGGCAGACGATATGAAATTAGCCTTGAAAGAAAAAGAGAATAATGATTGCCAGAAATGGGTAATTGGTGCTGTAGGCAATCAATCTTATACCATCTATTCAAAATGTAATTATTATACTATAGATATTAGTGGTGCTTTACCATACAACAATACGCCAGTGAATTTATATCCGCAGTGGGGAGAGAATAATTTGGCGCAGAAATGGAAATTGAAGAAGTTTGAAATTGCGCATGTGGAGTTAGACGACGGCGCGTATGAGATTATTTCGACGATGAACCAGAATTATGGCCTAGCGATACGAAATGATGGAGTGATAAACTCAAGTGCGCTGGGAAGTTGGGTATTGGAGAGAACGGATGGTGCCTATCGAATCATGGAAGTTGATAGCGGAAAGTATTTGACTGCTGACGGATTTGAGTTAAGACTTGGTGACGATGGCGGAAGTTGTCAGGAGTGGTTTGTTGATAATATTGGTGGCGAACAATATACCATCTATTCAAAATGCAATTATTATACTATAGATATTAGCGGCGCCTTACCATACAATAATACCCCAGTAAATTTATATCCGCAGTGGGGAGAGAATAATTTGGCGCAGAAATGGAAATTAAGAAAAATATAGCGTGACGACTTGTGCTATAATAATTGCAGAGAAAGGAGTGTTATGTCTGGATTAAAGCTAATAGTTTTAGATAGTATTAAGGGTTTAGGTAGAAGTGTTGATAAAAATTTACAGAAATTAAATGGGGTTACAAAAACATATTTAATGGATGTGGATGTGAACCGCTTTAATAATGGAGAAGGAAAAGTGACGTCTACGGAAAATGGGAGAGATAAAGACGTCTTCATCATGAGCGATGTGGGGAATTATGGCATTGAATACAATATGCACGGTATCACAACGCATATGAGCCCAGATGAGCATTTCCAGGATATTAAACGTGTGATTAGTGCGTTATCTGGCTCGGCTAGGAAAATTACAGTCATAATGCCACTTTTATATCAATCTAGACAAGATAAACGAAAATTGGCACGAGAAAGTTTGGATTGTGCGATGGCGTTGCAAGAGCTTGAGAGATTAAATGTAAATTGCATTGTGACCTTTGATGCGCATGAGCCAAAAGTTTCAAATGCGATTCCGAATACACCATTTGAAAATTTTTTCCCGACAGATTTTATTTTGGATAAAATTATTGCGATGGAGCATCCGAAGGATATGCTAGTGATTAGCCCGGATATTGGGGCGATGGAACGAGCTAGATATTATTCAGAGGTTTTGCATTGTGATGTAGGATTGTTTTATAAGAGAAGAGATTTGTCGAAGGTAGTGAATGGGAAAAACCCAATTGTGGAACATGCATATATGGGAACGGATGTTGCTGAAAAAACTTGCTTAGTGGTGGATGACATGATTGCGAGTGGTGGGACGATGATTGAAGTGGGGCAAAAGCTAAGAGAGCGTGGTGCGAAAAAAGTTTATTTCATTGCTACGTTTAGTCTTTTTACGGAGGGAATTAACGCGTTTGCAAAAGCTTATGAAGAGGGGATTTTTGATAAGCTTTACACTACGAATTTGACTTACATACCAGAGGAAATCGTTAAGAATAATAAGTGGTTGTGTGTAGTTGATGCATCGAAAAGAATTAGTGAAATTATCAACGCTTTGCATGAGGGTAAGGGTCTGGAGCATTTTGCGGAGTTGGATTTTCATCATAAGTAGTTTGTGGTATAATAAGAACTATGAAGAAGGAGGAAGTGGAAAAGCGAGCGCTTGTTAAGCGTGAGATTGCGAAGTATTTACTTTATGTGGCGTTGTTTTTGTTATTGTTTGTGACATTCAATTTGTTAATAGCTACTGTTTTGTTTATTTTTAGAATCAGCGTACAGCCGTGGTATGTAATTATGGCTGGAGTGCTAAGCATTCTAGCCGTGGCATTTATGATGAAGAAGCGTCAGTTTTTGAATTGGAAATCTGTAGCTATTGTGATTGTGGTACCTCTTTTGACTATTACTGGTCTAACCGTGCTGAACGGAAAAATATATGATTCTACATATGATGGGAACAATTATCATAAACTTGCGATTGGTCTTATGATGGAAGGGTGGAATCCGTTGTATGAAACTGAAGCAGAGTTTGTGGAAAATGGAGGAAGTCAGATTGAGCTTGGCGGAGAAACTTTCCATTGGGGAGATTATTATGCGAAGGCGTC